>Ga0335394_10000432_pt1 | contig 44104 bp, 35 predicted proteins | sample MAT03_FD_205741 | JGI IMG/M metagenome (GOLD analysis project Ga0335394, IMG submission 205741) | Freshwater microbial communities from Lake Fryxell liftoff mats and glacier meltwater in Antarctica - MAT-03 (spades assembly) (version 2) ... | reverse complement strand
ATATTAGATGTTTTCAATAGCCGCTATGATACTGTCTGGCGGCTATTTTGTCAAGTAAATTTGCAAAAAAATATCAAAAAGCATTTAACATTTAATTGCCTCATTTAAAAAGTGTACGTCTGAAAAAGCGAAGTATTGATTTTAAGTACTCATCTAATTTGTTTTCTTTTTTTAATTTCTGATATTTTGATCCGTCAAGCCCAAACTTCGCAATTTCATAACGCCATTTTTTTGACCATATTTTAGCACTTATAAAGCATATGAAAAATATAATAATTCGTAGTATATCTCCTCTCCAAATATCCCAAAAAAATAGTTTACTTTCAAATTTTTCAACAAAATAAGCCTTATTTGATTTACTTCTCATCCAAAGTGGCATGATCCTAATTTTTAGCAAATTGTTTTAAGATTAGATGATTTCCATCCCTATCACATCTATCCCAAGTATTTAACCTTCCAATTCTTAAATCGGGTCTCTTATAAATATAACCTGTTAAAGACGAACTTCCACCTTTGCCACAATTAGAAGATACAATTTTTTCTACTTCTACCTTTTTTATAGCAAATTCATTATATCTAAAATACAATTCTGATTCAGAACTGATACCTATGAAAAATGAAATTAAACCAAAAATAAAAAAGACTGCCAATCCTACCACCGAAATATCGGTTAGAAATCGGTAAATTTTTCTTTTGAAATGCATAATTGTCAGGGATAAATTGGTATTTACTCACAAAGCGGCGGGTGTTGCATAGGCGTAGGGGGCTAAGAAGTAAAAATATATGCCAAATATAACCACAAAACAGTACGGTCGTACGTTATGTTTTCAAGAATTTATTAGGCGGCAATTGGAGATAGTTTACAATATATAAATTACTGATTATTAGGTATTTATATATTGTAAAGAAGGTTGGCGGTGAGAACGCCACCATGGCCGTAAATGATTTAAAGTCTAACAGTTTAGCGTCTTTGCAAAGACGCAAACCAATTAAACCTTTTGGATAAATAGTTGTCAAAACTTCAAATTGGTTTGTAAACGTACTCAATCTGAAAACGTATGAAAAGTTTTAAAATACTATTACTGCTGTGCCTTGCACTTTCAGGATGCCAAAAAAGCGAAGAACCTCAACCCAATATCAATGAGTTGATGTATTTTCCTGCAAATAATACTGCTGATTGGGATACTAAATCTATTGCTAACTTGGGTTGGAATCAAGGTGCTGTACAGCCATTAAAAGAGTTTCTGATTCAGAAAAATACCAAATCATTTATGATTCTCGTAAATGGAAGAATTGTAATGGAAGAATATTTTAATGGGCACGGCCTAAATGCTACTTGGCAATGGAATAGTGCAGGTAAAACACTGGTTGCGACCACAACAGGAATTGCTCAACAAGAAAATTTACTCAACATAAACAACAAGGCTTCTCAATATTTAGGCGCAGGCTGGACAAGCGAGCCGATAGCAAAGGAAAACCTAATCACATCAAAAAATTTGCTAACAATGACTTCTGGCATCAATGACACTAAGGAGTTGATAATTACCTCAAATTTGACATATTTGGCAGATGCTGGAACAAGGTGGTCTTACCACAATGTTTTTCAAAAACTGATGGACGTGGTTGCCGCAGCAACTAACCAAAGTTTTGAAGCCTATTTCAATACCAAGTTAAAGAACAAAATAGGAATGGAGGGTGCCTGGAAGAATGGACTCATTTTCAAAATATACAATAGCAATACGCGCAGTATGGCAAGATTTGGTCTGCTGGCTCTTAACAAAGGAAAATGGGGAAATGAGCAGATAATAAACGAATCTTTTTTCAACGAAAGTACCAGTACTTCACAAAACTTAAATCCTTCGTATGGTTATTTTTGGTGGCTAAACGGTAAAACCAATTACATGGTACCAGGTGGTCAAACCATTTTTCAGGGAGCCCTGGTACCAAATGCCCCTTTGGATATGTATGCCGCTATGGGTGCGGAAGACCAACGAATTTATGTAATTCCGAGCAAAAAAATGGTAATTATAAGAATGGGAAATGCCGCAAATCCTGCAAACCCAAATTTTGCACTTTCAGGATTTGACTATGCTATTTGGCAAAAAATAAATGCACTAATCAATTAATTGTGCCTTCTAATTGGTTTTTCTGCTGGTTTGTGTTTGCAACGCGACGGGGTTTATTGCGCACGAAAACGGAGCTCAAAAAGCACTTAACTAACTTTTAGCCAACCTGTTATACTCATTCTGGACTTGTTAGTAATCAAAACTTCGTGCGCTAATTCGCTGCTTTTAAAGAACACACTTTTACCGTTCATGGGCGATATTCGTAGCTGTTCATCATTTTGATAAATACATAACTCGCCACCGTCGGCCTGTTGCCAATCGGCGTTAAGGTACATAATCATAGAATATTGGCGGCTGTCGTTGTTGCGAAACTGATCGAGATGTTTTTTGTATAAGCTACCCTTTTCGTACAAAGTATAGTGAAACTCATAGCCTGTGATGCCCGTGTAGCAAGTGCGATTGAGATGGCTCACAAAGTCGTCCATAAGATCAAAAAAATCATTTTCGTACGGGTCATTATGGCTTCTATCCAACCAATAAATAACATCAGAGCGCACCAATTTGTCGTGTTGAAGTAGGTTTTTATTGCCCGTTCCTGCCGATTTCATTTTGTGTTCGGCAAAAAGGGTAATGAGATTTTCTTTGAGATGCGCGGCAAGCGTTTCACTTAAAAAGTTGTCGGATATACCTATCTTATTTTCTATGTAACTGTCAATGAGCGCATTGAATATCTTTTGCAAATTGGTGGTGGTTACAATACCAACAATTCGTTAATATTTTGTGTAAGGTACTGTTATCTTTCGATTACTTCACCAGCTGCCCGTTCATTAACTGACATTTTAAGCCGTTGTTGGTGAAAACACCAACAAAAGCCACTACCCCACTGACCCTAAAAGCAAGCCAATAACAAAAATATAAACCCTTTTTTAGACATTGTTATTTTAATGAAGCAAATTTGAGGGATAATGAAAAAAATGTTACTTTTATTGGTGATAACACAACAACGGCCCGCGTAGGGCGACCCACTCCTCATTATTCGGTAACGCCAGTGATTTTTATGCTAAAATTGTCGGCATCCAAGTAGCTTGGAAATTCCTCACGGTAGTAAGTAAGGGGGTTTTGGGGCAGCGTGGCATAAATGATGGTTTCGGCGTTGGTTTCTACGGTAAAGTTTTGACCCAGGTAATCAAAAACACCGGAACAACCCGTGTATTCGATGCCATTCTCGTCCGTTCCTGTGCGATTGAGACCAATGGTATAGCACTGATTTTCAATGGCTCGGGCCCGCAAGAGGGTTTGCCAAACAGTATTGCGCGTGCTGGGCCAGTTGGCCACGTACAGCAGCAAGTCGTACGCCAAATCCGCATTGCGCGACCACACTGGAAAGCGTAAATCGTAGCAAATCAAGGGGCAAATGCGCCAGCCCTTCCACGTTTTGACAATGCGCTGCGTACCTGCGGTGTAGTGCTTGTTTTCGTCCCCCATTCTGAACAAATGCCGCTTGTCGTAGTGGTCGGTAGCACCGTCGGGCGCTACCCACAGCAGGCGGTTATAAAAATTGCCGTTTTCTTTTACAACGTAGCTGCCCGTTATTGCCGCGCCCGTTTGGGCCGCCATTTGCCGTAGCCAGCGGTGCGTGGTGAGGTGCATGGGTTCGGCTACGGCGGCGGGATTCATCGTAAAGCCGCTCGTAAACATTTCGGGCAGCACAATCAAATCTACTGGGTGGGTCAGGTTAGCCAATTTTTCTTCTAACATGGCCAAATTGGCCACGGGATTTTCCCAATACAGGGGCGTTTGCACCAGCGCAACGCGCAGCAGTTGCTCGGTCATTGTTTTAATTAGAGGTTATATTTTACCCACCATGTTTTCGGGGCGCACCCATTGGTCAAATTCGGCTTCGGTAACGTAGCCCAATTCTACGGCCATTTCTTTGAGGGTCTTGCCTTGTTTGTGGGCTTTTTGGGCAATTTCGGCGGCTTTGTAGTAGCCTATTTGGGTGTTTAGGGCCGTTACGAGCATCAACGAGTTATTGACGTGCTTACTGATGTTGTCGTAAAGTGGTTCAATGCCCACGGCGCATTTGTCATTGAAAGCCACGCACACATCGCCAATGAGCCGCGCTGAGTGCAAGAAATTGTAAATCATAAGGGGCTTAAAAACGTTCAATTCAAAATGTCCCATTGCGCCGCCAATACTGATGGCCACGTCGTTGCCCATTACCTGCGCCGACACCATCGTCATGGCTTCGCACTGCGTGGGGTTTACTTTGCCTGGCATAATCGAAGAGCCGGGCTCGTTGTCGGGAATAAAAAGCTCGCCAATGCCCGAGCGCGGCCCCGACGACAACATGCGAATGTCGTTGGCGATTTTCATCAAGCTCACGGCCACGGTTTTTAGCGCGCCGTGGGTTTCTACAACGGCATCGTGCGCGGCCAAGGCTTCAAACTTGTTTTCGGCGGTTACAAAAGGCAGCCCCGTGAGATTGGCAATGTGCTTGGCTACGTTTTCGGCGTAGTTGGGCGGGGTATTGATGCCCGTTCCTACGGCAGTGCCACCCAGAGCCAATTCTGACAAGTGTGCCAGTGTATGATTGACGGCCCGCAAGCCGTGGTCGAGCTGCGATACGTAGCCCGAAAACTCCTGCCCCAGCGTGAGTGGCGTAGCGTCCATGAAGTGGGTACGGCCAATTTTTACCACATTTTTGAAAGATTCAGCCTTTTGGGCCAGTGTATTGCGGAGCTTGGTAATGCCCGGAATGGTGATTTCGGTCAAAATTTGGTAGGCTGCAATGTGCATGGCGGTCGGAAAAGTATCGTTCGACGACTGCGATTTGTTTACGTCATCGTTTGGATTCAGAAATTTCTTCTCGTCGTGCAACGCGCCACCGTTCAGCACGTGGGCGCGGTAGGCTATTACTTCGTTGCAGTTCATGTTCGACTGGGTGCCGGAGCCAGTTTGCCACACCACAAGCGGAAACTGATCGTCGAGTTGGCGTGCCAATATTTCGTCGCATACTTGGCCTATCAAATCGCATTTTTCTTTGGGCAATATACCCGCCTCAAAATTGGTCAGGGCGGCGGCTTTTTTGAGGTACGCAAACGCCCTGATAATTTCTTTGGGCATTTTATTGATGTCTTGCGCAATGGGAAAATTCAGGATTGAACGTTGCGTTTGCGCTCCCCAATATACGTCAGCGGGCACTTCTACTTGCCCCATTGTGTCTTTTTCGATGCGGTATTGCATGGTCATTGGTTAATTGTGGTTTGAGCGGGCAAAAATACACTCCCTCCCCCGTATTTGCAATTTACTGATTCTGGGAGCAGCACCAGCGCTTGATAAATCGTTTGAGTAGTGGGCAAAAAATGCCTTCTGGTTGAAGGTTTGTGCAAAACTCCTATCTTTGGCCTCGCAACATAAAATACGAATGATCCAAGTGTTAAAAATGGTTCAAGCATTTTTCAAGACCATTGCCGCATCACTCCAAAAGGGAAAGCAATGGCTATTTAAGCAGTTGTTCAAACTAACGACGGCGGTCTTTGGGCAGTCCCTGCAAAATTGGACGGTGGCCGCCCGAAACTACAAAAAACGGTTTTGGACGGTTTATTGCAGTTACGTAGATGTAAACGCGGCCTACTATAAGTCCACAGTACGCGTCTGGAAATGGGTGTCGTACAGCATCTTGGGGTTTATTTTTTATATTTTTTGTGTCCAAACCAACTTCCTCTGGCTTTCGGGCAGTATGCCCAGTATTGAAGAGTTACAAAACCCAAAAGTGGCGCAGTCATCAGAAACATACTCGGCAGATGGGCAGTTGATTGGTAAGTTTTATACCGAAAACCGTACCCCCGTTGATTTTGATAGCCTGTCGCCTTATCTCACGCAGGCCCTGATTGCCACCGAAGACATTCGCTTTTACGAGCATTCGGGCGTTGACTCGCGGGCGTTGTTTGGCGTGGCTGTGGGCTTGGCCAAAGGGGGTGATCGCGGCGGCGGCAGCACCATCACGCAGCAATTGTCCAAAAAACTGTTTCGCACGCGGCGCAAGTCGGCAAGGGGGCTGTTGGGGGAAATTCCGCTGGTCAGAACGTTGATTTATAAAACAAAAGAGTGGCTGACTTCGATAAAATTGGAACGTAATTTTTCCAAAGAAGAAATCTTGACGATGTATTTCAATACGGTTGATTATGGCAGCAATACCTACGGCATCAAAACCGCCGCACGGTATTTTTTCGACAAATCGCCTTTTGAACTCACGCTGCCCGAAGCAGCCGTTTTGGTAGGATTACAAAAAGCCACTACGACCTACAATCCCGAAAAAAATCCTGAAAAATCGTTGGCAAGGCGCAATACCGTCATTGGTCAAATGGCCAAATATGGCTTTATTTCGCAGAAAACTGCCGATTCGGCCAGCCAAACGCCCCTCAAAACGCGCATTACACCCGAACGATTCAATGACGAAAACGACGAGTATGCCATTTATCAGTATTTTAATGGCGCTGCCAAGGACTTTTTAGAAAAATGGGGCGAAGAAAATGGCTACGATGCCTTTACCGATGGCCTGAAAATCTATACGTCGGTGGACTCACGCATGCAAAAGCACGCCGTGGCCGCCGTGGGCGAACGCATGAAAATGTTGCAGCAAAGCTTTGAAAACCACTGGCTTAAACAAAACCCTTGGCGCGATGAAAAAGGGGTCGAAATTCCCAATTTTTTGACCGACGTAGCCAAACGCACCGACCGCTACAAGCAACTCGCCAAACGATTTCCGAATGCGCCTGACTCAATTTGGGTGTATATGAACAAGAAAAATACCATGATGGTGTATGACTGGAAAACGGGCCGCGAAAAACAGGTGGTGATGAGCTCTATGGACTCCCTGAATTACTACAAACGTATTTTGCGGGCGGGTTTGCTGGCCATGGATCCTTATACGGGGCAAGTAAAGGCGTGGGTGGGCGGCTTAAATTACAAATTTTTTAAATACGATGCCGTAGCCCAAGGCAAACGCCAGCCTGGGTCCACTTTTAAGCCGTTTGTTTATTGCGCTGCCATTGATAGCTCGGCCTTCAATATGGCCCCCTGCGACAAGCTCAAAGACGTGCCTTTTGAGAAAGCATACGAAGAAGGCGGCGAAAAGAAAATATGGAGACCAAAAAACTCAACGGGCGGCTTTTCCTACCAAGACCTCACGCTTCGGCGCGCTTTGGCGCGTTCTATCAACTCTATTACGGCACAATTGACCGAAAAAATTGGCTCCCAATCGGTGGTAAAATACGCCCATAAATTGGGCATTACCAGCCCGCTGCAAGCCGTACCGTCTATTGGTTTAGGCCCCTTTGACGTGTCGCTCTACGACATGGTAACGGCTTACAGCGTGTTTCCCAACAACGGTAAACATACCGACCCCGTGCTGGTAACGCGCATTGAAGATGCCAACGGGACCGTCTTGGAAGAATTTGTACCCCAAACCAAACAAGTCATCAGCGAAGAGTCGGCGTTTTTGATGATACACATGCTCAAAGGCGGCATCGAAGAGCCAGGAGGTACTTCACAAAATATGTGGACGTTTGGCAGTTTGTTCAAACAAGGTTTTGAAATGGGAGGAAAAACAGGCACCACTTCCAACAACTCCGACGGCTGGTTTATGGGGGTTACCAAAGACTTGGTGGTGGGTGGCTGGGTAGGTGGCGACGACCGCAGCATTCATTTTCGGAGCACCAACCTGGGCGAAGGTTCCAAGACTGCCCTGCCGCTGGTGGGTAGATTCTTGGAAAAAGTATATGACGACCCCAATTGCGGCTACCGACGCGGCGGATTTCCAAAACCTACCGTTGCCATTCTGAAAAGCTACCGCGACTGCGCGCCCGCTTACCCCGTAGAGCGACGCGACACCACCAACACAGGCAACGACTCCTTGCAGTTTTTGCCACCCTCCGAAGCCCCCAATTTTGAAGAAAACGAAACCGTGCCAGACACTACAAACTCAAAATAAACGCCGTTCAACTGCTTACATTCGCCGCTCCTGCTTGATAGATACCCGCTTGAACAAATTGTTTGGGCAAACTCGTTTTACCCGTTACTTTTACTGAAAAACTAAACCAAAATACATCATGATAACTGTTGGAGTGATTCTTACGTTGGCCCTTTTGATAGTACTAATGACCGTCAAAGTGGTGCCGCAACAAAGTGCCTACGTGGTAGAACGACTTGGAAAATTTCGCGGGGTTTTGCAACCTGGTATCAGTTTCGTTATTCCATTTTTTGACCGCATTGCTTACAAGCACAGTCTTAAAGAAAAAGTAATTGACATTCCCGAGCAGATTTGCATTACCCGCGACAACGTACAAGTGCGGGTGGACGGCGTGCTGTTTTTTCAAGTAACCGACCCGCAGCGTGCTTCTTACGGCATTGGCGATTATATTTTTGGGGTGGCGCAGTTGGCCCAAACTACGATGCGCTCCGAAATTGGCAAAATTGACCTCGACAAAACTTTTGAAGAACGCACCACCGTAAACCAAGCCGTGGTACAAGCCATTGACGAGGCCGCAATGGGCTGGGGCGTAAAAATGCTGCGCTACGAAATCAAAAACATTACGCCTCCGCAGAGCGTGCTACACGCCATGGAAAAACAAATGCAAGCCGAGCGCGAACGGCGGGCGTTGATATTACAATCTGACGGCGAAAAGCAGGCCGCCGTAAACATGGCCGAAGGACAAAAACAAAAGGTCGTGCTGGAATCGGAAGGCTTGCGACTGCGGCAAATCAACGAGTCGGAGGGGCAGGCTTCGGCCATCAAGTCGGTGGCCGAAGCCACCGCCGAGAGTATTCGCTTGATAGCCTCGGCCATTCAAGAAAAAGGCGGCGCGGAGGCCGTGCAACTCAAAGTGGCCGAGCAGTTTGTGCAGCAATTTGGCAACTTGGCCAAAGCCACCAACACCATGATTCTGCCCGCTAATTTTGGCGATATGTCTTCGATGATTGCCACTGCCATGGGCGTAATAAAACAAAATAATAAGTAAACCATGGATTTGTCGCCCACCAACGTCTGGATTATTGTTGCCGCACTGACGCTCATCATCGAATTGATGTCGGTGTCGGTGGTGTTTGTTTTTTTAACCATCGGTGCTTTGATTACGGCCTTGCTTACTTGGCTGGGGGTTGTCAGTGGCCTCAATGCCCAATTGCTGTGCTTTTCAGTGGTGTCGGTGCTTTCGATGGTTTTGCTGCGAAAACCGTTTAAGTTTTGGCTGAAAAAATCGGATAACGGCACCGAATACTCCGAATACCTCGGCGATAAAGCCACCGTTATCAAGGCTATTCCTGACCAGGACGAAGGCCGCGTTTTTTACCGTGGCACCGAGTGGATTGCCTTGTCAGAAGACCAAAAAGCCATCGAAACTGGCAAATTAGTGGTTATTCAAGCGTTAGACGGCATCAAATTGATTGTAAAAGAAGTTGGCTAAAAATGGTTTTTTCTGATTTTTTCCAAACGCCCGCCGCCGTCGTTGCAGCCTCGGCATCGGGGCGTTTGGACGTACTGGGCGGCATCGCCGACTACTCGGGGGCGTTGGTGTTGCAGATGCCCATTGACCAAAAAACCACCGTCAGAATAGCTCTCCGAAACGACGCGCAAATTCGGATATTCAGCACCCACGAATCGGCTGTTTTTAAGACAGATACGGCTATTTTTTTGAAATACCTTGACTACCAAATACTCGGGGAGGCCGTCAGGAAGTTGCCAAACGGCGATTGGGCCTCGTACGTACTGGGCTGCTACGCCATTTTGGTACTTGAACGAAAAGTCGCCTTGGTGGGGCTTGATTTTTTTGTGGACTCTGACATACCCGTAGGCAAGGGGCTTTCGTCGTCGGCGGCACTCGAAGTGGCTACGCTCAAAGCACTCCAACAGCTATTTGACTTGACTTTCGAGGGCACACAACTGCCCACTTTGGCGCAGCGCGTAGAAAATCAGTTTGTGGGTGCTCCCTGCGGGCTGATGGACCAACTGGCCTGCTACTTCGGCAAGCCCAATCACCTGTTGCCCATTGTTTGCCAACCAGATTTGGTACAAAGCCCCGTGGCTATTCCGCAGGGTGTTCAATTATACAGCATTGACAGCGGCGTTCGGCACGCCGTGGGCGGGGCACCGTACGGCGAGGTGCGCACGGCGGCTTTCATGGGCAAAACCATTATCAATCAAACCTGCCATGGAGTGGATTATTTGTGCAATATTTCGCCAGAAACGTTTGAAAATCAGCACGCTATGCTACTGCCCGCACGCATATTGGGGGCGGATTTTTTGCAACAATACGGCTCCATAAACGACCCTGTATCGGTGGTTTGCCCGCACACAATCTACCAAGTGAGGGTGTGTACGCAGCACCCAATTTACGAAAACAGGCGCGTAAAGTTGTTTTTGGAACGGTTACAAAAATTAGATGAGGAGCGTTTGGCCAAAGACAAAAGCTATCGTCAAACGCAGCTTGCGGCCTTGGGTAGTCTGATGTATGCCGCGCACGCGAGTTATTCGGCTTGTGGCTTGGGGCACCCCAAAACCGATGCCATTGTGCAGCACGTGCGCGAAGCCAGTGTTGATGCAGGCCAATATGGAGCCAAAATAACGGGCGGTGGCAGCGGTGGCACGGTGTGCGTGTTGGCCTATCAAGTGCCGCCTACGTTTTGGTAAATCAGAATATGATGTTTAAATTTGACAAAGCGTTGAATTAATACCAAAATCAACAAAAACATCATTTTTGATGCCCAAACTTATTGACAATCACGGTCGCGCTGTTAGCTATGTACGTTTGGCCGTTACCGACCGCTGCAACCTGCGTTGTTTTTACTGTATGCCCGAAGAAGGCATCAGTTACGTACCTAAGCCCAAATTGCTCACTTTTGAAGAAATGGAACGCGCCCTGCGGCTACTGGTAGCGATGGGCGTTGATAAAGTCAGAATTACGGGCGGCGAACCTTTCGTGCGGCGCGGAATTATGGGGTTTTTAGAAAATATCAGCCAAATATCAGGTTTGCGGCAAATCAACGTTACAACCAACGGCGTGCTGACGGCACCGCTGGTGCCCGATTTAAAAAGAATTGGTATTGAGTCGGTTAATTTAAGTTTGGACACGCTTGACCGCCAACGTTTTTTTGACATTACCCGCCGCGATGAGTTCAACAACGTGTGGGAAACCTTTGAAGTACTGCAAGCCTACAAAATCAAAACCAAAATCAACGCCGTGGTGATGTCGGGCAAAAATACCGACGAACTCATTGAGCTGGTTGAACTAACCCGCAAATACAACGTAAGCGTGCGGTTTATTGAAGAAATGCCCTTCAACGGCGAAGGCCAGCACACGTATGCCGAGTTCTGGAATTACCGCAAAATACTGGATAAAATTCAGCGGCAATATCCCAATATCTACAAACTACCCGACCCACCTGCCTCTACGTCTTACAATTACCAGATTCCGGGCCATAAGGGCAGTGTGGGCATTATTGCGGCGTTTAGTCGGACTTTTTGTGGCACCTGCAACCGCTTACGCATTACACCGCAAGGCGATTTTAGGACGTGCCTTTACGCCGACAGCGCATTTAATTTGCGCGATACGCTCCGCGAAAACCCGAGCGATGAAGTGGTTAAAAACTACATCTATGAATCCATACAAAACCGCGCCAAAGATGGCTTTGAGGCCGAGCAGCGCAGAGCGCTATCGGGTGTGCCGAGCGAGTCAATGGCCTCAATTGGCGGGTAGCTATCTGTGGGTCTAATTTTCTATGGTTACGTTTTTCCAGTTCTCGCCCGAACGAATGCGGTTGAGCTGCGTATGCGTGATGCCAAACTGCTTGGCAATGGTCTTCAAGCGGGTTTTTTTGGCAACGACCATTTTTTTGATTATCCTTACTTTGCTTTCAGTCAGTTTATAATTGCTGGTACGTTTGGGTACACGCCGGTTGATCACGGCGGGGTTGTCGTGGTTATGGAATTTTAGTTCTTCACGCGTAACCCACTTTAAGTTTTGGTAATGGTTGTTTTGTTTGTCAAATCTAAGTGAATTACATATTTGTGGAGTTCGGTTTGTTGGATTGTGAAGTGGGTCGCTACCAGTTTGTGTACGTAATTATTGATGGTTTTACCGCCCAAGACTCGAATATTGAGCGAGCGATAGCCCTGAATCACCGAGCCTTTGATAATGGTGCCGCCTTTTTCGATACCCTGAAAACTCCGAAGCCGCCCATAATTGGAAACTTCGTAATGCGGTGGATTCTCGGCTGGCTCAAAGTTGATTTTTACCCACTTTTCGTTCCAGTAATTGCTGTTATTGGTCATATTGAAGCATGCATTTTGGCTGACATATCAATTAAAACATCTTGATGCGGCCAAATGTTTATAATATTTACCCAAAAGATACCATCTATTTTTAACCCAAACACCACTCATGTCTGTTCAATCTCCCGCAGTAACCCTTATCATTGGCGCTTCAATCAATCCCGCGCGTTATGCGTATCAGGCAGCCAATAAACTTGTATCGTACGGCCATAAAATAGTTCAAATTGGGCTAAAAAACGGTACGGTGGCAGGGCAGGCTATTTTAATAGGAAAACCAGAACTCATTGATATTAATACGGTTACGCTTTATATTGGGCCTGCTCATCAGCCCGATTGGTACCAATACGTGTTACAACTAAAACCGCGCCGCGTTATATTTAATCCTGGTACGGAGAACACAGCTTTTGCCAACTTACTCACCCAAAACCACATTGAAGCCACCGAGGCTTGTACGTTGGTATTGCTCTCGATTGGTGCATATTGAAACCTAATTGCTTACTTTTACCGATGATAAAGTTTCTGTTTCATAGTTGGACGCTGGTATTTGGGCTGGGTATTTCGTTTGCAAATGCCCAAGAACGCATCACGCTGCGCCAAATGACCGCCTTGCCAAGCCCTGAGGGCGGCAAAATATACCGTATCACCGACCCCAACAAAGCAGGCGACTGGAAATATGACCCCACCGACCAAACTTCGATAGCCAACGAAGGCACGGTTTTGGCCAGCCGCCGCCGCGATGTTCAAGGCCGATTTTTTCGCATTTATGACCAAGAAGCGGGTGTAAATATAGACTGGTTTCTGACTCGTTCGCTGGCTTCGGGCAGTATCAACTATGCCATTGAGGCAGCGATGGCCGTGAGCGAAAGAATAAATTTTGGCAATAAAACCTATCAAATTGAGCCAATTGTAATCACACCCCAGCGATTGGCCAATGCCAAAAGCCTGCGTTTAGATTTTCAGCACACTACTTTACAGGCCCGCCAGGGTTTGTCGCGGGTGCAAGTGTTGCAAATCGAAAACATTCCAAGGTTGTCGCTGCGGGGCTCGCTTACGCTCGATGGCAATGCCGCCCGTCAAAAAATTGAACGTCCATTGGAACAAGGCGGAGGGGCTTTTTTGCAAATTATTGCGCCTGCCAGCAGCCCCCAGTCGCAATTGGAAATGGGGAGTATTACCATTAAAAATATGCCCATGTGTGGCCTCAACGTTGATACCCGCGACAATTTTTATGGCACTGGCTACGACCGTATCGTGGTGCGGGCCTTTCGCGAAATCAATGGCTTCAACCACCTAAATATCCAAAAAGATGATTTTGCCGTTTGGGGCTTTAACCTGCGCGGAGCGCACCGCGCTGTGCTGATAGACTCGCTCTATGCTCAGCAAGACAACGAAGCTTGGGGAGATGCGCCCATCGAAAAACCTTTTTATACTTTCACTTTTGAAAATCAGGTAGATCCTGCTGCATACAAACGCAAGGATAGTTTGCACGTCAAAAATCTTTGGGCCAAGTATCCGTGCTCGCTTATTTTTTATACGCAAGCCGTAAATCACGTTTTGGTGGACAACTACCTGATGGAAAATACGCTGCGCAAACCAAACGTAGCCGATTCGCGCGCTTATCCTACTTTGATGCGTAACAACATTTCGTGGGTGGGTTCTAAACATACCTGGACCTCTTACAGAAGTCCCAACAGTAGCTTTCAGATTAAGAAACTGACCATCAAAAATACCAACCCATTGTTTATGAGTGAGTTATCGACCAATGATATAACGGGGCTTTGGCTCAATAAGGCAATGTCGGGCGCGGTATTTGACCAAGTAGAAACCGACGTACGCCTCAAAATGCACGGCGACGATTACTATTTTGGCTTTGCCGACGTACCAGACGGCAACCACCGCATCGGGAAATTTGTGTGCCGCATACCTGCCAAGCGTAACTACGTGCAGCCGCTCAATGCCGATTTGACAATAGACCAGCTTCACTTGGCGGCGGGTACGGGGGTAACTTTTGCGATGGGAAATGCCAAAATTGGTGCCATTACGCAGCAGGAAGGTACGCACGCTACTTTTGAAAGCCGCGAAAATAAGTTTAAAAATGGAGCCAATCGTTACAACGGCTTTGTCGTAAATGCCTGCCAAGCTACCAATATCACTTGGCGGTTTAACTGGTTTGTATCAGACAAAAACTTGCGCGACGGAAGTGCCATTTTGGCGGGTGAGCGGTACGAGTTTCGTGATTTTTCGGGCAATAATTTGCTTCAAACCCACGCTACCGTTTCCCACGCAAACAACAACGCGCAAGTTTACGTAAGTGCCTTCAAGTACGATGCCGATGCCCCCGTGCGGGCGTTGCTACAAAAATTTTTGCAACTTGTAGAATTTGACTGGACCAACGTAAACATGAAACTCTCCGACCCGTCGGCCAGTAATCTTACGCGGCGGCTCGTGCCTTTGCGGGCAAGCACCGACGGGCTTTTGAACACCAACCGCCGCAGTCGTGCCATGTCGGCTGGCTGGAAAACCGACTGGCAGCCCAATCGTTTTGTGAAGTGCGTTATTGTACCTTAAAAGTCGTTTTTTGGGGCGCAGTCAAAGATAACTAATTGACTAAAAGAGTTTTAAAATATTCTTAAGGCTTTGCCTTACGCGAAATAATGGATTTCACACCCTTAGAAGTTTCGGAGATTGTGTCCAACAATTCGTCTTCTATTTTCTTTATTCGTCGTTTTTTGGCGGCTATTTCACGTACTTGTTCGGGTTCGCCGAGTAAGTAGCCGTAAGGTTTGAGGGCGTTTACAGAATCGAAGATTACCTTCAAGATAGCCACAATTGGCAATGACAACACCATGCCCGAAATACCCCAAAGTGTCGCTCCAAACAGCAAAGCCAAAATAGCAGCCAATGGATTGATGCTAATTTTGGAGCCTACAATATAGGGAGTAATGAAATTGCCTTCAAGAATTTGGATAAAAAAGAACAAACCAGCCACCCCTGCGGCGTACATGAGCGAGTCTTTGGTAGCCACTGCTACAATAATTGGCAAGATAGCTCCAATCAAGATACCAATGTAAGGAATGATGAGTAAGACGGCCGCAAAAAAACCAAAAAAGATGGCGTAGTCAATACCCAACAACAGTAAACCTACGGAATTAAGCGCACCCACAATGAGGGTAACTGTCAGTATGCCAGCCCAATAACCCTTTACGGCCTCGTAAATACGGTGCAATACGCCATCAATTACGTACTTGCGGGTATTGCTAAAAACTTTGTGGAAAAATATTCTAAAAAAATCGCGGTAGTAGAGCAAGAAAAACACGTAAACAGGCATAATGACCGCGTTGCCGAGGGTATTTGTGGTTGCCGATAGTGCCGACGTTACGAGCGAGCTGCCATTTTTGAGGGCTTCTTGGCCGTATTTTTGTAACTCCGCAATTTGTCGCTTAGGACCTACCCCAAAAGCTTTCGTGGCCCAAATCTGTAATTTTTCAAATACGATTTGCAGTTTATTTACCATTTGCGGCACCATCTCTGAAAAACTCGCTACTTGATAAGAGGCCAGTATCATCAAGCCTACCAAAATTGCCGTAAACAATAAAATGGTGCTCATCACGGCCCAAAAACGCGAAAAACGGCGTTGTTCAAACCAGGCGGCTACGGGATACAACAACATAGACAGGACAATCGAAATGGCAAGGGGTATAAGAATACCTTGTAAAATGTACAACCAATAGACCACAACCGTGATAATAATGACCACATAAGCAGTGCCCTGCGCCGAAAAAGAAGACAAAGAGGAGTTGCGTTGCTTCACGATATTATAAATTTTGAAAAGACAAAATACGCCCAAAAATAATTATACCAACCGTATTTTGGGAAATCATTTCAACAAAAACTGCGGCCAATGGCATTTTGGGCATTTATTTCAGCAAAAAACGCCGTCAAAGATAGTTGCTCTTGACGACGTTTTTTGTTGATAATTACCAATCGGCGGTTAATTATAGCGAGCGTTTTACTTCTTTGAGTTCAAAACTTTCGAGAATATCCCCTGCCTGAATATCATTAAAACCACGAATGCTCAGACCACACTCAAAGCCTGCCCGCACTTCGCTGGCATCGTCTTTATAGCGTTTGAGGGCCGAAATATCGCCTTCGTGTACCACAATAAAGTCGCGTACTACCCGAATTCGGTTGTTGCGTTTGATGGTACCGTCTAACACATAACAGCCTGCTACTGAGCCAATTTTGCTAATTTTGAATACCTCTCTGACTTCACAGTTGCCCGATATTACTTCTTCAACGGTTGGCTCCAACATACCTGCCATTGCGTCTTTCACGTCGTTGATGGCATCATAAATGATAGAGTACAATCTGATTTCGATTTGCTCTTGTTCGGCCAGTTTTTTGGCGTTGCTCGATGGCCTCACTTGGAAACCCACCACCACGGCATCTGAGGTAATGGCCAAGTTGATGTCCGACTCGGATATTTGCCCAACGGCTTTGTGGATAATATTAACTTGTATTTCTTCGGTCGAGAGTTTCAAGAGCGAATCTGACAAGGCTTCTACCGAACCGTCCACGTCGCCTTTTACGATTACATTTAACTCTTTAAATGTACCGATGGCCTTGCGGCGGCCAATTTCTTCGAGCGTAATGTGCTTGCGGGTGCGCAGGTTTTGTTCGCGTAAAATTTGCTCGCGTTTATTGGCAATTTCGCGGGCATCGCGCTCATTTTCCATTACGTTAAACTTGTCGCCAGCTTGGGGGGCACCCGTCAAGCCCAGCAATTGCACGGGCATTGAGGGTCCTACCTCTTTGATGCGTTCGCCTCGGCTGTTGAACATGGCTTTTACGCGACCAAACAACGCCCCTGCCAGTAACACATCACCGATTTTGAGGGTTCCGTTTTGCACCAGTACCGTAGTGAGGTAGCCACGGCCTTTGTCGAGCGAGGCTTCAATGACCGTACCCGCAGCGCGGCGGTTGGGGTTGGCTTTGAGTTCCAGTATATCGGCTTCGAGCAGTACTTTTTCGAGCAAATCTGGGATACCTACCCCACTTTTTGATGATATTTCTTGGGTTTGGTATTTCCCTCCCCATTCTTCAACGAGGATATTCATTTGCGACAATGCCTCTCTAATTTTTTCGGGATTGGCTCCAGGCTTGTCTATTTTACTAAATGCAAATACAATGGGCACGTTGGCCAGCTGGGCATGGTTGATGGCCTCGCGGGTTTGGGGCATGATGCTATCGTCGGCGGCTATCACAATAATAACCACGTCGGTAACTTTGGCTCCCCTGGCTCTCATGGCGGTAAATGCCTCGTGGCCAGGCGTGTCTAAAAAAGCAATTTCTCTTCCAGTGTCGGTTTTTACGTTGTACGCGCCAATGTGCTGGGTGATACCCCCCGCCTCGCCCGCAGCTACTCGCGTGCGGCGCACGTAATCAAGCAGCGACGTTTTGCCATGGTCCACGTGGCCCATAATTGTAACGATAGGAGCGCGTGTTTGGAGGCTCTCTGGGCTATCTTCTTCGTCTTGTATGTCGGCTTTTACTTCTTCTTCAGCCGAGCGGAACTCTACCTCGTAGCCAAATTCATCGGCAATAAGGGTAATACTTTCGGCATCTAAACGTTGGTTAATTGACACGAACATACCCATATTCAAGCACACCGTGATGACTTCGTGCACGGGTGCGTCCATGAGCGAGGCCAAGTCGTTGGCCGATATAAACTCGGTTACTTTCAATACTTTGGCTTCTTCTTGCTCTTGTAGGGCGCGTTCTTCGGCGGCTTCGGCGCGGGTGCGGCGGCGTTCGCGGCGCTTATCGGCACCGAAGTTTTTGCCGCTGGCTGTTCCGCTCAAGCGGGCGTTGGTAGCCTTTATTGAATCGGTAACGGCTTTGGCTGATATTTCGTCGCGTCGGCCAGTTTTGGCACGGCCTCCTTTCTTGTTGTTGTTACTTGTGCTGCTTGATGTGCTACCAGTGGCAGGAGTTGTTGTACTACCCGTGGTGGGCGTAGCGGGTTTTGCGGCAATGCCTGTTCTGGCAGGTTGCACAGGGCCCGTTCGTCCATTTGGGCCGCCTGGGTTGGCACGCGCCGCAGGCGGTTCGTTTACTTTTTCGCCTTTTCTTACGCGCTTGCGTTTGCGTTTTTTGTCGTTTTCTTTGTTATCAGCGCTACGACGCTCACTGGGGAGTTCAATTTTCCCCAAAATGGTCAAACCTTTGAGTTGGTCGCCTTTGGCTTCTATCAATTGGGGTTCCACTACTGCTTCGGGTTCTACTGGTGGTGGCGGCGGCGGAGTGGGCTTGTTTTGTGGCGATTTATTAGCTGGTGTTGCTGGGTTTTCTGATGTTTTGGGTCTTTCTGGTGTTTTCACGGGCCTTTCGGGTCGTTTTTCTTCGGGCAGTTTGGCCGTAAAAACCACTGCTGGCGTTGGCTCTACTGCTGGGGCAGCTACTTCGGCCACTGGCTTCACCACTTCGGCCACTGGTTCAGGGGCGGGTGCTTCAACAACGGGCTGCTTGGTTGGCTCGGGCGCTGCTACGGGCACAACAGGAGAAACAACGACTGGCTTTGGTATTTCAACTACGGGAGCGGGGGCAGGTTTGGGTGCTTCGGGCTGCGTAGGTTGCTTCGGAAGTGCTACTGGTGCAGGTTTGGCATCTAAATCAATTTTGCCAATTATTTTTAGCCCGATGGCGGGCGTTTCTGGGGGCGTTGGCGCAGTGATTTTCTCCTCTTTGGGAAGCACTACGTCGGGCACAGTAGGAGCTGTTGCGCCATTGGCGGGCGAGTTAGCTGGCCGAAAGTAACGAATAGGGCTATCTTCGGCACCGTTTTGGGGCGGTGCAGGGGCTTCTTCTTTCTTTACTATACCGCCCAAAAGCGCGTCTGACTTGAAATCTTTTGACAAGAATTCAAGTTGTTCGGCGTTGATTTTGGTATTGGGATTATTGTCGACCTTGAAACCTTTGGCCGACAGGTGACTAATTACCGTGGGAACACCCACGTTGAGAACCCGTGCCACTTGGCTTAGTCGCATTACTTTTTCTTCCGTCATACTGGAATTTTAAAAAATTACTTTCAAAGATACTGGTTTTTCGTTTACCATTACACATTTAACACGTAACAATCTGCTTACGTTCGCGCTGGCAACGGGTTATTGCCCAATGATAAACAAAATAAAAAATAAGAACCTAATCAAACTCGCGCCGCAAGATGTCCAGAATTTCTTCGACGGTTTCTTCTTCGAGATCGGTGCGGCGTATTAACTCTTCTTTACCCACGTTGATTACTTGTTTGGCCGTGTCCAAACCAATGCGTCGAAACTCTTCGAGCATCCAGTTGTCGATTTCATCGGTAAATTCGTTCAAGTCCACGTCTTCTTCGTCTTCTTGGCCTTCTACATCGCGGAACACGTCGAGCTCTAAATTAACCAAACGCCCCGCCAGCTTGATGTTTTGGCCGCCTTTACCGATGGCCAACGATACTTGGTCGGGTTTGAGATAAACCGCGACCCGTTTGGTGTCGTGGTCTATGTTCATGGAGGTGATTTTGGCAGGGCTCAACGCCCGTTGAATCAATAACTCCAAGTTTTCGGTATAGTTGATAACGTCAATGTTTTCGTTGTTGAGTTCGCGCACAATGGAGTGAATCCGCGAGCCCTTCATGCCCACACAAGCACCCACGGGGTCGATGCGGTCGTCAAACGACTCGACAGCTACTTTGGCGCGTTCGCCTGGCTCGCGCACAATCTTGCGAATAGTAATGATGCCGTCGTAGATTTCGGGAATCTCGTTTTCAAATAGCCGTTCCAAAAATACCGCCGACGTACGCGACAGAATAATGCGCGGCGTGCCGTTGTTGTTTTCTACGCGGTGTATTACTACTTTAATAGAATCGCCTTTGCGGTAGCGGTCTTTAGAAATTTGCTCGCTGCGGGGTAGTGCCAACTCGTTGCTATCGCTGTCAAAACAAATGGTTTCGTTTTTGAGCAATTGATATACTTCTACGGTGATCAAGTCGCCTACCATGTCTTTGTACTTCAAGTAGAGCAACTCTTTCTCCAAATCTTTTACTTTTTGGATAAGCGTTTGGCGGGCGGTTTGCACCATGCGGCGGCCAAACTGCGCCAGCTTTACTTCTTCGGCTACTTCTTCGCCCACTTCAAAGTCGGTTTCAATTTTGCGGGCTTCGCTCAACGGAATTTTGTCGGGCTCCCAAATGTCTTCCGAGTTATCGTCCACGATTTCGCGGGTGCGCCACATTTCTAAGTCGCCACTTTCGGGGTTGATAATGACATCGAAGTTGCTATCAGTGCCATAAGTTTTGCGAATCATGGTACGAAACACCTCTTCCAAAACCTTGATAATCGTGGGACGGTCAATGTTTTTGGAACGGGCAAAATCGGCAAATGATTCAATCAATACTGCGCTATCCATTGCTTTGTGTTCAATTTTATGGTTTGTCTTGCTATTTGATGGTTTTTTTTAACGGCCAAACCTCTGGCCCGTAACATCAGTTTAGGTTCATTTAAAAACGACTTGTACTTGTGCCTTGGCAATATCGGCCAAGAGAATTACAAATTCAGTAGATTCTGTTTCGCTCTTTTTTCGCTTTCCTTCTTGCTCCAATACAATGTGTGTGTCGGTTATGGTGGTAAGTTTACCGCGTTTTTCGACACCATCTGTCTTCATTACTTTGAGCAAGCGTCCAATGTTTTTTTGATACTGGCGCGGCATTGTGAGCGGGAATTCTATTCCAGGCGACGACACTTCGAGCGTGTAGGCTTCGGGCATCATGGCCAGCTCTTCAATTTTTTGGTCCAACTGGCGGCTGATTTCGGCGCACTCGTCAATCAAAATACCTGCGTCGCTGTCTATCAAAACCACAACTTTTGGTCGTACTTTTGAGCCAGAAGCCTCTACGTTTACGATATAGTATTTGCTGTCTTGCAGCATTGGCGCCAAGAGCGCGGTTATTTCTTGTTTTAAACTCATTTTTTAGCAATAAAAAAAGGAACTTCCGTTCCTTTCATCACCATTTCTTTAAATCTGCGTTGCAAATGTAACACATTGATACGACTTTAGCAAAATGATTGTAGTTCATGTTTCTTTTTTGTGGGTGGACGGCATGGCGTTGTTCCCATTTGTGCTGGTACGGCGGCGCAATCCACCGCTTTGGTTGCTCAATCACGAGCGGATTCACCTTAAACAGCAGCTCGAAATGGGGCTTTTCCTGTTTTATGTTTGGTACTTGGTAGAGTTTATAGTACGTTGGCTGCGCTGTGGCAGTGGCCAGCGCGCCTACCGCAGCATTGGCTTTGAGCGCGAGGCTTATGAGAACGACGAAAATCTAAACTATTTGCAAAGTCGAAAATTTTGGGCATTTTTGGGCTACTTTTAAGGTAACTTAGTAGCTTGTCGTTGCAAAATGCGTAAAAACAAAACACCCCTTACTTCACTATTTCAAAACAGCCGAACCAAGAAAATGAACCGCTCATTCCTACTTTTTATTGCACTTGCCGCGTATTCGGTGGCGAGTTATGGCCAAGCAAACGTGGATTTTACCCAAAAAATTACCAAAAAATTTGACCTGTACAACCAGACAATCCCCCAAGAAAAGGTGTATTTGCACACCGATAAGCCGTATTATGCCACGGGCGACACGATTTGGCTCAAAGCGTACGTGGTGTATGCCAATATAGTAAAGCCCGACACGGTTACGAAGTTGGTGTATGTGGACTTGGTAGCAGAATCGGGCAAAACGGTGCGGTTTCACCAGTTGAAAATGAAACTCGGTATGTCGTCAGGATTTGTTTCGTTAGATTCTCTGCAAGCGGGGGCGTATCGGTTGCGGGCTTACACCAATTGGATGCGTAACTTTTCGGAATTGGTTTTTTTTCAACAAACGCTGCAAGTTTTTGACCCAAACCTCAACGTGCCAACCCCCGACTTTGACAGCACGGCCCTGGACTTGCAGTTTTTTCCTGAAGGGGGACAACTGGTAGCAGGCCTCAACAATCGCCTGGCTTTCAAGGCAACCAATGCGCTGGGGCGGGGCGTGGCTATATCGGGCTTTGTACTGTCGGCGGCAGGCGACACGGTGGTGGGCTTTTCGAGCCGACACCTCGGCATGGGTTATTTTAACATAGAGCCGGCAGCTACCCAAACTTATACGGCCTACTGCAAGCGAGCGGGAGGGCCGTGGGTAAAGGCGCAACTGCCCCCCGTAATGCCCACCGGTTTTGCAATTCAAGTAGATAATTTTACCAATAAAAATAACGTTCGGGTGATTGTCCAGCAAAACAAAGGAGGCACTGCCGAGCAGTTTGGTACGTTGGTTATTCATGGTGGAGGTGAAGTGCGGCTTTCGGCCAAGATACCGTTGGCGCGTAAAACGTCGCTGCTCAATGTACCACGCAACCAGCTTGCCGAAGGCATCAACCACCTTACGTTCTTTGATGAGCAAGAGCGGCCTGTTTGTGAGCGGCTGCTGTGGATAGCCGACTCGAGCCGCCTGGAGGTGCGCGTATCGCCGCTAAAAAAGACCTATAAACCCCGCGAAAAAGTGGAATTGGAGATTATAGCCCAAGACTTGCAAGGCCGCCCCGCCAAGGCAAACCTGTCGCTGGCGGTTACAGATGCAGCGCAGGTGCGGGCGTTGGAAAAGCACCCCCAAAACATTGTGTCATACTTGAAGCTGTCGTCGGAGGTGCGTGGTCAAATTGAAGAACCTGCCGCGTATTTTGACCCCAAAAATACCGCGTCAGCATTGCATTTAGACTATTTGCTCATGACCCAAGGCTGGCGGCGTTTTACGTGGCAAGAAATATTGCAAGACTCGCTGCCAAAACCTGCTTATTTTGTGGAGCAGGGTATTTCGATGGTGGGGAGCGTAACCAGACCCAACAAAAAAAGCCCTGGCGTAGTAAAAATCACTGCTTTTGTAACCCTGTCTGACACTTCGCAATTACTGTACTCAACCGAATCGGACGCGCAAGGAGATTTTGGGTTTTACGCGCTCGATTTTGCCGACTCGGCCAAAGTACTGGTGCAGGCCATAACCGAGAAAGGCAGCCGTAATTTATTGGTAAAACTGAAAATTCCCAAGCCACCCACGGCCAAACCCGAAAAACAGCAAGACAATTTAGAAAAAGCCGCCGTAGAAGAGTACCTCAAACGGCTCAAAGACTACCTTCGCATTGAGGCGCAAATCAGAAAAAGCGGGGAGCAGATGTTGCAAGAAATAGTGATAAAGGCAAAAAAAACAATTCCGCCCGATGCACGCAAGATTTACAGTCGTGCCGATGCCACCATTACTGCCGCCGATTTTGCCAACCGAGGGGCGTTGAATCCGCTCGAAGTTTTGCAGGGGCGCGTGGCAGGGGTGAACGTAACCGGCAGCGGGCCGAACGTGCGCGTAAATATCAGGGGTGCGGCCAATTTTAGCGGCCCCATTGAACCACTCTACGTGCTGGACGGAACGCCCGTAAGTCTCGATGCCATTTTGAGCATACAAGTAACCGACCTCGAATCTATTGACGTTTTAAAGGGGGCTTCGGCTTCTATTTATGGTAGCCAAGGAGCGGGGGGCGTACTGGCTTTTTTTACCAAACGAGGCAGCCCAAACTACGATTATACGCAAGAAGAATCCCCAGGCGTAGTGGTAACCAAATGGGCAGGATACCAAGCCGAGCGGGTATTTTATACGCCGAAATACGACAAAAAACCTGCTTTTGATCGCCCCGATTTTCGTTCTACGTTGATTTGGCTACCCAACATTCAAACCGACGAAAACGGCAAAGCCAACGTATCGTTTTACCACTCCGACGCGGTAGCCCCCGCCCAAATAAGCGTGCAGGGCCTGTCAGATAACGGGCTTTCGGGAGTAGCTACGGGAAGTTATGATACAAAATGACTTTATTTGGGCAAACAGCACCGTCTGTGCGAGATTTGCCAGCAACTGACGCGCAAATTCGACTATCCTGCGTAACTTTGTGCCACATTTAAGCGTTAATCATTGATGAAACACATTCGTAATTTTTGCATCATTGCCCACATTGACCACGGAAAAAGTACGCTGGCCGACCGATTATTAGAATTTACCAAAACCATCACCACGCGCCAAATGCAAGCGCAAGTGCTGGACGACATGGACTTAGAGCGCGAGCGGGGCATTACCATCAAGAGCCACGCCATTCAAATGGACTATTTATACAAGGGCGAAAAATACACGCTCAACCTCATAGATACGCCTGGCCACGTGGATTTTAGCTACGAAGTGTCGCGGTCTATTGCCGCTTGCGAAGGCGCGTTGCTGCTGGTAGATGCCTCGCAAGGCGTAGAAGCCCAGACCATCTCCAATTTGTATTTGGCCATGAATCAAGGCTTGGTCATTATTCCTGTTTTGAACAAAATAGACCTGCCTGGCGCTATGCCCGAAGAAATAAAAGACGAAATGGAAGACCTGCTGGCCTGCGAGCGGGCCGACATCATTCCTGCGTCGGGCAAAGCGGGTATTGGCATTGAAGCTATTTTGGAGGCCATCATTGCGCGTATTCCACCGCCAAAAGGCAACCCTAACCTTGAATTGCAGGCGTTGATTTTTGATTCTACTTTCAATTCGTACCGGGGCATTGAAGTTATTTTTCGGGTGCAAAATGGCAGTATCCGCAAGGGCGACAAAGTAAAATTTGTGGCCACTGGCAAAGAGTACTTGGCCGACGAAATAGGCACGCTGCGCCTCGAAAAAGAGCCCAAAGAGGTGATTGAATGCGGCGACGTGGGCTATTTGATTTCGGGTATTAAAGTAGCCCGAGAAGTAAAAGTAGGCGACACCATCACGCACGTGGACAAGCCCTCAACCGAGCCCATCAGGGGTTTTGAGGAAGTAAAGCCAATGGTGTTTGCGGGGCTTTACCCCGTAGAAACCAGCGAGTTTGAAGAAATGCGCGAAGCCATTCAGAAGTTACAGCTCAACGACGCGGCCTTGGTCTGGGAACCCGAAACGTCGGCGGCTTTGGGCTTTGGTTTTCGCTGCGGTTTTTTGGGAATGTTGCACATGGAAATTGTGCAAGAACGCCTCGAACGCGAGTTTGACATGACCGTTATCACCACTGTACCATCGGTGCGGTTTCACGTCATTAACACCAAAGGCGACCTGCTCGAAGTGAGCGCACCTTCCGAAATGCCCGAGCCAAACCATATCAATTGGATAGAAGAACCCTTTATAAAAGCCCAGATTATTACCAAAGCCGAGTACATTGGGGGTATTCTAAAACTTTGTATGGACAAACGCGGCAACATCAAAAGCCAAATATACCTTACCGCCGACCGCGTAGAAATGGTGTTTGAAATGCCGCTGGCCGAGGTTGTTTTTGATTTCTTTGACAAACTAAAAACCATTTCGCGCGGCTACGCTTCGCTTGATTATGAGCTGATTGGCTACCGCGAGTCGGAGATGGTGAAACTGGACGTAATGCTCAACGGCGACCCCGTAGATGCACTTTCGGCCATTGTGCACCGTAGCAAATCTTACGAATGGGGCAAAAAACTCTGCGAAAAACTCCGCGAATTGATTCCCCGCCAAATGTTTGAAATCGCCATTCAGGCGGCTATTGGCCAGAAAATCATTGCCCGCGAAACCGTTAAAGCCATGCGCAAAGACGTGATTGCCAAGTGCTACGGCGGCGATATTTCGCGCAAGCGCAAGTTATTAGAAAAACAAAAGAAAGGTAAAAAACGAATGCGACAAATTGGGTCGGTAGAAGTACCCCAAGAAGCTTTTATGGCCGTCCTAAAAATTAATTAAACGCTGCTTTGGGCAGTGTTAATGCAGTTTTTTTAAGCACAATCAAATGAATTAATTCACCAATAAATGACCAATTTTTGCGTGTTTCTGCTAATTTTGGCCTTCAAATAGTAATAAAAATTTCCATTCATACCAACCAACCATGGCAGAAGTAATCCGAATGCCCAAAATGTCTGACACCATGAGCGAAGGTGTCATTGCCGAGTGGCTTAAAAAAGTAGGTGACACCATTAAATCAGGCGATATTATTGCCGAAGTCGAAACCGACAAGGCCACCATGGACTTGGAGTCTTATCAAGAAGGTACGCTACTTTATATTGGCGTACAAAAAGGCGAAGCCATTGCCGTAGATGGCATTATGGCCATTGTAGGCGTAGCAGGCGAAGATTACAAGGCACTTTTGAGTGGTGGCGAGCCGCCGGCTGATAGCCCTCAGCCAGTGTTAGAAAGCCCCCCGTTGGTTGCGCCCAACCCGCCAGCGCCCGCCATTGCCCCACCAAGCCCACCACCCGCAGCCGTAGATGCCACGGCGGTATTGATGCCAAAAATGAGCGACACCATGACCGAGGGAACGCTCGTGGCGTGGCTAAAAAAAGTAGGAGACAAAGTGAAATCGGGTGATATTATTGCCGAAGTCGAAACCGACAAGGCCACCATGGAACTCGAAAACTACGAAGATGGTACGCTACTTTATATTGGCGTACAAGCCGGCCAAGCCGTACCCGTTGATGCCATTATTGCCATTGTGGGACAAGAAGGAGCCAATTATGAGGCATTGTTGAGCGGCGGTGGCACAGCAGCAGTTGAAGGTGCGCAATCGGTGGTGGAAGTACCGCCGGCCACAGCCACAGCACCAGCACCAGCCCCCCCCTCCCCGCTCACCGCCACCGACGCAACTGCCCGCGTCAAAGCCTCGCCATTGGCCAAGGCACTGGCGCATGAAAAAGGCATAGACCTCAGCAAAATAGCCGGGAGCGGCGAAGGCGGACGCATCGTAAAACGCGACGTGGACGAGGCCCAGCCCGCAACGGCAGGCAGCAAAAACTTGGCGGCAAGTGAAGCCCCAGCACCAGCGGCCGTTCAACCGCCAGTAGCGGTAGCCACTGGACTTTACGAAGATACCCCCGTTTCGCAAATGCGCAAAACCATTGCGCGGCGTTTGAGCGAAAGTCTGTTTACGGCTCCGCACTTTTACCTCACCATGGAAATTGTGATGGACAAAGCCATGGAACTACGCGGCAAACTCAACGAGGTAAGCCCCGTCAAGATTTCGTTCAATGACATGATAATCAAAGCGGCGGCGCTGGCACTTAAACAGCACCCAGCGGTGAATTCGGCGTGGCTGGGCGATAAAATTCGCAAGTACCACTACGTAAACATTGGGGTGGCCGTGGCCGTGGACGAGGGTTTGCTGGTGCCAGTAGTGCGCGATGCCGACAAAAAAACCCTGTCGGTGATAGCGGGCGAGGTAAAAGAAATGGCCGGTAAAGCCAAAGATAAAAAACTCCAACCCAAAGATTGGGAGGGCAATACATTTTCGATTTCAAACTTAGGAATGTTTGGCATTGACGAGTTTACGGCCATCATCAACTCGCCCGATGCGTGCATTATGGCCGTAGGGGGTATCAAACAAACGGCGGCTTTCAACGCCGACGGCAGCATTTATGCCACCAATATTATGAAAGTAACCCTCTCTTGTGACCACCGCGTAGTAGATGGCGCATTGGGGGCGGCATTTTTGCAGACGTTTAAAAAATTAGTAGAAAACCCGTTGGGAATGTTGGTATAATTTACCCCGCCCATCAACCCCTCGCTTGCGCACAAGCGAGGGGTTTGTTTTTTTATATGACTTTGCGCGGGCAAAACCGTCTAAACCAAAATAAACAAACACTGTTGCCGATGCATATTTCCACGAAAGTACTTTTTGTAGCCATCATCGGACTTTTATTTGTTACGTGTAGTTCTATCCAAAATCAGTTAAAGCACTCCATCTTAAATTGGGAAACCGAACGCTGCGATACTACCGTCCGCATTGCTAATTTTACGGCTTTTGATTTGGCCTTGCCTTTTTATTCAAACGATACCCTCAAAGACAAATTAAGGAACGTACCGCGTATTTTTGTGGTTATTGTTGAAAATCAGCAACTTAAATCGTGGACTGCTTTGACGGCGACCTCTTTCAAAGACCAACCAGTAACTTGGCAACCTACTCATCTTGCCGATAGTATGGCTACTAAAAAGGTCGATTTTCAACCGCTCGATAAGGCGTATGTTTGGGCGTTGGCGGGGCGGCCAGATTATCCTTTCGACCGCTACCAGTGGCTATTGCAAGCTACCCGAGACACTTTTTTGACCAAGCGAAATGCCATGATGGCCGACCACCAGCGGGTGTTTCCGCAGTACCAATTGCGGGTGCAGTCAGACTTGCGCGGGGCGGGTTTTCAGCGGCAGTATTTGGCAGCCGGCAAGAGTATGTCGCCACTGGGGCAGCACCAGTTTGGTTTTGCCACCGACATCGGGATTCACCACAAAGGCCGACAATTGCAAAGCATTGAGCGATACAAGTATTTGCTGGATAGCATCGGTAGGGGGCGTTATAGACTCACGTGGGGGGGCACTTTTAAGGGTTTTGTAGACCCCAACCACGTGCAGCATTTTCTCAACTCGTCCGATTTATTGCGGCGATTTCCCGAATTACGTTTTGAATTTGAGCCTTTTGTGCGGTATTTCAAAAACCGCGTTGAGCGCATGACGGCGGCGGGTAAAGCCGACAAAGTAGCAGATACCAAATCGCTTTTGGCCACGTTACACCAACTCCACTTCAACACACCCTGCCTATGCGACACCCTCGCCGAGCGTCCCGTGAGCCAGCCACACTTGTTGATTCAAAAAAAAATGCAAATGGCTGGTTATGAGGCCACAAACGACCTGCTTTTGGTGGGCAACTTAGACACCCAAACCGTGGTGATGTTTCATGCTACTGGCATAAAACGGGCTTTGCGCATGGGCATTTGGAAATAGAAATAACGATTTTTGGGTTTATTAGGAGAGTAATTCTTTGATATCGGCAATTATTTTTTTGGCAAGGTGGTCGGCGGTAGTAGCTGTTTCAGACTCCGAATAAATGCGAATGATTGGCTCCGTATTTGATTTGCGCAGGTGTACCCACTCTTTATCGAACTCAATTTTTATGCCGTCTATGTCGTTGATTGGGTTGCGGGCATACTTCTTTTTGATTTTCTCCAACACACCATCTACGTCAATATCGGGAGTCAATTCAATTTTATTTTTGGAAATATGGTAATTGGGATACGTACGCCGCAGCACCGATGCCGATTTGTTAAAGTTGGCCAAGTGGCTCAAAAACAGGGCAATACCTACGAGTGCATCGCGCCCGTGGTGCAAATCAGGATAGATAACCCCGCCGTTTCCTTCGCCACCTATTACGGCATTGTGGGCTTTCATCATTGCTACGACGTTTACTTCGCCCACTGCCGAGGCAAAATACTGCCCTCCTGCTTTTTGGGTAATGTCGCGCAGTGCTCCCGTCGAGGACAGGTTTGATACGGTGTTGCCTTTTTTGTGTTTTAGCACGTAGTCGGCTACGGCCACCAAGGTATATTCTTCGCCAAAAGGCGAGCCATCTTCGCAGATTAAGGCGAGGCGATCTACGTCGGGGTCGGTTACGATGCCCAAATCAAAATCGCCACGTTCCATTTCTCGGATAATATCAAGTAGGTTTTCGGGAAGAGGCTCGGGGTTGTGGGCAAAGTCGCCAGTGGGTTCGCAGTGGAGGCATTTTATGTTTTCGGGCTTTACGCCCAAGGCTTCGAGCAGCATTGGCACGGCCAAACCGCCCGTGGAATTTACGGCATCTACTATGACCTTAAAATTTTTGGCTTCAATGGCCGCTTTGTCCACCAGCGGTAGGGCCAAAATCAATTCTATGTGTTTTTGGAGGTACGTATCGTTGGCGGCATAGCTGCCCAGTTTGCGCACTTCCACAAAGTCAAAATCTTCGGCATCGGCCAGTGCCAGTACTTCGGCACCGTCTTGGCCCGAAATAAACTCGCCCGCTGCGTTGAGTAGTTTGAGGGCGTTCCATTGAATGGGGTTGTGGCTGGCTGTGAGAATAATGCCGCCCGCTGCTTGCTGTTCTATCACCGCAATTTCGACGGTGGGCGTGGTAGATAGTCCTAAGTCAATAACCGCAAAACCAAGGCTTTGAAGGGTTGCCGTTACTATTTTGGATAGCATCTCGCCCGATAGCCGCGCGTCGCGCCCAACAACAATTTGTAGATTGTCAGGGTTTTTTCTTTTCAACCATGTTCCAAACGCCGAGGAAAATTTTACTACGTCAATGGGAGTGAGCGACTCGCCCGGTTTTCCTCCTATTGTTCCTCTTATTCCTGAAATTGACTTAATTAATGCCACTTATTATGGGTTTACTGACTAAAAAACGAGTAGTGAAACTCTTTGAGAGAATGAATGTACGATAACAAAAGTAGCGTATTTTTGCATAAAAAGACATATTTTACGAATCTTATTTCACCCATGATTTTACAACAAGGTTGATTGTCTGTGGATTTGCGGTGTAAAATATTTTTTTGTAAAATTGGGATAGTTTCCCGAAGTTCGTTTTTTATTGTGTTATTTTACTGCCTAAACTACTACTAAAATGCGTAAATGGATTATTTTGTTGGTATTGCTGCTCATGGTGGGCGGTGGATTGTATTACGTTACTTTTGGCTATTTTAGCGATGGTACGCGGGTTGGTTCGTTGGTTAAATTGAGTCGGCGAGGATATGTCTTCAAAACTTTTGAAGGCCAGCTCCAAGTAGGTGGCATGACCGACGGCACGGGTTCGTTTAGTTCTTCAACTTGGGATTTTTCAGTAGATGAAAACAACGAGCCGGTGGTAAACTTACTCAACCAAGCCATGAAAACTGGCCAACGGGTGTCGTTGCACTACGAAGAAAAATTTTTCCAGCTTTCTTGGAACGGCGACACGAAGTATTTTGTGGTGTCGGTTGAGTTAATTCCTTTGCCCGTTGTGCGGCCACCGAGCTACGCGCTCCCCCCCGCCCCTGTGGTAGCCGACACAGCAGCCGCTAAGAAGCCATGAGTTTTTGTAAGACAAGACATAGACAGCGATGCGCCTAAATATACTTGGTATTTTGATTTTGGTGGTTGCCGGGTGGATTGCCGTGCATGACTTGGCTTCTTGGAAAGATGTGGCTTTTGGCGACGAAACCACCTACTTGGCTTCGGGTGTTACGTTTTCTATTCCGTTTGTCGGCGGGGCGCAGTGGGGGCCGCTGTATGCGGCTTGGTATGCTTTTTGGCACTTATTAATACCCGACAGGCTCGATTTGTACTACTTCAACTGGGCTTTGCTGAGTGTGTCGGCGGGTATTTTGGTTTTTGTTTATTTGCGCGCGCAAAGAGCAGCTTTTTGGCCGAGTGTTTGGGTGGCGGTGCTGTTTTTGTTTTCGGCCCAAAACATACCGCTCGACCCAAAAATTTCGATTGCTCCTTTTTGTTTGATACTAACTGGTTTGTCGGTTGTTGCGTTTTTTGAGTTGGCCAATTGGAAAAAATTTTCATTTTTGGCCTTGGTTGCACTGCTTTGTGCTTATTGTCGTCCCGAGTTTTATCTTTCTTTTTTGCTGGCTACGGCACTTTCTATTTGGTTTTGGTGGCAGCAAAAACCCGTTTTCAACTTAGCCAACTTGTCCTTTTTGGGGTTTTTATTGGGCGGGTTTTTGGCTTTGCATTTGTTGTTTCAAAACCCACTTTTTAGCGGCGATGGCAGCCGCAGTGCGGTGGCTTTTCAGCAGCATTTTGTGCTTAATTACTGCGACTGGAACAGCCTGCCCAACCCCAACACCATCGAAGACCAGTTGGAGCTGTACCACCAAGTTTTTGGCAGCAAAGTAGAATCTATGACCGACGCGCTCCGGGCCAAGCCTACGCTGGTGTGCCAGCACATATTGACAAACATCAAAAATACCCTCATTGCCAACGTGCGCAATGCCTTTGATATTTTGCACCATACACTGCTGCAAGGCCTACACGCTTGGGTGCGCAAAGTGGCGGCAGTAGCGGTCTTGCTGTTGCTGCTGGCCATGATAGACTTTCGCAAAACCCGTCAAAATTGGCGCAAGGTGTCGGTTGATGGCGTTGATTTTTGGAGCTTGGTGGTGCTGGTCTTGCCTACTTTGATTGCGTCGGTGCTGGTGTTTCCGCGCACGCACTACGTAGTTTTTCACGCGCTGTTTTTGTTTTGGGGCGTGGCGTTTCTTACACGGCTGGTCGTTTGCAAGCCATTGCCGTTTGCTGGGCCGTTGTCAGCGTTGGCGTTGGTTGTTTTCTTGGGCGTTCGCTGTGTACTTTCGCCCGTGGCGGCACCTACCCCAAACGCCGATAACATTCGGTTTATGAACAAATTACGTTATCGAAAAGAGGTTGTTTCGCTCGAGCGAGAGTGGTATCGGGTATTTTTAAAACAGTCTTCTATTTGGATACACGTAGAGCAATACCAGTATTGTAATGGCGATTTTGTGGGTTTTGTGCGCGACAAGGGCGTGAATTTTATCTTAATGACCCGCGACATGCAGCAATATTTTGCCAAAGATGCAGGGTTTGCCGCTTTTGGCAGTCAGATACAAAAAGAAGGTTTTATCAAGCTCACTACCAACGCCACGGGCGAGTATCTACTGGTAAAGTCAGATTTTATAATGCCCCCGTTGCCAAAATAAGAGACTTTCATTCATTGTGCCGTGCTTGCGGCTGCGGGCAAGTTTGTTATAAAGCTCAAAATACGCATCTTTGGATTAGGAACACAGCACAGAAATCATTCCAAGCCCGGTATGCTAAATTTTCAGCATGGAGAGCCCGTCAATCTAACCAGCAAGATTATGCCCAAATCTACCCAAAATAACGGCCGCTGGTTCAACGTTATCGAATAATTTATAAGACATAAAAAGCGCGACAAAACTTGCCGCGCCTTTATTCTCAAAAAACCCCTACTCTATGAAAAAAACTACTCTTTAATTTTTTCACTTTACTGACGTAATCTTGAACTCGGTGCGGCGGTTGAGCTGGTGGTCGCCGTCTCCGCAGTTTATGCCGTTGGCACAATCGTTTACCAGTTCGGTTTCGCCGTAGCCATTGGCTGCGAGGCGTTCGGGTTTAATTCCCTTGCGCACCAAGTAGTCGAAGGCAGCGCGGGCGCGGCGTTCAGAAAGTCGTAGGTTGTAGCTATCGGTGGCGCGGCTGTCGGTAAAAGAGCGCAACTCAATACTCATGTCAGGATATTTTTTCATTAAACTCACTACTTTGTCCAATTCTTTGGCGGCATCAGCACGAATAAAATATTTATCCAAGTCATAATATACATTTTCAAGCGTGAACACGTCACCTTCCCCATACATACTGAGGTCATTTTCAACTACTTTCGATTTGTTCTTCTTGTTTTTGGGCAGCATCTGTTGGTTGGCGGCCAGCTTGTCGCCTTCGGCACGGAGCGAATAGTTTTTGCTTGGGTCCACCTCAAACTCATACCCGCCATCGCTGCCCGTTACTACTGTCTTTTCTGTGCCCGTTTTGTCGTCGCGCAGCGTTACAGTTACGCCTTCCTGCGGATTTTGGTTTACTTCACGTTTTACCGTGCCGCGCAAAATCGTGTTTTCGCTTTTATCCAAATAAATATCAATGCCCATTTGCGGCTTTACAGACTGCGTCAGGGTTGAGAAACGCACCCCATTGGTGGCATAGCCTTCTTTAATGGCCTTAAACTCATAGTCGGTACTGCCGTCGAGGCAAATTTTGGTGCCGCCGTCCATGCCTGTTTGTTGCATATCTTGGTTTGAGCCATTTTTCAAGATACGCACATCGGCACCTTCGATAGGAGCTTTGGTTTTGACATCATAAACCATGATATTGAGCGGACGGCAAGTGCGCCGAAAGCTATAAATATTGTCATCAGAAACGCCCTTTAAGCGATTTGAACTAAAAAATCCGGTATTGCGCTCTTTGTCGGTGATGAGGCCAAAATCGTCTTTTTCGGAGTTGATGGGCGCGCCCATGTTTTGAATGCCTTTGTAGGCAATACCGTCTTTGAGTTCGGCATAAAAAATATCCAAGCCACCCAAACCTTCGTGGCCGTCGGAGGCAAAATAAATGTTTCCTTCGCCGTCTATGTACGGAAACATCTCATTGCCCTCGGTATTGATTTCTTTGCCCAAATTGATGGGCGTTCCCCATTGTCCGTCGTTGTAGTCCACCACATAAACGTCGGTGCCGCCGTAGCCCCCTGGCATATCCGACACAAAGTAGAGTTTGGTGTCGTCGGGCGAAAGCGCAGGGTGGCCGCACGAATAGTCGTTGCTATTAAAGGGTAATTCTTTTACGTTACCCCAATCTTTGCCTTTTTGTTCGGCAAAATACAGTTTCAACATATTGATTCCTGCGGTACTTTTTTTGGCTTTTCCGTTGTAATTGTTGCGGGTAAAAACCAGTTTGTTCAAATCTTTAAAGAAAGTAGCCGGGCCTTCGTGGTATTTTGTATTGAGGGTTCTACTAAAACGCTCTACTTTGGTAGTGGGCATGGGCATATCCTCGGTGGCGGCGGCGGCTTCGCTTAGGGTATTGCTGCTATTATTTGCCCCCCCCGCCAACGAACCCGTCGAGGCGCGGTAGGTATCGCGTACGCCTTTTATCGAAGCCGTGTCGGGCGCAAAAAACAAATCTAAAAAAGGAGTTTGATTCCAATTAAACATGCGCTTCACCACCCCCGACTCATTGCGGGCCGACACAAACACCAATCCACCCTTGTAATACATGGGGCTAAAATCGGCTTGTCGTGAGTTAATGGGCAGATAATCAACCCGGTACATGGCCGAATCTCTGTAAAATCGGTTCATGTCCATGTAAGACACCGTAAACTTGCGTCCGCGCAAATCGGCAGACTGCAACTCGGCATACTTACTGTACATTTTTTGCGAGTCCCTGTATTTATTATTGCTGGCCAACGCCTGGGCGTAGTACAAGTAATTGCGGCTGTCAATGTCGGTAAAATTGGTGGTCAAATCACCGTAAACGCGTTCGGCGTTGCGGGTATCTTGTAGCCTGCGGTAGCTGTAACCCAACTTTTCGAGGGCTTCTTTTCGCTCCACAGGGTCTTTTTTCTTGTCGGTTCGTACAAAATCTTCGTAGCCACGAACAGCATCGATGTAAGCATAATTGTCAAACGACCGATTGGCCGCGCGGAGTCGGGCGCTCTGTGCAAAAACGTTGATTGTCAGCAGGGTTAGAGCAACTCCCAACGTAAGAATTCTTACGGTTTTCATATCGTAAATGTGTTTCGTTTGGGAAAATAGGGTTTTATATAAAAGGGTATTTCAAATACAATGCCAAAGATTTATTTTAGAAAAAAAAAGACAAAAATAAAAACAAAAATAAAGTCAAGTATTTGAAAATCAATTAATTAATTTTTATAAATTTTATTATTATTTTTTCATCCACTTTTACTTTGAAGCGTTCATCGGCCCGCAACCCCACCACCCAGGCTATTTGCCCCGCCGATTCAAGCACCCAAACTTTGTTTTTCAAGGCCCGAGGCACTTTTTGGTCAATCAAAAAATCGCTTATTTTCTTGCGCTTCCCGCCCATTCCCAAAGGGCAGAACCAGTCGCCGAGCCGCCAGGGCCGAGCCACCATCGGAAATTGCACGCGCTCGGCAGCGAGGTAAAGCAGGTCGGGGCTTTTGTCAAATACAAAGCCATCGGTCAGTGCCAAGTCGGTACGTTTCAAGAAGCAATGCGGCAATTGCCACGCACGTTCGGTGTCATTCAGCAACACCGCACCGTCATGTTGTACCTCATTTATGGGGGTCAGCACAAAAACGCCCCGGTCTTTGGTCAAACAATGCGAGGCCGACAAAAAAGTAGCGCCTGCCTGCGCCTGCCGCGCCGCCCATACCCGCTGCACTTGCCCAAACCCAAAGCCAAACGGGCGCAAAAGCCCCGCCAAACGTTCAATCGGCTCCGAAAGTTGTTCCAATTTTATGCACGAAATACACATTTTATTTTCTTGATAATCAACTACTTGTTGAAGGTCTTCTTGCAAGCTTTCGTCCCAAACCCGCGCCAAAGCAGCTACGCGCGCGGCGGTTTGGGCTACTGCCCCCACTACTTGCGGGTTGAGTTGCTGCAAAATCGGCACCACTTGGTGGCGCAATAAATTGCGTTGGTAGTGGTCGGTTTGGTTAGAGCTGTCTTCGCGCCATTGGAGGTTGTTTTGTTGGGCAAATGCGGCTACTTCCAGCTGCGTAGCAAAGAGCAATGGCCGAATAAGGCAACCATTTTTGGGCAAAATACCTTGTAACCCTCGCCAGCCCACCCCGCGCGTGAGATTGAGCAACACCGTTTCGAGCAGGTCGTTTTGGTGGTGCGCCGTCAAAATCCAATCGTAGCGGTGCTCTTGGCGTATTTTTTCAAACCAAGCGTAGCGCAATTCGCGCGCGGCCATCTGCGTAGAAAGACCGTTTTGGGACGCAAAAGCGGTCGTATCAAACCGTTCGACGTAAAACGAACAGCCCTGCGCTACGGCCAAATTTCGCACAAATGCCTCATCGGCTGTCGATTCTTGGCCGCGCAACTGAAAATTGCAGTGCGCCACGCCAAAATCCAGCCGCGCCCTGCCGCACAAGTGCGTGAGCACCGTCGAATCAATGCCGCCACTCACCGCCAACAGCAGCCGGTCGGTGGGTTGAAACAAACCGTTTTGGTTAATGAATGTTAAAAAATCCTGCAACACTTTGGTGTATGGTATATGATGTGTGATATTTGCTAGTATAATACGTAAAGTCTGCTGTATGAAACTTGATAAAGCAAAAAAAATAGACGCATTAACGTTGCTACGAAAGCTCGCCAGAGTCAAAATAATCTATTTTTTCATTTTTCATTTTTCATTTTTTTCATTTCATTTTTCACTTGCCCAACGCCCCACCTACGGCCCCTCGCCGGTGGCCAACGACGAAAAGGTTTTTCTGTTGCCTGGTGCTGACAGCATCACTTTTGCCCGACAACCCGACGGGACAGAAGTGCGCCGAGTAGTCAATAACGTGGTATTCAGGCACAAAGGCGCGTTGATGTATTGCGACCTGGCCATCTACAACGTTGGCGCAAACGCCCTCCAAGCCTACGGAAGAGTACGCATAGTGCAAAGCGACACTGTAACCGTAACGGGCGACACGCTGTTTTATTACGGCAACCAACGCTTGGCAAAAGTGTCGGGCAGAAGTGTGGTGCTAAAAGACCGAAAACGCACCCTAACCACCACCCACCTCGACTACGACATGCTCAACGGTGTAGCCTACTATCCCAATCAGGGCAAAACCGTAGATGCCGAAAATACCCTCACCAGCAAACAAGGCTACTACGACACCCGAACCAAAATATTTACTTACTACGAAAACGTAAAGTTAATCAACAAAAAATACACCCTAACCACCGACACACTCGTCTATAATTCGCTCAATAAACTCGCCAACTTCCGTAGCCCTACCAAAGTGGTGAGCAAAGATGGCGTATTGGTGGCCAAAAACGGCACTTATAATACCGAAACAGGCGAGTCGATTTTCAGAACGCGCACCACCATAGACAATCCCGATTACACCCTCACCGGCGATTCGCTCACCTTCGACAACCTCAACAAACGCGGCTTTGCCAAAGGAAAAGTAGAGCTGATTGCCAAAAATGACAAAACTTTTTTGAACGGCGACTTTGGACAGTACGATGGCCGCAAAGGTCGCTCCAAAGTATGGGGCCATGCCCTGACGCGCACGGTCATGGCAGACGATACCCTGTACATGGTAGCCGACACGCTCTATTCTATTGAAATACAGCTCGATACGCTGTCAAAAGACTCCACTCATGTACAAAAAATAGCCCAAAAAACAACCCCCAACGACCAAAAACAAGGCGACCAACAAAAACCCCGCAAGCTCATCGGAACGCGCAATGTGGTAGTAATAAAAAAAGATTTTCAGAGTAAATCTGACTCACTTATTTACAATACCCTCGACTCAACGATTACGTTCTTAAAAAAACCCATTTTGTGGGCCAGTAAATACCAATTAGAAGCCGACTCAATTGTGGCGCACTTGGTAAAACAAAAACTCAAGCGCATGAACCTCCGCAGCAAGTCTTTTGTAATAGCCCAAGATACCCTGCTGAACTTCAACCAAGTAAAAGGCCGCCGCATCACGGCTTTTTTTGACGACAGTACGCGCCTCGAAAAGGTATATGTAGAAGGCAACGGTCAGAGTATCTATTATGCGGCCAACGATGCCAACAAAACCCTGGGCATGAACCGCGTAGATTGTTCTAAAATGACGCTCAATTTTAGACAAAACCGCGTTAAGCGTATTCAGTTTGTGGGTCAGCCCGAAGGTAAGTTTATTCCCCCACGCGATGTCAAACCCCAAGAAAAAGAATTAGATGGCTTTAATTGGCGGTCAAAAGAAACCCCCACCCGTAAGCAACTATTTGCCCGTGCCAACTGGCTACCCGCTGCCCCACCCAAAATTGCCAAAACAGCAGAGAAGCCCAAATACCCGTCGGTAGAAATACCCCAAAATAGTCCAAAGCCAGCTATCAAAAAAACAAATAAAGTCCTTATGAAAGTCAAAAAAAGCCTAAAAAAGCCTAAAAAAAATGCCGATTTTGGGCAACGCAGTGCAACCTTTTGGCCCTAAAATGCGTATATGACATTGAGTGAAGCACAAGACCAAAATACCGTTTGATAAATTTTAATGTTATTTTAAGTCATATTTTTTGATATTCAGGTAGTTATCTTATATTTTTGTGCTTACAACAATCAGCCATGCTCATTTTAGAATTAATTAAACATGAAAAAAATTGTACAAATATACTTTCTTACGTGTATCGTTCTGCTGACTTTGGCCGAGGCCACGGCGCAGGTAAACGGTAGCGTGAGTCGTTTGAATATCGGTAAAAAGAAGTCCGCCAGCTTGATTGTCGTAGGCAAGTCTTCGCTACTGCCTGCTTTCCAGAATGGCTTAGACCGTAGCATTAAGTTACGTCCCAGTGCGGCCATCAGCGCCTATTACCGGTCGGTGGCATTTGGCAATATCAATACTACTGCCCCCAAAGCCCGCCACAATGGCGTAGAGGCCACGGTTGCGGCACTACCAGAAATACGCCAAGCCAGCAACAACGGCGACGACAACGGAAATAAAAACGATGACTACTTTTTTGTGAACGAAAAAGTAAAGGTAAAAAATGCGTTCCCAAATCCTGCTACCGACTACGCCGAGATTTATTACCAGATAGAATCAAGCACCGAAAACGCCAAAATTATAATCTACAATGCCATTTTTGCCAACGTGGGCGAGTATGAATTGGACACCTCCGAGCGGCAGCTACGGTTGCCTACTCGCCAATTGCCAACGGGACTGTATTATTACCAACTGCTTCTCGATGGCAAAAAAGTGGCTACCAAAAAACTCTTGGTTCGGCACTAATACTATTCTGCTCATTGGTTTCGTTATGAAATACGAAGCAAACTTTGTACTTTTGCGCCAATATGCGTAACATCTTAATTTTTCCTGTTTTACTGCTTTTGGTGGTTTTGGGCCTTGGCTCGTGTAGCAAGTTTTCTAAACTACAAAAAGACGGCACGGTAGATCAAAAATACCAAGCCGCGCTGGAATACTACAAAAAAGCCGATTATTACCGCGCAGGGCTGCTTTTTGAAGAAATTACTCCTTTGCTAAAAGGCGCCAAAGAAGCCGAACTTTCGCAGTTTTACAATGCCTACTGCAACTACCACCAAGGGCTGTACAATATGTCGCAGTTTTTGTTCAAAAACTTCTACGATACTTTTCAGCGCAGCGAATATGCCCCCGAAGCATTTTATATGCACGCCTATGCGCTTTATCGCGATTCGCCAAGCCACGAATTAGACCAAACCAGCACACTGACGGCTATTTCGGCCCTGCAAGATTTTATTAATACATATCCCGAAAGTGCTTTTAGAGAAGAGTGCACCAAGCTGATTTTGGAACTACGCGACAAACTGGAACGTAAAGCCTATGAAAAAGCCAAGTTGTATTACAAAACCAGCGAAGCCCAGATCTCCAACTACCGCTCGGCAGTAGTAGCCATCAATAACTATGAACGCGATTTTCCCAATTCAAAATATACCGAAGAGTTGGCCTATTTGCGCATTGATGCCGAATACAAATTGGCTAAATTGAGCTTTCAAGAAAAACAAAAAGAGCGTTTTGAAGAAACTATCAAATTTTATTTGTCGTTTATTGACAAGTTCCCCCAAAGCAAATACGTAAAACAGGCCGAGCGTACTTTTGAAAATACCCAAAAAGAACTTGGCATCATTGCCGCCGCCGAAAAAGCCAGCAAAGAAGCCAAAGCCGCCGCTATAATCACCCCCACCAATACAGGCAAATTATCAACGCCCTCGTCAGGCAACAATTAAAACTTAGACAAATCATGGCAATCAACGCATCAATTGTAACACGCGACCTCGACAAAATGGCGGGGCAAACTGGAAATCTGTACGAATCGGTGGCCATTATTTCGCGCCGCGCCCGGCAGATTGCTTCCAAAACCAAAGAAGAACTCAACAACAAACTGGCTGAATTTGCCTCTGGGGTGGACAACCTGGAAGAAGTTTTTGAAAACCGCGAGCAAATCGAAATCTCAAAGTTTTATGAGCGCCAGCCCAAACCTACCAACGTAGCTGCCGAAGAGTTTGCTGACGGTAAATTGTTCTGGCGTTTTAACGACGCAGAAGAAACCAAGTAGCATTTTTTTATTTTAAAGAAAAGAGCCAACTCGTTTTAAAACGAGTTGGCTCTTTTCTTTGCGCAACCTTGAATAAAAGAGCATTCTTGCATTTATGCCCTAAACTACCCAAATTGGCAATGCCAAATCCAACCTCCTATTATTTATGCTGTTTTTTAACAAAGCCCTCAAAGATGATGACATTCTGCAAGGAGTCTGTGCTGGTGGAACGCGGCGGCGGCTGTACGAAAACAAACTTTATGAAAAATATTATTACTTCGTGCGCGAGGCTCAATTTAAACACAAAATTTCGGAAGATGATGCCCAAAGTGCCTATTCAGACGCAATTTTGAGCACCATTGAACATATTCTAACGGGGCGTTTTGAGGGGCGTTCAGCACTCAAAACTTACCTTTATCAAATATTTACCAACAAATGTGTTGACGTAATCCGAAAAAATACGACTAACAAAGCAGAAGTACACCAAAACAGCATTGGCTTGGACGATGCGCTGCTGGCTTCGCTGCCCGACGAAGCCCAGTCGGCGGTGCGGAAGCTCATCGTAGAAAGTGAAGTGTATCAACTCCGCCAACACCTACGTACTTTGAGCGAAAAATGCCGCGAGATGATCATGGCCTGGGGTGAGGGCTATTCGGACGAAGAAATTGCCCAAACGATGAATTACAACACCGCCGCCGTGGCCAAAACCAGCCGACTGCGGTGTTTGGAAAAATTGAAAGAACAGTACAAAGCAGAAATAGCAAATAGCAGAAATAGCGAATAGCAACAATAGCAAAATCACCATAACACCAAAACACACTATGTATTTGGAACGCATAGAAAACTATTACAGCAACGCAATTTCGGGAGAAGAACGGGCGGCTTTTGAGAACGACCTCAAAACAAACACGGCTTTGGCTACCGAAGTGGCGTTTTATATTCAAGCCAAGCAAGCCGCCCAAGCCGAAGCCCACGCAAGGCGCAAGGCAGAATGGGCGGTGCTGGGTAAATCGTTGCAGAAAACCAAACAGCGCAGTCTTTTCTATCGCTACGCTGCGGCCGCCTCGGTGGTTTTGTTAATTGGATTGGGTTGGTTACTCTTTCAATCAGCAGACGGCTACAACCCCCTCCGGGGGCAAGGGGGCTTCAACAAAGACTGGGCCGCCACTTACATTGAAAAAAACTTTGCGACGCTCAATACCCAAATGAGCAGCAACGCCGATAGCCTTCAAATGGGCGTGAATAGCTATAATACAGACAATTTGGAAAAAGCCCAGGGCATTTTTGACCAACTCCTCCAACGCGACAGCGGCAACGCCGAAGCCCAAAAATACGCTGGCATTGTTTCGCTGCGCCGTGGCGATTATGACCAAGCCATTGAACACTTCCATCGCCTTGGCCTCCGTACCGATTTGATCGCTAACCCAGGCAAATTTTACGAGGCTCTTGCGCTTTTGCAACGAAATTTGCCGTTGGATAAGAAAGCCGCCGAAAATTTGCTCAAAGAAGTCAAAGCTGCTAAATTGGAGGGCTCGAAGGAAATGGAGTGAGGAAATTGATTATCTAAAAACCCTTTTAAAACCTAAACAAAATGGCAACAAGAATTGTAAGAACTGGAGAACCTCAAGATATATTGGCTTACCTAAATGGCTTTCAAAACGACCCATTACGTTACATTACCGACCCCAGCGCCCCCCGACAAGTAATTGTTGAAAATCAAAAAATTTTTGAAAGTAAGAACCTATCAGTGGGGCAATCTTTTCAGCTCACAGCTGCCGACAAAACCTATTTTTGTAAAGTAACAGCTCAGAGTATTTGGAATCCGTCGCTAATTTTGGTGGAGGGACAGCAAATCCATAACGTTAAAAGTGAGCTGTCATTCAGATTAAACCCTTCTTCTTCTTTTATGCAGAGTGGGCTGCAATGTTTTGATGAGTATGTTGAAGATGGTTTAAGCGACAAAAAAACTGATAGTCAAGATACAAAGAAGGAAAAAGATACAATACAGCCCAAGAACTTACCATTACAAAAAGCGGCGCTCAAAAGCCTCGCCTCCAACATAATTACCATCATATCGGACATAGAACCGCAAGACCTGGGCGCCAGACCTACGCGTATCAGTCCCGATGACGGCACACGCATACCCGACCCCACCCGCAACAGCGACGATGGCTACCACCGCACTATTTACGCCGAAGAAAATATCCCACTGACGGAGTATTGGCTCAACTGTGCTAAAAAACACAACAATGCTCACAAAGACAACCCCGTTGTGGCTATTATGGATACTGGCATTGATTTTAGGTATGACTGGACTATGAGCCACGAAAAAATAACCGAAGCTCCGAGGGGTTCTTTTTCGGGGGTCTTACTGCCCGACTGCCCGCTCTGGTTCAATGAAAGTGATACCTCAATTAGTTTAGGCGTACCAATACTGCACAAAGACTACATTGGTTGGAATTGTGTAGGTACGGGGCGATTGCATTCCAATCAACACCCGAACCCTTACGACGATGATTCGGCCAATAAACACGGTACGCGTATTGCGGCAATTATAGCCCAGCAAACCGACTGGAACGTGCGCTTGATGATTCTAAAAACGCATGATTACCGTGGTGTAGGCCTACTTTTCAATATATTTTGTGCTTTCGATTACCTCTTGCAACGCTCAGAAGACGTAAAAATCGTCAATGCCAGTTGGGGTTATTATGGGGCATCAAATGTTCGTTTGCAACGGTACATTACCGATTTGGAAGCGAAAGGTATCTGGTTTGTCAATGCCGCAGGCAACCAAACCGATTTTTACGATGATTACCACGGGCATGAGCTTATACCAGGAACACCCACCGAACGTTACCCTGCGTGTTTTAGCAAATCCGATAATCTTGTTACAACGATTACAACAGTTAGAAATCGGCTGAGAATGAAAATGGCTCCTCCCGTCAGTCCGTCTAAAAACTACACACTTCAAAGATAGGACAAATCCAAGAAAACTCCTAACTTGTAGAATGAAATTTATTATAGGAAAAAACAGAGCCACTTACAGCCTCACCGAGCC
>Ga0335394_10000431_pt1 | contig 44343 bp, 38 predicted proteins | sample MAT03_FD_205741 | JGI IMG/M metagenome (GOLD analysis project Ga0335394, IMG submission 205741) | Freshwater microbial communities from Lake Fryxell liftoff mats and glacier meltwater in Antarctica - MAT-03 (spades assembly) (version 2) ... | reverse complement strand
TTCTTGACGACTTCTTTTACAGCGCCGGGGCAGGCACTGATTTTTATCTCCAATACTTTAAGCTGGGCTTTGAATTAAAACTTTTGATTGGCACTAAAAATCTTCTCAAAAAAGAAAATAGCGTCTTTACCAATAGCATCGATAAGATCCGCTCAAGAATGGTTGTGTTTAGCATAACGTTTGAAGGCTAGCCGCATATTCAAGCGCTGCAAGAACAAGCGCTCGAAAACCAATAAAACGTTCTATAAATAAATCTGCGCAATCTGTGAAATCTGAAGCCTAAACATCTAACTTTACATCACCTGAAGAATAAAAATCTTCCATATGCAAACAAAACTACAATTACAGGTTAGTCCACAAACAGCCTTAAACGAGAGCCTTCTGAAAGAAGAGGTAAAACAGAATCTTTCTATTAACGAAAACTCTACCCTCAACATCAAAATACTAAAACGCAGCATCGATGCACGGGGACGAAAAATAAGAATCAATCTTACCGTTCTTGCCGCAATAGACGAGGAAATTCCTACTGAAAAAATACGCATGGAGTATAAAGAAGTTCCTTCCTCTGCAAAAACCTGTCACATCATTGGTGCTGGTCCCGCCGGACTCTTTGCGGCATTGCGCTGCCTGGAGTTGGGAATAAAACCAATTGTTATTGAAAGGGGTAAAGATGTAAAGGCAAGGAGACGTGATCTTGCGGCCATCAATAAGCAACATCTAGTAAACCCGGAAAGTAATTACTGTTTCGGAGAAGGTGGCGCGGGAACTTACAGTGATGGCAAGCTTTACACCAGATCGAACAAGCGGGGCGACATTGACAAAATCCTTAAAACTTTTGTTTACCACGGTGCCAGCCATGAAATATTGGTCGACGCTCATCCGCACATCGGCACTAATAAATTGCCGCAGCTTATCCAGCAGATTCGCGAAACCATCATACAATTTGGTGGTGAAGTCCTTTTTAATTCTAAACTTATTGATCTAAAAACAGAGGGCGACAAAATTTCTTCCATAAAAATTTCTTCTGAAAAAGGAGAACAGGATATTGTTGTGCAAAACGTCATTCTGGCGACAGGCCATTCTGCAAGGGACATTTACGAACTCCTTCATACTAAAAAAATTCTCCTTGAAGCAAAGCCTTTTGCTCTTGGTGTAAGAGCAGAACATCCTCAATGGCTCATAGATAGCATTCAATACCATTGCGGCAGTATGCAGGAGGTTATTGCTACCCGTGACTTTTTACCGGCGGCCAGCTACAGTTTAGTGCACCAGGTGAAAGGGTACGGCGTTTATTCTTTCTGTATGTGTCCCGGTGGAATTATTGCCCCCTGCGCTACGAGTCAGGAAGAAGTTGTAACAAACGGATGGAGTCCAAGCAAAAGAAATAACCCCTACGCTAACAGTGGTATCGTTGTGGGCTTAGAGTTAAAAGATTTTGAGCCGTACAAAAAATTCGGTCCTCTTGCAGGTCTTGAATTTCAAAAACAATTCGAGCATACAGCATGGACGCTGGGCGGCAAAACACAAGCCGCTCCTGCTCAGCGTTTACAGGACTTCACAAATGGAAGAATAAGTTCAACGCTTCCTGATTGCAGCTACCAACCGGGATTAAAAAGTGTTGAGATGCAACAGGTTTTAGGAAAACTAATTGGTCCGGCTTTAAAAGAAGGACTCAAAGCTTTTGGCGGGAAGATGCGGGGTTATTTGACGAATGAGGCTGTGATTGTTGGCGTTGAATCCCGCACCTCAACGCCGGTTAGAATTCCACGAGACAAAGATCTCTTGCATCACCCACAATTAAAAAATCTTTTTCCTTGTGGCGAAGGTGCTGGTTATGCTGGCGGCATTGTAAGCGCAGCTATGGATGGCGAACGTTGTGTGAATAGTTTGATTTATTAATTTATTACATTTGTATTTTCAAAGTTATGTCAAGAATTTTAACAGGTATACAAAGCACTAACGTCCCTCACCTTGGTAACTTATTAGGGGCTATTATACCAGCCATTGAGTTAAGTAAAAAAGCAGAGAACGACAGCTTGTTTTTTATAGCGGATCTTCATACGCTTACCAGTAAAAAAGATGCTGAGTTTATTAAACAAAGCACGCGCTCGGTAGCAGCAACCTGGTTGGCCTTTGGACTTAATCCTCACAGAACAATTTTTTACCGTCAAAGCCGTGTTCCACAAGTAACAGAATTAACCTGGTACTTAAATTGTTTCACTCCTTATCCGATGTTGGCCAATGCGCATTCTTTTAAAGATAAAAGTGAGCGTTTAAGTGATGTAAATGCGGGTTTATTTATCTATCCGGTATTAATGGCGGCCGATATTTTATTGTACGATGCGCAGTTTGTTCCTGTTGGAAAAGACCAGATGCAACACCTGGAAATTGCCGCAGACATTGCGCGTGCATTCAACCATAAACTTGGCAAAGAAATTCTTGTGGTACCAGAAGGCTTAACCGATTCAAGAGTGATGATTGTTCCGGGAATTGACGGCCAAAAAATGAGCAAGTCTTATAATAACTTCATTAATATTTTTCTTCCTGAAAAAGAATTAAAAAAAATAGTGATGAGCATTGTGAGCGACAGTAAAAATCTTGAAGACCCTAAAGATCCAGCAACAGATAATACGTTTAAGTTGTATGCACTTTTAGGAAGTGATGAGCAGGTAGAAACTATGCGAGCGAATTATTTGAAAGGGGGCTTCGGATACGGACACGCTAAAACAGCTTTGTTTGAATTGATCCTTGAAAAGTACGAACAGCAACGTAAAACTTACGATCACTTTATGTCAAATCCCGATCTTCTTGAAAAGGAATTAGCAATTGGAGAAGACAAGGCGAATAAAATGGCACATGAGAAATTAAAGCAGGTGAGGGAAGTTTTGGGGTATATCTAAAAGTTAATTCAGTGCTCAAATTATTGAAGCAACGATTTTCTCAGTAAGTAATTTGAAATCCGAATACGAGCTTTTCACAGCCCCTAAGTGTGCTCCAATTGCTCCGTCTGAAGGCTTTAACAGAAATATTGGCTTTCTGGCTTCCATTGCCATTGGTATTAAGCTGTGATAATGCTTTAGCAATGCGATACAATATTTATCCTCTTGGACTTTTATCTCCTCAGTAATGGTTTCCTTTAGAACAAATTCCCTAAAGATCTGAGGAATTCTATTTGCCCATTTCAAATATGATTTCACTGGTCTACTTTCTTTTATACCATGCTGCATGACAACATAACCCAAGGGTTGAATATTAGAATTGGGTAACTCCAACGTTGGTGCAGGATTTTCAGACTTTCTTTTTTTCCATTCGTTTTTCCACTTTTCCAATCTGCTTCCTAAGTTTTTTAACCCTTGAAGCGAAAATAAATCCGCAGCCATCGGCACTACTACATAATCGGCTGCAATTAATGTGGCTCGATTAATGGCTCCAAAATTTGGCCCAATATCAATTATACAAAAATCCGCATTGGTTCTGTTTCCAGCTTCCTTAATTATTCTATAAAAAGAGGAGATTATCCTAAAAGCCGCCTCATCCCCATCATTGCATTTACCCCAATTCTCGCTTAATTTATCCTCAAACATTGACAAGTCAAGATCCCCGGCGAGTAATCCTATTCTATCGGTTATTTGATGGACAGTAGCTGGTTTTACATCACCAATACCTTTATCTAACGGCTTAACTGCATCCAGAATCGTTGGTCTGAAAGAATCGTTGTCGTAAATCTCAGTTAATTTTTCATCCGTCAAAAATATTGACGTGAGGTTTGTTTGTGGATCTAGATCAACAGCCAAACAAGTGTATCCTAGTTCGGCAAGCATATAAGTAAAATGATACACTAAGGTAGTCTTACCAACGCCACCTTTGTTATTGAAGAACGCTATTGTTTTCATTTTGTTTTCTTATAAATTACAACCCCAAAACTTGTGTGTTGATTAACAATAAATTTAGGTTGAGGATTGCCATTTTTAGTTAACGCATCAATAGATCTTTTTATACCCAAATTAAAACGATTAACATATCCTAAATTATACGCAGCTTCTGCTATTGTTGGATTTCTGTAATCATTTTCTGTCTGATAATTCTCGGGCCTCACCTTACCATATAAACCCCCTGCATTCGATATTTCTATTCTATCTGCAAATTCATAAAATTTTATTGGGGCATTGGATTGATAGTCCCGATGAATAATAGAATTAAACAACAACTCCTTTAATGCTGAAACAGGAAAATTATACTGATGAGTTTCTCCGATGTTATGAAGCACTTTTTTTATTATTTGTGATTTAATAAACTCTTCCATTACCCGCATGTGCGTGGTTAAATCTCCACTGAATTTTTGCTCATACTCAAATTCACTCACCTCGTCATTCCCTTTAAAATGAACATATTGAATATATGCTCCTGGTAAATAAAAAAGTGGGTTTTTTCCAAACATTAATAGGCCCGCATAAGTAGGACAATCAGCTTTAAGGTCGTAAAATTTCAGTGACGCTAATTGTTCTTTTATCTCGCGTCCATTTACAATTAATGTTTCTTCATCAATTGCAGTTGGTAAATATGTAATTTTAAAAATATCAATACTTAAATCATCAAGCGTGCTTCCGTAACAAGGCTGGGTATCAAATGATCTAGCAAAAGTTGAACGCTTTTCACTGAGTATCCTTTCTTCCGATTCATTAGCCATTCCCTTCCTTGGCCCAATTCTAATACAAACTTTTCCTTTGTATCTTACTGGTGGCACCATGGACGGTTTAACTTCAACTACCGCAACATCGCCGTCCGGATAGGTAAATTTTTCAACGACCATTGCAGGAGGGGGAACTATTCTGCCATCAGTTCTGTAACTTAATAATATTTGCATTAGTTTTTCGTCAACCACAGTCCCATTTAAACTCCCATTATCGTTTACGCCAATCAGCAAGTATCCTGATTGACCATGAGCCGACATATCGTTACTAAATGCGCAAATGGCTTCCCCAAATTTATCAGTATCGGATTTAGAAATTGTCTTTTCAATGCGATCGGTTTCCAAATTCTTAAGCATCTGCGTCAATTGTTCCTGCGTGATCATTCTATAAAGTTAATTTAATTTTTACGTATAATTTATTTAATACGCTGTACTTAAGAGCCTGTTTAAAAGTTATCTAATAATTTGTTTATGCTTCTTTTTGACCGCAACATCGTTAAATTTTTCGACGTAATACGTCCATTATGTCTTCATCCCGATAACTATCGGGAGCCTCGTTTCACTCAAAAATAAACTATAAACAATTTTACAATATAAATTTAAACAGGCTCTAAGAATTTTGTACCAAATGATTGATATATATCGCAAGCATTCCTTTATGTATTATATTGTATTCTTACTCCACCCAACTCTTATAATATTTTCCATCGTCAATGCCCATGGCCTCTTCTGTTACCATGAGCGGTTTAAAGGTATCAATCATCACCGCAAGCTCCTGAGTTTCTTTAAGACCAATACTTCTTTCCATTGCTCCCGGGGCCGGACCATGAGGAATCCCCTTGGGATGTAAAGTTATGTGCCCTTGTTCAATGTTATTGCGACTCATAAAATCACCGTCCACATAATACAAAACTTCGTCACTGTCAATATTGCTATGATTGTAAGGAGCAGGTATTGCCAAAGGGTGATAATCGTATAAACGTGGACAAAAACTACACACCACAAATGTAGAAGTCTCAAATGTTTGGTGCACAGGAGGTGGTTGATGCACACGTCCTGTAATGGGTTCAAAATTATGAATAGAAAATCCCCAAGGGAAGTTGTACCCGTCCCAACCTACCACATCAAAAGGATGCGTGGCATAAACGATCTCGTGCATCATTCCCTCTTTTTTTAATTTAAGAATGAAGTCGCCTTTTTCGTCATTCGTTTCAAGTACAGTTGGCAATTTATAATCGCGCTCACAAAAGGGTGAATGTTCGAGTAACTGCCCTTCGGTGTTTTTATAACGTTTTGGAGTGTAGTATGGCGCATGGCTTTCGCAAAACAACAAACGGTTATCACTGGTTTCAAAATGCATTTGATAAATCATACCGCGTGGGATGATAAGGTAATCGCCGTACTCAAAATCGATGTTGCCCATCATCGTTTTTAAAGTGCCTTTTCCTTTGTGAATAAAAAGCATTTCGTCAGCATCGGCGTTTTTATAAAAATAATCGGTCTGACTTTTTGTAGGAGCTGCCAGTCCTATCGCACAATCTGAATTGATCAAAAGAGTTTTCCTGCTTTCCAGAAAATCTGCAGTCGGTTTTATTTCAAAGCCTTTTAATAAAAGCGCTTTGATGTTTTTTCCATTAGCAATCTTTGGTTCAACCGCATAACTTTTTAGGATCTCTTTAACCTGAGTGGGTCGGTGAACATGGTACAACAAAGACGACATGCCGTTAAATCCCTCGGTTCCAAACAACTGCTCGTAATAAAAGTGATCGTTTTTATCTTTAAAGATCGTGTGTCTCTTTTGCGGGATATCCCCAAGTTTATGATAGATTGGCATCTTGTAACAAATTATATTTTCTTTCCTTTTACATGCATGGTTTGAGAAATCTTTAACTTCTGATCTCCTGAAGCCGCCGTGCCCGTAATAAGAACAACATTTACCCGGAATTGTATTTTATCCTTAAAAATGTACTCCTTAATGTTTACATCCACTAAATCTGCGTCAATGGAAGTGCTGTTGGCCGGAAAGTTGGACTTTGTAGCCACCAACACATCTCCAAGATCAGTTGTTTTAAGATAGATCGACATAGTTTTCAGGAAATTAAGATTTCCACTGGGATTAGCGATGTTGAATTTCGTAAGCTTGATCTCTGTAATAAGATCTTTTGTTGTAGATTCTGAAGTAAACCTACTGGCAGAAGCTGTGGAAATATCAGGCGTATTAAAATCAATAGGCTGGGTGGTGCTACTTGGCGTGCCTCCCGGTGCTGTTAGGGTTGTAGAAGGGATAGCGAATTCTGTTGCGTAATTCAAGTCGAATTCCGTTGCCTTGTTAATATCGCTTTTCGTTTTTTCGCAGGAGGTGATCCCCGCTAACACTAGGACAGCTAAAATAAATGAGGCTGCTTTTTTCATGTTTGTGTGTGATTTTAATTTATTTTAAAGATAAGTTATTTTTTAATACCTCTTTTAAATTCGGTCGCAGGCGGCTTTTATACACGGAGAGACATTCCGGTCCGTTCTTCACTCTTCCTTTTCTTAGTTCGCGTTGTTCTTCTATTGGCAAGGCCGCTATCTTAACACACTCAGGTGTGCAGCAGCCGTTCATCTTTTCATTGCAGTCTGCGCACTGAATAAAAAGCAGGTGACAATCGTCATTTTTGCAATTTACATGCGTATCGCAGGGTTTGCCACATTGGTGGCATTCTGAGAGAATATCTTCCGTAATCCGTTCGCCTATTCTTTCGTCGAAAACAAAATTCATCCCTCTGAATTTACTCTCCAGATTCTGTTCTTTTATTTCCTGCGCATACTGTATGATCCCACCCTTAAGATGATGAACGTCCTTAAATCCCTTGTGTTTAAAATAAGCACTGGCCTTTTCACACCGAATTCCCCCGGTACAATACATTACGATTTTTTTTTCTTCCTGCCCCTTAAGATGATCTATTACTAATGGCAGCTCCTCCCTAAAAGTATCTGCATCCGGACAAAAAGCGCGGTCAAATCTCCCAACTTCACTTTCGTAATGATTCCTCATATCAATCACGATGGTATCTCCATCCCCCACCGCTTTGTTAAATTCTTCAGCATTCAGGTAGGTCCCGGTATTGGCCGGATCAAAACCTTCATCACTAATTCCGTCCGATACAATTTTATCGCGCACTTTTACAATCAGCTTGTAAAAAGATTTTCCATTCCCGTCCACAGCATGTTTAAATGGCACATCCTTAAAATAGGATAAGGCGTGCACTTGTTCCACAAACGCATCCCAATGATCTTCGGGAACACTCATCTGGGCATTGATTCCTTCGTTCGCAAGATAAATCCGGCCGAAGCAGTTAAATTCGCTCCAGGCTTTGTAAAGGTCATCTCTTAACTTTTCGGGTTCAGGAATTTGTACATACCGGTAAAACGAGATCGTTCTACGCTTAATTGTTTCTTCCTTTAAACGTTGTTTTAAAACGTTTTTGTCTGTTCTGTTTACTAATAATGACATGACGATAAAAATAATTGCAGGTTATATTATCTTGTAAAACTTTTGAATTCTATCTTTTCATGATTTTTGAATTAAAGCAATAAATCTAAAACTCAAAGACGCATTAAATCAAAAATTCTTTTTACGTTTGCAAAGATAGGAAATTGTTCTAAAACATCAGCTGATTAAAGTCATGTCAACTACACAGGAAAAGGTATTAGTAATAGGTGCCGGAGGGCAAATAGGGTTAGAATTAACTGAGAATTTATCTCAACTATATGGGGCTGACAATGTGGTCCCCTCAGACCTCAAACCCTCTGAAAATTTCAAAAACAACCCTTTTGAGCAGTTAGATGCTTTAGATAAAGATAGAATGTTTTCTATTGTTAAAAAACATGGCATTACACAGGTGTATCACCTTGCGGCCCTACTATCGGCTACCGGAGAGCAAAAACCAATGTCGGCATGGAAACTTAACATGGAGAGCCTTTTTCACGTGCTTGATCTTGCTAAGGAAAAACAGATTCAACGAGTTTACTGGCCAAGTTCTATCGCCGTATTTGGTCCTACTACCCCAAGTGAAAACACGCCACAATACACGGTTATGGAGCCTTCAACCATTTACGGTATCAGCAAACAAGCTGGTGAACGTTGGTGCGAATGGTATTTTAAAAAACACGGCGTGGATGTAAGAAGTTTGCGTTACCCTGGCCTCATTGGCTGGAAGAGCGCGCCAGGTGGTGGAACAACCGATTATGCTGTTCACATTTTTCACGAAGCTTTAAAAACAAAAAGCTACGAATGTTTCTTAGGTGAAAATACAGTGCTACCAATGATGCACATGGAAGACGCGATCCGCGCTACCATCGAAATTATGCATGCACCTGCAGATTCCATTAAAATTAGAGGTGCTTACAATCTTTCAGGAATTAGTTTTAGTCCTAAAGAAATCGCTGAAGAAATAAAAAAACACATCCCTGATTTTAAGATTACTTACAAGCCCGATTTCCGCCAGGCTATAGCAGATAGCTGGCCAAAAAGCATTAATGATGCTGAGGCCCGCAAAGATTGGGGTTGGAAAGAAAAATATGATCTTCCGAAACTGGTAGAAAATATGCTGGTCAATTTGAAATAATTCCTATTTTATAACCACTCATTCTTTTACCCAATGGCAAAGTCTACTCTGAAACATGTTTCACATTGTCTGTTTTTAGTTTCGTTGATCTTTTTATTTGGTAGCGGCGTTGCTCAAAAATCAAGCTACCCGGCTCATTACGCTAAAGAGGAAATAAACTATTCTGTATATAGCAACCAGATCGATAAAAGTGTTGCCATACTCAAGAATTACATCGAAGCGCGCGGGATTAAGCTCATCACTTATTCTCAAAACAACGGCTTCTATGAATACAAATTTAGTGTGCTGAAACAAAACCTAAACTCTTTGGATTCATTGGTCAATTTTCTAGGATTCAGAGCCTCAAAGAAAACAAATACCAGCGCCAAAGAAAGCGCTTCCATTATCGAACTTCAAACACAGATTCAACGTTTGAAAGAGAAAAAAGAAAGCTATAAATCGTTGCTCTCGAGAATGGATTCCGTCTCAGGAAAAAATTACCTTTTCTATTTCGAAAAAACAGTGGATCTGGACGATGAGATCTTTCAGGAGACTCTTCTCCTAAAAACTTCCATGGAAAATGAGCGCATGCAAACGGTAGAACTTGAACTGCATGACGACTACGCTACCAGCGATTACTCAGATGTCACCTTCGTGCATATGCCAGGAGGAGAGTTTAATATGCTTTTTGTCGAGAATCCGGCAGCCGGTATTTCTGCCGGCCAATACCAGGGATATTCCTTAAAATATTTATTTACCCGTGGCAAAAGTTATTTCTCGGTGGGGGCGCTCAAACCGGTTAAGCCTCTTCCAAAAATGATTCTACAAGCGTAAAAGATATTTTCAACCTAACGTTCGGACAGGATTTTTATAACTGCCACCTAGGTCGCGGTAAAAGAAAATTCTTCAACCTTTATATCGGTTACCAGGTGGGAGTAAGTAATGCCAGAAATAACAATTCAGATAGGGTATTCGCCCTAATTGCGCCAGTAACTGGACTGGAGCTTTTTAAAAATAAATATTTTAATATCGACATCAATGGCACTTACTACATTCCGTTAAATACTTTTTCCTATACACTCCGCGGCATTAAGCTAAACGCATCGTTGAACTTTTCTTTTTAAATTATCCACTTCACTAACCCAAAACCATGTATAAAAAACAATTCATTCTTATTTCATTGTTATCTGTTTTTGTATTTTCAGAATGCAAAAAAGGGGGAAGAAGATCCATTAATCTCTTTGAGAACCAGAAAAGCACGCGTTGTTGGAAAGTGGAAAATAAAAAGTGGAACCGTTAAACACGCTGGTGATTTCTATTATGCTACAACTGGCCAACCAATTAAAAAATATACCATTATCTATTCGGAAAACTCTTATGAAAGCATGACTGAAAGCCCAAACTACTTTAATTTTTTAACGGGAAGCCTTTCCTACGAGGTTGAATTTAAAAAAGATGGCGGATATGTCGCGACAAGCGTTTACAATAATATGTCCACCGATGTTTCAAAGGGCACCTGGAATTTCACGGGCAAAGTAGGCGGCCATAAAAACAAAGAGCAGATTTTAATACATCTAACCTTTCAGTCATACTCTTATACTGGACCTTCCTCCGCAAACAGCAATAGCACAGCCTTTGAAGGGAATAAAAATGATGTGACTTATTACATCAAAGAACTTAGAAATAAAAAAATGGTCTTAGACTCTGAGGATTCCGCAACGGATCCTTCTGGCAATGCAACTACATATAACTCTAGCCTCACCTTTATTCAATAAGTATACGAAATTTGAAATTTATGAAATTAATAAAACCCATCTCTTTCGTACTTGTATCTCTGGTGCTTTCTTGCTTATCAGGTTGCCTTAAAAAAGGCGAAGACGATCCCCTAATTTCGCTGAGAACAAGGAAAGAAAGACTTGAAGGACTTTGGCGCTTAACAAGTGGAACTGAAGAAAAGACAAATTTATATACTGATTCACTTGGGAAGCATGAAAGTACGACGACTTTAAAGTATACGAAAACTGTCTATCAAGATGACGGGAGAACAGGCTTTGTCTTTTATAACTATGGCTCATATACTCTAGAATTTGGAAAGAAGGGCGAATTTGAGTTAATTAAGAAATATGATGATAGAGGTAATGCTTATACCTCGAAGGGAACCTGGAATTTTGAAAAGGGCATAGGCGACTATAAGAACAAAGAACAAGTTGTAATAAACCTGATTTCAACTACATACTTTGACTTATCCTTCCAATCAGGGTTCGGACATACCTATACCGGCAACAAATCTAATATTACCTATACCTTGAAAGAACTTCGAAATAAAAAGTTGGTGCTTGTTAGTGAATACAGTTATATTCAGAGCGATGGTTATGGAATGTCCTCTAAGTCAGCACTAACATTTGAGCAGTAAGATCCTCTTTAAACCTCCACCGGCACCGCATTTCTTATTGCCACCTGTTGCGCTACATTCTGTGCCAACTCCATAAAAGCAAGTGCCTGTGGAGTAGATTCCTGCAGCACCGCCGGGCGTCCCGCATCTGAAGCCTCACGCACACTTTGCACCAAAGGAAGCTGGGAAATCAAAGGCACCTTTAATTCTTCTGCAAGATGTTTCACTCCGTCTCTTCCAAAAATGTAGTACTTATTTTCTGGCAATTCTTCAGGAGTAAACCAAGCCATGTTTTCTACAAGACCAAGAATAGGCACGTTTACCTGAGGAAGTTGAAATAATGCAATGCCTTTGCGGGCATCTGAAATAGCTACATCCTGTGGGGTACAAACCACCACTGCTCCTGTTACCGGAACCTGACTGCAAAGACTGATTTGAATATCTCCTGTTCCGGGAGGAAGATCTACTATTAAATAATCGAGTTCTCCCCAAACGGTTTCGTAAAATAATTGTGATAAAGCTTTAGTAGCCATAGGTCCTCGCAAAGCAATCGCCTGATTTGGTCCAGCCAAAAAACCAATAGAATTTAATTTAACCCCGTGGCTAATGACCGGCGACATTTTTTTCTGCCCGTTAAAATCAACCGACCCGGGACTGTCGTCCTGCGCCCCAAACATAATGTGTTGTGAAGGTCCATAAATATCTGCATCTACCAGTCCCACTTTAGCACCCTGTCTTGCTAATCCTACAGCAAGATTTGCGGCTATGGTACTTTTTCCAACCCCACCTTTTCCGCTGGCAACAGCAATAATATTTTTAACATCGCGTAAAGTGGTTTCGTCTTTTTCCTTTTTAGTGGTAACATTAGCGGTCATATTAATCTTCACCTTTGCCTCTTTATCTACATAATGCAAAATAGCATTCATACAGGCATTGTGAATCATGTCCTTCATAGGGCACGCGGGCGTAGTGAGTACTACAGTAAAAGAAATGTTTTTTCCATCTACTGCAACATCCTTGATCATATTAAGGGTTACAAGATCTTTTTTAAGATCCGGATCATCAACATATTTTAAAGCATCAAGTACTTTCTGAACTGTAATTTCCATTGTAGATTTTTCGAAAGGTCAGTATAAAAAAGAAAACTCTTATTTCGCAGGGGGCGTAACGGGCGTGGCCATTGGCGTTGCAGTCGGAGGCGGCGGCATCTGAACATTGGAAGTTCCTTCTGCCTCGGCCATTGAAACACGAATCATATTTGCAATTGAATCCTGGAAAACTTTTGCGCGCGCAAGCATTTGTTCTCTGTCTTCAGCTGCTTTACCGCAGGACACTAAAACCAGAACAATGGCAAGGGCTATAAATGGAAATAATTTTTTCATGTAAAAAATAATTAATAGAAAACAAAGCTAATCAAAAAACAGAAAAGCCCCAAAGCAATCCGATAAATATCGGGTACTTTGGAGCCAATCAGCTAACTAACTAAACACAAATTCTTAGTGTGCGTGCGCTTCTGCAGCAGGAGCAACAGTTTCAGTTGCAGGAGCCATAGCAGCAGTAGTATCAGTAGCTTCTGGAGTAGCCATAGATTCGCTGATTGAAGCAGCGATTGAATCTTGGATAAACTTAGCTCTTTCTTCCATTTTAGCTTTTTCTTCAGCTGAAGGACCACATGCAACGAAAGTAGCTACTACAGCTACAGCGATAATTGAGAATACTTTTTTCATTTTGTTTTGATTATTAATTTTACGTTTATACCAGAACTTCGAAATGGTAACCCAAAAAAAACAAAGAAATTTAAACGTTTTTGTAATTTCCTGATTATCAATAAATTAAGTTCGCTAATTTTCTGACGATTTGAAGGTTACTTGTTTCTAAAAGTTTAAAATCCCACGAAAATCATCTGTTTAAATCTTCGAAATCGGCGGCTAGCCTTTCCAAATAAAAAAGTTCGTTAAAAACAGGTTACCTTTGGCAAAAGAAAGTATTAATCTAAACAGGGCGTTTATGTCTAGAACCAAACCGCAGTTTACCGACTACCAATTTATTGAGGGTTTGCGCAGCGGCAACAACGAGATACTTAGCGCCTTGTATAAAAAGTACTATAACGTCGTTCTTAAATTTATTGTAAATAACAACGGTACCGAAGAGGGCGCACAGGACATTTACCAGGAAACAGTTATTGTTTTGTATGAAAATGCACAGAAAGCTGAATTCGCTCTTAATTGCCAGCTTCAGACTTATATCTATTCCATTGCAAAACGTTTATGGCTCAAACAGCTGAAAAAAAATGGCAAAACTTTCTTATTTAAGGAAGATGAGGAAAGCGAAGTGGTTGATGTATCGAGCGACATAAATGAACATGCGGCAAAAGAGCTTGATATTGAAAAAATGAATAAAAGTCTGGTCGAGCTCGGAGAACCTTGTGCAACGCTCATTAAAGACTTCTATGTTCACAAACTGAACATGGACGAAATAGCAGACAAGTTTGGGTATACCAACGCTGACAATGCGAAGAACCAGAAGTACAAATGTTTACAACGATTAAAGAAATATTTTTTTGATAAGACAATTATTGAACAGGAATAACAGGAGAAAGAAAAAATGAGAGCTACAGATTTATTTGACAATTACCTTAATGGGCAATTAAGTGCGGAGGACAAAAGCGGTTTTGAAAATTTATTACTTAGCGATGAGATCATGGCTCATGCTTTTCATGAACACAAAGCATTAGTGGTTTCTTTAAGAAATCAATCAAAAAAAGAACGCCTTAAAAAACAACTCAAAGCCATTCACGAACAGGAATTTGGCTCCGCCAATGTTATTTCTATTAACCGCGAAGAAAATTTTGCAAGGCGTCACGGCCGCACTATCGCTGTTGCAGCCAGCACTGCTTTTATTGCAGTATTAAGCACCGTAGCAGTATTAAGCACCGGCGGATATTTATTAAAGCAACAAAGCAATCAGATTACCGATCTTAACCGTGTGGTTATGGAATTGAAAGGCTCCAGCGACGGTGTTGTTGAGGTTCTTACCAAAAATAACAATAAGCCCGTTAAGATTGCTCCTGCTAATTTGGAAGGAAGCGCCTTTGCAATTAATAATAAGGGTTACATTCTTACCAGCTACCACATGGTGAATGGTGCAGATAGTATTTTTATCGGGAATGCTTCTACAGAAAGAGCTTTAACCACGCTAGTAATGGTAGATCCAAAACTTGATCTTGCCATCTTAAAAGTTGAGAACAAAGATCTTTATAAAAACTGGCAGGTTCCCTTCTTCTTAAATGAAAAAGGGGCCGATGTTGGGGAAAAAGTATTTACACTGGGTTACCCGCGTAAAGAAATAGTTTACGGTGAAGGTTCTTTAAGCTCCCTAAGCGGATACTCCAATGATACCAACATGTACCAGATCTCTATTCCCGTAAATCCAGGAAACAGTGGTGGCCCGCTTTTGGATGAAAATGGTAGCGTTATCGGGGTTATCCGCGGTAAAATTACCGACAAAGAAGCTACTGGTTTTGCTATAAAAGCCAAAGAAATTCTCAATTCCATCAAAAACTGTGAAATCGATAGCACAAAACAGGATTTATTAAGCCAAAACGGTAAAAAAACCGGTCTGAAAAAGCTAAAACGTTCTGAGCAGATCAAAAAAATCAACCCTTACGTTTTTAACGTAATGGTCTATAAAAAGGATTAGCAGTCTCCACAATTTCGGTATTTACCGGGAGTTTTGAACTTTTGTAACTTTCAATTTTTCAACCAGTTAACGTGTTATGAACCGCTTGCTAACGGCTTGCTAACAAGCGCCCAAAGCACTTTAAAAAATATTACCTTAAATACCAATGTTAAAACGAAGTTATTAACAATTTAATAGTTAACTTAGCCCCCTAAAACTACTGTACTCATGTTTGAAATCCTAAAACACTTTGAATCTAAATACGGACTCCTCAAGAAAAAAGGATTGCGCATTGAAGGTCTTTCTATGATAGATCCTAAACGTAAAAAACATGTAATCATGGTTAGCAAGCCCTTTATGTTTGATAATCGTCAGTTACCTAAAACCTACGAAGGGTTAGATATTAAGTCGAAAATCGAAGGGGTTCTTCCGAAAGAATTTGCCTTTAAAAAGGATGCTGTAAAAAAAGAATACGTTTGGGCGCCAATGAAATTTGAAAAATACGTTGACCGTTGCTCAGAAGAAATTCGTAAAAATTTTAATAATCCCTTAATGAGCCGCCAGGAAATGTTGGATGCTTTAGCTTTCGGGAATTTTGAAGAGCATAAAAAGAAAAGTTTACAATTAATGAAGGACGGAAAAATCCCTCCGTTTAAAATGAATTAGTACTGTTTCTTGTTAAGAGAGTAAGTAACAATTGTCATAATTAAGGGTTAAACAATTAGTTGCTTTGGTTGAAAAAGTCGGTTGGTTACCGACTTTTTTTTGCCTTAAAGTAAGCTCAGACTGACATTCGGCACAGCAATTTTCTAACTTATATCTTTAGCCCAGACGGTTGTCATTTCCCGCAGAGTTTGCCATTTCGAGCGGAGTCTGTCATTTCGAGTGGAGTCTGTCATTTCGAGCGGAGTCGAGAAATGCTAGTCGACAATCTGTAGTAAAGTTCTAAACGCAGTATACTTATCTCCAAACCTTTGTTTATGCTCTGCCTGTAAAGCCGGAGCAAACTCTTTTTGGTAGCGCTCGATATCGACCATCTCCAAAAACTTATACTGGGTAGAAAACGTGTGACCCTGATCTTCCACGTATAAAACTTTTACCATTTGACTATCGATAAAACAGCCGGTTTTCATCAAATCAGGAATGTGTTTTTCCTTCATCCACTTTACCCATTCCTGCTGCGCCTCATCGTCTATGTTGACTGTAACGTTATATATAAACATGCCTCTAATTTAATTATAATAAATCTGAAATTTGGAACCATTATTGCTATAAATGAAGGCAATATTTGTAATTTTACTCATTGCGAACCACCCGGGTTGTCAGATTGTAAAACCCTCTAAGTCAATACAGGTAGGCCGCGAGACCATAAAAAACAATGTTTACCAGATTATGAAATCTAATTTTGTTGAAGAATTACGTTGGCGCGGGCTGTTGCAGGATATTATGCCCGGCACGGAAGAGTTGCTTGAAAAAGAGGTAGTAACCGGATATATTGGGTTTGATCCCACGGCAGATTCATTGCATATTGGTCATTTAACCCAAGTTTTTACATTATTACGTTTTCAAAAAGCAGGGCATAAGCCTATCGCCCTGATCGGCGGTGCAACGGGTATGGTTGGAGATCCCAGTGGAAAATCTACAGAGCGCAACTTGCTGGATGAAGATGCCCTCAATAAAAACGTAGCAGGATTGCACAAACAGTTGGAGAAATTTTTGGATTTTAATTCCAGTGCCAATGGCGCTGTGCTTGTAAATAATTACGACTGGATGAAGGATTATTCCTTTCTTACTTTTATTCGTGATATCGGCAAGCACTTAACCGTTAGCTATATGATGGCAAAAGATTCGGTGAAGAACCGTCTTGAAACCGGAATGAGTTTTACAGAATTTAGCTACCAGCTTTTACAGGCTTTTGATTTTTACAAATTGAACGAAACAAAAAACTGTAAGCTTCAAATGGGTGGCTCTGACCAGTGGGGCAACATAACCAGTGGCACGGAGTTGATTCGCCGAAAATCGGGCGGAGAGGCTTATGCTTTAACAACACAATTAATCCGCAAGGCAGACGGCACTAAATTCGGAAAAACAGAAAGCGGCAGTATTTGGCTCGATCGCACAAAAACAAGTCCTTACCGGTTCTATCAGTTCTGGATAAACACTTCCGACTCCGATGCAAAAAGCTGGATCAAAATTTTTACTTTTTATTCGAAAGAAGACACTGAAGCACTGCTCGACGAACATGAAAAAGATCCGGGAAAACGTGTCCTTCAAAAAGCGCTTGCCAACGAATTAACTACTCTGGTACACAGCGAATCAGACCTTAACAGTGCTATTGAAACAAGTTCTATTCTATTCAACGGTGGACTCACAGAACTTATCAGCCTCGATGAAGAAACATTCCTTGACATTTTCACTGGCTTGCCACAATTCACGTTAACGAAATCGGAAGTTGAAACTGGTATTGGTGTGATAGATCTTTTTTCTGAAAAAGCTTCCATTTTTAAGAGCAAAGGTGATGCGCGTAAAATGATTCAGGGCGGAGGGGTAAGTGTGAACAAAGAAAAAGTAATGAGTCATGAACTCGTTATCAATTCAACGCATTTAATCAAAGACAAATATATCGTCCTTCAAAAAGGAAAAAAGGAGTATGTGCTCTGTAGTGTAAATTAATTATGGCCCTCAAACATTCGCAATACCTTAAGTTATCACAAAAACTTCTTCCTCAGCAGATTTTGTTGATGAAACTATTGCAGTTGCCTACACTTGCCCTTGAAGAGCGGATCAAGGAGGAGTTGGAAGTAAATCCTGCACTAGAAGAAGATCAGGATAACAGCGCAACAGAAGAGGAACTCTATAGCAACGAAAACGATGGAGACGCGCCGGTTGAGGCAGAATTTGAGGAGCCCAACGATTTTAAAGAAGAGGAAATGAAAACCTCGGCAAGCGATGTAGAAATGGAAGACTACATGGATGCTGAGGAACTGGACTCATACAAATATGAAGTCTCTAATAAAGGGCCTGACGAAGAAACGCGCGACTTTGTAGTGGTGGAAGGTGTGGGCTTCCAGGAGTTGTTAGAGCAGCAGCTAGGCCTCAAAGACATCAGTGACAGAGAATATACAATAGGTTCTTACCTGATCGGTTGTCTTGATGAAGATGGTTACATCCGTCGTGAATTGGACTTGATAGTGGATGATCTTGCTTTTAATTACAACATCACTACCGATGTAAAAGAAATAGAGGCTGTTTTAAAAATAATTCAGAGCTTCGATCCTCCCGGTGTTGGAGCGCGTAACCTGCAGGAATGTTTACTGATACAGCTGGAACGCAAAACCGAAAAAACAAAAGATGTTGTACTTGCCATGGATGTGATCAAACACCACATGGAAGAGTTTTCTAAAAAACATTATGATAAAATTCTGAAACGGCTGGAAATTGATAACGAAGAGTTAAAAGACATTATCAGCGAAATCACGCATCTTAATCCTCGTCCGGGAAATAGCGACACTAAAGAAAGTAATTTTAGCGCGGTAATTCCTGACTTTATTATTGCTGTAAATGACGGCAAGCCGGAGTTGAGTATTAACGGCCGTAACATGCCTGACTTAAAGATCAGCAAGGATTACCAGGAAATGCTTAGGGAATACACCAAAAGCAAAGAGAAAAGTAGTAAAGAAGCCTCCGGGTTTATTAAAAGTAAAATTGAAAGTGCGGGTTGGTTCATTGAAGCCCTGCAACAGCGTTACGCTACCATGAGCATGTGTATGCAATGTATTCTTGAATACCAAAACGAGTATTTTGCAACAGGCGACGAAAATAAATTACGGCCGATGATCTTAAAAGATATTGCCAGCCGTGTTGCTTTAGATCTCTCCACTGTGTCAAGAATGGCTAACAGCAAATATGTGCAAACGCCCTATGGAACTTTTCTTCTGAAAACATTTTTTAGTGAAAGTATGAGCACTGAAAGTGGTGAAGAAGTAAGCAGCAGAGAAATTAAAAATATGCTTAAAGGTTTTATTGACAACGAAGATAAAAAACATCCTTTGACAGACGACGAACTTTGCGCGAAACTAAATGAAAAAGGGTATAACATTGCACGGCGCACAGTAGCTAAATACCGTGAGCAGTTGGATATTCCAGTGGGCAGGATGCGGAAGGAAATTTAGCCCCCTGCGAAAACAACAACTCTGCTGCTCTTATCTATAAATGGTAAAAAATTATTCAAGAATCAGTTTAAAAACCGATGTATTTTGCCCAGCGCTCGCCCTTATCAAATAAATCCCCTTGCTCAAATGTGAAAGATCGAGTTGCAAGTCTTCTATATTTCTCACTTCCATAACCTGCCTTCCTGCCGAATTATAAATCCAAAGAGTAATTGTCTCCTTTACATCACTTACTATGTGAATTTTACCAGTACTTGGATTTGGAAAAAGTTTTATTGTTTTTTTCCGCGTAAATTTTTCTATTCCTACTTCTGTTAAATAAATTAGGCTGTAAATAGTGTCCTGCTCGCAACTGTTTAAAGCCATAAGCGTAACTTGGAAAGAACCATTCTGTGTGTACGTCACAACAGGGTTAACTGATGAACTGGTTTGTCCGTCGCCGAAATCCCACAAATAGGACGTAGCATTAGAAGAGGTATTGGTAAATGTAAATTGATTTGCACTTTGTACACTGGTGAATGACGGGTAAACTTTAACTGGTGATGAGTTGTACGCTGTATCTGCAATTCCTTCGCTCAAATTATAGTATGAGCCACTCGGAACAATTTCTAGTTTTAAAGCTCTCACCATGTAAGAATAAACTCCTTTATATTGAAGGCACTGATCCGTGTACGTTGTGCCGGCAATTGGAAATACATTTATTTTTACATAACTAGAATTTGTGTCGTTCTTCATATAAATATTATATCCCACCAAGGTTGTTTCAGTAGGGGCCGACCAACTAATGTGACAATCATAACCTACTTTTGTAGCCACTACATTCGCTACCGGGCCAACTATATCGTTTTTTAAAGTTGGGTCGCCCATCAGAGCATTGTGAACCCAGCGTCCTGTAATTGAAGTTGGACTGGCATAATACAAATTCCCCGGATTGTTTTGTGTTTGTAAAAGTCCGTAGCCGATGTTTTCGCCCAGACCCATGTGGTGAAACTGGAAATGTGGTCTACCGGACCAAACGCTTGTAAGTACTTTGCCTTGTGCGAGCGGCGCTTTTAAAAAACTATTCTGGGCGTCCCAGTCCCCAAAATAAGAACCAAAGAGCATGGTGAATACGCCCTGGAGGTTTGAGGTTGCGAAATTTGACGTAGATCCAATGCCTCCTGCACTTGTGTAAGTGCCGCCACCACAGCCGTAAGACCAGGCATAACTAGCACCCGTCATGCTTGTGAAATAATCTGCGGCAACAATATTGTTTGCTCCTACAAGTGGGGCAAAATTCTTGTAACCACTTCCTGCGAAAGCTTCACTGCTGAAATAGCCAAAATTATCATCCACAACCGCCTTTTTTTGCGGCGCGAAAATTTTCTTGCGATACTCGTGATCTTTATCCAGATAATTTTTTAATAGTTGTTGCTCCGTTAAAGTAAATGAGGGAAGTCCACTAAAGTCAACTCGCCCTACCTGCAATTCAATGTCACTTGGTACAATACTCTGATCAAACTTTCCATCGCCGGGAACGTTTTGAGTGCGAGGAGGCGAGGCTGTTGTAGAAGTCACAAAATTATCTGTCCAAATACCATCCACATCGCCGTAGTAACAATCTGCCGGCCATGCGCCCAGATGATCGCTGTGTCCGTCAGGATTAATATTTCCGCTATAAGGCACAGGAACATGGCCTAGAATAAAAACGGCTTTGGTAGTGAATGCGGTGTCTGAATTATAATCATTTACAATAAGATCTTTTACATGCGTTACAGAACCTGTTCTCAAAACATCGTGACGCACTACTTCCCAACCATCTCCTTCAATGTCTGCAACAAGTCTGGAGATCTCTGTGGCGAGAGGCGAAATAAAATTACTGTCGATAATTAAAATCAGTTTGCCTCTGTAAGAAATTTCGGGCACTTCTATTCCCGTATTCATATAGCCATGCCCTGAGTAGCCTGAGCCAACGCGGACTATATGGTATTCATAGTTAACACCGACTGTAACTGCATTGTCGATGAACTGGTTTGTTGAGCCACTTAAGTTTGCTATAGCAGGTCCCCATGCATTTGCATGTTTTAGTTTCCTATAAACCTGGTATTGGGCTGTTGTAGCATTTCCGTTCCAATTTAAAGTAATTTGTGCAGGAGCGGTTTGAGCCACAGCACTTAGTTGAACAGCGACATCAGCAGCCAATTGAGAAAAAGAATTTAAAGCGAGAAACGGTAAAACAAGGAGAAGAAGTTTTTTCATCGGCATATATTTACATAAATATATGAAAATGAAAGGTCTATCAGAAGTGTTTCGGCTATAAGTTATAGCGGAGGCCGGTTGCAACTGTTACACCGAATTCTGTTGCGGACCCGAAATATTTGCCATGCGATAAAACAAAAGTTGGTCTAATGCAGGCCATCGCATTTAAACGCTTAAAAAATTTCGCCTTTTTAAAAGGATGTAAATATATGCTAAAAGGAAGGGATGCAGAAAATCCGTATCCTATCCCGTTTAATTTAGATCTTTCTACGCTTCCGGAATTGGAGGAAGAGGTATGGGTGTTTGAAAAATAATCTCTATCATCTAAACCATCTCCCTGCTTTACAAAAAATATGGAATTTGTGTTTCCGTACGAACTTATGACCCTGTAATTAAAATTCACCACCGGAGCGAATTCGATACCGGTAGTGATCCAAACATACTTTTCCTTGTTGGTACAAAAATTAATCCCCAGCGGTAGAATAAGTTTATCTGAATTTATGCCAAAATTATAATAGTTTTCGCTTTTGGCAGTTTCATTATACGTATCTCCGCCATTCGGATTTACATAGGTTGCGATCGTATCATAACTGAGCTTATTAAAGTAAATGCCGGTGTTCGCTTCCTGACCGTATTTTAATCCAATAAACATTTCTTTTCTTACCCTTCACTTGTCGTTAATATTTGCATAGAGTTTAAACCCTAAAAGGCCTGCAAACGAATTATACTGAAAAAATATTATGTTGTATACTCGGTAAGATCTGCATTAAGAAGGTAATTATCGCTTACCGTTTTCCGATAATCGGATTGAGAAAGTTGTTTATAGCCGGGATAAAAATGCGTTCCGACGTCGAGCTGAATGCCGAAGAATTGTATTTTTTTTAAACTGTCTTGCTGAGCCTTTAATCCTGTTACAAAGAAAATACTCACTATTATAAAAAAGGCTTTCCTCATATTACCATAACGCTCAAACAAGAAAATTATTACACGAAAAAATTAATGCGCTGCCAGCCAATTTTCGCCCACGCCCATGCCTACTTCTACGGGCACGTCCAGCGGCAAGGCTTCACGCATGAGTTTTTCTATAATTGGCTTTACAATTTCCAGTTCGGGTTTATAAACATCAAATACCAATTCATCATGCACTTGCAAAAGCATTTTTGTTTTGAAGTTCTGCCTTTCAAGTTCGTTATAAATATTAATCATGGCCACCTTGATCATGTCAGCTGCCGAACCTTGAATAGGTGCGTTGATTGCATTTCTCTCGGCATAACTTCTTACCGTTGCGTTTGCTGAGGTAATGTCCCGCAACCAGCGTTTGCGTCCCAGAAGCGTTTTTACAAACCCCTTTTCGCGCGCAAAATTAATGGTCTCATCCATGTAACTTTTTATTGCCCCGTACTCTTTAAAATAATTGTCGATGAGTTCTTTTGCCTCGCCTCTCGAAATATTTAAATTCTCCGAAAGCCCAAAAGCACCCTGACCGTATATGATGCCGAAGTTTACGCTTTTACTTTTGTAACGCATTTCTTTTGTCACGTCCGCTTCAGCAACACCAAACACTTTTGCCGCGGTTGCCGTGTGAATGTCTTTCCCTAGCTGAAAAGCCTCGCACATATTTTTATCACCGCTAATGCTAGCTACAATTCTTAATTCAATCTGCGAATAATCGGCACTCAATAAAATATGGTCGCTATCGCGCGGAATAAATGCTTTACGAATCTGTCTGCCCCGTTCTGTTCGGATAGGTATATTCTGTAGATTCGGATTATCACTACTCAAACGTCCCGTTACTGCTACAACCTGGTTATAAGAAGTGTGAATGCGTTTTGTTCTTTCGCTCACCAGTTCTGGCAGCGTATCCACGTATGTGTTTTTCAATTTCACAAGTTCACGGTAGTCCAGAATTTTTGAAACAATCGGATGTGCATTTTCAAGCTTACTTAAAATATCCTCTCCGGTTGCATACTGACCTGTTTTTGTCTTCTTAGGCTTCTCAACAATTTTTAAATAATCGAATAATATTTCTCCCACTTGTTTCGGAGAAGAGACATTAAATTTTGTTCCGGCAAAATCCTGGATCTCTTTTTCAACCAATACAATGTCGCCCTGCAGCTGCACAGAAAAATCTCTTAGCGATGGCACATCCAGGTTGATACCTTCCCGTTCAATGTTTGCAAGCACTCTGATAAGCGGAACTTCAACCTCCGCGAATAATTTATCTACTTCATTCTCTTCTAGTTGAGGGGCGAAAACGTTTTTCAATTGAAGCGTTACATCCGCATCTTCGGCGGCGTACTCCTTTATTTTTTCAATCTCTACATCGCGCATGCTCGTCTGCTCCTTTCCCTTTTTACCAATCAGCGTTTCTATGCTCACCGGTGAATAGTTAAGGTAAGTCTGCGCTAAAATATCCATACCGTGACGCATCTCGGGCATAATCAGAAAATGCGCAACCATGGTATCAAAAAGTTTATTTTTTATTTCCAGGCCATAATTCATTAATACCTGAAAATCGTATTTTATGTTTTGTCCGATCAGCGTTTTCGAACGGTCTTCAAAAAGAGGTCTGAACAATTCGAGCCGTGCCTGCGCCTCTGACCTTTCTGCTGGAAAAGGAACGTAATAGGCGCTAAACGTTTTTATAGAAAAAGACAATCCTACAATTTCGGCTTCCAGCACATTTAACGATGTTGTTTCACTGTCAAAACAAAATTCTGATTGTTGATTTAGAAGTGAAATGAGGGCGCTTATTTTTTCATCTGTATTCACAAGCTCGTAATGATGCTCTACGTCAGCAATCGTTTTAAAATTAGATGGCACAGGCTCTGAAGAGGTTGGATCATTATACGTTGTATTTTCTTCGGGTGCACTGAAAAGGTCTCCCTGTCCCGCTGCTGCAGCTTTCGAAATTGGTTTTCGTTTCTCAGAAGGTAGTTTTTCTTTTCCGCCAATATCTTCTCCAACTACTTTTTGTGCAATGGCTCTGAACTCCAATTCTTTGAAGATTTCCAGCAAAACAGGTTTGTTTGGTTCCTTAATGGTTAATTTTTCTTCATCCAGTTCTATGGGGCAGTCGAGTATTATTGTTGCAAGACGTTTCGATTGAACCGCCATCTCTTTGTGATTTTCGACACGTTCTTTCAACTTGCCCTTTAACTTATCTGTATTGACGATTAAATTTTCAATGGTTCCGAAATCTTTTACCAGTTGGATAGCGGTCTTCTCTCCAACTCCAGGAATACCGGGAATGTTATCAACCTTATCTCCCATCAATCCCAAAATATCAATTAATTCGGAAACATTTCTGATCTCCCACTTTTTACAGATTTCTTCAACCCCTAAAATGGATGCGCCGTTTCCAAAACTTGCTGGCTTATAAATAAAAGTATTTGCGTCAACCAGTTGACCGTAATCTTTATCGGGCGTCATCATGTAGGTAGTAAAGCCAGCCTTTTCGGCTTTTATGGCTAGTGTGCCAATAAGATCATCCGCTTCAAAACCCTCCATACCCAGTACTTGGATATTAAATCCTTTGATCATTTCTACAATAATTGGAATTGATTTACGGAGATCTTCCGGCATTTCTTCGCGGTTGGCTTTGTAGGCTTCAAACTCCACGTGACGTTGTGTTGGGCCTTCCATATCAAACACTACGGCGATATGACTTGGCTTTTCTTTCGTTAGAATTTCGAGAAGTGTGTTTGTAAATCCGAATATTGCCGATGTATTAAACCCTTTAGAATTAACCCGCGGATTAGTGCTGAATGCAAAATACGCTCGGTAGATTAAGGCAAAGGCATCAAGAAGAAATAGTTTTTTGTCAGTTTGTTTTGTGATCATGTTTATTTGCCTGCTTTCCAGGAATTATATTGTGTGATAGCGAGAAGGGCCTTTTCGAAATTAAATTTTTTCTCGTCAGGATATTCATTTATAAATTCTGTGTTATCCTTCATCCACTCAGTTAAGTGCTTTTTAAATTTTGATTCTTTAATCAGAAACAATTCCTTATCTCCTGCGTGCGCTATGTAATACTCCTCTTCGAAAACAATTTCATTCATTTTCATGGCCTCATACCCCAGCTTGTAAAAATAAATATCTCCAGCAGCAAGTACTCTGTAGAATTTTCGCTCATCTTCCGAATCCATAGACACATAGTGCTCGTCCTTAAACCCATAGGCTTTTAGTTTTAGAGGCTTGTACATCTTCTGCACACCGCTATCGTCTTTAAAAGTGACTTTGCTGTAGTTGTCAATTTCTTTTTTCGGATTTATTTTGGCCTCGCCTTTTAGCGTATCGCCTTTTTCAGTAACAATGTATCCTCTGAACATGGTAGACTGAGAAGTTGCCAGCAATGTGTAAATGCACAAAAGGACGGCCAGGTAGCTCTTTTTCATGTCAGTTTTTTTTATAAAGAAAATTAATTTTTACGGTTAATAAAAGACTTGTTTGAAAGTGTGAATAAGTTCAGACTAGTCACATTAGTGCGGGAAGCTGATCTCGTAAACGCCTGGCCATAGTTTGCCGGTTATCATAATCCTGTCAGAAGCAGCATCATAAGCTATACCATTCATTTCGAGGCAACGCGGATTTTGTCCTTTCGCCTTTACATTCAGATCATCCAGGTCTATTTTTCCCAAAACCTCACCGGTTTCGGGATTTATCTTCACAATGTAATTTGTCATCCACACATTGGCATAAATGAACCCATTTATGTATTCGAGCTCATTGATATGATCCAATCCGTAACCACCTTCCGTAACGGCAAGTACTTTTGTGACGTTTTGATTCTCAGGATCGAGAAAAGTCAGGTTAAAAGTTCCATCGCTCATAATAATACTTTTTCCGTCCGTTGTAAGTCCCCAGCCTTCTTTGTTCTGGTAGTTGAACTGTCCTACTTTCGCGTAGGTTTTCGCATCATAAATAAACCCGGCTTGATTCTGATAAGTAACCTGATAAATTTTACCGTTTAAAACAACAATGCCTTCTCCAAAATAAATCTTTTTATCCAGTTCTCCTTTTACATCCAATTTGCCTTTTTCAAGATCTACTTCTCCAAAAGCAGAACGGGTTTGCGTCAAATATTCTGGCGCGCCGGTGCTTTCAAGTAATTTTTTATCGTGAAACAAAAACCCTTCCGTAAAAGCTGTGGTATCGTGAGGATAAGTGTTAACCAACTTGTACAAAATAGCAGGTGTTGCTTTGGCCTTCAGAATTTCGGTGGTTGTGGCCTTTTCTTTTTTAGTATCATCGCAGGAAAGCACAACTCCGCCGATCATAGAGATGAGAAGTCCGCAAATAAGTGTGTAAGAAAAATATTTTTTAAACTGATTCATGTTGCCTTCTGATTAAACTTTCCAGGTGCTTCCTTCTTTTGTGTCTTTCACTTGTATCCCTGCTGCAATTAATTTACCGCGGATTTCATCGCTGAGCTTAAAATCTTTTCCGGTTTTTGCTTTGGCCCTCATGTCAAGTACCAGCTCCATCACCTTTTCAAGTGCCACGTCCTGGCGGTTATTGCTTTCTTCTTGTTTTAATCCTAGCACGTCGAATAAAAAGTCACTGAACATTTTTTTCAGTAAATCAATGTCTGCCTGGCTTAAATTTGTTTTTTTATCGTTGGCTGAATTAATAATACGTGCGGCATCGAACAAGTGTGCAATCGATACAGATGTATTAAAGTCATCGTTCATGGCTTCGTAACACTTATCCTGTATGGCTTTTATGTTTTCGCTGGAAGATCCCGAAGCGGTTAACGTTTGGAGCGTCTTGTAGCTATCCATTAACCTTTCAAAACCTTTTTCACTTGCCTGAAGCGCTTCATTACTAAAATCAAGTGTGCTGCGGTAATGCGTTTGAAGCATGAAGAACTTCACGGCCATTGGCTTGTAGCCTCGCTCTAGCAAAGGGTGATCGCCGGTAAATAATTCTCCCGGCAAAAAACCATTGCCTGCGTTCTTCGACATCCGCGTTCCGTTTACCGTTAACATGTTCGTATGCATCCAATAATTTACCGGCACCTTATGATAACAAGCCTGTGATTGTGCAATTTCATTTGTATGGTGTGTGGCCTGCAAATCCATTCCGCCACCATGAATATCAAAAGTATCGCCTAAATATTTTCTACTCATTGCCGAGCACTCAATGTGCCAGCCCGGGAAGCCCCATCCCCATGGAGATGGCCAGCGCATAATGGTTTCCGGTTTTGCTTTTATCCAGAGTGCAAAATCGAGACGTCCATTTTTCTCATCCTGTCCGCCTAGTTCTCTTGTTCCTTCCAAAAGCTCTTCCAACTTACGGTTGGTGAGTTGCCCATAGTTAAATTCCTTACTGTACTTTTCTACATCAAAATAAACAGTGCCGCTTTTTTCATAAGCAAGTCCATTTTTAATTATCTCTTTCACCATTTCTATTTGCTCCGAAATGTGCCCCGTAGCTGTTGGCTCTATGCTTGGCGGAAGTGTATTAAATTCGCGCATCACATCACGAAAACCAACCGTATATTTCTGAACGATTTCCATGGGCTCAAGCTGCTCGAGCTTTGCCTTTTTTGCAAATTTATCATCTCCTTCATCGCGATCCCCCTCGAGATGACCTGCATCAGTAATATTACGCACGTAGCGCACTTTGTAGCCTAAATGTAAAAGGTAACGGTAAATAAGATCAAAAGAAATAAAGGTGCGGCAGTTACCTAAATGCACATCGCTATATACTGTGGGCCCGCAAACATAAAGTCCAACAAGAGGCGGATGTAGCGGTTTAAACTCTTCTTTTTTTCGCGTTAAGGTATTGTATAAAAATAGCGGCTGCATAGTCTTGTAAATTACGGCAAAAAAAAGACTGAAAAAAATTTTTCAGTCTTAAATACTATTAAAGAACGTTTAAATCCAGCGCTTAAAGTGAGGAAAATCCTTGTATAAAATAAACCTGTCTGAAGGGAGTTCCATCTTTTCGTCTACTTCCAGCAACAAGCGCCCGCTTACTAAAAACCTGGATTTTGTCAGTCCCTTTTCACAACCCATCAAAAAATCTTCACATTCTGTATCTGGCATTCGGCTAGTAAAAATGCTTACCAAGTAATCGGGCTCAATAGAGCGTGAGATCGTTACAAAGTTCTCCAGGGGAACACTCTGTCCAAGGTAAATACATTTATGCCCATTTGCCTTAGTAAATTAGAAGGTGTAGAGCAAGCCCGTCTCATGCCATTCATTGTTTGGAAGAAAAAACAAATAGGTTTTGGGAACTGCGATTACTTGCGGATTCATTCTGTCGATGCCTGCGATAAGTTTCTGCCGAATACTATTTGAAATGTAATGTTCTTGCGCCGGACTGATGAGCCAACCTGCCAAATGTTGCCAAGATGTTTTAAGAATGGAAAAATAATTTTTTCGATTGTTGTCTCAAAGCCAAGGTTAAAATAGAATTGTTGATGATGCTCTCAAACTTGGCTTCATCGATTTCTAATAAGGACAAATAAAGGCTTTCTATTTTGTTGCTTTCTTTGAGGTAATCGCTCAGATGCCTCTCTGCTTCGTGAACCAGCGCCTTATCGTCCAGGCCGGCAATGTTCGAGATCTTATGTCCGTTCTTATTTAAAATCGAAATATTTAGTAGTCTTCTCAGGTCGGAGTCGCAGTAATACCTGATGTTTGTGTTGGTTCTTTCGGGCTTAAGTATGAGCGCAGCTACCAGATACGCAGGGTATGGGCTTTTATCCCAGACTAAGTTCAAGGTCTTTTATGGAATATCTGGAAGATACCATCACCAATTTAACTAGTTAACATCTGAGTTTTTCTTTTGTTCGGAAGAACCAAAAAACCCTCTTTTTTTAGGAGAGGGTTTTTAAATTATTTTTTTTGCGGTGGCGTTTTTGAAGGCTGCGGTGTTTTTGGTCCACCAGTATTTGGTGGCACCGTGCCTGGAATTTGAGCCAATGGCATTCCGTCCAGTTTTTTCTTAACGGTCATTAAAATATCATCAGAACTTTCGTGGTATAAAACAGAAGTTCTATCAGTACTTGTATCCAGTACATATTTGTAACCGCCTTCTTTAGCTACAGCATCGATTCCTTTCTTTGCTTTATCCATGATTGGAGCGGTTAGGTCAGCCGATTTTTTTCTGTATTCTAAATCTGCCTGGTTTCTGAACTCTTCAATCCGTCGTTGAAGGGATTGAAGTTCTTCTTCCCTATTTTTTTTCAGGAGATCGCTCATGGTTGCTTGTTTTTCCATGTAATCTTTATACTTTGTTTCCAGTTCTGTTTGCATGGCAATACTTTCCTGTTCAAGTCCTTTTAAAAAGGTTTGTGCTGCTTCGGTTGCTATTTTAGTTTCCGGCATCATGCTGATTAAAGAATCAAAGCTTAAATGTGCTATTTTTTGGGCTTGCGCGAAGGTTAATGTTCCTGCTGCTGCAATTGTTAATACCACTTTCTTAATTGTTGTGTTCATTCTGTTTTTTTTATAGTTTTTTTATCGGTTCTAAATTTACTTTTTATATCCAAGGTATACTAATACATCGTCACTTTTATCGTATTTACTATTGGCATACAGGATGGATACCTGACCGCTTTTATCAAGGATAAATCCCATTCCGGCCTTCTCTGCCACGGCTTTAATAGCGTTGTATACTTTGTCCTGCAGTGGCTTCACTAATTCCTGGCGTTTCTTAAAAAGCTCTCCGTCTACCCCAAATCGCTGTTTTTGTAGGTCTTTTACCTCTTTTTCACGGTTAATGATTTCATTCTCACGCTTTTTCTTCATGTCATCGGTAAGAAGAATAGCGTCGGCCTGATACGCTTTGTAGAGTTTATCTACCTCAGTGTACTTTGCATCAATTTCTTTTTGCCATTGTACAGACGTTTTGTCCAGTTCGCTTTGAGCGGCTTTGTATTCTGGAATCTGGCCCAAAATATAGTCTGTGTCTACATATCCGAACTTAGCTGCAGCTCCTTGCGAAAATGTAACTAAAGAAAAAATAAGGAGGCCTGTAAGTATTAAGATTTTCTTTGTCATAATATTAAGTCGTTTTTAAAATTAAACATAAAACGTACCGGATCTTATCTTTATCGTGTATTTAACATTTTTTCTACAGTTCGCCTAATGTTCCACCAATGGTGAAGTGGAATTGACCTTTACCATTTCCGTTACTGTTTCCGCCGCCTGGAATTTTATCAAAGCCCCAGCCGTAATCAACCCCTAATAAGCCAAACATGGGTAAAAACACCCTCAAACCAACTCCAGCACTACGTTTCACTTGAAAAGGATTAAATTGTTTAAAGTTTGCCCAGCTGTTCCCGGCTTCAGCAAAGCCCAGCACAAAGATGGTTGCTGATGGATTTAAACTCACAGGGTAACGCAGCTCCATCGTATAACGCGCTATGATCGGATCTCCAAATTGAGAGGAAACCGAGTTGTCCTGATAGCCTCGCAGACCAATGATCTCACGCGCTACGAAATTCTGAAACCCGCTGATCCCGCTTCCGCCCATGTAAAAGCGCTCGAAGGGGGAAAAACCGGTTTCTTTGGTATAATGCGCCAGAAATCCATAACCAACTTTTGTTCTTAAAACCAGATTGCGGGCTTCTGAACCTTCAGCCGCTTTTTTATTGGTTAATTGGGTAAACCATTCTGCCGTGATCTTATACTTATGATACTCAATAAACTTGTAGCGCTGCGCATCTGACATGGGCTGAGAATAATCCTTGCCATTGAACAAAGAGTAAGGAGGCGTGAATTGTCCGCTCAGCACAAAATTTGATCCGCTTTTTGGATAAATAGGGCCGTCGATAGAGCTTCGTGAAATATTAACGCCTAAGTTAAGATCATTCGCGTAACCTGTTTTAAATACGAAAGCACTATAGTTGATGAGTTCGTAATAGTTATAATTTATGTTGGTGAACATGTTAAAATACTGATCAGGCCATTTTAACCTGCGCCCAAGCCCAATGGAGCCACCTATGATGCTCATACTGGAGCGGGCCGGATTGATCGATTTGATACCGTCTGTTTTATTGTATTTTTTCTCTGCCGTATTATTGAAGAGCGAATGAAATGCCGAAACCGTCAGTGAGTTCGGCTTTTTACCTCCCAGCCATGGCTCGGTAAACGAAAAATTATACGACTGATAAAATACACCATTGGTTTGTGCGCGAACACTCAATCTCTGTCCATCTCCTGCTGGTAGTGGCCGCCAGGCCTCCTTCTTAAAAATATTTTTGGTTGAGAAGTTATTAAAGGTAACTCCAAGCGTACCAATAATACCCAATCCTCTTGCTGAACTTCCTGTATTGAATTGCGAGCGTCCACCCCAGCCGCCGCTTAATTCGATCTGGTCACTTGGTTTCTCTTCTACAATATATTCGATATCAACAGTACCATCTACTGCATTAGGTGTTGGGATTACGTTTATTTTTTCTGGATCAAAATACCCTAGCTGTGCTAAACGGCGATTACTTTCAATAATAGAAGACCGGCGGAACAGCTGACCTGGCTTGGTTTGAACCTCGCGGTAAATAACATGATCATTTGTTTTGTCATTTCCTTTTAGTGTAATTTTATTAATAGTTGCCTGCTTGCCTTCAAACATCATGATGTCGAAGTCGATCGTATCGTTATGAATATTGCTTTCCTGCTCATGCACCTGAAAAAACAAATACCCATCGTCGAGGTAAAGACTAGAAATATCAAAGCCCGTAGGATTCATGAATAGTTTTTGCTCTAACTTACTTTGATCGTAAACATCGCCGGGGTGAATTGCAAGCACCGTGTCCAGCTGACCACTTCTGTATTTTGTATTCCCAAACCATTTAAAACTTCCGAAATAATATTTGTGCCCTTCGTCTATAAAAACATCTATGGCCACTCTGTTGTCACTGGTAAAATAAACAGTATCCTTTACCACGCGGGCATCCCTGTATCCTTTTGAATTGTATTTTGCTGCAATAGCGGGAAGATCTTTTTCAAGATTTTCTTCCAGGTATTTTCCCGAGTTAAAAGGGTTGTACCAGCGAAACTGTTTGGTGTCGTCCATCTTACCGCGCAGCTTCCAGGATTTAACAACGGTGTTGCCGTGAAAGGTTACTTTGCCGATTCTTACTTTTCTTCCTTTGTTAACCTTGATCGTAAGAATTACGTGCGGCGTTTTAGTTGCCGTGTCTCTAACTTGAGTAACATCAACTTTACTAAAGTAAAAACCCTTAGCCAAATAATGGTCTCTCACTGTATTTTTTATGGTGCCCACCATATAATCCGTAACTACTTTTTCTTTTAATAGGCGAATTTTTCCGCGAATTTCGTCCGCATCGCTCTTTTTTACGTTGCCTTTAAACGTAAATTTAGAAAGACGGGGGCGTTCAACAACACGAATGATGAGGAAAAGCTGGTCGCCCTCCACCTTATCTTGTAGGATCTGAATATCTTCAAACAAACTCTGTTTCCACAATTTTTTTATGGCATCAGAAATTTTTTCGCCGGGAATAGTGATCTCGTCTCCTTCGGTTAGTCCTGATAAAAGGCCTATGACACTTTTGTCTGTGTAGTCTGCTCCTTCAATTTTAATACCAGCGAGTTTATACTTTTGTTTGGTCTTGGCAGACTCTAAAAAAAGGCTGTCCCCCATCTGCGAGAACCCTTGCAGGCAAATGACTAAAAGAAAAATGAGATGGCAGAACCTTTTAGTCATAGTTAATTTTTTGATATTTGTTCGCTGGTTTTACCGAAACGACGTTCACGATTTTGATACGAAATAATCGCTTTAAAAAATTCTTCTTTCCTGAAATCGGGCCATAAAACATCTGTAAAATAAAATTCTGCGTAAGCCAATTGCCACAGCAAGAAATTACTGATGCGGTGCTCGCCGCTTGTTCTGATCATTAATTCAGGATCAGGATAATTTTTTGTGCTCAGATTTTCTTCTATTAAACGGGAATTGATCTCGTTTGTTTTCAACTCGCCTTTTTCAACCTGTCGCGCTATTTTCTTCACCGCTTCAGTTATTTCCCATTTACTGGAATAACTTAAGGCGAGCGTTAAAGTTACGCGCTCGTTGTTCGCTGTAAGATCGATGGACTCCTGGAGCTCCTTCTGGCAGGATGCCGGGAGACTTTCTGTATCGCCGATCACCTGCATTCTTACGCCTTTTTTATGAAGATTTTGTGCTTCCATTGCTATGGTAGAAACAAGCAACTCCATCAAAGCATCTACTTCTTCTTTCGGACGGTTCCAGTTCTCAGTGCTGAATGCATAAAGCGTAAGGAATTTAATGCCAACTTCTCCGCAAGCTTCCACAATTTCACGCACCGAGTTAACGCCTTCATGGTGACCAAAAATACGGTCTTCCCCATGTTGTTTAGCCCAACGGCCATTTCCATCCATGATGATGGCAACATGCTTAGGCACATTATTTTTGTTGATAGACTCTATTAAATCCATGTGTTAAAAAATGGGGTTGGCAAAGATAGTAAAATAGTAAAAATCAGCTAATTAAATTAAACCCTTTTTATAATTTTAACAATGATGGCACATCCTGATGCTAAGACGTTTTCGAAGTTATAAAAGTTACACTTAGCCTAGAAACAAACGGTAATAACGCATTTTCCCCAGCCATGGTCTACCCCATTTTTAAATTCCGGGGTGATATAAACTTTCGTGTATTCAAGGCTTACTCTTTTGTAAGCTACCACAATGCCTGCCGATAAGTATGCTACGGCACGGGACACAGAAGCGTCAGGCAATTCATAAATATTTCCTGAATTGGTTAAGCCTCCTTGTAAAGTTGCATTATATCCAACCAAACGGCCATTTGCCTTAGCTATACCATAAATTTTGAAGTCGTTCCTGCCAAGAGCCGCGTCCTTTTCAAGTCCAAGGTTGTTAAAATAAGGACTAAAGATCCCAAAACGAAGGTTGAATCCCAGGCCTACGTCAGTGTAGAGCGTCCCCACTCTGGCCATGAGCGAAATCATGCATTCTCTGTTCCGTTTCATTGAAATTCCTTTCTCAACTTGAACAGAATAATTTACAATGTAATCGCGCGAAAGCTGATTTTCCCAACCCAATGGCTCAATATTGTTTATGGCTTTGTGAATTCCTTTTTGCTCCTCTTCTCCTTTTGCCTCAGGACCAAGGATCCCAAGATCGAGTTGCGTTCTTAAAAGAAGTTTTCTTTGCGTGTTGAGAGAAGTCAGCGAATGTGAAATAAAAAACACAGCTGTGAAAGGGCGTTCTCCTTCATAAACAGCACCACCTTTGTAACGGATACTTTTGGGGGTGAAGACATCTTGTTCTGCGTGTAATCCATAATAATTCAGTGCTGTTTTGCTCAACCTTATCAGCCCATAGGAAAATGGGGAGTAGCGAATCACCGGATGAATTAGGGTTACTTTAATTCCCTGAGTATAATAGCGGTCGGTGGCACTGAAAAAATCATTGTCGTAGTTAAAGCTAAAATAATTTTCTGTGACAGGTTTTAAAAGGCTGTCGTTTTGTGAGAAACTTTTCAAGCCCAAAAGCATTATACACAAAAAATAATAATAGCGTTGGATCATCATAGTTATATACGTGTTCTGGAACAAAATGGTTTAAAGGCTTGAAGTACGGTTGATAATTTCCTGTTTATAAAATGTTAGTCCAATTTTACATACTGACAATTTAAAACCAATTATACTTAAGTTATTGATACTTAGTGTTTGGCCGAAAACTCCATTTTCGTCGTTGTGTCAAAAAAAATAATCGTTCATTTACCCCAGTAAACCTCACAATCATTTTTTTTAACACGCCTCGAAACTGAATTTTTCCATCCAAACACCTAGTTTTCGGACAGACGCTGCTTAATGCTACTATTAACATTTTAAATGCTGTAATATAAATTTTTTGCTAAAATTCTGAGTGAATTTCTCGTAATTTTCTTAAGCAGTGGCGGAAAAAATATCAAATAAAAATCAATTGGGGTCGGGTATATATATGGCTTCGGATATTAGCCGTATTCTTGGAATTCCGTTGCCCAAAGTTTCCAGATATTTAAATAATTATTGGGATAAAAAGAGTGGTCAAGAATTATTTAAAGATACTTATAGTTGGTCTATCAATAATAAAATCAAAGCAGTAAACTTTTACGTGATGATTGAATTATATGTTTTTATACAACTCAGCGAAATGGGTATTTCGAAGCAAAAGATTTTCAAAACTAGGCAACAAATAGCAAAAGATTTCAACTTACGGTACCCTTTTGCAAGCCAAGGCATATTAACGGACGGGCAAAAAATATGGTATGAATACGATGGGATCTTATTGGATTCAGATGGCACTAGACAAACCAATCTGAAAAATATTATTAAGGCTTTTGCGAAGAGAATAGAGTTTAATACTGAGAATCATTTAGCGCAAAAATTTTATCCAGCTGGAAAAAATAAATCTATAGTTGTTGATCCGCATCACCAATTTGGATTACCTGTGATTGAAGGAACCAACATTAATACAGATACAATTTTCTCAATGTATGATAGTGGGGAAAACATAACATCAATTAGTGCTTTATATGATATATCTGAAAAACAAATTAAGGATATCATTAAATTCAGTAAGGACGCAGCATGATAAATGTTTATTTGGATGAAAATCTTTCTGAATACGTCGCCAGAGCATTAAACTTACTAAATAGTGTTTGGCCGAAAACTGCATTTTCGTCGTTGTGTCAAAAAAAATAATCGCTCATTACCCTAGTAAACCTCACAATCATTTTTTTTAACACGCCTCGAAACTGAATTTTTCCATCCAAACACCTAGTTTTCGGACAGACACTAAATAGAGGAGATTTCGTAAATATTAATGTTCAGTCTACTAAAATAGTCTTTGCTAGAGGTATTGCGGACGAAGAATTAATTCCCAAAATTGGTTCTAACTTTGGAGTATTGATAACAAGAGATATTAATATTCGCAGAACCCAGTTGCAATACGAACTTTGCAAATCACATAATCTAGGAGTTTTTTTTATTACGCTTCCAAAAGGTCAGAACAGGCATTGGGATATTGTTAATTGATAAATGGGAAGAAATAGTTGCAATTGCAGAAAAACAAAATAAACCTTATTCATATAGAATTAAATCAAAGGGCAAAGTTGAGAAGATGAGTTAATCGCATTTTGAGAACCGTAGCACTTCTCTGCCATCAACACTTATTTTTTCTTCAAACATAATCCTCGGTCTCACCCAAAGATTTTCGCCTTCTTTCTGATAAGTTGCTTTGTAAACTACCAGTTCTTCTAGCGTCTCACTGTGCGTGGCGACGCCAACTACTTCATAAATTTTTCCTTTATAGTGCTTGTAAAATCCTGGTTTTACATTCTTCATTTTTCCGTTATACCTTTCTAACTCGTATGGTCGGCAACAATCACCCACTTATCCTTTATTTTTCTCCAGAGAAGTGTAAAATAACCGCCGCTTGGCTTATCCTTTGACAGTTCCCAGCTTCCAATCACATAAATACTTGTGGAAGATAATTGAGTGCATTCATTGATCCCAAATTTCAAAATGCCCATAGCCGCTTTGTCGGGATAAGCCTTCTGATAATTATCAAGCGTGTTTTGCCAGCCGTAAGTGATTCCTTTCTTTCCAATAACCTTCAAACTATCGTTTCTCCAATAGTACTCCATAAAACCTGGAATGTCTCCATTGTTCCACGAAGACTCCTGCGCTTCCATTTCAGCCCTTACCATAGCGACGTCGACTTGTCCATACGAAAATACAGCGTAAAAAAGGAAAAAAACAAAAATTAGCTTTTGCATCTTTGTAAGTTTAAGCAAAATGTACTATTTTTGCTACCCGTTCTTTAACACACTTATTAAGAAAAGCTGAGGGAAACGCCCTTTGAAGCTTTACCAACCCTTTAATCACTTAAGAGTTAAGAGTTAAAAATGAAGAACGGCAAATTTTTCATTTTCAATTTTTCACTTTTCATTCTTTAAAAGAAGGTGGGAATTCGTTTCTGGTGAAAACCAGGAAAAAATAAGTCGGAGCATATTAGTCAAAAATTTTATTAAACAAACATAAACTAATCCCTTCCGATCAAAAACGGAGGGGATTTTTATTTTATATATGAACACGATACAACAAGAATTAGAAAAACGCGTGCTGGTAATTGATGGTGCTATGGGCAGCATGATTCAGCAATATAAATTAACCGAAAAAGATTTCCGCGGCAAACGCTTCGCCGATTGGCATAAAGATCTTCAAGGCAATAATGATTTGTTGTCGATCACACAACCGCTAATTATTAAAACCATTCACAAAGAATATTTAAAAGCAGGTGCCGATATTATTGAAACCAATACGTTTAGCGACACCTCCGTTGCCATGGCAGATTACGACATGCAAGAGTTTGTGTATGAATTGAATTATGAGTCGGCAAAAATTGCTAAAGAAGCTATTGCCGAATTTAAAAAGGAGTTTCCGGAATTTGCATCTGTTCCAAAATTTGTTGCGGGTGCAATTGGTCCCACGAACCGCACTTTATCTCTGTCGCCCAATGTAAACGATCCTGGCTTCAGGGCTATTACTTTTGATGAGTTGTCAGATGCCTATACCGAGCAGGTAAAAGGATTGATTGATGGCGGTGCTGATCTTTTATTAATCGAAACAATTTTCGATACACTGAATGCTAAAGCGGCTTTATTCGCGATTCAGAATTATTGCAAAAGTATAAATAAAAAAATGCCGGTAATGGTGTCTGGTACAATTACCGATGCCAGCGGCAGAACACTTTCCGGACAAACCACAGAAGCTTTTTTAAATTCCGTTTCTCACGTAGATCTTTTAAGCGTTGGTTTAAACTGTGCACTGGGCGCAAAAGATATGCGTCCTTATTTGGAAGAGCTTTCAAACAAAGCTCCGTTTTATGTAAGCGCTTATCCAAATGCTGGTTTACCAAATCAATTCGGGGAGTACGATCAGGATGCCCACGAAATGGGTCACCAAATCGAAGACTTTTTAAAAGCAGGGTTTCTAAATATTGTTGGTGGCTGCTGCGGAACAACGCCGTCGCACATCAAGCGCATCGCCGAACTGGCAAAGGACGCCAAGCCGCGCAAAAAACCTCAGCCAGATACGCTTATGCATTTAAGCGGACTAGAGCCTTATACATTAACACCTGAAAGTAATTTTTTAAACGTAGGAGAACGTACAAACGTTACCGGTTCTAAAAAATTTCTGCGTTTAATTAAAGAAGGAAATTATGAAGAGGCTTTGTCAATTGCTAAAGACCAGGTAGATGGCGGCGCGCAGGTAATTGACGTAAATATGGATGAGGGGATGTTGGACAGCGAAGCAGCCATGACTACCTTTTTAAACCTGATTGCATCTGAACCAGATATTTCACGGGTGCCCATCATGATCGACTCTTCCAAATGGAGCGTGATTGAAGCCGGCCTAAAATGCGTGCAGGGCAAAGCGATCGTAAATTCTATTTCCTTAAAAGAAGGTGAGGAAAAGTTTATTGAACAAGCCCTCAAAGTAAAACAATACGGAGCTGCTGTCATTGTAATGGCTTTTGATGAGGTGGGGCAGGCAGATACTCTGGAAAGAAGAAAAGAAATTTGCAAACGCGCCTATGATGTTTTAGTGGATAAAGTGAAATTTCCTCCGCAGGATATTATTTTTGATCCAAATATTTTCCCTGTTGCTACTGGCATGGAAGAGCATCGTCTGAACGCGCTCGACTTCTTTAATTCCACAAAATGGATCAAAGAAAATTTACCCTACGCAAAAGTGAGTGGCGGTGTAAGTAACGTGTCCTTTTCTTTCAGGGGAAATGATCATGTGCGTGAGGCGATTCACAGTTCTTTTTTATACCATGCTGTAAAGAGTGGCATGGACATGGGAATTGTAAACCCAGCTCAACTGGTTGTTTATGATGACATCGATAAAACACTTTTAGAATTAGTGGAAGACGTTTTATTAAATCGCCGCGACGATGCAACCGAGCGTTTAGTGGATCATGCTGAATCTTTAAAAGGAATCACCAAAGAAAAAACAGAAAAAGATGAAGAGTGGCGCAAAGACACTGTAGAAAAGCGTTTGAGTCACGCCTTGGTAAAAGGCTTAGTCGAATATATTGACGTGGATACGGAAGAGGCGCGTCAAAAATTAGGTCGCCCTTTGCACGTGATCGAAGGTCCTTTAATGGACGGAATGAATATTGTTGGTGATTTATTCGGACAAGGAAAAATGTTTTTACCTCAAGTAGTAAAAAGTGCGCGCGTTATGAAAAAAGCCGTCGCCTATTTAGAACCATACTTGATCGCAGAAAAAGAAGCCAATGCAAAAGCTGGCATTGTAGGCGATGGAAGAACCAATGCCGGCAAAATTTTAATGGCAACCGTTAAAGGCGACGTGCACGATATTGGAAAGAATATTGTAGGCGTTGTATTGGCCTGCAACAACTACGAGATCATTGATCTTGGTGTGATGGTTTCTGCTGATAGAATTTTAGAGGAGGCGAAAAAACACAATGTAGACATTATTGGCTTAAGCGGACTCATCACTCCTTCGTTGGATGAAATGGTGCATGTTGCCAAAGAAATGGAGCGTCTTGGTTTTAAAACGCCTTTATTGATTGGCGGCGCAACGACTTCCAAAGTTCACACAGCCGTTAAAATTGCACAGAATTATTCTGGTCCCGTGGTGCATGTGAATGATGCCAGTAAATCGGTACCCGTTGCAAGCAGCCTTATTTCGAATGAACTTCGGGATTCATTTATGGCCGACGTGAAAAAGGATTATGAACGCGTGCGCGAACAAAATAAAAATGCGCAATCTCAAAACAAATTTATTTCAATGGCGGAAGCCCGTCAAAATAAATTTCCAATTCATTGGGGTCAAACAGAAATTACAAAACCTGCCTTCTTAGGAAATAAAGTGTTCGCTAATTACGATCTGAAAGAAATTTCGGAATACATTGACTGGACACCCTTTTTCCATAGCTGGGAAATGAAAGGGTCTTATCCTAAAATATTAAAAGACCCTGCACGTGGCGAAGAGGCTCAGAAATTGTTCGATGATGCGCAGGCTATGCTCAAAAAAATCATTGATGAGAAATGGCTGACCGCAAACGCTGTTATTGGAATTTATCCAGCAAACACTGTAAATGACGACGACATAGAAGTTGTATACGAAAACGGAAAAGTAACAAGCTACCTTTTCCATTCCATTCGTCAGCAAACTAAAAAACCGGCGGGACAATATAATATCGCGCTTGCAGATTTTATCAAACCGAAAAATGTCCTTCTCGACTCCGCTCGAAGTGACAATAACTCTGGGGATTACCTTGGAGCCTTCGCAGTAACAACAGGCATTGGCATTGATGAACATGTAGCGCGTTTTGAAAAAGACCATGACGATTACAGTGCCATCATGCTCAAAGCTATTGCCGACAGACTTGCCGAAGCTTTCACGGAATTATTGCATAAAAAAGTTCGTAAAGAGTATTGGGGTTATGCTAAAAACGAAACCTTCTCAAACGAAGAGCTAATCAAGGAAGAATACGCCGGAATTCGTCCAGCACCAGGTTATCCGGCGCAACCAGACCACACAGAAAAACTTACAATTTGGAAATTACTGGATGTTGAAAAAAACACAGGCATTATTCTTACAGATAGTTTAGCCATGGTTCCTACTGCTGCTGTGAGTGGCTTTTATTTCGGCCATCCACAATCTCATTATTTTGGTGTTGGAAAAATTACCAAAGAGCAAGTAGAAGATTACGCGAAACGAAAAAATATGAAGTTTAAAGAGGCCGAAAAGTGGCTGGGGCCGGCTTTGGGTTATTAAACATATATCTTTAATTTTACTTTAAAATTATATGCCATGAAAGAATTTGAAACAGATACTTTTAAAATGGTTATTCACGATAATTTAATAAAGGAAGTTCGGGTGAAAGCAAATAAAACGTTCACTGAAAAAGACGTTTGGGAATCGAGGGATTTATCTTTAAACTACAAACCTAATTCCAAATTTTTTGTTTTAATGGAAGGCGGTGAAAACAGTTCGGTTTCGGGAGACGCCCGGAGAGCAGCAGCTTCAGAAGAATACAACAAAAATGTTGCAGCGCTTGCCTTGTGTAGTGAAAAAATGATGGAATACATTATGGGAAATTTATTTCTAAAAATAAATAAGCCAAAAGTGCCCACTAACTTTTTTGATAACCGAGTAAATGCTCTTGAATGGTTAAAGTCACGTTCGGGAATGACCACCTAGAATTTCCCATAAACTCAATTAAAACAGCTTTTAAGTCTTTTTAAACAACCCCGGAAGTTTTCATTTCTACGCTTATCTTTGCGCTTTATTTAAAAAAGATGGAGAATTCAAAAACGATTAAAAGTGCCCTGGTATCGGTTTATTACAAAGACAATTTAGAACCTATTATTAAAAAGCTACATGCTTTAAATGTAAAATTGTATAGTACAGGCGGAACACTTTCGTTTATTGAGAAATTAAATATACCTGTAACAGCTGTTGATTCGGTTACTACCTATCCTGAAATTTTTGGTGGTCGGGTTAAAACTTTACATCCTGCAATTTTTGGCGGAATTTTGAATCGCAGAGACAACGCCTCAGATAAAAAAGAAAAACAACAGCACAATATTCCTGACATTGATTTAGTAATTGTTGATCTTTATCCTTTTGAGGAAACGGTTGCTGCTAAAGCCTCAGAACAAGACACCATTGAGAAAATTGATATTGGTGGCATTTCTTTAATTCGCGCCGCAGCTAAAAACTTTAACGATGTAGTGATTGTTTCTTCGCGTAACGATTACGCTGAATTACTTACTTTATTAGAAGCTAAAAACGGTAAATCAGATTTAGCAGACCGTAAACATTTTGCTGCAAAGGCCTTTGCAACCTCATCGCATTACGATACTGCAATTTTTAATTATTTTAATCAGACAGAAAACATTCCTGAATTTAAACAAAGCGTTCAAAAAAGTCAGGTGTTGCGTTACGGAGAAAACCCACACCAAAAAGGAACTTTTTATGGAGACCTGGATGCGCTCTTCACTAAATTAAATGGCAAAGAATTATCCTACAACAATTTATTGGATGTGGATGCTGCTGTTAATTTGATTGGTGATTTTTCAGAACCAACCTTCGCTATTTTAAAACACAACAATGCTTGTGGCGTAGCTTCAAGAGGCACTATTGCACAAGCTTATAAAGATGCTTTGGCTGGAGATCCTACTTCCGCTTTTGGTGGTGTATTGATCGCTAACAGAACCATTGACATAGATACAGCAACCGAAATAAATAAATTATTCTGTGAAGTAATTATTGCACCAGCCTACGACGATGATGCTTTAGCGCTTTTAAAATCAAAAACCAACAGAATTATTCTCATTCAAAATAAAGTTGAGTTTAGTAAAAATTTGTTCCGCACATTATTGAATGGCGTTATTGAACAAGATAAAGATCTGAAAATTGAAACCGAAGCGGACTTAAAACCTGCAACAACCTTAACGCCTTCGGCAAGCGAGATAAAAGATCTTTTATTTGCAAACAAATTAGTAAAACATACAAAATCAAATACCATTGTTTTTGCAAAGAACGGTCAATTGCTTGCAAGCGGCACGGGCCAGACTTCGCGAGTGGATGCTCTAAAACAAGCAATCAATAAAGCACAAAGTTTTGGTTTTGATTTAAATGGCGCTGTTATGGCAAGCGATGCTTTTTTTCCATTTCCTGACTGCGTAGAAATTGCTCATGATGCAGGAATTCGCGCAGTCGTTCAACCAGGCGGTTCTATAAAAGATAAAGAAAGTATCGATTATTGTAATGCCAATGGAATGGCTATGGTGATGACTGGCGTGAGACATTTTAAACATTAGACCCTTTCTAAGAAATTCTTTTTAGGTTAAAATCTTTCTGCGAGCTTATCACCATTGGAAATTTTTCGACTTTTACAGAGCTACTATCCAAACCAAAAGCCTTTGCTTCGCATAAGGCGGTGCGCGTTTGAATTTTAAACGACTCTAAAATTACCAATGCACCACATAAGCTGCCGTATCACCGTAATTAGTAAATAAACTATCCTTCCACTGCGTGTGCACACCGCTTACCCATTTATCTACTACAATGTGGTACAGGCCCATGGGGTAGTTGCCGACGCTCGTATGGCCCGTATATCCATTTTGTGTTCCGATTGAACCATCTCCAAACGTATAAGGATAATCTGGCACATTCTTATGATATGTGTTTTGTGCAAATCTGGCGATAATACTATCAGAACCAATTGTTACCTGCTGGCGCGGAAAATAAAAAGCAATGTAAATAAATTTTGGGACCACGCGGGGTTTCATAAAAATATCCGACTCTTCAAATTTGAACCACATCGAAGTACCCCGTATTCCACAGGTTTCAAAATTTTTGGCATTATCGCCGCTCTTAGATGCAATGTATATCACTTGTTCATAGTCAGGATCAGAGTGCAGTTCAACTGTAGTGAAAGTATATTTACCCGATGTGCCAGAAAGAGTCGAATACTCACTTATCTGTTTCTTTTGATAGTACATCTTCAAATACACCTTTATTCCGGCTAGGCCACT
>Ga0335394_10000428_pt1 | contig 44535 bp, 39 predicted proteins | sample MAT03_FD_205741 | JGI IMG/M metagenome (GOLD analysis project Ga0335394, IMG submission 205741) | Freshwater microbial communities from Lake Fryxell liftoff mats and glacier meltwater in Antarctica - MAT-03 (spades assembly) (version 2) ... | reverse complement strand
TGGACGTCGACACGTTGCGGGCGTTGGAAGAAGGCATCCTCAACTTTGCGGGCTGTGTGGTGGTGATCACCCACGACCGCTGGTTCCTGGACCGCATCGCCACGCACATCCTGGCCTTCGAAGGGGACGGTTACGTCCACTGGTGCGAAGGCAACTTTCAGACGTACGAAAAGCAGCGGCACGACCGGTTGGGAACCGACGCCGACAATCCCCGGCGATTCCGATACAAGAAGCTGCAGCACTAGGCGGCGCCATAGTGCCTCGTCAACACTTGCATTTGGGGTTAAACACTAGCCCGACGCGCAAGCGAGGGGAAACCGGTGGCAACGTGGCCTTGCGATTCCCCTCGCTTGCGCGTCGGGCTAGTGAATGCCAGCATCTTCCGTGAGACCTAAATCTATGCCTTGACGGGGCACTAGTACCGATAGATCTTCCGCAGCAGCCAGATGCCGGGAAAGACCAACACCAAGTTGGCCAGCCAGACCGATACCGGGGGCATGGTTCCGTCTTTGGCGCCGTTGAGCGTCATGGCCAACAGCGGGTAGTACACAGCCAGAATCGGCAGGAAGCAAAGCGCAAAGCTCGAGTAAAACTCGGCCCGTTTGAGATGGATGGCCAGCGGTGCGCCAACCAGCACAAAGCACAGGCAACTGAATCCGGTGGCCCACCGCCGCTGGGGTTCGGTTTCCAGGCGGCTCAGTTCTTCACTCAGACGAGTCCGTTGCAGCTTGATGTTCGAGGTGTACTTGGTGTCGGTAAGCTTCGAAAGATCGCCAGTCAGCATGTCATAGGTCAACGTCGCGGCGAGTTGCTGCTCGAACTTGGCGATGCTCGTTCGCACCTTGGTCATCGATTCGGGCAAGGATCGTAGCGGAATCCTCGCCGGGTGGTTGCTGTCGTTGTTGCCTTGCAGCGAGATCTGCCGCTCCTCGTAGTCGAACAGATAGCGCACTCCGTCGGCCGTGGCACTGCCGTTGTACAAAGCGAACGTCAGTTCATGCGATTTCGAGTCGTTTCGCAGCTCGGCCTCTTCGGCGGTCACCGTGATGGAAGGGGTCTGGTTCTCTCCCTGAAAGATGATCGTCGGCAGAATCAGCTTCCGGCCCTGCACTGCTTTCACGGTGATCGTGAACCGGCGGTTCGTGTACGACTTGTGCCGCTCGAGCTTGGCGTAGGCAACTTGCTCCACGGCCTCGAGCACGACGCGCTGGATGCCATCGAGCCCCCAGGAAACGGCCACGTCGTTCAGCACCACGGTGATCAGCGACAGGATCGCCGTGCCGAAGAACGCGGGCAGGATGAGCACGCGCGGATGAATGCCCATCGCCTTGATGGCCACCACCTCGTTGGCCGACGCCATGCGGCCGTAGACCGTCGTGGCGGCGAAAAGCGCGGTTCCCGGAATGGTGAATCGCAGGATGTTGGGCAGGATATAGGGAATCAACTGCACGATCTGCGACGGGCCCAGTGCCTCGTCGCTGGCCTGCTTGGCCACGCCGATGATCAACATCAACAGGGTCAGCGACAGGAGCGCCAGCACGAACACCTTGATGAGTTCGGCCAGTACATAGCGAGTCAGGATGCTCATGAACCGCGATCAAGCGTAGAAGGCAAATCCTGGGGGCGTCCGTGCGGGCCTAGTTTCGCCGAGATCGCGAAACGGGTCAAACCGAATCGGCGCGGAATGCAGTCGCCCGCGGGACTAGTGCCCCGTCAAGGCTTGCATTTGGGGTTAAACACTAGCCCGACGCGCAAGCGAGGGGAAACAGGTGGCAACGTGGCCTTGAGATTCCCCTCGCTTGCGCGTCGGGCTAGTGATGCCAGCATCATTGGTGAGACCTAAATCTAAGCGTTGACGAGGCACTAGGCAGCTTTGCGGCTGGCTTTCATCGCTTCGTTCTCGGCCACGATCTCGCGGTTGGCGTCCTCGGCCTTGCCGTACCAGATGTTCAGAATCGAGTTGCGCACTCCGCACATCGGGGTCAGCGTCGAACGACCATGCCAGCTCTTCAGGCGGATCGTGTTCAGCACCACAAAGGCATAGGTGGTGTTGGGCAGAAAGGGCATGGTCTTCACGATCTCGAAGCCGACCGGCTCGCGCAGCCACGAGCCAGGCCACAGGCTGCGCTTGTAGAACTCGGTCCCCAACGCCTCCTGCGAATCATCGGTGGGGAGTGCAATCTGCATCGTCACCACTTTTTTGCGGGTGTCCGGATGCGGCTTGATGTGATAGGTCGCGGTCTCGCGAAACAGTTCGGGCAGCGCAAATCCAGGCAGCGAACGGGCTGCATCGGGCTCGTTGCCATAGCGCATCGTCAAGCCGGTGCGGAGCTTGTTGAAAACCGCCTCTTTCAGTTCGACACTGCCCAATGCGCTGCGGATCGCATACCACAAGTCGCGCTGCGGGGCGGGGAGCTTGTCGATGAACTTGTTCTCGAGGCAGAATCGCTTGCGATTGCTCTCGCCGTTTTGGTCGGAGTGCTTCTCGTACGAGAAGGGTTCGTAGGCGTCGGGTGCCGGAAGCAGGCGTTGCAGGTCGGCGTAGACATCCTTGGGAAAGAACCCCCGGATGACGACGTGCGGAAACGGGTCGTCCAGAAACGGGGTAGTGTTCACCGCGCCGATGACATGATCCACGATATGACGGCGCAGGCTCGACTTGATGTGACTGTTCGACATGCGATCCCCTGCCTTGGATTCCAGGAAGGGAGGAAAAATAGTGTGGATGCCGGAAGCGGTCAAGGTCAGCTTGCTCGGCCCTAAGTCGATATTGCCGAGCCGGATCTGTCGCGTGCTGCTACCCGCCGTAGGCGCTGTATCGTTTCACTCCGTAGTGAAACACGACCCGGTTGGCTACGAACAGGGCCACGACCCAGCCGGCTTGAATCAGCAGCCCGCGGACCAGATCGGCCCCCTGCACTTTCTCCAGGAAGACGGCCGAAGGGAAATAGGCCAGGTACTGCAGCGGAATCAACTCGACCAGCTCGCGCAGCGGCAGGTAGGGATAGTTGGGGAGCATGTCGATTGGAAACATGTGCCCCGAGAAGAAGAAGCTGAAGAGCATATAGACGAAGACCAGCGACGAGACCTCGCCGAACCAGAAGGCCGACATGCCCATGGTCGATTCGAGCAAGAAGCCCAGCAGAAAGGCCATGACCAGCGATGCAACAAACGCGGCCAGCGTTTCCATCGGCGGCCAGCCCGCGGGGAAGTAGCCCCGGCACAGAAAGAACAGCAGGGCCAGCGGCCCGGTGGCCACCATGTAATAGACCAGCTTGTGCGCCACGCGGCTCCAGAACAGATACGTGATCATGTCCACGGGCTGGATCAGAAACCGCTTCAGGCTGCCGTCGCGGATATCGCGCGAGATGCCACCCGCCAGTCCGGGCATGCTGGAGAACGCCCGGCTGATGTAAGTCAGCAGGTAGTAGGCGATGAAGTTCTCGTAGCTGTAGCCCAGGATCTGCTGCGTCTCGCCAGTCTTCTGCGCGGGAAGGGACGTGAAGACGGCCCCCCACAGAAAGATCTGGGTCACGATCGGCAGGAACCGCATGAAGGTTCCCAGGGCGAAGTCCCCTCGATAGACCAGCCGCTCTTCGAGGCAGATCTTAAGAATGATCCACTGGGTCCGCGCCGAGGCCAGGAAGGAGTCGAGTCGGCTTTCGGCAGCAACGGTGGACATGAAGGTGGTGGGGTGGTGACGCGGGGGGGGGAAACTTGAGACGGGTTTATGCTGTCAGATTTGGCGGTTTCCGGCAAGGCGGAGGGGCACGCCGGGTATGGGTCGTCGCAGCGTCGTGCGACCTCAAACTCAACGTGACCCACTACCGGGCGGGGGAGCAGACTCCCCAAACTCTGGGGAGTTCGGCTCGGCAAACGAATTCGGCGACTATGTCCCAAAGTGCTTGCAGGGCGGATTTCCAAGTCGCCTTGCCCCCCTGGAACGTACGATATAGTATCCAGACATGGTCCCAACGGGTCCTCTCACGGTGTTTCCCATGCTTCGCTCCAGTTTCCTGCGAACCTCGCTCGTCGCCTTGCTGGCGTCCTGCGTGTTGGTTTGCCCGGAATGCTGGGTCGGACCGCTGGCCGCCGCCGTGCTGGGCGCCGATACGCAAAACGAATTCGTCGGCGTCTGTTCCTGCTGCACGCACGCTGGACCGTCGGCCACGTTGTGCGACGACCACGAGCACGACGCCTGCGAGGTGGCATGCCTGGCCGGCGATGCCGATTGCCATGTCGGCTTTACGAATCATGGCAGTTCCCACTCGAGCGAGAATCCCGCAGGGAACTCCGATTGCATCTGCCGCGGGGCGATCGCCCCCGCCGGTTCGCTGGCCAAAGAACTCGGCAGCCGCACGCTGTTGAACGTCTGGCTGGCCCTTCCCGCCAAGGATGCTTCCTGGGCGCTGTTTGCTAATCCCTTGGCTTATCGCTGGGGTGAAATGTCGGAAGGACTGCCGCATATCAGCGGGCGGTCGCTTCGTCTGGCGCTCGGATCGCTGTTGATCTGATCTCTTTCGCGCACGGAATCTCTTCCGTGCGCCCTCGCGACCTTCGCCTGAGTGCCTTGCTGCGCCTGGGCGAAACGTCAGTCCGCGTGATCTTCCAGACGACTCTACCATTTCATCGGTTCGAGGTTGCCCATGAGCGCTGCCACCCAGGCCCCCAAGAGCCCCGCCACGACTCCTTCCGTTCCGCCGACCGGCGGTTGGAAGCAGATGATCCCCAAGTTTGCCGTCCTGCCTGTGTTGGTGGGACTGGCCTTTTGGGGGCATCACACCGGCTGGGCCATGCCCAAGTTCTCGCAGATGCTCCGTGTGGAACCCGACGCCGGAGCGGCCGACTGGTGCGCGTCGCACAGCGTGCCGGAATCGATCTGCGTGATCTGCAACGGCGACGAAAAGAAGCCCGGCTACGGCTGGTGCAAGGTACATGGCGTGACCGAGTGCCCGCAGTGCCACCCCGATGTGGCCCAATTGAAGCAGACGCCAACGGTCACGGCCGAGGACCTGGAGCGTGCCGACCGGGCCTTGAAGTCGATGCCGCGGAAAGCCAACGGCAGCCGCTGCCATCTGCACACGCGGCCCATTCAGTTCGCCTCGATCGCCGCGGTCGAGAAGGCCGGTGTCGAAGTCGAACCCGCCTGGGAAACGGAACTGCTCGAGACCCTCTCCGCCCCGGGCGAGACGATCTATGACCAGAACCGCGTGGCCCATATCTCTATTCGCGCGCCGGGTATTGTGTGGCAGGCCCGCAAGCAGGAAGGGGACGCGGTGAAGAAGGGGGAGGTGCTGGCCCTGATCGATTCAACCGAAATGGGACGCGCCAAGTCCGAGCTGCTGCAGTCCGTGGTTCAAGTCGATCTGAAGAGCCGCGCTTTTGAGCGGCTACGCGGCACCAACGGTGCGGTGCCCGAGCGTCAACTGCACGAGGCCGACGCCGCGCTGCGCGAAGCCAAGATCCGTCTGGCCGCCGCACAGCAGGCCCTGGTGAACCTGGGCACGCCGGTCCGGCTGGGCGACCTGACGGCGATCTCCAGCGACGAGATCTCGCGGCGCATTCATTTTCTGGGGATTCCTGAGGATCAGTCGAGCAGCCTCGATCCCGAGACCACCACGGCCAATCTGCTGCCGCTCAAGAGCCCGCTCGACGGCATCGTGGTCTCGCGGCATGTGGTCGCTGGCGAAAGCGTCGATATGGGAAGCGTTGTCTTCGTGGTGGCCGACGTGTCGCAGCTCTGGCTCTCGCTGGATGTCCGCCCTGAAGACGCTCGGCTCTTGGCCATTGGGCAGCAGATCCGCTTTCAGCCCGACGCTGGCACGGGCGAAGTCCGCGGCAAATTGATCTGGATCAGCACCGCGCAGGACGAAAAGACCCGCACCGTAAAGGCCCGCGTGGAACTGCCGAACCCGGACTTGAAACTGCGGGCCCATACCTATGGCGTCGGCCGCATCGTGCTGCGCGAAGAGCCGCGGGCGATCGTGGTTCCCAACGAAGCTGTGGAGTGGGAAGGAGACTGCAACATTGTCTTCGTGCGCGACAAGGACTTTTTGAAAGAGGACGCCCCGAAGCTGTTCCGCGTCCGCAAGGTCCGCGTGGGCGCGAAACAGGGAAGCCAGACTGAGATCATCGCGGGGGTCCTGCCCGGTGAATTGGTGGTGACCAAGGGCAGCTCTGTCCTGCGGGCCGAGTTGCTCCGCGGCAAGATGGGGGCGGGCTGTTGCGAGCACGGGCACTAACGCGCCGCCGTATTGCTCGTCGCACGCCTCTCGTCCCTCGCCCCTGATTCTGGACCATCGCTTGCTCTACCGCATTCTCGATCTCTCGCTCCGACATCGCTGGATTGTGATCCTGGGCGTGCTTTTGGCCGCCGTGGGAGGCATCTTTGCGCTGGCCAATCTGGATCTCGACGCCTTCCCCGACACCACGCCGGTGCAGGTGCAGATCAACACCGTGGCCCCGTCGCTCGGTCCCGAAGAGGTCGAGCAGCAGATCACGCTCCCCATCGAGCGCGTGCTGGGCGGGCTCCCTCGCCTGGTGCTGCTGCGATCGATCTCCAAGTTCGGCTTCTCGCAGGTGGTCGTCGTCTTCGAAGATGGCACCGATGTCTACTTCGCGCGGCAGTTGATTCACGAGCGACTGTCGGTCGTTGACCTGCCGACTGGCATCGATCAGCCGCAGATGGGGCCGGTCTCCACGGGCTTGGGCGAGGTCTTTCATTACCTGCTCACCACGCCCGAGGGAAATGAGAACCTGAGCCAGGAGGCCCGCGTCGAGCAGCTCACCGAGCTGCGCACCCAGCACGAGTGGGTCATCAAGCCGCAGTTGCAGACCGTCAAAGGGGCGGCCGAGATCAATACCTGGGGAGGCTATGAAAAGCAGTACCAGGTGCGGATCGACCCGCAACGCCTGATCAAGTACGGGCTGACCTTTGATCAAGTCCTGGCGGCCGTGGAGAAGAACAACCGCAACGTCGGCGGAGGAAGCATCCGCGAACAGGGGCAGATGCTGCTGGTGCACGGGTTGGGGCGCGTGGCCACGCTCGATGAGATTCGCGCGATCGTGGTCGACGCTCACGACGGAGTGCCCATTCGCATCTCGGACGTGGCCGATGTCGAAATTGGACACGAGATCCGCCGCGGAGCCGTCACGGCCGACGGCAAAGGCGAGGTGGTCCTCGGTCTGGGCTTTATGCTGATGGGCCAGAACAGCCATAACGTCACCTGGTCCCTCAAAAAGCGGCTGGAAGAGATCAAGGCCAACCTGCCGGCGCACATCCAGCTCGAGACGGTCTACGACCGCACAGAGTTGGTCGATCACGTGCTCGACACGGTACGGCGCAATCTATTCGAAGGCGGACTGCTGGTCGTGGCCGTGCTGTTTCTGTTTCTGGGCAATCTGCGGGCGGCGGCCATCGTGGCCGTGGCCATTCCGCTGTCGATGCTGTTCGCCTTCTCGGGCATGTACCGCTTCGGCATTGCCGCCAGCCTGCTCAGCCTGGGGGCAATTGACTTCGGCATGGTGGTCGACAGTTCGGTGGTGCTGGTCGAGAACTGCGTGCGGCACCTGGCCCATGGCGACGACCGCGATCGGCCCCGCTGGGAAGTGATCCGCGATGCCGCCGTTGAGGTGCGCCGACCGACGCTGTTCGGCGAGCTGATCATCATGATCGTCTATCTGCCGATCCTGACACTGGAAGGGATCGAGGGAAAACTCTTCCGCCCTATGGCGCTGACGGTGATTTTCGCCCTGGCCGGCTCGATGATTCTGTCGTTCACGCTGATGCCCGTGCTGGCCAGCCTGTGGCTGCCGCGCAAGATCGAAGAGCGTGAACCCTGGCTGATGCGGCTGGCCCATCGCATCCACGCTCCGGTGCTGCACTTTGCCATGCACCAGAAGTTCGCGGTGCTGGCTTTCGCGGCCTGCACGCTGTTTGTGGCTTACGGCCTGATGGCCCCGCAACTGGGGACCGAGTTCGTCCCCAAGCTCTCCGAAGGGGCGATCGTGATCAACGTGGTCCGCCTGGCGGGGACCGATCTGGAAGAATCGATCCGCGGCAACACGCAGGTCGAGAAGGCTATTTTGAAGGAGTTCCCCGACGAGGTCTCGCGTGTCTGGAGTCGCATCGGCACGCCCGAGGTGGCGACCGACCCGATGGGCGTGGAGCTGACCGACGTCTTCATCACCCTTAAGCCGCGCGAACAGTGGACCAAGGCCCGCTCGCAAGACGAGCTGACTGTAAAGCTCGATCTGGCGCTGCGCGACCTGTTGGGCGAGCGACACCTGTTTATGCAGCCCATCGAACACCGTGTGAACGAGATGATCTCGGGCTCGCGGTCCGATGTGGCGGTGAAGCTCTTTGGCGACGACTTCGACGTGCTGGTGGCCAAAGCTCGCGAGATCGAGGCCGTGCTGCAAGCGATCCCCGGCGCGGCCGACATCGGCGCCGAGCAAATCACAGGGCAGCCGGTTCTCGAGATCCGGGTGAAGCAGGATCAGATCGCCCGCTACGGAGTCGCCGCAGCCGATGTGCTGGACCTGGTGGCTGCCGTCGGTGGGCTGCCGCAAGGGGATGTAATGGAAGGGCAGATGCGATTTCCGCTGGTGGTCCGCCTGCCGGAACGCCTGACCGCCAGCCCCGACCAGATTGGTGCTCTACTGGTCGCCACCCCGTCGGGCGATCGGGTCCCGCTATCGCGACTGGCTTCCGTCGAGATGGTAGAAGGCCCTTCGACGATCACCCGCGAGTGGGGCCAGCGACGCATCACGGTCAGCGCCAATGTGCGCGGCCGCGACCTGGGCGGTTTTGTGAACGAGGCCCGGGCCAAGGTGGCCGAGGCGGTCTCGCTCCCTTCCGGTCGTTATCGCATCGCCTGGGGCGGGCAGTTTGAGAATTACGAGCGAGCCCGCCTGCGGCTGATGATCGTAGTCCCCGTGGCTGGCGGACTGATCTTTCTGCTGCTGTACTTCACCTATCACAACATCGTCGACGCGCTGCGGGTTTTCACCGGCGTGCCGTTCGGCTGGGTCGGCGGCATCATCGCCCTGTGGCTGCGCGATATGCCTTTCTCGATTTCGGCTGGCGTCGGATTCATCGCCCTCTCCGGCGTGGCCGTGCTCGACGACATGATCCTGGTTTCGTATATCCGCCAGCTCCGCGACAAGGGCCTGTCGCTGGACGACGCCGTGACGCAGGCGGCCATCACCCGACTGCGCCCGGTGCTGATGACCACACTGGTGGCCAGCCTGGGCTTCTTGCCAATGGCTTTCAGCACGGGCATGGGGGCCGAAGTGCAGCGCCCGTTGGCCACCGTCGTGATAGGCGGTGTGCTGGGGGCGATGGTCATGTCGCTGCTGGTGCTGCGTGTGCTCTATCTGGTGTTCAGCGGCTCGGGAGTATCCACTCCCTCGCCGGTGGCTGCACCCACGGAAGAAAAGAACCTGGTCGAAGCGAAGTAACCTTGTGGCGCAGGCGCACTCGCCTGCGTTTGTGGTGCAGGCGTCCCGTCTGCGTTTGTGGTGCAGGCGTCCCGCCTGCCTGAAGTGCCAATCGTCTTTACCCATCCTTCTGGAGAGAACCCTTATGCGATTCGCGCAATACTCCACCCTGGCCTTTGGACTGGTCCTGGCCTCATTTGTCTCCCTGGTCGGTTGCGGCAGTGCTCCTGCCACCAAGACGGCTGAAAAGGCCGGCGAGAAAGGAAAAGAAGTCGCCGCGGCCGGGCACGATCACTCCCATTGGTGGTGTGCCGAGCATGGCGTGCCCGAAGAAGTCTGCAGCCTGTGCAACGCCAAGGTGGCGGCCAAGTTCAAGAAGGAAGGGGACTGGTGCGATAAACACGACCGGGCGGACTCGCAGTGCTTCAAGTGCCATCCTGAGAAGTTCGCCAAGTTCGCCGCCCAGTACGAGGCCAAGTACGGTAAGCAGCCCGAGAAGCCCAGCGACGAGTAGCCGAGTGCCGGGGCGGCATCACTGGCGTTGGGTGTGCGCACGGGATGCATCCAAGAGTCCTCTATCGTTCCTGGATCGCACCCGGCAGCCAAGACGATCAAGAAGGCCGCCAAGGACATCGGCCTGTACCCCTAACCGCACCTGCCGCATCCACTGAATCGGGCCGCGCTGTTTCGGCGATCGCGGCTCGCTTCGTTTCTAGGCGATCAGGTTCTTGAGCACGTTGCCGCTCACGTCCGTCAGTCGGAAATCGCGACCCTGGAAGCGATAGGTGAGCTTGGTGTGATCCAGGCCCATCAGATGCAGGCACGTGGCGTGCAGATCGGGAATGGAGACCGCGTCCTTGGCCACGTTGTATCCGAACTCGTCGGTTTCGCCGTAGGTGGTTCCGCCCTTGATGCCGCCACCGGCCAGCCACATGCTGAAGGCCTTGGCATGATGATCTCGGCCCTTCCCTTCGGCAAACGGGGTCCGCCCGAACTCTCCGCCCCAGACGATCAGCGTGCTGTCGAGCAAGCCTCGCTGCTTCAGGTCGGTGATCAGCCCCGCGATCGGCAGGTCGGTCTCGGCGCAGTGCAGATCGTGGTTCTTCTTCAGGTCGTCGTGGGCGTCCCAGGCCTTCGGGCCTTCGTTCCCACCGCTATAGACCTGCACGAACCGCACGCCCCGTTCGACCATCCGCCGGGCCAGCAGGCAGTTGCGGCCAAAGTGCTGCGTCGTCTTGTTGTCCAGTCCGTACAGCTTGCGGGTCGATTCAGGCTCGGCCGCCAGTTCGACCGCTTCCTGAGCGTGCGATTGCATCCGATAGGCCAGCTCGTACGAAGCGATCCGCGCGGCCAGGGCCGTCTCGCCCGGGTTGGCGGCCAGATGCTCTTCGTTCCAGCGATTCAGCAGATCGAGCCGGGCCCGTTGATCGGCCGAGCTGACCCCCGTCGGCGGACTTAGGTAGGCGATCGGCTCGCCGGTCGGACGAAAGGGAACGCCCTGAAAGGCGGCCGGCATAAAGCCGTTCGACCAGTTGAGCGCCCCATTCACCGGCGAACCTTGATGGTCCATCAGCACCACAAACGCCGGCAGATTCTCGTTCTCGCTCCCCAACCCATACGTGACCCACGAACCCATGCTCGGCCGGCCGGATAGCCGGTTGCCCGTCTGCATCTGGAAGAGGGCTGGCCCGTGATTGTTGCTCTCGGCGTGCAACGAGCGGAGCACACACAGTTCATCGGCGCACTTCGACAGATGGGGGAAGGCCTCGGACATGACGACGCCCGATTCGCCATGCGCGGCGAACTTGTAGGGGCTCGCCATGGCCGCGTTCTTGCTCCCCTTGTTGAACGCGTCCTCCTGGCGAAAGACCGGAATCGGCTTGCCAGCCCAGCGCTCGAGTTCGGGCTTGGGGTCGAACAGGTCCACGTGGCTCGGCCCGCCGTACATGAACAGAAAGATGACCGACTTGGCCTTGGCCGGAAACATGGCCGGCCGCGATGCCAACGGATTGCGGGGCGAAGCAGGCGATTCGTCCGCACGGGCCTCGGACTCCAGCAGCCCCCGCAGGGCCATCGTCCCGAAACCTCCACCCAGGCTCATCAACATTTGACGACGGTTGAACATGGCGAGTTCCGTAGGTGGGAGCGGGATGCAGAGGGCGGGAAGCAGGCAACATCGCCTCGCGGCGCATCAATCTTTAGTCCACAAACACAAACTCGTTCGAGTTCAGCAGCACGTGGCAAAGATCCAACAGGGCCAGGCGATGCGCCTTCACGGAATCTTTCTCGCGCTCACCATGCCGCGTCTCTTGCGAGTCCACAAACGCCATCGCCTGCGCCAATCGAGTCTCCGTCGGTTCGCGTCCCAAGGCCCGCAGCATGGCCGAGCGGACCTGCGCCCGCTCGTCGTCCCCCTCGGCCTTCAACACGCGATCGGCAAAGTAACCTGCCTGATCCTGCATGAACTCGTCGTTCATCAGCACCAGGGCCTGCGTCGGCACCACGCTTGCATCGCGGCGGTCGCACGACTGCGCGCTGTTGGGAGTGTCGAACAGCTCCAGCATCGGGAAGGGCAACTGCCGCTTCACGTAGATGTAGACGCTGCGCCGCCAATGCTCGGGCCCTTCCGTCTTCACGCTGGGCCATTTGTTGCGCTGGCTCGAGACCAGCATCGCTTCGGGGATGCGGGGCTTGATGCCCGGCCCGCCCGCTTCCAGGTTCAGCGTACCGGCCACGGCGAGTGTCGCATCGCGGATGATCTCGGACTCCAGCCGCTGCTTGTTCATACGCCACAACAGCAGGTTTTGCGAATCGCGTGCGGCCCCTTCCGGCCGATGCCGCGAGGCCTGACGATAGGTGTTTGAAGTCAGGATCAGCCGATGGATCGGCTTCAGCCGTCCCTCGTGCTTCACCAGTTCCAGCGACAACCAGTCGAGCAGCTCCGGATGGGTCGGCTTCTCGCCCGAGGTGCCAAAGTTGCTGGGGGTAGCCACCAGGCCCCGTCCGAAATGATGCTGCCAGACCCGATTGGCCATCACACGCCAGGTAAGCGGGTTCTCAGGCGAAGCCAGCCACTGAGCCAGTTGCTTGCGACGGCCGGTCGTCTCCGCCCCTTTCGTGGGAGCGGCGAAGGAAACCTCGCTGGAAGTGAACGAGGCCGGCACGCCCGGCGGCACTTCGTCGCCCCGGTTGTTCACGTCGCCGCGCCACAACAGAAAGGTCGGCTTCGCGGTCGGCGCCGTCTCGGTCATGATCATCATGCCCGGTTTGCCACTCTCGGGCTTCGCCTTGCGGTTGGGCATGCCGGCCGCATCGATCGCCACGTCCTTCTTCACGGTGTTGTCGAAGATCGCCAGAAAGCGGTAGTACTCGACCTGCGTGATCGGATCGAACTTGTGATCGTGGCAGCGGGCGCAGCCGATCGTCTGCCCCAGAAACACCAGCGAGGTGGTCGAAATGACGTCGTCGAGCTGATCCAGGCGGTATTTCTCCTGATCGACTCCCATGTTGTTCTCGTTGCTCGGCCCGTTGCGGCAGAAGCCGGTGGCCACCATCTTCTGCGGCTCGGCCTGCGCTGCTTCGTCGCCGGCAATCTGCTCCGAGATGAACTGCCCATAGGGCTTGTCTTCGTTCAAGCTGCGAATCACGTAATCGCGATAGCGCCAGGCGTGCGGGCGGTCGATGTCATCGTGATAGCCGCCGCTATCGGCATAGCGGGCCAGGTCCAGCCAGTGTCGGCCCCAGCGCTCGCCGTAATGGGGCGAAGCGAGCAGCCGGTCGACGACCTTCTCGTAGGCGTCGGCCGAATCGTCTGCCAGGAAAGCGCTCACTTCTTCAGGCGACGGAGGCAGCCCGATCAGATCCAACGTCACGCGCCGCAACAGTTCGGACTTGGTTGCTTGCGGAGAGGGAGTCAGCCCGGCCGCTTCCAGCCGCGCCATCACAAAGGCATCCATCGGCGAGCGAACCCACTCCGGCTGCTTCACCTGCGGCACGGCAGTCGAAACCATCGGCTGATACGCCCAGTGATTCGATTTGGCCGCGGGCTGCGCGCGGGCCGGGAGCGTCACGTCCTTCATCCCGTCAATCCATTTCGCCAGAACGGCGATCTCGTCGGCCGAGAGTTGTCCCTCGGGCGGCATGTGGGGCGTGGCCCCTTTGGCGGTCAGTTGCAGCAGCAAACTGGTCTTCGATTTGCCTGGCGTCACGACGCGACCGCTCAGCGAACCAAACAGCAACGCCTCGCGCGTCGAGAGATTCAGCCCCAACTCCGGCTCGTCCTTGCCGTGGCATTCGACGCAGTGCTTTTCCAGGATCTGCGCCACTTGGTCGCGAAAGACGACGTCGGCCGCATCGGCTGCCCATGCCGTCGCGCTGCAAACCCAAAGGGTCAGGGCAATCGTGGCGAACGAGCGATGTAGCGGGAGGGGCATACTTCCTTGCTCCGGAATCTTGCCCTAAGTCCTTGGCACAAAAATATTTAGTGCCGTCACGGGACCAAGGGGCTTCGGGCAACGAATCAACACACCTATATATTTCCGCCCAACCCCCGATTGGACGGAGATTCTTTTCGGGAAATGGGGCTTCCGTTTGTAGTTCAGGCGTCCCGCCGGTCTTTCTCCCTCTCCCCTTGGGGAGAGGGCCGGGGTGAGGGGCCAGCGTTCTTTCACCTGTCCGATGTCCTCTCCTCCTTTGTGGTGCAGGCGTCCCGCCTGCCTAGGCACTCTCTCCCGCCCCCCATTCCCTATCCCTCCTCCCTCAAATCCCCGCCCTAAACCACATCAACCCCAAACAGCTCCACACACAACCACTTACATCAATCTTACAAAATACTTTACAACAGACTGATATTTAGTGTATACTGCATTTGGAGCAGGAAATATCAGGGAACCCTCACATGCCTACCACGCTGCCACTCGATCAACTGATCGCCGACCCGGCCGTCCACCCGCGCACGCGCATTCGCCAGAGAACGATCCGCCAATACGCGGCCTCCTACAAAGACGGCGACACCCTCCCGCCGGTGGACGTCTTCAAAATCCCCGGACGGCCGCCACTTTCTGGCCGACGGCTTTCACCGCTACTACGGGGCCCGCGCGGCCGGCCATTTCGACATCGCGGTCGAACTCTTCGAAGGGGACGTCCGCGAGGCCACCCGTTATGCCTGCGGCGCGAACGCCCGGCACGCCGTCCCCCGCACCCGCGAAGACAAATGGTTCGAGGTCGCTGCCTTCCTCTGCGAATCCGAACTCGCGGGCGCCACCGACGCCGAGATCGCCAAAACCTGCCGGGTCAGCCGGCAGATGATCGCTAAGGTCCGGCCGCATGCGACCAGTAAAGACGACTTCGACCAGTACATGAAGGAAGAGGCCGAGCGTCGCACCCTCGCCCGCGAAGACCGCGAGATCGCTCGCAAAAAAGCCAAGGCCGAGGCCAAAGCCGCCCCGCCCGCTGCGCCCACTTCGCCAGTTCCCGATCGCCCGCTGACTCCGCAGGAAGAAGCGATGGCGGCGCTGGCCCGCGCGGCCGAAGCGGCCGGCCTGGCTCGCAAGGCGATGGCCGAGTGCGGGCGGGCCTATCCCGAAGCGCAGCGATTCGAAGCTATGATGGCCATCTGCGAAGCGCAGTGCCAGATCGACGAACTCGTGCCTCCGATCGCTACCCCCGCAGCGCCCGACGCATCGCCCCAGCAGATGCTGTCGTTCCTCAAGGATTGCCGCGTCGACCTGCAAGCTCAACCCGAAAAGTTACACGGCTCTCATCAACCCGAAAAGTTACACGCTTCTCTTCCTGCTCCCTCCCACTCGTGGGGAGGGCTGGGGAGGGGGGCGGAAGCTCCTCGAGTTCCCACCAACTCGAAAAGTTTCAGCGCGGAGCTTCAACCCGCAAAGTTACATCCCTCCGTGGCCCTCACGCCGCAGGATCTTCCCGCTACCCGTCGCATCCCCAGCGAAAAGCTCGCCGAGCTCTTCGCCCCCAAGCCGGTTCATCCGATGATCGCGGCCCTGAATGACGGGACCATCCGCAACGTGCCGGAAGTGCTCCCCATCCATGTCAAAGCCGCGAAGGCCACGCAACCCTTTGCGAGTCTGCCCCTTCCGCTTCAACCCGAAAAGTTACATCCACCGCATGGCGTCAACGCATCGCGCCGAGCGCGCCGGCGTGACAAGAAACGCCGCTCCGACGGACCGCAATCCTCGCGCTCCCCGCCCCTTGCCTGACCTTGCGCCCCGTTCACCGCGCTCCCGCTGCGCGCATCCTCAGGCGCGCAACGAGGAATGGTCTCCCTGCCAACCGATGCTACTTCAATGGCTCGCTCGGCAGTGGGATGACCACGGCTCCCTCCCGCAGATCGTCTCCGGGATGGACGATCACCTGCTCCCCATCCACCAGCCCCGCAAGAATCTCAATCTCCGCTCCATAGTCACGCCCAAGTTGCACGTCTCGGTAATGGACCTTCTGGCCGTCACCAAGCACCGCGACCCGAGGGCTGCTTGAGCGTGTGGCCAGCGCCGCCGTCGGTATAAGCAGCGGCGCGCTCTCCTGATCCAGAATCAGTTTCACCTGCAGGTACATGCCCGGCCGTAACTCATCCTTTGGATTGGGGACTTGGATCTCCGTGCGCAGGGTGCGCGTGCTGTTGTCGAGCGAGTTCGCCGTGCGGGTCACTTTGCCGATGAACTCATGGCTGGGATTCTCGCGGCGAAATAGGATCGCCGTTTGTCCCGTTTTGACCGCGGTGGAGTAGACCTGCGGGACGTCCACAAAAATGCGCAGCGGATCGGTTGCGGCCAGGCTGAACAGCAGCCGCTCGTTGCTGGGGTTGTCGGCGGTAATCAGCGCGCCCGGGTCGACGTTTCGCGCAGTGATGACTCCGGCAAACGGAGCCGTCAGCTTCTGAAAGGACCGCAGCGATTCCAGACGCGCCACGGCAGCCTCATTCACTTCGATCGTAGCCTGCATGGCGCCAACATTGGCCGTGGCCACCTTCGAGAGTGCCACTTTGTTCTCGTACTCTTCCTCGGTCACCGCCTTGGTGGGGACCAGTTTGGTGTAGCGAATCTCTTCGTTCTTGGCATACACCTCGTCGGCCTGAGATCGGGCCAGGTTGGCCTTGGCTTGCACGACGGCCGCTTTGGCCTGCTGCCATTGAGCATCGATGTCCGGAGCGCTAATCTCGGCCAGTAACTGTCCCTGCGTGACGCGGTCGCCAATATCGACCACCCAACACGGCGATGAGCATGGCCACCACCACAAACGTATACGGCCGACGCAACGCGAGTTTGACAATCCACATGGTTCACCCGCCCCTTTTTCAAAACGGAACCCGCCCAACCGCGACGGGAACCGCAATAAAGCAACAGGCGTGCCAAGCGGCACGAGCGTCCCTATCTCTTTAGCCAGCCGAGACAAGCAAGCGTTCGCTCTCGACCGTCCAAGGAATGGAGCGGGAATCTGCCTTGCCAGCATGGCGGCAAATCTACCCGGCGCCGTCGGGGCGCCTTCGCTGGGGAGAAGCGACAATACAGCGAGATTCCGCGGTTTTGAGCCGGGAGACCGCAACTTGGGCGAGCCCGAAATTCGATGGCACACTCTTTGCTTTTGGCTTGAGTCATCGCCATTTACTCGGAACAATTCAACAGCTTTGAACAGGGACATCATCATGTCATTTTCGCACGCTCCGCAACGCGTCTGGTTCATTACGGGGACCTCCAAGGGGTTTGGCCAGGAGCTCGTCCGGGCTGCCCTGGCACGGGGGGACCGCGTGGTGGCGACTTCTCGCGAGCCTCAGAAGGTGGCTTCGCTCTTTCGCGCGGAGGCCGATCGCCTGTTGGTCGTGTCGCTCGATCTGAACAGTCCCGTCCAGATTGCCACAGCGGTCGAATCGGCGATGCAGCACTTCGGACGAATCGACGTGCTGGTGAACAACGCCGGGCACGGACTGCTGGGCGCGGTTGAAGAGGCCTCGGACGACGAGATCCGGCGCGTCTTCGAGGTTAACGTCTTCGGACTTCTTCGCGTGACCCGTGCCGTGCTGCCGGTGATGAGAAGGCAGCGGAGCGGGCACCTTGTGAACTTGTCGTCGATTGGCGGCTTGTCCGCCTGGGCGGGTTGGGGAATCTATTGCTCGACCAAGTTCGCTGTGGAAGGCATCTCCGAGGCTCTGGCGCAGGAAGTGGCGCACTTGGGCATCGGCGTCACGATCGTCGAGCCAGGTCTTTTCCGAACAGACTTCCTGGGAAGCTCGCTCTCGATTGCCGCTCAAAGCATCAGCGACTACCAGGACACCTCGGGACGGATGCGTACCTGGAGCGGCGACTCGAACGGACATCAACAGGGCGATCCGGCCCGGGCTGCGGAGATCATGGTTGAAGCCGTTACGAGCGAGAAGCCTCCCTTGCATCTGTTGCTGGGTACCGACGCTTACAAGCGAGCCACCGAGAAGATCGATTCACTGCTGGCCGAGTTCGCGGTCTGGCGCGATGCCACCCTTTCCACGGACTTTGCCGCGACACCTGTGCATCACTAAGCGTTCTGCCAGCATTGTGCTGCCACGAACTAATGAAGCTGCCCTGCGTGTGGAAGGTGGGCTGCTGCGGTCGATCGCTTGAGCGAACCATTCCGCGACAGCCGAATTGCGAGCTGCTTGTCCCGGGGGTGGGAACATTTCTAGCCAGAAGGGAGAGCGACGAGCCTCCCCGCGCCTCACTTGCCCCCTTTCTTGCTGAAATCCTGCTCGATTTCAGCATTTCAGCCCATGGCACGCATATTGCAATAGCAAGAAAAGAGTTCAGACCCAACCCTTTTCGGGAGACAGAGCCATGGAAACGACAACACGGAAGACCAAACGCGAAACCCAGAAATTTCAGGGAGACCTGAGCCGCGAGGGGATCTTGGAGATCTCAGGCGAACTTCGTCATCTGCTCGCCGATGTGATGGCGCTCTACATGAAGACCAAGAACTTCCATTGGCACATGCGCGGCCCCCACTTTCGCGACTACCACCTGCTGCTCGATGAACAGTCCGATCAGATCTTCGCCATGACGGACGTGATCGCAGAGCGAGCGCGCAAGCTGGGCGGAACCACGCTCCGATCGATCGGCGATATCTCGCGCCATCAGCGACTGGAAGATAACAACGAAGAACTCGTGGAGCCACTCGAGATGCTCTCCGAACTCCGCGCCGACAACCAGGCCCTGACGCATTATCTGCGGGGCGCGCACGAACTCTGCGACCGATACTCAGACGTCGCAACCGCCAGCCTGATTGAAGTGTGGATCGACGAGACAGAGCGCCGGACCTGGTTCCTGGCTGAAACCGTCGGCGACCGTTAGAACTCCAGACCGGATCGAGCTTCAGGCAGGGAGCGCCCGCGGGGCGCTCCCTGCAGATCGCCAGCACCAGGATGCAGATCCGTAATTTGAAATCCGCCTGGCTTCATGGGATGAGGAGAGAATCATGGACATGCGTCCCCCGCTTCCGCCGTTTACGCGCGAATCCGCCATCCAAAAAGTGCGCGCCGCGGAAGATGGTTGGAACACTCGCGATCCGCACAAAGTTTCACTCGCCTACAGTGCGGACAGCCGCTGGCGGAATCGTTCTGACTTCATCGTCGGCCGCGAACAGATCGTGATCTTCCTGGCGCGCAAATGGGACCGCGAGTTCGACTACCGATTGATTAAGGAGCTATGGGCGTTCGAGGGGAATCGCATCGCGGTGCGGTTCGCCTACGAATGGCACAACGCCGGCGGGGAGTGGTTTCGCTCCTACGGCAATGAGAACTGGGAGTTCAACGAGCGGGGATTGATGGTCGCCCGGCACGCCAGCATCAACGATCTGTCGATCCGGGCGGAAGACCGCAAGTTTCACTGGCCGCTTGGTCGCCGGCCCGACGATCACCCCGGGCTAAGCAGCTTTGGATTTTAATAGCGGCTCACGACGAGCCGGCCGAGCTCTCGTCGTCGGATTCCACCGAATGGCTCACGTGCAGACCCAGGTCACGCAACTTCAATCGCAATGTCTGCCGGGCGATGCCCAACAGCCGTGCCGCCTGGTGCTGGTTCCCTCCCGTGAATTGAAGCACGCGCGCCAGCAATTGCCGATCGACCTGGGCGTGCGTCTGGGCATACAGGTCGTTGACCTCCGAGTTCAGGCGTTCGGCAATGAAGGCATCCAGCCCCAGTCCCAGTCCGGGACTATCCGCTGGTGCTGCGGCCGCTTGAGAAGTTGGGGCAGGCGCAGCTTGAGTATTGCCCGCCAACTCGGGCAAAAAGGCCGGCAGCAGCGCAGGCCCGCTGGCTCGCAGCAGCGCCTGCTTCAGCACGCTTTGCAGCTCGCGGATGTTCCCCGGCCATGCGTATCCGCGAATCTGCGCGATCGCTTCCGGCGTTACCTGAGAGACATCTCGTCCCAACTCGCGGCTGAATCGTCGAACGTAGTGCTCCACGAGCATCTGCAAGTCGTCGCCGCGCTCTCGGAGCGGAGGGAGACGGATCGAGAAAACGCCCAACCGATAGTACAGGTCAGGTCGAAATTTGCCTTCAGCCGCAAATGCCGGCAGGTCGCGGTGGGTAGCCGCAATCAACCTTACGTCCGTCGTAATTGTCTCGCTTCCGCCCACGCGCTCGAACGACTGTTCTTGCAGCAGACGCAGGATCTTGCCTTGCGACGCCAGGGGCATGTCGCCGATCTCATCAAGGAACAGTGTCCCGCCGTTGCATTGCTCGAACTTGCCGATGCGGCGTCGGTCGGCGCCTGTAAAGGCCCCCTTTTCATGCCCGAACAGCTCACTTTCCAGCAGGTTCTCGGGAATGGCCGCGCAGTTCAGCGCCAGAAAAGGAGCCTTCGCCCGACGACTATGCTGGTACAGCGCGCGGGCCACCAGCTCCTTGCCGGTTCCGCTCTCACCCGTGATCAGGACCGGCACGTTCTGGTCGGCAACGCGACCGATGGACTTGTAGACTTCGCGCATGGCGGGGCAGCCCCCCACGATCGCTCCTTCTACTTCCGGGGCAAGGGCGGTCTCCGACATGACCGTCGGTTCGCGCATCAGCCGCGAGACCTCGAGCGCTTCCCCGACAACGCGCCGCAGCTGGTTCAGATCAAGCGGCTTGAAGAGATAGTCATAGGCGCCATGCTTCATCGCTTCGATGGCCGTGTCCGCACCTTTGGCAGTGGTGACAAAGATCACGGGAATCCGCGTGTCGATCTGTCGGACTTTCTCGTAAACTTCCAGCCCCGACTGGTCGGGCAAATGCAGATCGAGCAGAATGACATCCGGATCTGCCCCACCGACAAGCTTGAGTCCCGCGGAGCCAGTCGACGCCACCTGGACCTGAAATTTCGGCGCGGGGAACGCCTGCCGCACTTGTTCGGGGACCAGCGCCGGGTCGTCGTCAATAAGAAGTACGTTTGCCATGACGGGGTATTGTCAGTCTGCCCGTCCACTCTGTCCAGAAGGGGCGAAGTGAAGAACAAAAAATGGTGGTCCGTGGAGCGATCCGCGAGTGCTTGTAGGACATTCCATGCAAGATAGCCCACGTTACCGCGTGTTGCTGGCTTTTGTCATCAGCCTGCTGGTCGCGGCGATCGCCCTGCTGGGCCGATGGCACCTGAGCGTAGTGCTGGGCGAACGGGCGCTTTACAGCTCGTTCCTGCCGGCTGTCATGATCGCTGCCTACCTGGGGGGGTTCTGGCCTGCATTCTTCATTACGGTGCTGAGCGCGGCGGTTGGGAATATGGTCCTGGTCGAGCCGTACTTCACGTTGGCCCTGAAAGGGTCGGGCGATGCGGTGGCGATCTCCCTGTTTGTGGTTACCAGCCTGTTCATCAGCGCTCTTAGCGAATCGCTGCACCGCGCCCAAAAACGCCTGGTCTCCGAGGAACGCCGTCGCGCCGAAGAGGCGCTGCACATGAAGGAGGAACGCTTCCGTCGGCTCGTTCAGAACTCTTCGGACATCATCACCTTCTTCGATGTCTACGGCACCATCATCTATCAAACCCCGTCGATCGAACGCGTGCTGGGGCACCGAACGGAGAGTCGAATCGGCAAGAACGTTTTTCGCGACCCCCTGGTCCATCCGGAAGATCAAGCTGCCAAGCATGCTTTCTTCGACGCGATACTCCGAGCGCAGGGGACTACGGTCCTGGCAGGATTTCGTTTGCGTCACAAAGACGGCACTTGGCGCGACATGGAGGCTGTGGGGCAGAACCTGCTGCATGAGCCAAGTGTCGCCGGCATCGTGGCCAACTACCGGGACATTACCGAGCGCAAGCAAGCCGAGAAGGCGATGCGCGAAAGCGAAGAACGCTGGCGACGACTGACCGAGACCATCCCGCAGTTCGTCTGGAGCGCTTCGTCGGATGGCACAAGTGGCTTCTTCAGCGCGCAGTTCGTTCGGTATACCGGGATCCCTGAGAGCGAAATGCTTGGCTGGCGATGGCTGGATGTGCTCCATCCCGATGATCGCGAGGCCACCCGCATCGCCTGGACGACTTCAGCCAGGACCCAATCCGAGTATGAAACGGAGCACCGCATTCGCCGCGCCGACGGCGTCTATCGCTGGTTCAGTTCGCGTGGAGTTCCGATTCTCGACAGCTCGGGCTTTGTGTTTCAATGGATCGGCACCAGTACCGACATCACCACCAGCAAGCAGCACGAAGAAGAGCTGCGCCAGGCCAACGCCCGGCTCGATCTGGCTGTTCGAGGTTCGAATGTCGCGGTATGGGAGGTGCGTCTTATCGACCACCTGTTCCGCAATGGCACCGTCCACTTGTTGAATCACTGGGAGCAACTCGGCTACGATCGGCCCGAGGGGCCTGTTTCGGCGACCGAATGGCTCCAGATGCTGCATGCGGATGACCAACAGCGCGTTGAAGACACGATTCAGTCTTTCCTGGATGGCGCCACTCGAGAGTACGAAGCCGAGTTCAGGATTCGCCATCGGGACGAGTCTTATCGCTGGGTTCTGTCACGCGGCGTGATTGTCCGCGATGCGACGGGCCGCCCCGGCCGCTTTACCGGCATCCGGGTCGATATCACGGAACTCAAGCGTGCCGAAGAGGAGCTGCGGCAGGCCAAGGAGGCCGCCGAATCGGCCAATCGAGCGAAAGACGAATTCCTGGCCAATGTGAGCCACGAAATCCGCACGCCGATGAATGCCATCCTGGGGTTGACGGAGCTGACCCTGGACACCCCGCTGCGCGAGGATCAGCGGCAATGTCTGCGCACGGTCAAGTCGGCAGCCAACAACCTGCTGGGAATCATCAATGACCTTCTCGATTTCTCGAAGATCGAGGCCGGCAAGCTCGAACTGGACCTGGCCGAACTCTCGCTGCGCCCCTTGGTGGAAGATACCCTGCGGGCCTTGGCGGTAAGGGCTCAGGCCAAGAATCTGGAACTCTCCTGCCAGTTTCAGGACGATGTGCCCGAGGCATTACTCGGCGACTCCGGCCGGCTGCGCCAGGTGCTGCTGAATCTGGTCGATAACGCCATCAAGTTTACAGAGCGCGGCAAAGTCGCCGTGGAAGTGGCGGTCGAAACTCCCGTGGAACCGACGGCTGCGGCCCAAGAGTGCGACGACTGCGTGCTAAAGGTCACGATCCGCGACACGGGCATCGGCATCCCTCGCGAGAAGCAGGCCAAGATCTTTCGGGCCTTCGAACAGGAGGACAGTTCGACGACTCGCAAGTACGGCGGGACCGGACTGGGACTGACGATCGCCGCCCAGTTGGTGGCGCTGATGGGGGGGCGGATCTCCGTAGACAGCGAGCCGGGACAAGGGAGCACGTTTTCGTTCACCGCGCGACTGGCCCGTCTCAAGCAGGCTGCGTCGTCGATGGATGCTGCCTCGGCTGACACATCTTCGCGGAATGAAAGGCATCGCGCGTCCCTCAATATCCTGGTGGCGGAAGACAGCGAGTTCAATGTCCAGCTCATCCGCGAGTTGCTCGTTCGCGAAGGCCACCGAGTCACCATCGTCGGCGACGGCCAGGAAACGCTCGACCTGCTCGCGACAAAGGCTTCTGACTTTGACCTGCTGTTGCTCGACATCCACATGCCGAAGTTGGATGGTCTTCAGGTCATTCAAGTCATCCGCGATCGCGAACGCATCACCGGCGGGCATTTGCCTGTCATCGCGCTCACGGCCCGATCTCGGGCAGAGGATCGCCAGCGATGTCTCGCGGCCGGCATGGATGAGTACCTGGCCAAGCCTGTCCGTGCCGCCGAACTGCATGCCGCCATCCGCGGTCTTGTGGCCGTCGACCCTCGAAAGCATCTACCGTCGACGACGACGCTGCTGGACGCCCAGGCGTTGCTGGCGGCCTGCGGCGGCGACGCTGGGATTCTAAGCGGCATCTGCCGTGCGTTTCAGGCCAGTCTTCCCGAGCAGTTCGCTGCCATCCAGCGTGCTTTGCAGGAACAAGACGCGCGGCAATTGCGCGAAGCAGCACACAAGCTCCACGGCATGACCGCTGCATTCTCCAGCACGGCAGGCGATCTGCTATCGGAGATCGAGGACCATGCGTCTCATGGAAGAACCGCCGACTGCATGCCGTTGGCCAAGAAGTTTGCAGCGGCCGCCGACCTTCTGGTCGAAGAGGTGAAGGGCGTGTCGATCGAAGCCCTGCACGCTCGAGTGTCTGAATCGGAAAATGCCCAGCAGCGCGAGAGTACGAGAATTGGGTAGCTACGGAGACGGCTTCATGACAACCCCGATGCGAGCATTGCGGATCATCGCCCTGGCTGCGGCGGTTATTCCGCGGCGGCGTGCGCCCCCTTCTCGGCAACCGATCGCTTCATCAGCAGCACCAGCGCCATCAACGCGACTCCGAGCACGGCGCACATCCAGAAGACATCGAAGTAAGCCAGCGAGCCCGCCTGCTGTTGCCTCAGATTTTCGAGCGATTGCAGGGCCATCGCTCGCGACGCCGCCGCATCCCCCGTTTGCTGGAAGAACAAGGCCTGCGTCCGTTCCAGGTAGGCGTTCACCATCGGGTTCAACGGATCCAGGAACTCGCCAATCCGCGAGACATGAAACTGCAGTCGGCGGACCTCGATCGTCTGGGCCATCGACGTCCCGACACTCCCCCCTTCGTTGCGAAGCAGCGCGAACAATCCCACGGCGGCCGCTCGCAGTTCGGGTGGAGTGTACTTAAAGGCCGCTACGTTGAGCGGCGCGAAGATCATCGACAGGCCGATAATCATCACCACGCGCGGCCACACCACCTGCCAGGGGCTGATCTCCAGATTCATCACGGCCATCCAGTAGCAGCCCAGCGCCATCACAAACAGGCCCCCGGCGATCAGCCAGCGGGCGTCAGAACCCCGGCCCAGCAGGTAACCAACGACCAGCATCATGATGATCGCGAATACTCCGGAAGGGGACGAAACCAGGCCCGAGAGGTAAGCGTCGTAGCCGAACTCGGACTGCAACAGGCCGGGCAACGAAGTGCTTGCGGCATACAACACGCCATAGGCGCAGAAGATGATAAGGCACGAGGCCGCCAGATTTCTTTCGCGTAGCGGGCGAAAGTTGACCACCGGATTCTTGGATCGAAGCTCCCAGAAGATCAGCCCTCCCAGTCCCAGCACGAACAGGATCACCAGCGTCTGCACTCGCCAGAACGGATCCCCCAGCCAGTCCCATTCCTGCCCTTTGCTCAGCGTGATTTCCCAGCACGACGTCGCCAGGACTAGTAGTCCTAGGCCGATATAGTCGAAGTTCAGTTTCTGCTTGAGCTGTTTGGCCCGCTGCTGCTGCAGATATTCGGGATCTTGGACCACGAAGTAGCACAAGGCAAAAGCCAACATGCCCACCGGAATGTTGATGTAGAAGATCCACCGCCAGTCGTAGTTGACGGTCAGATAGCCCCCCAGCGTCGGGCCGACCACCGGGGCCAGCAGCGCGGCCACTCCGAACATGGTCTGCGCCGCCCCCTGCTTCTCCGGCGGAAACGCGTCGAGCAGCACCCCCTGGCTTGAAGGCTGTAGCCCTCCACCCGCCAGTCCCTGCAGCACTCGGAACAGAATGATCTGTCCCAGACTGGTGGCGATCCCGCACAGGGCCGAGGCCAGCGTGAAAATCACGATCGACAGCAGAAAATAGTTCCGCCGACCCAACCGAGCCGAGATCCAGCCCGACATCGGCAGAATGGTAGCATTCGCCGCCAGATAGCTGGTCAGCACCCACTCGCTGTCGGTCACGGCCGCCGACAGGCCGCCCGCGATGTAACGAAGCGAGACGTTGGCGATCGTCGTGTCCAGGACTTCCATAAAGGTCGGGATGACCACCGCCACGGCGACGATCCACGGATTGATCGCACGGCGGCTGACCAATGCCGAGCTTAAAGGTACGCTGCTCATGATCGTGATTCCGTTGCAGGGGGCCGGACAGGAAGGTGAAGCTGAGGCTCGTGACGCGCGAAGCTCGAATCAAGGCATCGTCTGGGTGGGGCGCTGTGGCAACGGGAGCGCCGACTGCAGCATGTGTCCGGCGCCTGGGCCCGCGGGTTCCTCGCGATAGTAGACGTACGGAGTCACCGAAAGGCCGACGAACAGCGCATCGCGATCGGGATCGTAGTTCGTCAGTTCGATACGAACCGGCAGGCGCTGGACGATCTTCACGAAGTTGCCGGTAGCGTTCTGCGGAGGGAGCAAGGCCAGGGTCTGGCCCGTGCCCATGGTGAAACCCGTGATCCGCCCCTCGAACTCCTTGTGGCTGCCGTACATGTCGGCTTCGACCACGACTCGGTGTCCGATCCTAAGATCGGCCAGTTGGGTTTCCTTAAAGTTGGCGTCGATCCAGATCTCTGTCAGCGAGCGGACCGCCATCAGACTTTCGCCCACCTGCACGTTGTTCCCCGGGTTCACATTGCGGCGCGTCACGACCCCGTCGATCTCGCTCACTACGTCGCAATAGCGCAGGTTCAACTCGGCCTGCTCCAAGTCGTGGCGCGCCTCCTGCAGTCGGGCCTTCGCCTGCACCACGGCCGGGACCTTGGGAATGATGTCCCGCATGACTCCCTCCACGTCTCCGTCCTTGTCAAGTTCGCGGAAAGACGCCAGCACCTTGCTGGGCGACGCTCCCGAAGACTCCAGCGGCCGCCCCAACTGGGCCATCGTCTGCACCAGTTCCGAGACCGACATTCGCACATCCGAGAACGTCTCTTCCAGATCTTCTGGCACTTGGGACAGAGTCTCTTCATCAGTGTGATGCGGCAGTCCCAATGAGGCGCGGACCTGCATCGCTTCCTCGCGTGCCTGGTTCACGTCGGCTTCCGCGACGCGAATGTCCTGCTGCCTCAGATCGAAGTCTTGCTGCGTGACGGCCCCCTGCTTCACCAGCTTGGAATACCGCTCGAAGTCGGCTTTCGCCCGTTCCAGAGTGGCTTTCCTGGCGTTCAGTGCGGCCACGCGCGCCTGCAGCAGGGCGATCTGGTTCCTGACCTGCTGCGCGGCGGTCTGAGTTCTCCAGCGCTGGCTGCGGGCTAGTGCTTCCTGACCGCGGGCCAGTGCCTCGGCGGCGGCCAGATCCCCCTCGGCCACGCCGACGGCCGCCCGTTTCATCGCCACCTGCACCCGGAAGGGCTCCGGATCGAGTTGAACCAGCAGATCCCCCTTCTTCACGCGATAGTTGTCGTCCACCAGCACTTTGGCCACCTGGCCTGCTACGCGCGGGGCCACGAACGTTACGTGTCCGTTCACGTATGCATCGTCCGTCGAAACCGTGTAAAGCATCGTCTCGACGAGGGGAACGATCAGGTAGCCAGCCATGACCAGGCCGACGACCGACGCTGCCAGCACCAGCCATCGTCGCGAGTTCGATCGTTTGCCTTGAGAAGGCTCGTTGGATCCACTTGGAGTTGGCTTTGTGGACGATGTCGTCGCGGCCGGGGCATGTTCCACCGCCAGCCGATTCTCTCGAGGCGACTCCATCAAAGCAGCCGGCGATGCGGCTCTGAGCGACGGTCCCGAAGGTCGGGGGGTAGTTGCCATACGAATGTCTCCTTGCGTGGTCTGCGTCGGCGGTCAGGTTCTGTCCGTCCGCCGTATAGCAGACGCCGTTCCACAACCCGACACAGGTCGCCAGATTTCCAGGGGATCGGCCGCAACCCTTGAGACACCGCGGCTTACGTGCGGGCCACCGACCGCTCGATCGGCGCCGGGAGGCGCGAGTTCCCCGCCCGATGAGGCCCTGGCAGGGGCAACTTTCCAGTCATCCAGGCAACCGCGTTGCCCAGGGTCGGTATCCCGCAAAAAGGGCTCGCGCGCATCGGCCCGACCGAATGTTCACAGACCTCGCCGGTCTGATAGCCATCTTTGACGTAGTACCCCTCGGCGTGTTTCAAATGGAGGAGCGCCAGGCGATCGATCGTGATGGGGTTCGTGCGTCCTGACCTTACCAGTCCGCTAAGAGGGCGTTACAACGCTCCAGGCTCTGCCGAGACCCGTGCGGACCGAGATAGTGGTCTTGCGGTCAATGCGCACGCGGGCCGTTCCGGTGGGCTTGTGGAGGAGGTACGCGAGCTTGCGTTTGAAGGACATGGGCAGCGCTCGGTGGTAGCTTTGTGGTAATAACCACGATCCACACCGGGCTGCCGGAAATGGCAGGTAGACGCAAATGGCGTCTCGGCAATCTTTTGCAATCAGAGCGGGCGAAGGGATTCGAACCCTCGACATCCAGCTTGGGAAAAACCCGAAAATCAGGCCGAAAATGCCCTGTTTTCATCGAGAATCAGGGAATTTTACAGCAAAACCGACCTCCAGAAAAGTGCTTGCATTCGTTGCACGATCTCTCGGGAAAACGCATGGTTTGCGGTAGTCAGCCGGTAGTCGGTTCTCCGCCCGTCTGGCCTGGCCCGCTCCTTTGGCGGGGGTGATTGACTTGGCCGTAGGCCGTGTCAGAATCCAATCGTCGGTCCCACTATACCCCTAGTGGGTCGACTTCGCCGGTCTGCCTTCCCCTGGGCAGGCCGTGCCCGCCCCGCTGGCCTTCTGCCCCGGCCATCGGGGCGTTTTCATGCACTGCTTCGTCCTGACTGGCCCACCCCGCGGTCTCCTACCGCATCGCCTCACCGGGCGGTTTTTTCTTCAGAAAATCGTTGACATGCGAGATGGCATAGCTAAAGTACCAATCACGTTTCTTCTTTTCCATTCGCGAGGGATCACACATGTACCGCGGTATCTTGTTGGCGTTGGCGATAGTGGGTGTGATCGGTGTTGCTCCGGCACAGGGTCAGTTGGTCGTGTCTAACCTTGGTCAAAGTTACGACTTCAACTATTTACCGAGCTTGTCGACCGAGATGCAAACGTCATTCACCACGGGGTTAAGTGGTCCCCTCACGTTGGACTTCATTACATTAGGAATCAATACAAGCACGGGTGCATTGGGCGGAGGGGGCACATGGACTGCGCATCTCCGATTGGACAACCTTGGGAGCCCAGGGGCTGAGGTTGCTACTTCGGATGCGTTTGTGAGCGGCCCGATCGCCCCCTTCTCGAATGTACAAGAGAATATTCAGCTAGAATTCGTGAACTTCGCATTGTCTGCAAATACGACTTACTGGCTCGGCGTGACTCGCACAGAAGACTCCGGTGTGAGCACCGCCACGCGGCTAACTGCTTCCACTAGCGAAACGATAAGCAATTTTGGCTGGACGATCGGCAACGACTCATTCGGAAACGGCTCAGCAAATGGAGTCGGCCCGATGATGTTTTCCGTTACAGCAGTCCCCGAACCCGGTACCTATTCGCTATTGATCGTGGGCGGCGTGGTTGGGTTCTGGATGCGGCGAAGGAAGTTGGCCCAGAAGATTGCCGGCTAGGTTAAATCTCCAGTCCGTACTCACCTCATCCGGCTCTATCAACGGCCAGCGGGATTTCCCTTCATGCGTACTCTCGTCTTTACCGTTCTCCTGCTGGCGTCCGGTTCCTCAGTCTGTCAGGGTGCCATCATCGACTGGGACAACCTTTCCTGGAACCCGGATGGGAGTCTAAGTGAGAGCTTTGTGATTGCCGGGACTAACACGCGCGCGACCTTCACATTCACAGGGAATACGAACCGCTTTACCGACGACCCAAACGGGAACCAAACCCCCACGATCAACAATATTCAAACCGGCGGCCTCACCCCCGTGCAGGATGTGCTGAATCTCCGCTTGGACTTCCAGACCGCCACGGAAGAGGTCGTAATGACGGTAACGTTCACCAACGCAACCACCGGAGCGGCACAACTGGTGGACGGGGTGATCTTTAGGGTGTTCGACATCGACACCGATCGATCCTCGCCTACCTACGGGTGGCAGGACGAGATCAGGGTTCAGGGCCTGCGAGGCACTGGGACACCGACTATCGTAAACCCAACTCTGACAGATTCCGCCGACAACTTCCAAAACCTTAACGCCACCCTTGGCAACGCGGTCATTGGCAGCAACGGCAACACGTCCGATACCAGCGCCGCCGCAAACGGCACCTTCAACTTTGGCACCAATCAGATTGACCGTTTCACTCTGACCTATGGCAACTGGACCCAGGTGCAGGCGAATCCCGTCGAACAGCGAATCTCCATTCACGACATTGCCTTCTTTCCGTCCCCGAACCTTCGACCTGGGCCATGATGTTGGTCGGAGTGGGGGTGGCTTACGGAGTGATTCGCCGACGCAAGGCGAGCCGCCTGCAAGCTGCTCGCCAGGCTGCCTAGCCCTTCACGAATAGCGCATCGTGCCAGGCCTCGGGCGAAGGAATCTGGTCCTGCTCCATCTTGGCCGCCGATGAGGGGCGAGGTTGACCGCCCATTCAACTCAGACCAGACTTTCATATGTGGGTCCGCTTCGGCGGGCTGCAATTGCCCCGCTGGCCAACCTGCCCAGGTACTAGCGGGGCAATTTTCGTTTGATTCGAATAGAGACCCCATCCCTGGGGCCTTTCACGCTTCCGTGTATCGTGCCAAGTCTATCCCGTTGCTCCCGCGGCCTTCGCCTGGTTTTGATAGGCCTTCGCTCGCGCTGCCGTCAACCCGATCGCGACGACGAACCATTCGCCCGGCCGGTCGCCCCTCAATGATGCGTTGTTCAGCCGGATCCGCATCTCGGTCGCTTCGTTCAGGGTCAACCCGCGGGCCAGCGTGCAGACGCGAGGCCTGCGTCTCGGCCGGTAACTCGTAGGGGCTCGCCGGCCGCCACTCAAAAGGGCGGGCCAGGGACAGGATGACGTATCCCCGATCTTCTGTTTCCGTGCGGATCGGGACGGGCGTAGCAACTCGCGTCATTGCCCACCCCCGATCTTCGAGGAAGGTTCAGCGTTGACCATATTGCTTTCGATCCAACGCAGGATCTCATGGCCCATAATCAGGGCGATGAACTTCCCACGGCGGGCGACCGCAATCTCTCCGGTGTCGAACAAGTTCTCTTTGAATGCTCGCGGGGTGCATTGGCAGGCGCGGGCGGCCTGGTTGATCGTGTAGCCCGCGTTCGGGACGATCGGCGTTGCGTCTTGGCTTTCGCTCATTGGCGCACCCCCAATCCGCTCACGGTGGGAATGGCGTAGCGTGGCGGACCGCCCACCCCCCATTCCTGCCATCGCCAATCTCTGGCCGACCAGCCGGCCCGGATCCCTGCGGCGCGGGCCGTGATCTCCTCGGGCGTTGGATCTGCTGGCCTTCGTCCTGGTCCCTCGAACCGCGCACGGTTCTCAGTCGTGCTTTGCATACGGGAATCCTCTCCCTAGCGCCGGTTTGATCGGCGCGCAAAATGAGCGCCCTGCCCGAATGGTTCAAACCGCGCAGTTGAGGCTGCGCGACTCGCCGAAGCGAGACCACCCGGACAGGGCGCTCAGATTCAATCTTGGATTGTCCGGCTCTAGCCCGAATGGGCACGTTGACAAAGTGGTGAATGTTTTTTTTCGCGAGCCGGGTTGCTCCGTGCAAATTCAAGGCGACAATAGGCTGTCGACACAGAAGGCCGAAAACCGGCTGTTTCGACGACAAGAAACGCCAGCATTTTTTTGAAGATTCTTGCTCGCAATTGCAAGTTCTATGCCTTGAACACTTTGCGAGTAGTCAAAGAAGTGCTATTCGCCTTGTGTGAAGTGCCGAGATCACCTAAATTGTCTACACGCGAGAAGGCCATTGAGAGCCTTCGAGAGAGCGCTGGACTCGGAGGTCCAGCGGGCGTGAAGCCTGACGCCTTAGCGTCAGCAGTGCTAGCACGGAGCGAATATGGCGATGCCCCTCACACTTGTCAAGCGTCTTTTGCTGACCAAGGCAAGTTACTGCTCGCAATCGAAGTCCTCGGTTTGGAATTCGGCTGCGCAGCGATGGCACTTCACGGCAGCCGGCTTGACTAGGAAGTGGCCGGTCTCCCACGGCTGTACACCGTGCTCGCTCCGCAGCTCAGCTAAATCTTCCTGCGAGAACTCTGGCACCACGGGGGTGCAATAGTTTTCGTTTCCGCACTCATGGCACGTCCACGCGAAGGCGGGCCGGAGCTCGACTACTTGTGTCAGTTTTTTTTCCATGGCGATTCAGATAACAGAGAGGAGGTGATAGCAATGAACAAGCCAAAAGTGCCGGATTCACCGAGCAACGAAGGCGATGACGATGGGTATATCTACTCAGCGTACATTACCCTTCGCAACGGTGTGCGACTCTATGCAAGCGCTTGCGGGAAAAAGGCCTTCCGATTCAAGCCGAAAGACAAGAATCGGAAAGACCCAGAATCTCCCGACAAGCCAAAGTCGTAGTCCAAAGCAAGAGCATCACTAAGCGGGGCGGTGATGCAGACTGAGCGTCAACTCAGTCATGGTTCCCGAGCTACGGGCCCCCAGGGGAGGTGCGAACTCTCCTGGGGTCTTCATTCTTCCAGAGGAATTTAGTGATAGCAAGGACTTGACAGTAAAAATCTGATTTCCGTCTTCAAGAGGGGGATCGTAGCTAATCGACCGCTTTTTGAAAAGCTCATTTCAAGCAGCTTCCACCACGGCCGGTACAACCTCGGCCAGTTCCATCACGGGGCGCTCGGTGGCCGACAGGTATTGTAGGACGCGAACGCCCGGGCCAACCGTGATGACCTGCCCGTGGGCCAAGGTGGTACGATCGGAGGTCGTCTCGAAGCGCAGGCGAGCGCGGGTGTGGGAAGCCGGAATAACCATCGCGTCCCCGTCATGTACCAGCGGGCCATCTTGTGTCTTCGGCTTCTGTGCGATGCGGTCGATGTGTTGATAAACGTGGAACATTTGTGTACCGCCTTGGTATGGAGTTCGCCGAGCGCATGAAAAAAGCCGGCCAAGTGTGTAGCTCACCTGGCCGGCCCGGAGTGTCCCCGCGCGGGGAAGTGGCTGGAAACAAAACCACGCGCGGGGGCGATGAACTAGACCGCGCCCTTCGACTTCAAGGCGGCGCGAGGATCGGCCATGGCCGCCCCGAAGTCGTGCACGACACGCCAGGCCATACCCAGCGTGTTGATGTCGTGGTCGAGGCCGAAGTATTCGACCGAAGGCGCTTCCTTGCCGTCGAGGAAGGCAACCGTCATGGGCAGGTTGGCCGGCGACGCGAACAGATACCACGCGGTCGCGCTGGCGGCTGCGAACTTGGCCACGTTGTCGAGGCGAGGCTCGACGGCCAGGGTCAGTGCGCCCAAGTGCGGGTTGCCGGTCGGGACAGGCGTCGCGCTGTCTTGCTGCTGGAGGTAGGCGGACGTCAACAGCGCACGGCCGGTCACTTCCAGGGCGGTCGGAACAAGCAAGGTTTTCGGCGAGATGTCGAGATTGTTATTCTCGTCATCGGTTTGAGAACGCATCGAGTTGACGGCGCGGGTCAGGCCAGCGATCGAAAGAACCGTGTCCGTTCCAGTGATGTAGTTGCCGTTATTGGCGGCGTGGAAGAAGTTTCCGGCGTTGGCCAACAGAACCGAATAGACCAGATCCGCGATCTTGCGGGAGGCAGCGCTGGCCATCAGGTTCGGCATCTGTTGGATGAACGACAAGTCGTCGTTGATGATGTCGCGGCGGGTCACCTTGAACTGCGCGGCGTAGGTGTCGACGCTGTACGTGTAGCCGGTCTCGTCCATGCCAACGTGCTGCACTTGGCCGGCCGCGCCAACCTGCTGGAGCTCGCCGGTGAACGACGGCCGCAGGTCCTTGTGGTCCTTGAAATTCGTGACGGGGCGAATGGCACAGAACGAACGCCAAGTCGCGGGGCTGTCGTTGTAGGCCTGCACGAGGCTCTTGTGCATGCTGTCGCCCAGGGCTTGCGGCAAGCTCAAGCTCGAGAAGGCCGCGCGAATCATGTCCTGGCGGGCAGAAGGAACGTCCAGCCCTTGGGCGACCAGCGAAGCGCGGCAGTAGTCGACGAGGCTGGCCGAACGAAGGTGGTCCGCCTGCTGACAGATGTTCGCGCCGTAGGCCTTCTCGGCGGCCTTGCTCTGGCCGGCGCGAAGCATCAGGCCGCAAGCCAGGTGTTGGGCGTCGTTCGCGCGATCGACGAAATGAAACGCGTTGGGGACTTCGGGACGGCTGGCCAGTAGGTGCTCGAGCGCATGGGCCTTAGCCTTGTCGACCGGCCAACCCTCGGCGATGGCCTTCGCCTGGATCTCGGGGAACTTCGCGCAGGCCTTCACGATGTCGGCCACGCGGGACCGTTCGCCGGCCACGGGGTCGATGGCCTGGATCGGCGGGGTGACTTGGCCGGCCAGCGGCTGCGGCGCGGCGGTCACGGGGGCGACGGCGTGCAGCACGGCTTGGCCGGCGTTGACTTCGAGGGGGTTTCCGTTCACGTCAATTTCGCTCATCTGTACTCCGTTTCTTGCTTTGATACTCGTGCTGGTGGAGCCGTCGGCGCCAAGTGCCAACACGGATACTTCCTTCAAAACGCCCGCGCGGATGATGCGAAGCCCAACGGGACCAGCCTTGAAGCGGCGGCCGTTGGCTTCGACGATGTCACCCTGGCCGAGGTGTTCGATTTTCGTTGGCGACAGGCCGATGCTCGCCTGCAACTTCTGGCCAGCGCGGCCAAGCTGAATCAACCGATCGGCCTTCGCGCCGCCGGGGACAAGCTCCCCTTCGACGGTCAGGGCTCCGCCGCGGATCTGCGGCCGGCCTTCGCCGATCACTCCGGCCACGCTGGAATCGTGGTCGGCCAGTAGCGGAATCTTGTCGGCGGCCGTCACGCCAGCCAGGTCGACCACAACGGAACCCCATCCGCCCGGACTCATTTCCCCGCCGCTATATCCCAGGATCGAAATCTTAGGTCGGCTCTCTCCCGCCGCGGCAGTCAGAAGGGGTTCGGCGCTGCAGGTCAGGAACAAGGTCTCGAGCGACATGGTGAATCCGTTCGGAAGGGAAGGGGAAGGGCCGAGTGCGGGGGTCGAACCCGCGGGCCCCGTATCGCCGGGTGGAAAGTGGCTGGAAGAAGCCCCGGCGAGTGGCACACTCGGCAGAAGGGGTGCGCGGTGGCGCACCCCTGGGGAAGGTCTTAGGCGGTCACCAGTTCGCGATCGACAGGCAGCGTGGTCGCCCGGTTCTCACGCTCGACGGCCCAGGCCTCGGCGGTCTCGCCGGCTTCCTTGCGGTCGTGCGCCTCGAGGTTCCAATCCTGGCGAGCGTCGAGGAACTCCGCGAAGGCGTCAATCGTGTAGGGGCTCCACGCATACGTGCCATGCGGGCCGGCCTGCATCATGCTCGGGTTCTTCAGCGCGAAGGCGCAGGCGGCGAGCTCGTTCGCTTCAAGGCCGCGAATGTAGAGCTCTTGGCAAACCTGGGGTGTGGTCGCTGGGTAGGCCTGCGAGTACATAGCCTCGAAGGGAAGGCCGATCTGGTCCGCCGCGGCCTTAAGAGCTCGCTCGTACTGACTCCGGTCAACGATGAACGGTGAAAGCATCTTCTCTCCTCCTGAAGAACTGAACTTGAATTTCTCGACTCCCACACTACCGCACGATGTCTCCAAAACGTGCCTTTTGTTTTGTCGGCGACAACAAACGCTAGTTGGTCCCCGCCGCGGCGTGTTTCGTCTTCTCGCGCGGGGTCAGGGAAATGCATCGCCGGCCGAATCCGCCGCCGCACCGATTGCACTCCAACTCCTGAACCCTGGTGTCCCCGACCACGCGGGACGTTCGAACCTTCACCTTCCCGCCGCAGGGGCAGGGGTCACCAGATGCCGACCCCAGGCTGCCGGCCGGTGGGAACATGGCCAGCACGAGATCGCGATAGGTCCGCCCGGCTTCGCGCAGCACTTGCCTTCTTGCCACAATGGCGACAGTGGACCTGGCCGGCCTCACGGATAAAGTGGGCGCAATGACAGCGGGGACAACAGGGGCAGCAGCATCGGTGGACGGCTTCGGACTGACTCGGGGACGGAGGGGATTGTCTGGCATCGGGGCTCCTGAAAAACAAACATTACCGAATATGGCGACTGTTCCCGCAGGCAAGAGAGGAGGATTGGGGTTGGGGTAGTACCTTTCGGATCGGGGGGGGTAAGGTACGCTCAATGTGATCGATGTTGGCCAGTCTCGGGGGCGGGTACGGGGGAGGTACAGTACTCTCCCTACGGGAGAGAGTACGTACCGTACCTCCCCTCTCCCCCAGGTACGGTACGACATACCTACCCTCGCGTACCTCGTACCTACCTACCCGTACCTACTCAGGTTTGCGACGCCAGGCATCAAACTCCTTCCCACCTTTGGCCAGCGTAGTCTTCTCGATAAGGCCATCTGACTTGAGGCGGTCGAGCAACCGATTGAACTTTTCGAGGTTGAACCCGATACCCCTTCGCCAGGCCGTGACGGTCTCCCCACCCTCGCACGTGTCGAGGTACCCCATCATGGCCAACATGGCGTCCTGATCCTTCTTGGCCTCGGCCCGTTGCTTGGCGTCGGCCTTAGCCTCTTTCTCCCCGTCACGGATGTCCCTGGCGGATTCCACCCGAACATTCCACGTTCGCCCGTCCAGCGCTGAGCCTGGCCCCTCGTCGATATCCACACCCCAAAGGCCAGAGTGGCCAGCGGAACCACCGGTCTTTAGCCAGAGCAAATGAGTTCCACTCCCCTCGACGTAGGCCTCGCGGCGGTTGACCAAGATCCATTGCCGCGCGAACTCCGACCACCCGGCGTATGCCAGGTCTTCCAACGAAAGGGGTTCATGCCGCGGAGTGCCTTGCTCGCGGGTCTTGCGTGAGTGGTGGCAAATGATGAGTGTCACGCCCATCGCCGTCAGCGACTCGGCGAGGGACAAGAGCATTCCACCCATCGAGAACACGTTGCCCGCAGTTTCCGAAACGCCGGAGAAGGCGAGATAAGCGGGGTCGAGAATCAAGACAGTCAATTCATTCGACTTCACGAAGTCGGCCAACGCTTGAAGTCCACCCGCGGTGTCACACTTCGGCATCGTGGTTGAGAAGACCAATTGCGAGCCAAGCGTGCCGAGTGAGATCTCCTTCGCGGCGCAGATCCGGCGAAAGGTTTCCTGAACAACGGCCTTGCCAGACTCGGCGGAGATGAACCCTACTCGCTCTTGTGAGTTGACGCGAAACCGTCCAAGGAAATCGGAGTAGCTCGCAAGACTTATCGCCAGGTCAGCGCTCACGGACGTCTTCATGCTCTTCGATGGCCCGCCCATCACACATGGCTGCCCTTCGACAAGAACGCCTTGAATGAGGTAGGCCAACCGGCAATCCATCGTGTCGAGCTCGGCGGCCGAGATGGATTCAAGCGGCTTGACCGGCTTCTTCTCCGACCGACGTGGCGGCGGCGTGATCGGTTGCACTATCTCCCACGGGCGAATTAGTAGCGGTCGATCGTCCCTCATTGAGTTGCTCCTCAGCCTTGAGAATAGTTTCAGCGTCCGCGGGTTTCGCGCCAGCCCTGACCATCTGGAGAATCTCTCGTTTCAGTTGGTTGATGCGAGGGTCGAGAACGTCCCTGCACTTCGGAATGATTTCGACGATGTAACCGCGGCGAAGTAGTTCGCTGCGACTTTGCATTTCACTCTCGAGCAGTAGCACGAAATCAAACCGTTTTCCCACGCTGCCCGGCTTTCCTTCGTTGTCCCACGGCGCGTGCTTACGATCGCGGACCGTGGAATCGAAGGTCGCCCCCATCACGTGCGCCACGGTGAACGCATTGATGGGATCTTTGCTTAGCTTTTGGTTCCACATGACGGCCATGCACGGCCAGGTGTGGGGACAGATTGAGATTGCTCCGACTTCCATAACAGGGAACTCCAGGGGCGAGAATCGGCCAGATGGGGAGTAGCCCGGCGCGCGATGGCGGCCGGGCAGGCGCACGGGCTATGCGGCGGCGAGAAGTCGCTCGGCGCTGGCGATGCTGGCTTCGCGAGCGCGGGCGGTCGAGGAGCTTTGCTTTACGATCTTGCCGCTGCATTCATCAGCGAAGCGCTGAAGAGCCTCACGCGAAGTGAAGGTTCGGCCGCCGATCTTCATGGTTTCCAATTGGATTCCGCGGCAACCGTGTGTCGCCCATCGCCATACCGTAGAGACGTTGGGCCGACCGGGCAGGATTTTCGTCGCCTGCGTCAGTGTGATCAGATTCTCGGTTTCGATGCTCATGCTCATTTCGTGTCTCCGTACACAGGGATGGAATAGGCCGCTCTGCAAGATTTGAGGGAGCATAGCGACGCGTGCGTGAACTCAATGCGGGATTCCGTGAAAGTCACGCGGATGACTATATGTAGTCGCGCTGAATGCCATTCAGCGCGCATAGAAAAGCCCCCAGCAACCGGCGGGTGGGCCAGTCCCCAGGGGCTTGGTAAGCGGTGGGCTACCCTCGCTTGAGCGCGACCGCGGCGGCCAATGCGAAGTCTCGCTCCGCGTAAACCTGCGTGACGGCCGCGTTCGCGTGCCCCAGCACTACCTGCGCGGCCTCCAGCCCAAACTCCCGGCGGATGGCCGTTGCCGCGGCGTGGCGTAGCTGGTTCGGCTTCCAGGGGGGCAGGCCAGCACGTTCGCAGGCGCGGGCGATGGCCCGATTGTACGCGTCCTTCTCGTACCGGTTCCCCGGCTTGTGCTTCGGCTTCGCCTTCGATCTGTCGCGCTGCGAGGGTTGGACGGGCGTCTTGCGAGCGGCACGCAGGGCGGCCATTCTCTGCGTCCTGGCGTCGATCGGCCGGAAGCAATACTCCTCGGCCGGCCGGCCAGTCAGGTACGGGAGCAAGATGGCCTGCGCCTTCGGTCCGATCGGGATCGCGCGCACCTTGCCGAATCGCTGCGTCTTGTGGCTCGCAGGCTTGTAGGTCCAGACTTCGTTCGTCTGGTCTACGTCACATGGGCGCATCTGGCAGACCTCGCCCGGCCGGCAACCAAGCAACCGCTGGAGCTTCACCATGTCGGCCAAGATCGGGGCCAGGTGCGGCAACGTGGCGTCGACGGTCGCATCGTCAACGGGGCCGACTGGCGACGCTTCGCGCGCCGTCGTGCGGCCTTGCTTCAAACCTCCGACCGTCGAGAGCGCCTGGAAGGTTTGGGGCTCGATCAGTTCTTGGCTCACGCCCCATCGAACCATGCGCTTGACGATGGCGATAATCTTGTTGATGTAGCTTCGCGACCGATCGGTCTGCGCGAGTCGTGCCTGGATTGCTTGAAGGGAGAGCGGCCCGAATTCAGAGACGGGCGTCCGGGAGTATCCAAGCTCGGTGCAGACCGTCTTGAGCGCCAGGGCCACATGTCCAACCATGGGCGTCTGCTCGCCGTCCTTGACGTAGTAGCCCTTGGCCCATTCCGTGTAGGCCGCGGCGAGTTCGACCAGGGTAAGGGCCTGCGATCTTCCGCGGATCGGAGTGCGGCCGGCGGCAAGCCATTCGGCCAAGAGACGCTGATACTCCAGGTGGCTGGCCAGCGTGTCGTGGAGTCCGAGATAGTGATCGCGGCCGGAGAGAGTAACGACCGCCTGCCCTGTGGGCTTGTGGTGGCGATACCTCGGCCAGGGAGATGCGACTTTCGACATGGAGTGCGCCCTTTCCTATTGAGCGCCGGTAGACTACCGGCGCGACATCGGAAAACAGGGCCGCACTTCCGAACGCCGGAAGGTGATAAGTTCTTATCTCGGCTTGACTTACTGAGAGCGGGCGAAGGGGCTCGAACCCTCGACATCCAGCTTGGGAAGCTGCGACTCAACTCCCCAGATCGAGCAAAATTCCTTACTTCTCTGCAGAGTCTACGCAGAGTTCTGCAATCTTGTCAAACAGGAGTTCCCATGAAAGCAATATCACTGATCCGCGTCAGCGGCGCAGACCAGGTCGACAAGGATGGCCCGACGCGACAGCGCGAGAAGATCGCCGGCTTTGCGACTGAGAAGGTATACGACATCGTCCACGAGGTCTTCGGAGAGCGGTCCCAGTCAGGAGCTGCCGATCTGATCGACCGAAAGGATCTGATCGAGGCGCTGGCCAAGGCGGTAGAGCTTGGCGCCGAAGCCGTCATCGTAGAAGGTGCTGACCGACTGGCCCGCGACCTGATCGTCAACGAGCTTGCCATCCGGGAGTTTCAGGCGGCAGGTATCCGCGTATATTCGGCTAACGGCGGGGTCGACCTGACCGAGGGTTCGCCAGACGAGCCGATCGCCAAGTTCGTCCGGCAGATCCTGGCAGCGGTGGCCGAGTTGGACAAGGACCAGACCGTGCTGAAGCTCCGGGCTGCCCGGAAGCGGAAGAAGGCCGAGACCGGCCGGTGTGAGGGGGGCAAGCCCTATGGCACCAAGCCCGGGGAAGCCGCGGTCGTCTCGCGGATTCACGCGATGGGTGCAGAAGGCAAGTCCACCAGGGTCATTGCGGCGGAGCTTGCTGCGGCCGGCTTGCCGGCGAGGAAGGGCGGCATGTGGACTGCCGCTGCCGTGTGGAAGGTTCTGGATCGAGCTAAGACTATCTAACGCAAGCCTGTCCTGGCAGGCTCTCTCGTGTTCGCCAACTCGGAGGGCGGTCGCATGCGAACGTTCGTTGAAAGCCGGAGCCAGGATTTCCAAACGCAGAACGGTTGGTACGCTTCTTGTCAGGGAGACAACGTACCATTCGTCTCCGTTGAGCACCGCCGGAAATACTCCGCCGTCAATTGGGACTGCATTTCGTTGCAGTCGGAACGCGAGTCTCAGCTAGCCAGTGACAAGGAAAACATCAAGCAGAGACTGCTCGCTGTTTTCGACAAGTTCGCCAATAAGAAATCGCGATACTCGGTCTCCTACTTCAGTGGAACCCTCGATAACCTGTTGCCGGAAGATGCTCGGATGGCGGCGGGCGAGATTTCCGCCATTTTCGCCGGCCAAGCTAACTAGTCGTCAATGCGGTGTCGGTGTCTTCATCAATTGCCGGTGGAAGCGATTCCAGAACTTGTCCATGAGTACGATTTCCCGATGACGCTTCTGAATCAATCTGGGCGATAGGCGAGCCTGCTGATACAAACAAAGGCCGGGAACCCCTTGCGAGGTCCCGGCCTTCAGCTTATTAGTTTCCTTCGACGATGCTACTTTGCGTGCTTGAGCATGTCTCGACACGCCTTCTCACACTTGCGGCATTCCTCGGCACACATCTTCATGTGTTTGTCGTCCGGGAACTTCTCACACTGCGTCGCGCACTTGGCACACGCATCGACACAGGCCGCGCAGATGATGCCAGAGAAAGGACCGCCTCTCGCCACGATCTGCGAAGCGCCAGAACACACTGTCGAGCAGTCTTGGCAGGTCGCGAGCGTGACGGAATGCTCCTTCTTGCCTTCACCGAGCATGTGGGAGCAGTGAGTCGAACACATATCGCACGCACGCTGGCAGTCAGAGCATGCTTTGGCACACGCCTGCATCATTTCGTTGTGTTCCATGTGATCGGCTTTCTTCTCTTGCGTTTGGCCCTGTTGGGCGAATCCGCACAAGCTGAGGACTACTAGGGCGACTGTTGTTACGCCAGCGCCACTCTTCATGGTATTCAAGGGCTTCTCCTCGTTAGAACTGGGTCTTGGATCGGTATATGTTGTCAGCGTGCATTTCTCATTCCCCAAATGGGCTAGAAGTATGCCGGTCTTGATTGCCGAGCGATTTCAAGAGTGGCTACCAATTCTAGAACGGTCGTTGGCAGGTGGGTGATTCGCAATCAATCATCGTGGCTGTCGAGCGATCATGCTAGGGAAAGCGGCCGAGCACTTGCCCGGCCGCTTTCCGTCTCCCCTTCGCGTTTTCTCGATGACTCTCTCAAGTGGTTAAGCCAATCGATACCCTGCATCCGGTCACGCCCGTTGTTTCGATCGATCGCCTCAATATGACCCAGGTCATTTCATTGAGCCTGCATCAACCAAGCCGGCTAGTCCGCAGCCGGCGGTCGACTCGTTCCGAGCGGACGCGTTGTTTCAGAAGATCAATGACGTCGGGAGGCACTCTGACAAACCCTTCTTTTCGGTGATTGGGGACGGTCGATCCTCACCAGCCGCTACCTAGTCTCTTTGACCGTGTCTTGAATGCGATCGATCGCGGCAAGAACATCCTTCCATGCTTCTTGCCGGTCTCGACGCCAGACAAATACACGATCGGGACCTCGTTCCGCGAGCACTGACCAACCTCGCGTCGATATTTTTTCGATCACTTGCCATCCAAGCGACCTAAGCTGGTCCTGTTTTGGGTCGATGTCCATTGGCAGTTTCGAGTCTTTGATTGGACCGTAAATTAGGTCGGTTTCTGATCGATCAGGGACGTTTCGGCGCAACAGAAAGGCCGGTAATCCTGACAGGATCCCCGGCCCTTCAATCTCTCAGTCCCAACAAACAACATTAGCCATCATCTCTAGCTCGCAGCACGATCCGACCCCGCTACCTTTACAATCTTATTGTACACACCTAAGAGCAGAAACGGTGCCGCCCACTGGCCAACGAAGAGCGCATCATGCCCTCTTCCCATCATCTTCAGACTTAGAGCGCCGATGATTGACGCGCCGGCGGCCATCAAGAACACGTCGGACGGCAGCTTGGCCGTTTGTTCTTCGATAGTTCTCGCCACCACGCCCTCGGAATGCTTCTGTTTTTCAGTCTGTGATCCGTCTCTGCCCAAACGAGTCATTGTGTCAGTTGTCATTTGATTCGCTCCGTGGATGATAGATTCCTTGCCTCCGCCGTGTCCGGGCTGGGCAAGTTGAGATCCAATGCAACTGCTGTTCCCATCAAAATACTTTTCTGGGCTTCGATGCCGATCGCCCGAGTTTGTGATACCCTGACTGAGGTTCGCGACTTCCCATCTGTCGTTCTTCGGCAGCCGGGCACATTTCGGACGGACCGGACGGCGAGCTGCTAAGAGCCTAGATGGCATGAGCTGAGCCAGCCTGCCACCATGCCATGCTGTAGCACTCATCCCGGCCGCCCCTGTCCTTCTGCCAGAGCTTTCCTTAGGATGCCCGAATGAAACGGCAGGTAAGGAAACGCCCAACGCAGGCTGAAACGAAAGTGCGGTGAAGGAATGTCCGACGCTTTGCCGTTGAATATTGAAGCGTTGCGCGATCAACCCCACTGGATGTTTGTTACGCTTTCGAGCATTGGCGATGCCGTCATCACGACGAACGTCGAATGCCGGGTAACATTCATGAATCCGGTCGCCGAGGCGCTGACGGGCTGGGCAGCGAAAGAGGGCGTGGGGCAGCCGCTCGACAACCTGTTTCATATTATCAACGAAGAGAGTCGCCTGCCGGTCGAGAATCCCGCCATGCAAGCCTTCCGAGAAGGTCGCGTCTGTAAGCTGGCCAGCCACAGCCTCCTCATCGCCAGAGGCGGCACGGAAATACCCATTGACGACAGTGCTGCCCCGATTCGCGGTGGGGACGGCGAAATCGCTGGTGTCGTGCTCGTCTTTCGAGACATCTCCGCTCTCCGGAAATCGGAACGGGCACTGGATAGAGCCCTCGCCTACGCCGACGACATTATTGCGACCGTGCGAGAACCATTCTTGGTTCTCAACGTCGACTTGCGAGTGAAGACGGCAAATCGCGCCTTCTATACGTGGTTTCAGGTCTCGAAAGGGGAAACGGAAGGCCGCTTCGTGTACGACCTGGGTGACGGCCAGTGGGACATTCCCTCGCTGCGGACCTTGCTGGATCGAGTCGTTTCACGAAACGAAGTGGTTGATGACTTTGAGGTCGAACACACTTTCCCCTCTGTCGGTCGAAAGTCAGTCCTCCTCAATGCCCGGCCATTTCCTCCGGATTCCGAAAACCCCGAACTAATCTTGCTCGGCATCCAGGACGTTTCCGCCTTACGAGAGCGGTCAGACGAACTGGCCGAGGTCAGTCGCAACAAGGACGAGTTTCTAGCAACGTTGGCTCACGAACTGAGAAACTCTCTCGCCCCTATCAGCAACGCCGTCACCTATCTCGGAAGTGCCGGCTTGAAGGATACGCAGATAAGGACGGCCAGGGATGTCATCGCCCGGCAAGTGACGGTCATGGTGCGACTCGTTGACGACCTTCTCGACGTGTCTCGTATCAGCAGCAACAAATTGGACATCCGCAAGGAACGCGTCGAACTCGCGACGGTGCTGGAAAGTGCTGTGGAAAGCAGTCGCCCCCTTATCAAGCAGTCAGAGCATGAACTCAGTGTCAGCCTGCCACAAGAGCCAGTGCAACTGGACGCGGATCCCATCAGACTCGCCCAGGTCTTCTTAAATCTTCTCAACAACGCTGCCAAGTACACGAAGCGGGGAGGTCGCATTTGGCTCACGGCTGAACGACAAGGCAGTGATGCGGTCGTCAGCGTGCGAGACAACGGTATCGGTATCCCAGCCGACATGCTGTCGCGCGTCTTTGACATGTTTACTCAAGTGGGTCAGACGTTGGATAGGTCGCAAGGGGGACTCGGCATCGGACTGACGCTGGTGCGGCGGTTGGTCGAGATGCACGACGGTACCATTGAAGCCCGCAACAACGCCACGGATCAGGGCAGCGAGTTTATCGTCCGTCTGCCCGTCCATGTACAACCGCCACCGGAACCGGTGCAAGGGAGTGACGGCCCCAAAGCAACTTCCCTAATACTACAGCGCTAGTTTGGTCCCCAGCCGCATCGGGGTAGGCCGGTGATCCGGACACCAAGTGCGGCGAGTTTCTTGCGGGTGGCTTGAGTGTGGCAGCGACATGCC
>Ga0335394_10000427_pt1 | contig 44573 bp, 43 predicted proteins | sample MAT03_FD_205741 | JGI IMG/M metagenome (GOLD analysis project Ga0335394, IMG submission 205741) | Freshwater microbial communities from Lake Fryxell liftoff mats and glacier meltwater in Antarctica - MAT-03 (spades assembly) (version 2) ... | reverse complement strand
GCCGTTCAGACTCAGATTCCATTTTTTCACATCAGGGAGGAAGCTGGCGTAACGCGTGCTCAGGTTCACACTCCCCCAGCTCTGACGCACGTCGGAGCCGATCACCAGCTCCTGCTGGGCACGCCACTCGCGTGACCGACCGAAGATCGTCGGCTCAGTCCAGCGAAAATACCGCGGCCCGATGCCGTACGAGATGGCCACTTGCCGGCTTGTCGCCTGCTTCCATGGGAACAGGTTGTACTCGATCACAGGCGCCAGTCGAAACACCATTTTCGTGTTGTTGAATTCGCTGTAGCCCACATTGCTCAGAACACCGAACGAGAGTCGTGGCGAGAGCGACTTGACGGCTCGCGCAAATACGAACCCCTGGCGAACCGCATTGGTCACATTTGTGGAGTCGTTGATCTCGAACTTGTTGTACCTGGCGCTCTGATTCACGCCAAATCGAATCGCCGAAAATTCAGTCACGCGCCGTAACCGGACATCTGAGGAATAGTTGGCCCTCGTCTGCCGGCTCTCCGTCTGCAGAAAGCCGTCTCCCTGCAGCTCGATGATAAAGAAGTTCCACTTGTCCTTCACAGATCTTGGCGATGCCTGCGCCGCACCGACGGGGGCGTCATACACCACCTTCAGCCGTGCCACCGCGTCCGTCGTGCGCACATACGGCACCAGCAGGAGCGCAAAGGTTCGCGAAAGCTTCCGGCGGATGGGATCTTCGGCCTCATTCGGAATCGTGTTGACCACCGAAGTATCAGCCCGCCCCGCAAACCGTCCGCGGCCGAGCGCGTTGACGGTGTACTGGAACGACCCGCTCCCGGTCTGGATCGTCGTCACCAGAAACTGGACATCGGCGAACAGTCGGTCGCGCGTCCACGTCACGTACGGGAGGTCGAGAACGAAAAACTGCTGCTCGCACCCGAGATCCGTGTCGCCGCGGCAATCCAGAAAGACCTTGATCTGTTGCCCCGCCTGACTCGTGTCGGCAACCGGTACCACGGGGGTCTGCGCCGAGGCACACTCGACGCCGACCAGCAGGAACGCAGCGGTGATTCCTGCACAGCAGCGTCGGAAGCTCGTCATGAACGCATTTCCCCTTGGAGTTGAACCGGATCGGAGCCCGGCGTCCGGCCCCGGGCAGCGTACACTCGTCGGAGTCTACGCCCGCTTGTAGATTCAGGTTTCCGACAAAAGGTTTCCTCGGCCCCACTCTTCGTGTCCCGTCATCGCCTGATCGTTACCGGAGGCGCTGGTTTCATCGGCAGCGCGACCATCTGGCAACTGAATAAGCTGGGCTACGACGACATCATCTGCGTCGACGCACTCCGATCCGGCGACAAGTGGAAGAACCTCGTCGGGCTCCGGATCACGGATGCGATCCACAAGGATGAGTTCCTCGCCACACTTCGTCGCAACTCCGGCGCCTACCAGGCCGATACGGTGATCCACTTCGGGGCCTGCTCGGCCACCACGGAGCGGGATGCCGATTACCTGCTCGCGAACAACACGCATTACACCGCCGAACTCTGCCAGTGGTCGCTGGAACGCCATGCACGATTCATCTACGCCAGCAGTGCCGCCACCTACGGCGAAGCGGTCGGCGGGTTCGACGATGACCCCGCGCGGCTGGAGTCGTTGATCCCGCTCAACATGTACGGCTTCTCCAAGCACCTCTTCGATCTGCAGGCGGCGCGCAGCGGCCTGCTGCAGCAGATCGTCGGACTCAAGTTCTTCAACGTCTTCGGCCCCAACGAGTACCACAAGGGCGACATGATGAGTGTCGTCTGCAAGGCGCACCGCCAGATTCTCGAGAGCGGAGAGCTGGAGCTCTTCCAGTCGCATCGGCCGGAGTTCGCCGACGGCGAGCAGCAGCGCGACTTTGTGTACGTCAAGGATGCCGCCGCAGTGGTGGCATGGCTCGTCGCCACACCACAGGTGCATGGCCTTTTCAATCTGGGTACCGGTCAGGCCCGCAGCTGGAATGCGTTGGCCCATGCGGTGTTTGCAGCGATGCAGCGCGCGCCGCAGATCCGCTACGTGCCGATGCCGGAGTCGATCCGCGACCGCTATCAGTACTTCACGCAGGCGTCCATGTCCCAGCTTTCTTCTGCCGGCTGTCCAGTGAAGTTCACCAGCCTCGAAGAGGCGGTCCGCGACTACGTGACGCAGTATCTGGCGCGCGATGAAGCAACGCTGGGCGTCGTTGGGGGCTAGAGGACACGGCGCACCACGTTGGCCCTCACACTCCTGTCACACCACCCCTGTCGCGAGATGGCTAATCGTCGTACGTCAGATTCGCGAGCCGCGGGAAGAGCGCGTCGGTCACCTCGGCACCCGATGCTTCCACCGCCGCGCGAAGCATCGCCAGCTCTTCATGGGCGTAGTCCGACGCCGAGATCGCGAAGCAGTCGCGAAACAGCGTATCGGGGATTCCGGCGCGAACAGGCTGATGGCCGCCAGCGTGATCCCAGTACACGTCGAAGTCAAATGTCCACGGGCCGATCGTCAGGCGCAGCAACACGCGGTCGGAATCGCAGTCCTGAAAAAGCTCTCCACGATGCAGCATCTGCTGCACCCACAGCGCAGCCAGACGACCGTGGTCGCCGTCACGCTGAAAGAGCGCATCAGCGGCTTCACGCAATTGCCAGCCGTACCGCCGACCGAAGGTCTGGCGGACGTCTGTACTCTCGTCATTGAGATCGTCGAGTGGCCACATCGTGGTCTGTTGGGTTGGGATTCACGACGATTCTCCACCCTGTACCACCAACGTGCAATAGGGACCGTTATTTCCAACCGTGGCGGGCGGTGGAGATACGGAGGGCGGCGACGACTTGCGTATCCGTGGAAGACGTTGTGAAATAATCACTTAGCTGTCGTTTCCCGGCTGGGCTCGCCGTGATCGTGACCGCCCAACACTGTGACGTCTGCCACCTGTTTTCTCATCGTCCGATTCTGCCCCCGCTGGCCGGCCGCTGCGCCTCCCGCTCTTGCGCCTCCCGCCGCACCAGCGCACCCTCTGCCGATATGCACTCACATCGTCCCCAGCTGGCCGCACTGCTCATCACGGCGCTGTTCGCCGCGCCAGCGCCCCTTTTTGCACAGCGCGCGTCACGCGCCCTGGGCGTGACCCCCGGCATCACCGTCCTTGTTCGCGATTCGCTCCATCTGATTGCAGGGAAGCGCGTCGGCCTGATCACGAATCACACCGGGCGCGATGCGAGTGGGGTGAGTGGCATCGATCTGCTCGCGCGCGCACCCGGCGTGCGGCTGGTTGCGCTCTTCGGCCCCGAGCATGGGTTGCGGGGCGTGGCGCAGGCGGGTGAACACGTCGCCTCCACGGTCGACAGTGCCACCGGCGTCCCGATCTTCTCGCTCTACGGCAGCACGACGGTCCCAACGCCGGAGATGCTGAAAGGCGTCGAAGTGTTGATCTACGACATCCAGGACGTTGGCGCGCGGACATACACATTCGCGTGGACGATGGCGCTCGCCGCCGATGCGGCCGCGAAGCAGGGCATCCCGTTCATCGTCTGTGATCGACCGGTACCGGTGCGCGGCGACGTGGTACAGGGCAACGTGCTGGACACCGCATTTCGATCGTTTGTCGGGCAGTATCCGGTCGCATTGCGTTACGGACTCACCGCCGGCGAATTGATGCGATACCTCGTGCGCACCGGTCAGGTGCACGCGACGGTCACCGTTGTGCCGATGCGCGGGTGGCGTCGGGGGATGTGGTTCGATCAGACGGGGCTGCCGTGGATTGCGCCGTCGCCGAATCTCCGCACACTCGACGCAGCGCTGCTCTACACCGGCACGGTGTTGGTGGAAGGCACCAATCTCAGTGAAGGGCGTGGCACCGATGCCCCTTTTCAGCTCGTCGGCGCACCATGGTTGACCGACGCCGGGGCAATCGCCGCGGCATTGTCGAACCTCCCGCAACACACACGGGGCGTTCGGGTGGATTCCGTCTCACGCACGATCGCCGCCGGTCAGAAACACGCCGGCGCCACGATTCCGATGCTCCGTTTCACGATCACGGCGCGCGATTCAGTGAATCCGGTGCGACTCGGCGCAATCATGCTCGCTCTCATCAGAGAGCGGCACCCACGTGACTTCGTGTGGCGCGAGGCGTTCTTCGACAAGCTCGCCGGGGGGTCGGCGCTGCGGCGGGCAATCGACTCCTCCCCGGCCGCAGTGGCTGCGCTGCTCGGTCAGTGGGAGCGCGATGCCTTGCAGTTCGCCAAGGTCACTCAGCGCGATCGACTGTATCGCTGACGATGAAGCTCCCGGCCCGAACTTCTACGCCTGACTCTTCCCCATGCGCGTGGCGTACACGGTGCGCCTTTGATCGCGACCCAGCGCGACGATGTCGTATCGCTCCGGGTTCGCCATCTCCATGCCCGGTGACCCTGCCGGCATGCCTGGCACGAACAGTCCCACGATCGCCGGTCGCTCACGCAGCACCTTCTGCACCAGGTCAGGCGGCACGTGGCCTTCGAACAGGTAGCCACCAGCCACCCCGGTATGGCACGACGCCAGCGCGTCGGGCACGCCGAGCGACGCCTTTACGCTTTGAAGGTCGGTTGTGTCGCGAACGTCGATCACGAACCCGACCTTCCGCATTGCGTCATTCCAGTTCGCGCAGCAGCCACACTGCGGATCCTTGTAGACCGTGATGCGCGGAGCAGCAGGCTGCGCCAGGGTCGGCTGCAGCGCCAGCAGGGACACGCCCGCGACGGTCGCGGTGCGGAGCAGAAAGTCGCGGCGGTTCAAGGGCTCAGTCATCCCGAAAGGTATATAACTTCTTCAACATGGCCATCATCGAAGCCTCGGTCCCGCTCTTCTTCCTGCTCATCCTCGTCGAGCTCCTCGTCGCGCGACGGCGGCGCTCGGCGGTGTATCGGCTCAACGATTCGATCAGCGACGTCTCCTGCGGCATCCTGAGCCAGCTGCTGGGCGTCTTCACCAGGCTGGTCGTCCTCGGCGCCTACGCCTGGTGTGCCTCACATCTGTCGCTGCAGCAGTTCGGCGTGCTGCCCGCGTGGATCGAGCGCGTGCCGTTCGGTGACGGGTCCATACCGGGGCTATGGGGTATCGACTGGAGGGCGCTCGCGACGTGGACCGTCGCGTTCCTGCTGGTCGATCTGGCCTACTACTTCCTGCACCGGTACTCGCACACCGTGCACGTGCTGTGGGCCGGACACGTGGTGCATCATTCGAGCGAGGAGTACAACCTCACCGTCGCACTCCGTCAGAGTGCGCTGCACAGCCTGTTCAGCTGGGTGTTCTTTATCCCGCTCGCCGTGATCGGCCTGCCGTGGCAGATGTTCGCAACCTGCTACGCACTCAATCTCGTGTACCAGTTCTGGATCCACACCCGCGAGATCGACCGCCTGCCGGCGTGGCTGGAGTGGTGGCTCAACACGCCGTCCCACCACCGTGTGCATCACGGCGTCAACCCGCAGTACCAGGATCGCAACTACGCTGGTGCGCTCATCATCTGGGATCGCCTCTTCGGCACCTTCGAGCCAGAGGTGGAGCCGGTCGTGTACGGCATCACCACGCCGCTCGCGAGCTGGAACCCGGTGTGGGCCAACGTGCACATCTTTGCCGGCATCGTGAACAACGCATGGCGCACGCGCCGCTGGAGCGACAAGTGGCGCGTGATCTTCGGCCATCCCGGCTTCATTCCGGCCGATGTCGCGGTCAGCGGTGCGGCGAAGATGGCGTGGCCCATGCATGCGCCGCAGTTCGATCCGGTCGTGCCTCGCTCACATCAGTCATACGCCGGCGCGCAGTTCCTCGCGATTCTCGTCGCAGCATATCTCACACTGGTGAACGCCCCTACGCTGGCGACGCACGAGATCGCGACGATGCTCTTCCTCGTCACCATCGGCCTTGCGAACATCGGTGCCATTCTCGAGGGGCGCTCGTGGATCGCAGGCATGGAGTTCGCCCGCCTCGCAACAGTCGCTGCTGCCGCCAGCGTTGCGCTCCTGCGTCATCAGCATGTGCTGCTCGCTGGATCTGTACTGCTGGCAAGCGTCTCGTCAGCGATCTGGCTCATGGGCATTCGCAAGCCAGCAGCAGCGTGACCGCATTCACAAGCCACGCGCCTACTTCGCCAGCGCGCGCCCCACGCTGATACCGAGCAGCATCGCGCACACGCCGAGGCCCAGACTCGCGATCACATAGGTCGTGACCATCGTCGTGCGACCCTGTTCCAGCCCTTCGACGATGTCCATCGAGAACGCGGAGAAGGTCGTGAAACCGCCGCACAGGCCAGTGGTGATCAGCAGTCGGGTCGTATCACTCATGCTGCCCGATTGCAGCCCGTAACGAATTGCGACGCCGAAGATGAAGCTGCCGATGACATTCACGGCCAGCACGCCGAGCGGAAACGCGGTGGTGATGCGCGCGGCGGTGAAGCCGACCAGCAGGGCACGCACGGCACCACCGATGGCGCTGCCCAGCGCCACCACGAGAATCGCACGCCACCCCGGGATCAGGTGGCCACCACTGTGTCCGCCTCATAGTGGCGTGTACGCCACTGGCGCGGCCGCTTGAGTGACGACAGCACGATACGGATCGCCGCCACCGGATCTGCAGTGAACGACACCCAGAACGTCCAGTGCCGCTCGGCGTATGAACCTGCCAGCCCGAACGTCAGCAGCACGCGGATCGCCACCAGTGCGACATTCATCCAGAACCAGACACCGGCCACGCTCAGCGCCTGCCAGGACGGAGCGCCGAGCAGCAGGCCAATGACTATCGACGGCAGAGGCAGGAACTGCGTCAGGAGAACGAAGCAGACGTCGAAGAACTGCGTCAGCGGTGTCGTGCCGTCCTTCAGGTCGATCGACCGCCCCCATTCGCGCCACATCTGACCGATGCCGCTGTAGGCGCGCACGCCGATGATGTGCGCGCCATCCAGAAACCCGACACGCGCACCGTTGCGCGCCATGTGTCGCGCGAGCGTCACGTCATCGCACCAGCTGCGCCGCGCGCTGCTGTACCCGCCGTTGGCCAACAGGGTCGCGCGTTTGGCGAGAAAGCACTGCCCGTTCGCCATCACGCGATCAGGTGCCGGTGCCTTCTCGCCCGCGGCGCCGAACCGATACACGAGCGTCGTCAGCATCGCTGGTTGCAGCCACTGCTCGGCGACGGTCATCTCATTGAATCGCGGCGCAAAGCTCACCGCGTCGTAGCCGAATTCTTCGGCGGCGTTGACGGCGGCAGCGACGAGTCCCGGCTGCGGCGTGGTATCGGCATCGATGCCGAGCACCCAGTCGCCCTTCGCGTGGCGCAGTCCGTGCTCGAGCGCCCAGACCTTGCCGACCCATTCAGGGGGCAGCGGATCATCGTGCATCGGGACGATCCGGGGATCGGCGGCCGCCGCTGCCTGAATCAGCTCCCACGTGCCGTCCTTGGAACGGCTGTCGACGATCAGCGCCTCCAGCATCGCCGCCCCCTGCTGCCGCAGTCCATCCAGGCAGGGGCCGATCCGATGGACCTCGTCGAGACTGGTCACCACCACGGTGACCCGTCCGGCGTGGGCGTCGCCGAGCAAGGGCGCGATCGGCGGCCGACGGGTGCGCCCCGGCAGGAGTCGAAGGACAAGCAACAGCGTCGCGCACCCTTGGCATGCGACGAGGGCGATCTGGGCAACGAAGGGGATGGACACGAGGCGAATGTGGCCTATCCGGTGTGGCTTTGGCAGTGGGAACCAGTGGGAACTCAGTGGGAACTCAGTGGGAACTCAGTGGGAACTCAGTGGGAACTCAGTGGGAACACCGAGGGCGGTGTCGGCATATCTTTGCATCTCCACCGTCGCACTCAAAGCGCACGGTGGCATTTCACTCCAATCATCCCTGCCAATGCGTCGCCTCCTCACGCTCTCTGCACTCGTCCTCGCGTCCACCACGCCCGTGCTCGCCCAGATGACCATGGCCGCCCCCGCCGCCGGCCGCCTGTCGATCGCTGCCTCCCCGCGCGCTTCTTCGGTGCTGAGTGTCAGCACCGGCGTTCGCGGCGCCGCTCCGATGAAGGTCACCGTGGACTACGGCCAGCCGTTCGCACGCGGGCGTGCCGTGGAGGGGGGGCTGATCCCCGCCGGTCAGGTCTGGCGCACGGGGGCGAATGCGGCCACCAGCTTCACCACCGATGCCGCGCTCCAGATCGGCAGCCTGTCGGTGCCAAAGGGTGCCTACACGCTCTTCTCGATCTGGAGCCCGGCGGCCGGTATGCAGCTGATCGTCAACAAGCAGACCGGCCAGTGGGGCACCGATTACAAGCCGGAGATGGATCTGGGTCGCGTCGCGATGACTGCCCGTACGCTCTCGGATACTCGCGATGCCTTCGTGATCGCGCTCGAGCCTGGCACGGCGGCCACCGGCCCGGCGGTCGCCACGCTGCGTATGAGCTGGGGCAAGACGGAGTTCTCCGTTCCCGTGACGGTCGTTCCGTAAGGGCCGGGTTGGGCACGCCGGGCGTGGCGATCGCGACGCCCGGCATCCACCCTCGGTGGCGAGAGGCACCAACTGGGTGAACGGGTGAGGACGTCGGTCATGGCGCGTTCCACGAGAGTGGGCGCGCCATTATCTTTCGAGTCTGGCGCACCACTCCGCTTTCCCGACGCGAATCCCGTTCATGCCGCATTCCCGACTGCACAAGCTGCACGCCGCAGGTCAGAGCGTCTGGCTCGACTATATCGATCGCACGATTCTCTCCGATGGCGCACTCACGCGCCAGATCGCCGACGATGCCCTCACCGGCATGACGTCGAACCCCACCATCTTCGAGAAGGCGCTTGCCACCGGCACCGCCTACGACGCACAGCTTGCATCGGCGCCGGAGTCGCTCTCATCCTGGCAGCTGTTTGAGCTGGTCGAAAGCGACGATGTGCGCACCGCCTGCGATCAGTTCCGCAGTGTGTACGAGGCCTCGGGTGGCACCGACGGCTACGTCTCGATCGAAGTGTCGCCGAACGTCGCGAACGACGCCGACGCGACCGTCGACGAGGCGCATCGACTCTGGACGCTGGTCAATCGCCCGAACGTGATGATCAAGGTGCCGGGCACCGAAGAGGGCTCCAAGGCCCTCCGTCGCCTCATCGCCGATGGCCTGAACGTGAACGTCACGCTGCTCTTCTCGGTCGAGGCGTATCGTCGCGTGATCGAGGCATATCTCAGCGGTCTCGAAGATCGCATGAAGGCGCGCGGCGATCTGCACCGTGTGGGAAGCGTCGCCAGCTTCTTCATCAGCCGTGTGGACAGTGAGGTCGATGCTCGCCTCGACGCCATCATCGCCCATGCGGACGACGCCACGCGGACACGACTCGGTGCGCTCAAGGGCAAGGCCGCAATCGCCAACGCGAAGCTCGCCTACGCGCTGTTCCAGAAGTGCTTCGCCGGTGAGCGTTGGGAGCGGCTTCGCGCGCAGTCGGCTCGCGTGCAGCGACCGTTGTGGGCCAGCACCAGTTCCAAGAACCCCGCCTATCGTGATGTGATGTACGTGGAGCAGCTGGTCGGCCCCGATACCGTGAACACGATGCCACCAGCCACGATCACCGCCTTCCAGGATCACGGCGAGGTGTCGCGCACGGTGGACGCCGGAGTGGATGAGGCGCGCGAGCTGCTGCAGGCGCTTGCGAGCGAAGGCATCAGCATGACGGCGGTGACCGACAAGCTGTTGGTCGAAGGGTTGGCCAGCTTCCAGAAGTCCTTCGACACGCTGCTCTCGGGACTCGAAACGAAGCTCCGCGCGCTCGGCCGCGATCCAGTGGCAGCGGTCTAGTTCAAAGGCCGTTGTCCCGGTTACACTCCACCGATGGGGCTGTCTGCGCAGTGCGGACAGCCTCACGCGCATTCACCTCCGGATATGTCTATGGCACGATCATTGGCTGGGACCATCGGCAGCGGCGTTGTGCTGTCTGCGACGCTGTTTGTCTGCGCACGCGGTGTGAGCAGCAAGGGAATTCCGCCGCTTGGTCCGCTGCTCGATCCGGTGCAGGGTGCGCCGGCCAGCGTGCGTAACGGTGATCTGCCGCTCTCCGAACAGGAGCAGATCCCAGGCCTCGTCGGCGCCACGCGTGTGCTGTTCGACAAGCGCGGTGTGCCGCACGTGTACGCGGAGAACACCCGTGATGCCTATCGCGCGCTCGGGTATGCCGTGGCGCGCGACCGTTTTTTCCAGATGGAGCTCACGTATCGCGCCGCATCCGGGACGCTGACCGAGTTGGCTGGCGCGCGTGCGCTGCCGCTCGACAAGGAATCGCGTCGGCTTGGACTGGCGTGGGCCGCCGATAAGAAGTGGGCCGCGCTCGACACTGCCAGCGAAGGTCGTCGCGCGATGGTGGCGTTCGCTGACGGCGTGAATGCCTATCGCACCACGATGACCCCCGCCACCACACCGGTCGAGTACAAGCTGCTCGGCACGACGCCAATGGCGACGTGGCAGCCGAAGTATTCGGTGTATCTGTTCATGCAGATGGCGCTCACGCTCGCCTATGACCCCGAAGACCTTCGCCGCACCCGCGCTGCGGCCCTCGTGGGCCGCGCCGCCGCGTCGGCACTCTTTCCGCGAAACAGTCCCATTCAGGAACCCATTCAGCCGGTCGATGGCCGGACCGGGCCGCGCGAGGAGTGGGCGGCGCTGCCCAACCCCGGGGCGCCCGATACCGCCATGCTGGTGCCGGCCAGGGCCGCATCAGTGCTCGAGCACACCGCGCTCGCGATGCCGGGGGCTGAGCGCACCGGCGATGCTCTCGGGAGCAACAACTGGGCGATTGCGCCGAAGCGCACTGCCAGCGGCGGGGCGCTGCTTTCCGGCGACCCGCATCTCGATCTGTCGCTGCCGTCCATCTGGTACGAGGCACATCTGGTCGTGAAGGATTCGCTGGACGTCTACGGCGTCACCTTTCCCGGTGCTCCGACGATCGTGATCGGGTTCAACCAGAACGTCGCGTGGACGTTCACGAACACCGGTGGCGATGTCGCCGACTACTTCCTGGAGGAAGTGGACAACCCGGCCGCACCGACGTCGTACCGGCTCGATGGCGCCTGGCAGAAGCTCACCCCGCGCATCGAAACGTTTCGCAACGCCGCTGGCAGAACGATCGCGACTGACACGGTCTTCCATACGCATCGCGGTCCCACGCTGCGCGAGAACGGCCGGTTTCTGAGCTTTCGCTGGACGGCGCACGATCCGTCCAATGAACTGGATGGCTTTGTCGCGGCCACGCGCGCGGCCAGCGTGCAGCAGTGGCAGACGGCGATGCTCCCCTACAAGGCGCCGACGCAGAACATGCTGGTCGCCGATCGGGCGGGGACGATCGCGATCCGCTCATACGGCAACTATCCCGTGCGCCCGAACGGTGAGGATGGCTCGTACGTGCGCGACGGTCGCACGCGCGCCACCGATTGGGTTGGACTGCTCCCGATCCCCGAGATGCCGCAGGCGACCAATCCGGCGCAGGGTTACATCGTGAGCGCCAATCAGCAGCCGTTCGATCCCGCTGCGGTGTCGCGCTACGTCGGTGGCAACTGGCCCGATCCGTGGCGTGCATTGCGCATCAACGAACTGCTGCGCGCCGATGACAAGGTGACTCCCGATCGCATGCGTCAGATGCACATGGATCCGCTCAACGTTCGCGCGCGCATGATCGCGCCGTACTTCGTGCACGCGGCCGAACGGAGCGGTAATGCGGCCCTCGGCGCGGCGGCGAAGCTGCTCCGTGACTGGGACTATCGGTACACCCTGAACGCCCAGGCGCCGGTGCTCTTTGAGGCCGCGATGAAGCGTGCCGTTCGCGGCACCTGGGACGAGTTGAGTCCCGATGGCAGGCAACCGCCGGTGGCCGTGCCGTCCAGCGTGTCGTTCCTCGCGCTGCTGCGCGATTCCTCGAGCATCTGGTGGGACGACCGCCGAACCGCAGGCACCGTCGAAACGCGCGATGGACTGCTGGTCAGCGCCTTGCAAGGTGCGCTCGATTCCCTCACCACCACCGTTGGACCAATGGGCCCGCAATGGGAGTGGAGTCGCACCGGTGGCATCAACGTGCATCACCTGGTGAATCTGGCGGGCTTCTCCCGCAATCACCTGGCGGTCACCTCCGGCTACGGTACCATCGCGCCGGCCTCCGGTGCGGGCGGCAGCCACGGTGCGAGCTGGCGGATGGTCGTGGAGCTCACCAGGGATCGTCGCACCGCATGGGCGATCTATCCCGGCGGGCAGAGTGGTAACCCGGCCAGCCGTCGCTACGACGACCGCCTCGAAACCTGGCGCACCGGCCGGCTCGACTCGCTGGTGGTGCCGGCCTCCGAAACGGCATTCCCCAAGGCGAGCGTGCTCTCCACGCTCGAGCTGCGTCCCTGACCGCTCGACGTCTGCTCCGAAGCCCCTCTCGCCACGTCGTTCGCGCCCACCGCTCTCACCGTTCAGGATTCTGATCCATGTTTGCACTCGTCGCGCTGGTGCTGTTTGTCGCTGCTGAATTCGTGGTCGGTTGGTGGGCGCTCCCGGTGGTCGGGCTCGTGCTTGGGCTGGTGGGCGCGCGGCGAACGCTGCTGGTGCCGACTGTCGCTGGCGCAGCGCTTGCCGCCTGGGGGCTGCTGCTCGCCTGGACGGCCATTTACGGCAACCTCGGCAGCTTCATGCACGAATTGGCGGCCAGCATGAAGCTGCCCTATGGCGGTTTGGCAGCGGCGATCGTCGCCCTGCCGGTGCTGCTGGCTGGAACGGCCGCACGACTCGGTGCCGGAATCCGCGCGAATCCCGCTCCTCCTGCTCCAGTTTCGGCGCATTGAGCGGTTAGTGCTGCTAACTTCGGGCTCGGGTACCGATGCGTCAGCGCGTCGGGTGTGCCCGCGCGGTCCGGCCCCCGCCGGTGCCACCTCCACTCGTCGCCGATCCCGTGTCCGTCATAGCCCCGAAAACGAAGATCGTCTGCACCCTCGGCCCTGCCTCCGCCACTCGTGAGAGCATCGGGAGCCTGATCGAGGCGGGGCTGAACGTCGCCCGCATCAACTTCTCCCACGGCACGCATGAGCAGCACGCCTCGACGATCGCCCTCGTCCGGGAGCTTGCCGAAGAGCAGGGGAAGCCGGTCGCGATTCTCGGTGACCTGCAGGGACCCCGCATTCGGATCGGGATGCTCGCGGAGCCGATGCAGCTGGTGCCCGGTAGCGAAGTCGTGCTGGCGCACGAAGGGGAAGAGGAGCTGGGCGACATTCCGGTGACCTACACCATGCTCGCGCAGGACGTGGCGACCGGTGGCCGCATCCTGATCAACGACGGGCTCCTCGAGCTCCGGGTTCTGCAGGTGATGGCAAAGCGGGTGCGCTGTGAGGTGGTGTTCGGCGGCGAGTTGAAGAGCAACAAGGGGATCAACCTCCCCGGCATCGCGGTCTCGGCGCCGTCGATCACCGAGAAGGATCGCGCCGACGTCGCCTTCGCCGTCGAGCAGGACCTCGACTACATCGCGCTCAGCTTCGTGCGCCGGGCCGAAGATCTCTGGCAACTGCGCGGCCTCGTGCCGAGCAGCATGATGATCATTGCCAAGGTCGAGAAGGATGTCGCGCTGAACAACATCGAGTCGATCGTTGCGGCGTCTGATGCCATCATGGTCGCGCGCGGTGACCTCGGCGTGGAGCTGCCGTTCGAGCGAGTCCCCGTTGCCCAGAAGCAGATCATCGCCCTGTGTAATCGCATGGGACGTCCGGTGATCACCGCCACCCAGATGCTGGAGTCGATGATCACCGCGCCACGTCCGACGCGCGCCGAAGCGTCGGACGTGGCGAACGCCATCCTCGATGGCACCGACGCCGTGATGCTCTCGGCCGAAACCGCTGCCGGCGCCTATCCGCGGCTCGCGGTGGAAGCGATGCAGCGGATCATCGTCGAGATCGAGCAGCGCTCGAAATTGGATCTGGCCAACAAGGATCACAGGCGCATGCCTGACCACAAGCACGAAGTGGCAGAGGCGATTGCGTCGGCGGTGGCGGCGGCGGTCAAGATGCTGCGCGCACCGGCGATCGTCTGCTTCACCAAGAGCGGATCGACCGCCCGCGTCGTGTCCAGCATGCGACCGGCGGTGACCTGCGTGGCCTGTACCGACCTGAAAAAGACGTATCGTCAGCTCGCGCTGGTGTGGGGTGTCGTCCCTGAACTGGTGCCGCGGCACGACAACTACGACGACCTGATTCTGGAAGGGCTGGCGGCCGTGCGGCGCATGAATCTCGCGGACCCGGGCGATCACATCGTCGTCACCGCAGGGGTGCCGTTCGACACGCCTGGCACCACCAACTTCCTGCGTGTGGAGACGGTGTGAGGCTCACCTTCCTCGGCACCGGTACCAGCTTCGGTGTGCCGCAGGTTGGATGTAATTGCGCTGTCTGTCGGTCCCCGGACCCGCGCGACAAGCGGACGCGAGTCGGGGCCGTGGTGGAGTCGGCCGGTGGTACGCGCCTGCTCCTCGATACCCCGCCCGAGTTGCGCGTGCAGCTCATCGCCAATCGTATCGATCGTGTGGACGCCGTGCTGTTCACGCACGATCACGCCGATCACACGCACGGGATGGACGACATTCGCGCCATCTCCGTGCGGCGCGACGGCCCGCTGCCGATGTACGGCTCGGCCGAGACGATGGCGAGCCTGCACGCGAAGTTTCGCTACGTCTTTGACGAGGCGATGCGGCCGATGCCCGGCACGGCGAAGCCCGAGGGACACACGATTGTGATCGAACCCGGCGTGCCGCTCACCATCGGTGACGTCTCGGTGCACCCCTTCACCGTGCCCCACGGCCGATTCGATGTCACCGCCTACCGCATCGGATCACTTGGTTACGTGACCGACGCGAAATCCATTCCGCCAGATGCGCTCGAGGTGTTACGCGGCGTCAAGGTGCTGGTGCTGAATGCGCTGTTTCGTACCGTGCACCCCACGCATCTCAGTCTCCCTGAAGCGGTCGCCGTGGCGCGCAAAATAGGTGCAGAACGTACCTATTTAACCCATCTCACGCACGAAAACTTCCACGCCGATCTCGAAGCCGAGCTGCCGCCGGGGATTCAGCCGGCGTTCGATGGACTCACCGTGCGCGTGGAGTAGCACGCTCGATGCTCCGGTGCCGCGCTCGCGGCATCGCGCCGCGCCGATTCGACCCTTCTCGATTCCCGACTCTCATGGCAGTCCGTTTCGATTTCACGAATCTCCTCGCCCCTGCCTGCCCCGGCGGGCTTCCTGCCGATACGATTGCGACGGCGAACGCAGCGTTCCTGCAGGCCTCCGCCGATGTCAGCGCCCGTCGCGCCGCGGGCACTCTTGGCTTTCCATCACTCCCCGACAACGCGGCCGTGCGTGCGGCGCTTCGTGCTGATGCACTCGCATCGCGCGACGAGATCGACGATGTCGTGCTGTTCGGCATCGGTGGTTCGGCGCTGGGCCCGAACATGCTGCGCAGCGCTCTCTGCCCGCCGCGCTGGAATGAGCTGAGCGTTGCGGCGCGAGGTGGCTGGCCGCGGCTGCACGTGATGGATAACGTGGACCCGGTCACCATGGGCGCGCTCTTCGATCGGGTGGATCTGAAGCGAAGCCGCGTGCTCGTCGTCTCGAAGTCTGGCGGCACCGCCGAGACCATGTCGCAGTATCTCGTCGTCCGCGAGAAGCTCGATGCGCTCGGCTCCGGCTGGGCGCAGCGCGTGCTGCGCTTCATCACCGATCCCGAGAAGGGCGTCTTGCGTGCGATCGCCGGAACGGACGGCATCACGACGTACGACATTCCGTCAAACGTCGGCGGACGTTTCAGCGTCCTCTCGCCCGTGGGGCTGGCGCCGGCGGCGTTCATCGGCATCGACATCGATGCGCTCTGCGGTGGCGCCGCCGCGATGCGTGATCGATGCGGCACCACGACGCTCGCCGACAACCCCGCCGGGGTCTTCGCCGTTTTGCAGCAGCTTCACGATCAGACCAATGGCCGCAGCATCCACGTGCTGATGCCGTACGCCGATGCGCTGCGCGATGTCGCAAACTGGTTCGTGCAACTCTGGGCCGAAAGTCTGGGCAAGGTGCGTCCCGACGGGAGGCACGTTGGGCCAACCCCGCTGCCGGCGCTCGGCGCGACGGATCAGCACGCGCAGGTACAGAACTTCATGGAAGGGCCGCACGACAAGACGGTCACGTTCATCTCGGTTGACGCGCTCGGGCACGATATCACCATCCCGTCGCTGCACCGCACCTTCCCCGATCTGGCCTATCTCGGTGGCAACACCATCGGCGCGCTGCTGGACGCCGAGCGCCGCGCGACGGCCGGTGCGCTGGCCAGCAGCGGTCGACCCAACGGCGTGTTGCAGATTCCGCAGATCGATGCCCACCACGTGGGCGAACTGATCATGCTGTTCGAGTTTGCGACCGCCTTCGCCGGGGCGCTCTACGGGATCGACGCCTACGATCAGCCCGGCGTGGAGTTGGGCAAGCAGTTCACGTACGGGATCTTCGGACGCCCCGGCTTTGAGGTCGCGCGCGACCGTTTCAACGCCCTCGCCCAACCCAACCCCGCCTGTGTCGTCTGATCGCGGTCGGCGATCGGCTGGCTCACTTGTGCCCTTCGTGGGCGGTAGGGAGCTTTCTGCGCGAGACTCACAGTCCTTCACTCTCACCCCTCTGAGGTTTTGATGTCTGCCCCCGCCATCTCGTCGGCACTGCTCGCCGACTGCGTGACCATCGCAGGGTCAACCGTGACCGTGACGCACCCCGAATTGCTTGCCACCGACCGCATGGATGCCGTGGTTGCCGCCGCGGTGTTCGGGAGCGATGAGGAGCGGGAGCATGCTCGCTGGTTGCTGTGGGAAGTGGGGCAGCACGTCGGCGTGCGGCCAGCGTCGATTCACGACCTGTACATCGCCCGCGGCGCGGGGAAGACCGGTGGCTACACCGTACCGGCGATGAACATTCGCGCCGCGTCGTACGACACGATGCGCGCCATCTTTCGCACCGCCAACGCGCTCGACGCCGGCGCATTCATTCTCGAGATTGCGCGCTCCGAGATTGCGTACACCGATCAGCGTCCCGCCGAATACGTCGCCGTGATCATCGCGGCGGCGCTGCGCGAAGGGTTCCGCGGCCCGCTGTTTGTGCAGGGCGATCACTTTCAGGTGAACCACAAGAAGTTCGCCGTGAACCCCGTCCTCGAAGTCGATTCGGTCAAGCAGCTGGTGACGGAAGCCGTCGCCGCCGGTTTCTACAACATCGATGTCGACACCTCGACGCTGGTCGATCTGTCCAAACCGACGCTCGACGAACAGCAGGCGCCCAACTACAACACCGCGGTCGAGATCTGCCGGTTCGTGCGCGCCGCAGAACCTGCCGGCGTCACCATCTCGCTCGGCGGGGAGATCGGTGAAGTGGGTACGGAAAACTCCACGGCCGATGAGCTGCACGCTTTCATGCAGGGTTTCGAGCGCACCCTCGAGGCGCAGGCACCCGGGATGGCCGGCCTGTCCAAGATCAGCGTCCAGAGTGGCACCAGCCACGGTGGCACCGTACTCGCCGACGGCAGCATCGCCGACGTCGCACTGGATCTCGAGACGTTGCGAGTGCTCGGTGAAATTGCGCGCCGTGACTACGGCATGTCCGGCGCCGTGCAACACGGCGCAAGCACCCTGCCCGACAGCAAGTTCAATTCGTTCCCGACCACCGAGACGGCGGAGATTCACCTCGCGACGAATTTCCAGAACATGATGTTCGACTACATGCCGGCTGAACTTCGTGCAGAGATCTACGGCTGGCTGCTGGTCAACGCCAAGGATGAACGCAAGGCCACCGATACCGACGAGCAGTTCTTCTACAAGACGCGCAAGAAGGCCATCGGACCGTTCAAGAAGCGGTTGTGGAATCTCCCCGCCGACGCGAAGGCGAAGCTCGCGGCCGCCTACGATGAGAAGTTCACCTTTTTGTTCTCGCAGCTGCAGGTGAACGGGACGAAGGCAGCGGTGACGGAGTTCGTGAAGGCGCCACGCCTGCACAAGGTGTTCGGTGCGCCGGGTGTGGTGGCGGCGCCTGACGATGCAGATTTGAGTGACTGATTTGCCGACACCGGCGACGTCAGCGGTCGCACTCTCTTCCGAGGATGCGGCCGCTGCGTCGTCCCAGGCGTCACGCACGCTGCTGGACTCGGCTGTCGCGCACACGATCGCCACCCTTGCGCACGACCTCCGAAACTCGCTCGGGGTGGTGTCGATGCAGGTGGAAGCCATTGCGGCTCGCGCCAACGCACCGCTGCTCGATGTGAGCGCGATCCAGGGGCACGCGAGTGCGGCATCGGATCACATCGAGCGCCTCGCGAACATGACGAACGCGCTGATCTCCTTCGCGCGTGGCAGAGCCTCCTCGGACCTGGCCGTCATCGTTGGCGAAGCGGTGGCGCTGGTGCCACTCCGCGCCATCACGCTCTCCACCCCCACGGTGGCGGCGGTTGGACTCGACCCACTGCTCACCCGCGCCGTCGCGCTCGAGGTCCTGGTGCTCGCCCTCGGCAACCCGTCTGCGCCGACCTTCGAGGTGTATACCGACCCGGCGGGATCGACACTGCGAGTTGCATCCGGCGATTCGCTGGTGGTGGACGACGCGCTGGAATGGGTTGTGCAGTTCCAAAGTGTCGGCGGCCGGATCTACCCGACGGCGGATGGTATCCGTCTCCAGTTTCCACCGATTGTCTGAACTCATGACCAACGCCATGGCTACCGCAACGATCCTGATCGCCGATGACGAGCCCGCTGTCACGACCCCTCTCGAGGCGGTGCTCTCTGCCGATGGCTACAACGTGGTGGTGGTCAGCGACGGCAGCGCTGCGCTGGCGCGTCTGGAGCAGGATGACATCGCGCTGGTCCTCACCGATCTGAAGATGCCGGGGCTCGACGGGATGGCGCTCCTCGAGGCCATTCGTACACGAGAGCTGCTGGTGGAGTGCATCATCATCACCGGCGAAGCCTCTGTGGACACCGCGGTGGAAGCGATGCGGTTCGGCGCCTACGACTACATCGAGAAGCCGCTCACCAAGCAGAAGCTCACCCGGCTCAAGGCGCTGATCCCGAAGGCGATCGAAAAGGAGGCCACGCGCCGGAAGAATCGCGAACTGTCGTCGCGACTCGAAGGGCTCACCAGCTTCGGTGAGCTGATCGGGCAATCCGAGCCGATGCGCGAAGTCTACGGCCTGATCGAAGCGGTGGCGCCCACCAACGCCAGCGTGCTGGTGCTGGGTGAAAGCGGGACCGGCAAGGAGCTGGTGGCGCGCGCCGTGCACCAGAAGAGCGATCGAGCCAAGGGTCCGTTCTACGCACTCAACTGCGCCGCCCTGCCCAAGGAGATCCTCGAGAATGAGCTCTTTGGCCACGAGAAGGGCGCGTTTACCGGATCGGTGAACGAAAAGACCGGCGCGTTTGAAAACGCCAGCGGCGGCACGCTCTTTCTGGATGAGCTGGCGGAGATGGCACCCGACATTCAGGTAAAGCTGCTGCGTGCGATCGAGACGCGCACCATCCGTCGCCTCGGCGGGAAGAAAGAGATTCCGGTGGACATCCGGATCGTGGCCGCGACCAACAAGGATGTGCAGAAGGCCATCGCGTCCAACGAGCTGCGCGAAGATCTGTACTACCGCCTCGCGGTCGTGGAGTTTGTGCTTCCGCCGTTGCGCGAGCGGGGCGCCGACATTCTGATTCTGGCAGAAGCCTTTCTCCAGCGGTACTCAAAGCAGAACAGCAAGCGGCTCACCGGTTTCGGCGACGGCGCCCGCGAGTGGATGGCGATGTATCCATGGCCCGGCAATGTGCGCGAACTGAAGAACGCCATCGAACGCGCAGTCATCCTCTCGCGTACCACCGAGGTCAGCGCGAGCGATCTGCTGCCCCGCCACCTGCGTGGGACGGCCGAGAGCCTCGGTCCAGTGACGCTCTCCGTTGGATCATCGGTGGCGGACGCCCGCCGGCAGCTGGCCCTGCGCACCTTTGCACAGCTCGGTGGCGATGTGCCACGGGCCGCCGCGATGCTCGGCTTGACGGACTCGCAACTTCGCGATGAGCTGCAGGCGCTGCTGACCCTGCCCAATCCGTCAGGAGACGCCGCTGTTGAGGGCGTGGAGGGGAGTGACCGCAGCGCGGTTCGCCTCGTACGTTCAGAGTAAGGCAAATCGGCTCCCGGACGCTGAGGTCCGCCGCGCCACCTGTTCACCTCCTCTTCACGCACACACACGTATGTCGCGCCGCGACTGGGACGACGATGATCGGCTGATCATCGTGGACGAGAGTGATTCATCGTCGGGGATCGCCGCATTTCTACTCGGCGCTGCCATCGGTGCAGGGCTCGCGCTGGTGTTCGCGCCGCAGACGGGGGCAGAGACGCGCCGGACGATTCGCCGCAATGCGAAGAAAGCGGGTGAAGCCACCAGGCGTGCCGGCGAAAAGGTTTCCGATGCGCTCGCGCAGGCGAAGGCCGATCTCGAGACTCGCATCGACTCTGCGAAGTCGTCACTGGACCTGAAGAAGGTGCAGGTGTCGCGTGCGGTGGATGCGGGTCGTGAAGCGGCGAAGGCTGCCCGTGACGATCTCGAGCGGCGCCTGGCAGAACAGCGGAGCGACGAGGTGCGCCGCGCTGCCGATCACGATGCTGGGAGCGGCACCTAGCTCACGCCAGGCACCGAACCCCCAGCCGCCGGTTCAAGCTCTTGTTCCGAGCCGCCGGTCGCCGTCACGCCACATGTCGGACAGTACTGAAAAAAGGCGTTCTTGCGCGTGTCGCACCTCGTGCACTTGTCGAACAGCGTCATCCCGCAGTGCACGCAGAAATTCGTCGATGCATTCGGCCCACCCGCTATTGCCCGCTCACAGCCGGGGCACATGTTGGCGCCCATCTTGCGCAGGGCATCTTCATACCCGAGTGACTGGCGACGCTGCGTCTCGGTCTGCTGCTCCACCAGTTGCCGCTTGGCCACGTAGCGCTGCATCGCGCGAATGACGTAGTGGCCGGCGATCAGCGTCAGCACGATCCCTACCACGCTGCGGACGTAGCCGCCGTAGCTTGGCAGATAGGGCACCAGCTCGACGAAAAACGCCGACGCCGCGAAAATCACGAAGCCGCGAGCCAGCGGCCAGTATTGGCTCTTGCGCTTCCTGGCGATCAGCCAGATACCGATCAGCAGGAGCGGTAATGTGAGCGCGAGGCGAATGCCGAATACGCGCATCTCCTGCTGAAACTGCGCCCGGAGAAATATCGGCTGTGCGGCCGCTTCGAGATTGCTCTCAGTGCGGCGGAGTGAGTCCAGTTTCTGCGTGATCACCAAACTTCGCGCATCCTGCACCTCGACCGCCTTCTCCGCCGCCGCCTTCTGCGTCAGCAGGCGTTCGAGCTCGGCGGTCCGCGCAATACCGTCGGGATCCTGATTGGGATCGCTGGTCGCGGTGCGCGTGGCGCGCCAGTTGTCGTACGCCTCCTTGCGGCTGCGATACGTCGACGCGCTTGAATCAACGATCAGACTGTTCGTCGTGCGACGGTCGTTCGTCTCCGTCTTCTGGCGCTCCAACAACCCCTGTTCGGCAGTGATCGACAGCATCGTCTGCCGGTCTACGAACTGACCGATGAAGATCGTCTGTTCGACGCCGGGAAGGTTGCCCACCACCTGACGGCCGAGCGTGGTGAGAAAGCTCGCAAAGACCAGTGTGACCACCCACATCGCGATCGAGAAGAGACGTTCTGGAACGCGGAGGCTCTTGAACATTGCAGGGGAATGATGGGGACGATATGAGCGTGATCGGAGAGATCAGGTCGCCGGGGAGGACGTGGGAACGCTGCACGTGGCACTGCTGCAGACCTGTCTGCGCCACCACCTGCGGCCGCTCCGGTCGTGCTACCGTCCGCGCAACGTTCCCAGCACTGACTGCAGATTGGTGCCCCGCGCAACCTGCTGGATGCGATCCTGCACCGTGGGGAACAGCGTCTCCGCCTCCGCCCGAAAGCGGATGAACAGCGCCTTCATGTCGGCGCTGCTCAGGCGTCGCCCCTGCGCGTAGTACTGCGCCGATGCATGCCCGAGCGCGTAGGTGGAAGCAAAGGTCACGGCAGCGCCGGCAGCAATCCCACCAACGCTGCCGAGCGCACCGCCGAGGATGCTGCCAGCCAGGCCACCGAACGCCTTCCGCACGATGCCCTCCATGAACTGCGCTGCTGCACCGATGCCGAGCGTCGCCGCAAGATCCTTCACCTGCGCGGCGTCGAGCTGTTGACCGTGTCGTTGACCAACGCTGTATACGAGGCGCAGCTGCAGCGGCAGAATCCCGATGTTGGACAGCCGCTCCGGCAGCACCTCGAGCGCCGCCGTCAGAATCGCCTGATCCAGAATGTGCGCATCGAGATCACCCACGGCAGGCACCGCGCCGGCATCGGATCCGCCACCGCTACCTGGCGACCCGGCCACATTCCTTTGCGCCGGGACCACCGCACTGGTCAGGGCAGCGACGGTCACGATCGCCGTCATCTCGGCCGTCGCGCCAGCCGCGCTCACGTCACTCGAGAGCTGTTGCAGAAATGCGGTCTCGTTCGCATCGACAACTCCGTCAGCGTTACAGATCGCGCTCGCGATCTCATACGCCGCTCGACGCGCCTCATCACTCGACAGCGCTGCAAACAGCGCACGCACACTCTCATCGCCCGTCGTCGCCTGGGCCACCACCGCCGCCGCGTTCATCAGGCCGAGGCGAGTCGCCGCGGTGGTGATCTGCGCCAGCTCCTCGGCGTCGCGCTTCCCGTCTGCCACCGCCGCCCTGGCTGCGATCGTGATGATGATTTCTGCGTCAGTCGGAGTCATTGCAGCCTCGCTCAAGAGAGATGGTCCGCGCGGTGCGGAACCGACGAACCTGTTTCTAGGCGCGATCACACTTTGGCGCGCCGGCGCGCGCCGACTCCAGCAACTCCACGAGCTCCGTACTGATGCTCGCGCCGCGGTCTCGCGCATAAAAAGCATGGCGATACGCGTGCAGGGAATCGTCGCTCACGGCGCCACGTGCCGCGTTCGTCCACTGGCGCAGGGGCGCCGGCAACTCCACCACACAGCCCACGTCGCGCCCGGCGGAGTCAAGCAACACGAAGGTCGGGGTTGCCGTCCGACCGTCGAGCGATCGGTGCACGGCCTGCACGGCGCGACCCTCTTCCGGCAACACCACATGCATTGTGAGCCCTGGTACCAAGGCTGCCAGACGCGCCGCATACGGCACCGAGTTCATCGAGTCACCGCAGGCATCCACCGCGATTACCAGCAGCTGCCAGCTGCCACCAACCCTCCGTGCCCGCGCGAGAAGCGCTGGCGAGATCGTCGCATCACGCTGGAGCCGAAGCCACCCCTCACGACGCGCCACCGCCTTGTCGACGAATTCCGCGAAGGTGATGCCGCGCGCAAAGATCGCCTGCAGTGTGCTGTCGGTCGCGGCAACGACCACAGGGGAACGCGAGTGCGGTGCCGACCCAGGTGACTGGCAGCTGGAGACGACGGCGAGGAGAGCGGCAACGAGCATGGCGCTGGTGGTTGTGAGGGAGGGTTGGCGCTATCGCGAAAGATCGTGTGAGGTGTGCGCCACACGCCACACCCACCAGACCATCAGTGCCTGAAGCGGAAGCCGCAGCCAGCACCCCACAATGAAGAGAGTGCTGGCACCTTTCATCTGCGCCTGCCGTAACATCTCGACATTGGCGGGGAACACGGCCACCAGCAGCAGTATGAGCCCAACGGCCGCAGCGGTGCGTGTGACGCCAAACAGCAGCCCCACGCCGCCGAGCACCTCGATGGCACCGCTGAGATACACCAGTGCCAGCGGGCTCGGCAGATACGCGGGCATGATCGCGAGGTAGAATCGGGGGACCACGAAGTGCAGGGCCCCCGCCACGATGAAGAGCGCCGCCGTCAGGCCAAGGCCGAAGGTCACGGGGAGAGCCAGGAGGACGCCTCGGCACGCATTTCGAGGGCCGGCTGCGGCTCGATAGCGGCCGGGATACGGCAATGACCGGCGAATGCGAGCATGAGCGCAGACTGGAGTGGAGATGATGCGAGTCGTCGGTACGAACCGTTGGCTTTAACTTACGCAGCATGCATCTGACAATCGCTCCGCCGTGACGGCGCGCCACTCCCCTCGAACCGCACTTTCGGCGATGTCTCCCGTCTCTGTCACCCTCCCCGCCACGTGAGCGCAAGCACGCCGAAGTCGCGGCGCAAGGCCGGCCCGACCCCGCGACGTTCAGGAACGCCGGTGGCGTCCGCTGCCATGACGCCGCTCACGCCGCGCACGCCGATGCAGATCGTGCGTGAGTTCGCGGGACAGGTGTGGAAGAGCCTCGGCGACGATGACGTCATGTTCCTCGCGTCGGGCGTCTCGTTCAATCTGCTCCTCGCCGTGGTGCCCTTCGTGCTTTTGCTGGCGTCGATATCGATTCTGTTTGTCGGCACCACGCCGGACAACGCCGCCAGCGTGGCCATGGACTTCCTGGACCGCTTGCTGCCGTCGCAGAACTGGAACGAGGGCGACCATGTGCGAAAGACCCTGCGCGAGATCGCGCGGGTCAGCGGTTCAGTCACGCTCTATTCGACGATCGGGTTCCTCTGGTTCTCCACCCGCGTCTTCAGCTCCATGCGCAGTGTCTTTCAGCGCACCTTCGACGTGCCGAACGAACGCGGCATTCTGCACGGCAAGCTGTTCGACATCACCTGCTCATTTCTGGCGGCGATCGGGATCACGATCTACGCGTCGCTCAGCGCCTACCTGCTGGCGGCCACGACACGCGGCGCTGCGGTGCTGCAGCAGTTCGGTGTGCGCGAAAGCTTCATGGGTCCGTTGGAGTACGCGTTCGGACGCCTGATTGCGTTCGCGCTCGTGTTGTTGATGTGTTTCGCCGCCTACCGACTGGTGCCCAATCGTCCGATCCCGTCGCGCACCGCGTGGATCGGTTCGATCGTCACCAGCCTGCTCTTCGAACTGGCGCGTATCGGCTTTGGTCGATACGTGAGTGCGTTTTCGCCGAGCTCACTCTACACGGGCACGATTGCCACGGTCGTGGTGGTGACGCTCTGGACGTACTACGCCTCGCTGATCTTCATCATCGGCGCCGAAGTGGCACAGGTGCTCGAACTGCGCCGCCATTCCGCTCAAAGCACCGTATGATCGATTTGAGAAGCGACACCGTCACGCGGCCGACCGCCGCGATGCGTGAGGCGATGGCGAACGCCGATGTGGGAGACGATGTGCTGGACGGCGACCCGACGGTGCGTGCGTTGGAGGCCGTGACGGCGCAGCTGCTGGGCAAGGAGGCGGCGCTCTTTTTTCCGACCGGCACAATGGCGAATCAGGCCGCAATCTGGCTGCACGCTGAGCCGGGAACGGAGGCGTTGTGTGATGCGCGGGCGCACATCTACGACTGGGAAGGGGCGGGGGCGGCGGTCTTGCGCGGCGTGCAGCTGCGACCGGTGACTCCCGTCGGGCTCACCATTCGTGCCGACGATCTGCGACGCGGGCTGCGCGAGCCGTCGCGCTTTGCGCCGCGCGCGACCTTGCTCTGTCTGGAGAACACCCACAACGGCGCCGGCGGCGCTGTGACACGCATCGCCGAGCTGCAGGCGGTGGCCGATGTCGGGCGCGAGGCCGGCCTCAGGGTTCATCTCGACGGTGCGCGTCTCTGGAATGCGCACATCGCGACCGGTACACCGCTGCGCGACTTCGCGGCCACGGCGGACACCGTGATGGTCAGCTTCTCCAAAGGCCTTGGCGCGCCGGTCGGGGCGGCGCTGGCCGGCGATGCGTCGGTCATGCACGCGGCGTGGGAGGTGCGGAAGCGACTTGGTGGCGGAATGCGACAATCCGGGATCATCGCCGCCGGCGCGTTGCACGGGGTGCAGCAACACCTGTCGCGGCTCGCGGATGACCACCGGAACGCGAGCGCCTTTGCAACACTGGTCGATGGTCATGGTGGTGCCCGCGTGGTAGCGCCAGATACGAACATCGTCATGATCGATCTCGCGCCGGGCCAGCACGCTGACCTCGTCGTCACGCGTGCGAAGAGCGCCGGCGTGGCGATCTCCGCCTGGTCCGGCACGCGGTTGCGCGCCGTCTTTCACCTCGATGTGAGCCGGGAGGCGTCGCTCGCGGCAGGCGCGGCGATCGCAGCAGCATTGGGCGGCTGAGATGAGGACTCGACGCACACCGCATCGCTCGATAGATTCTCTGTTGCTCCAGGTCCCGGAGGGCGTAGGCCCGCTAACCGCGTCAGGACCGAGAGGTAGCAGCGCCGTGTGGTGTCTTGCGTTGCTCCGTCAGGCCTGGAGTATCGCGCGGCTGTTCGATCGTCCGGCTTCCGGATGGCGACGCCGCGCGATCTGTTTCTGTCAGCACCACGGTGCCCCCATCCTGTGGCATCGCCTGCGCTGGTCACCGTCACGTCGGATGACTGTCGCGCCCCCCGGGAGGACTCCCAGCCCGTGATTGCGCTCGCCCGCAAGTACCGCCCCAGGAACTTCGCGCAGGTCGCCGTGCAGACGCACGTGTCGAACACGCTGAAGGGCGCCATCGCGCGCGATCGTGTCGCCCACGGCTACCTGCTTTGCGGTCCGCGCGGCACGGGGAAGACCACCCTCGCGCGCGTGCTCGCAATGGCGCTCAACTGCGAGAATCGCAAGCTGCGCGACGATGGCGAGCCGTGCGGAAGCTGTGGTGCCTGTTCTCGCATCTGGAGTGGCAGCGCCTCATTGGATGTGGTGGAGATCGACGCCGCCTCGAACCGTGGCGTGGAGGATGCGCGCAGCCTGCGCGATCGCGCGATGTATGCGCCAAGCACCAGCGACGGCTACAAGGTCTACATCGTCGACGAAGCGCACATGCTCACGCGCGAGGCGTGGAACGCGCTGCTCAAGATCCTCGAGGAGCCGCCGCCGCGTGTGGTGTTCGTCTTCGCCACCACAGAGCCGCAGAAGATCGCACAGACCGCCGCGCCGGTGCTCAGCCGGCTGCAGCGATTCGACCTGCGGCGGATCAATCCGGCGGAGATTCGCGATCGGCTGGCGTCGGTGCTGGACGATGAGGGTGTGGCGTACGAGCCCGATGCGCTGCAGATGTTGGCCCGTGCCGCCGACGGCGGGTTGCGTGATGCCCTCTCGCTCACCGATCAGGTGCTGGCCTTCGGCGACGAGTCACGCCTCACCTCGGAGCGCGTGCGCGACGCGCTCGGGTTGGTGCCGGAAGACGAACTGCTCGCATTGCTCAGCATCATCGGCGAGCGCCGCGCTGCCGATGTCTTCGCGGCCGTCGAGCGCCTCACGAACCTCGGCGTCGATCTGGTGCTGCTGCTCACCGGCCTTGCCGATCTGGTGCGTGCGCAGCTGGCGATCGTGCTCGGCGGCGATCCCGGCGCCGTCTCCACGCTGGTGCGCGAACGGCTCACCGCGATGGCGCCGCAGTGGCGTGCGGGCGATCTGCTGCGGGTGTTGCAGCTGATGGCCGAGGTGGAGGCGCGGCTCCGTCGAAGCGGCCAGCCGCAGCTGGTGTTTGAGACATTGCTGGTGCGGCTGGCGCTCCTCGATCGCACGCTGGCGTTGGAGGAGGTGCTGGCCGGGCTCGGTGATGTGGCACCACGTGCCGTGGCCGCACCGCGCGGCGCGCCACCGGTTGCCGCGCGCGTCGCGCCAGCACCGAAGCCTGTCTCAGTCACGCCCGATGCGGCGATGCCCGTCGCCGTCGCGCCCGATGCGGCGATGCCAGCGTCGCCGGCTCCGTCGGCCGCCAGGTGGTCGCAGCCCGCGCCGGCGTCACCGAACACACGGACGCCGGCCTCAGCGCCGACGCCAGCGGCGGCATTCACCAACGAGGAGACGGGTGGGCCACCCGTTCCCGACCTGCACCGCATCGTGGACGACTGGGATTCCGTCATCGGCGCGCTGAAGGGGAAGGGACGGGGTATGCTGTCTGCACTCCTCGCTCGCGTGCAGCCGAGCGCCGTCACGAGCGGTGGGCTGCTGACGATCGAGTGCGATGACGCCGGCGACTTCGCAGTGGTCAGCGAGGGGTTGCCGCAGATCACCGAAGCGCTGCGCGATGTGCTCCCAGCCATCACGCGTGTGCAGGTCAAGCCGCCCGCAGATGGTGCGCCGGCGGTTCGGGAGCGGCTCACCACCGAGGGCGTCAAGCGGGAGCGCGTTGCATCGCTCTCCAGGGAGGACCCGGTGCTGGGTGCGGCTGTGGATGCACTGGATCTCGAATTGCTGGAGTAGGGAACGCAGCGCCAATGGTTTGCCCCTGACACACTTTCCCTCGCCCCACCTGATGATGGATTTCATGAAGATGATGCAGCAGGCCCAGCAGATGCAGGGCAAGCTGGCTGAACTGCAAGACGAACTGGCCAAGCGGACCGTATCCGGTTCGGCAGGCGGCGGGATGGTCACCGTCGAGGCCGATGGCAAGGGCACGGTCAAGCGGATCAAGATCGATCCCACCCTCGTCACCGGTGGAGACATCGAGCTGCTCGAGGACCTCGTGACGGTGGCCGTCGGCGACGCCCAGCAGCGCGCGGCGGCGCTGGCGCAGGAGGAAATGGCCCGACTCGCTGGCGGGCTCGGCATTCCCGGGCTCAAGCTCCCGTTCATGTGAGCCGTGTCCGCGATTGATGAGCTGGCGAGCGAGCTCGCCAGACTCCCGGGCATCGGTCGCAAGACCGCTCTTCGGCTCACCTATCACCTGCTCAAGCAGCCCACTGCCCAGACACGTCGGTTGGCGGAGGCGCTGGTCGGGATCACCGAGCGCGTTCGCCAGTGTGAGGTCTGCTACAACCTCACCGACGCGCCACGCTGTCACATCTGTTCCGATCCCCGACGTGACGGAAACACGGTCTGCGCAGTCGAAGAGGCAGCAGATATCAGTGCGATCGAGCGAGCGGCCGAATTCCGGGGCGTCTACCACGTCCTTGGAGGTCGGATCTCGCCGCTGAATGGCGTCGGGCCCGGCGATCTCACCATTGCGGCGCTCGTCAGGCGCGTCCAGCAGGATGGCATTACCGAAGTGATTCTCGCGACCAATCCCTCGATGGAAGGCGAAGCCACAGCGATCCACCTCCAGCGCCAATTGGCGCTTACCGGCGTCCGGATCACACGGATCGCGCGGGGGCTTCCCGTCGGTGGTGACCTCGAGTATGCCGATGGCGTCACGATCGCGCAGGCGATCTCGGCGCGGCGAGAGATGGAGTGATGCGTACCGCGACCCACCGAAGCTCCGGCGGTGCGGTGCCGTTCCTGCTGGCCGGTTTCGCCAGTGGCGTCGTCGTCGGCGCGTTGGCGTGGCGCCGACAGCAACGTTCCGCGCACGATCAGCTGTTTTCGTCGAACGTGATGCAGCGTGCCGCTGCGATCGCGTGGATTGCGCAAACGCCCTCCGTGGAGAACGCGCGGGTGTTGCGCGACTACATTCGTTGGGAGCGTCGCCCGACGCTTCGCCGGCGCGCCGAACGCGCGCTGGATCGACTTCTTCTCGTTCTCGAGTCGTGAGCGCCAATATGTCCCGCGCTTCCCATTGGTCGTTCACGCAAGACGACTCCGACGCCATCACGCGGATCCTGCTCGGCTTTCTTCAGGAAACCAACAGCCGGAGTGCGCTCCTCGTCGACCGCGCCGGCCAGCTGGTGACCACCGTCGGCGAACAGCCGCAGTTCGACGCAACGGCGTTCGCCACGCTCGCCGCCGCAGACTTCTCGGCCAATGATCAGCTGGCCAAGCTGATCGGCGAAACCGATTTCACGACGCTCTTCCATCAGGGCGAACGCGATTCCATGTACGTCGCCGACGTGGCGCGTCGGCTGATTCTCGTCGTCCTCTTCGATCAGCGGACCACGCTCGGATTGGTCCGGCTCCGCCTGAAGGCGGCCGTGAACGAACTGAATAACGTGTTCACCCGGCCGCCAGCAGCGCAGCCCGCTGACTTTGGCGCGTCTCATCTGCTTGCCGGTGCCGAAGACGACATCGACCGGCTCTTCAGCTAATTCGACCCACACGACATGTCAGTTATCAACTACGCGTCGCGCGAGATCAACTGCAAGATCGTCTACTACGGTCCGGGACTCGGCGGAAAGACGACCAACCTCGAGCACGTCTACGCACGTGTCGCTCCCGATACGCGCGGTAAGCTGATCTCGCTCGCCACGGAAAACGAACGCACCCTGTTCTTCGACTTCCTGCCCGTGGACCTTGGTACCATTCGTGGTTTCAAGACCCGCTTTCACCTCTACACGGTGCCTGGCCAGGTGTATTACAACGCCAGCCGAAAGCTGATCCTGAAGGGGGTGGACGGTGTGGTATTCGTGGCCGACTCGCAGACCGAGCGGCAGGAAGCGAATGTCGAGGCGATGCAGAACCTGTACGACAACATGGCCGAGTACGGGTATGACATCACGCGGATGCCGTTCGTCATCCAGTACAACAAGCGCGACCTGCCCAACGCGGCGCCCATCGAGGATCTCGACAGGCTGCTGAACCCCGGGTTCGAGATCATGGACACCGCGCGCCAGCGCCCGATGGCCGACCCGGCCAATCCGTCGCGCCTGCTGGTGGAGCAGCTGCCGACGGGCGAGTGGATCGAACGGGCGCCGAGTATCGAGGCGGTGGCAGTGGCGGGGGACGGCGTATTCGATACGTTGAAGGCTGTGAGCAAACTGGTGCTGAAGAGCCTCGCCTCCTCGAGTTGACCCCGGTCCCGTGAACCTCCCGAACGCCCTCACGATTGGTCGCATCGCCATCACGCCGCTGGTGGCTGCGCTGCCGTTTGTAAACGGGTCAACGGTGCGCGCAATCGCGTTCGGGTTGTTTGTCGTGGCAGCGGTCACCGACTACGTGGACGGTTACCTCGCTCGTCGTGAAAACCTGATCACCGATCTGGGGAAGTGGCTCGATCCGCTGGCCGACAAGCTGCTGCTGCTTGGCACCTTCGTCCCGATGTACTATCTCATGCGAGGCGCGCCGATGCTGCAGCGTGCCAGTGAGAGCCTGCCGCCGGGCGGTCGCTTCCCCACGCTGCTGGCATCGATGTGGTTGTCGTTGCCGCTCTGGGTGGTGATCGTGGTGTTGGGACGCGAAGCGCTGATGACCGGATTTCGCGAGTTTGCCAAGCGGCGCGGTGTCATGATCTCGTCGATCGGCCCAGCCAAGTGGAAGACGACGTTTCAGAGCATCTGGATTGGTGGCGCCTACTGCTGGTTCTTCGCCGCGACGCTGGCACGCGAACAGGGCTGGAGCGGTAACTGGTGGAGCGCGTTTGCGCAGTTCAACGGTGCGGTGGTTGCGGTGAGCATGATCAGTGCTGTCACCCTCACCCTCTGGTCGCTGGGGCTCTACGTCCAGCGTTACGGCAGTATCATCGTTAGCCCGGCACGTACACACGCCGGCTGATTCCGAGCCACAACCATGACCGAATCTGTCGAGATCATCACAATTGGTGATGAACTCCTGCTTGGCACGACCGTCGATACCAACGCCGTCTTTCTCGCGCGTGCGCTGGGTGACATCGGCGTGCCCATCGCGCGTCGCGCCACCGTGGCCGACGACGCCGACGAGATCACCGATGCCGTGCGACAGGCGCTTCATCGCACCGGCGGTGTGATCACCACCGGCGGGCTGGGCCCGACCGCCGACGATCTCACACGGCCGGTGCTGGCGAAGCTCTTCGGACGGGAGCTGCGTGAAGATCCATCGATCGTCGCCGCGCTGCATGCACTCTGGGCCTCGCGTGGTCGCGGCGGCCCGCTTCCCCCCTCCAACCTGCAACAGGCATTAGTCCCAATTGGCGCTGAAGTGTTGGAGAATGCCCAGGGCACGGCGCCAGGGCTGCGCCTCACGGATGCTGAGGGGCGGTGGGTCATCATGCTCCCCGGCGTGCCGCGCGAACTGCGGCACATGACCACCGAACACATTGTCCCGTGGCTCGCGGCGCGGGGAGGTGGCACGGTGCTGCGGTCGCGTAGCGTGCGCACCACCAGCATTGCGGAGAGTGCGCTGGCTGAGAAGCTTGGTCCGCTCACGCGGCAGGTGGAGGGGCTGCCGCTGGCCTACCTGCCCGGTCACGACGGCGTCGATATCCGTGTCACCGCTCGCGGGTTGGAAGCGGACGACGCGACGCGCCGGCTGGATGCTGCCGTGGCACGGATTCAGGAGGCGGTGGGCGTTTACGCCTACGCCACCGACGGCGTGGCGATGGCGTCAGTGGTCCTGGAGCTGTGTGCCGATCGTGGCGAGACGATCGCGGTGGCCGAGAGCTGCACCGGCGGCCTGCTCGGCGCGCGACTGACCGAGGTTGCGGGCTCCAGTCGCGTCGTTCTCGGTGGCGTGATTGCGTACACGAACGCGATCAAGGAGCAGGAGCTCGGCGTCTCGGCAGATGACATCCGCGAGCACGGTGCGGTGAGCGAACCGGTGGCCGTGCAGATGGCGCGCGGTGTGCGCGGCATGACGGGGGCGACGATCGGGGTCGGGATCACCGGCGTTGCGGGGCCCGATGGCGGGACGCCGGACAAGCCGGTCGGCACCGTCTGGATCGCTGTCGACGTGCGCGGTGATGTGTGTACCAGCCGAGCGATCTACATCGGCGATCGGGGCGAGATTCGGCATCGGGCGACTCAGGTGGCCATGGATCTGATCAGACGCGCGCTGATCACCACGATCTGAGTGCGCGCACGCACCTGGGTTATCGCGGCCCCCGCCTGTCGTCTGAAGCATCCTGACACAACGCGGCTCCGATCGCGTAGATTTGCCGGATGCCTCTCCGATCGCCATCGATTGCCTGCCAGTTCGGCAGACTCGACGGGAACGGCTGTTGCTATCAGCCAAGGCACCGATCCGCTCGATCCTGTAAGCGCCACGTGGCGCGACTGACCAATAGGAGTGCGTCCGATGGACCAGAATACCGCTGCCCCCGATCCGACCGCCTCCGACGCATTGACGGCCGATGTCACCTCGCCCGTCCCTGATACTTCCGCTGAGGTGCTCGACGAATCGGAGGGGCTGCGCGCGCAGCTCGACGTGGCCAACGACAGGTACCTGCGTCTGGCGGCGGAGTACGACAACTTTCGCAAGCGGACGATGAAGGAGCGGCAGGATGAGCGCGGGCGGGCGCAGGCCGACCTCGTCAAGCTGCTGATGGATCCACTCGACGATCTCACGCGCTTCGCCACCGTGGATCCTGCTGTCGCGACGATACCGATGATGGTCGAAGGCGCTGCGCTGGTCGCGCGCAAGGTGTTCAAGGAACTCACCGCCGGTGGACTCGCGATCATTGATCCGGTCGATCAGCCCTTCGATCCAGCGCAGCACGAAGCGGTCACCACCCAACCTGCGGCATCTGCTGACGCAGACCACACGGTGGGCACGGTGTATCAGGTGGGCTACATGTACAACGGGTTGCTGCTGCGGCCGGCGCGCGTCGTCGTTCGCCAGTGGAACGGTTGATTCACACGTCGCGCTGACTCGCGCACATGGCTCCAGCGAACGCAGACTTCTACGCAGTCCTCGGCGTCTCATCCACCGCAACCGGGGATGAGATCAAGAAGCAGTACCGCCGACTGGCAAAAAAGTATCACCCTGACTCGAATAAGTCCGACCCCAAGGCGGCCGAACGCTTCAAGGAAATCTCCGAAGCGTACACCGTGCTGGGCGATGACGCGAAGCGCAGGCAGTACGACGATGTGCGCAAGTACGGCTCTGTCGGCGGCTTTGCCGATGCCTGGCGCAATGCCAACACGACGTCACGACGCCCTGGACCAACGCCCTCGGGTGGGTCCGCCGCCGGACCGCAGGCTGGGAATGCGCGCTTCAACGATTTCGACATCGGCGGCATCGGTGGTCTCGGTGATCTCTTCGGCAGCGTCTTTGGTGCGCGCGGGAGGGGACCCAGGACGGCTGAGCGCGGGGCTGACGTTGAGCTCACGGTGGAAATTGCATTTCGGACGGCAGCCACGGGCGGGAAGGTCCCGGTGGAACTCGATCTCGTCGAGGAGTGCGCCGTCTGCAAAGGCAACGGCGCCGCCCCCGGTGCGCAGATCAGGATGTGCGGAGAGTGTGGCGGACGTGGCACCATCAGCTTTGGTCAGGGTGGATTCGCGGTCAATCGCCCATGCCCGGCCTGCCTTGGGCGTGGAACCGTGCCGACCGAGAAGTGCGGTGCGTGCGCTGGCGCGGGCCAGGTTCGATCCCGCCGGAAGGTGAACATCACGGTGCCCAGCGGTGCCGAGAGTGGCTCGCGTGTGCGCTTGAAAGAGCAGGGGTCGCGAGGCCAGAACGGCGGTCCCACTGGCGATCTGATCATCACCTTTCAGGTACTCGCCGATCGCGCCTACACTCGCGACGGTCTCGATCTGATTCTCGGCGTGCCGATCAACATCGCGCAGGCCACACTGGGGTCGAAGATTCAGTTGAAGACGCTCGACGGCACGCGCGTGGCGCTGCGCATTCCCGGCGGAACACCGAGCGGAAAGCGCTTTCGCGTGCGAGGGCAGGGGATCGAGAAGGAGGGCAAGCGCGGTGACCTGCTGGTGGATGTGCAGATCACGGTGCCGGAGAAACTGAACGATGAGCAGGAAAAGCTGATGCGAGAGTTTGCCGAAGCGGGCGGGTTGAAGTTCTGACCGCGGCGTCTGTCGGAGCGGCGTGGAGCGGGCATCGTGTCGCGATCGAACGGTTTGCGCACGAGGCGGGCCTGCGCGCCGATGCGGCGCACGACATGGCGCATCTGGCACGAGTGGTCGCCACGGCGGCGCGGTTGTCTGCCGAAGAGGGAGCGGAGCCTGACATCGTCATGCCCGCCGCGTGGCTCCACGACTGCGTGCATGTGCCGGTCACATCGCCCGACCGGCCGCGGGCATCGCTGATGGCGGGTGACGCAGCGATCGCGCTGCTCGCCGATCTCGGCTACCCCGTCGCGCTGCATGACCGCATCCATCACGCAATCGCCGCCCACAGCTTCAGCGCCAGAATCGCGCCGCTGTCTATCGAGGCACGTGTGGTGCAGGACGCCGATCGGCTCGATGCACTGGGCGCGGTGGGTGTGGCGCGCTGCCTGATGCTTGGCGGACAACTGGGTCGGACGCTGTACGACTCAAACGATCCCTTCGCCGAGCGTCGCACGCCAAACGATCGCGTCTCATCGATCGATCACTTCTACACCAAGCTGCTCACGCTGGCCGCCACCATGCAGACGGCGTCGGGACGCCGTGAGGGGCAGCGGCGCACGGCGTTCATGGTGGCGTATCTCGATCAGCTGCGCAGCGAACTCTGACGTCAGCGGACGTCGAAGACGTATTTCTCCAACTGTTCTATCTGCAGCTCGGCCTGCGCGACCTCGAAGGCGAGAATGTCGCCGGAGGTGACCATGCCCACCAGGCCACCCTCACTCATCACTGGAAAGTGACGGATGCGGCGCGTGCTCATCATGGCGCGGCAGACGGCGATCTTGACGTCGGCGGTGATGGTCATCGGGTCGGCGGTCATCACGTCGCCGACGATCGTCAAGGCGGGATCGCGTGATGCCGCAACCACGCGCCGCATGACATCGCGTTCGGTGAAGATGCCGACCAGGCGATTCCCCTCCACCACCACCACGCCGCCGATGCCTTTCTCATTCATCACGTGCGCGGCGTGCAGCACCGTGTCGGATGGTGCGACGGCGATGACGGATGTTCCCTTCCGCGCGAGCAGGTCGTTTACGCTGGACATGCGAGAGCCTCATGAGCGATTGTCTTCAGAGGATAGCCCCGGGAACCTCTCGCCGCCAGCGACGGGCTCAGGCGAGGATCGGGAGCGCCGCGCGCCGTGTGACGGGTGAGCCGGATTCGATGAATCCGCCGCCGAGGACGCGGTCGCCGTCGTAGAGGACCATCGACTGCCCGGGGGTGATCGCAGTCAACGGCGCGTCGAGCGCCAGCTCGATCTCATCGGCATCCACGCGAACGATCTCGGCCGGTACCGGCGTCGCGCGATGGCGGTGCTGCACCTGGACGCGCGCACCCACGCCGAGCGGCTCCGCGCACATCCAGCTCACGCCGCGCGCGACCAATCCACGGCCGAGCAGTGCACTGCGCGGTCCGAGCACGACGGCGCGCGTGTCGGGGTGTATCGCGACGACGAACATCGGTGACGCAAAACCACCGGGCAGCCCCTTCCGCTGCCCGATCGTGAATCGCGCGAATCCATCGTGCTCGCCCGCCGGCGTCCCATCTTCCAGCACGAACGGCCCACGCTGCAGCGACGGGGCATCGTCACCGAGTTCGCGGCGAATGATCTTGATATGATCGCCATCCGGTACAAAGCAGATATCCTGACTCTCCACCTTCTCGGCGATCACTTCCAGGCCCAGCCGGTGCGCCGCGGCGCGCGTCTCGGCCTTCGTCTGATGCCCCACCGGCAGCAGCAACCGTTGGATCACGTGGCGCTCGATGCCCCAGAGGAAGTACGACTGATCCTTGCCGTGATCCAGACCGCGATACAGATCGCCATTGTGCGCACGTGCGTAGTGACCGGTGGCAATCCAGTCACACTCCAGCGCCTCCGCCTTCCGCACCAGATCGCGAAACTTGGTGAAGGTGTTGCAGCGCACGCAGGGAATGGGCGTCCGACCGCGGCTGTATTCATCCACGAAGTCGTGCACGACGTCGCGGCTGAAGGCGCTTTCGAGGTTGAGCACGTAGTGCGGTACACCGAGCTGCTGGCACACCCGGCGGGCGTCGTTCACACTGTCCAGCGAGCAGCAGGGGCGATCGGGGAGGTCTTCGCCGTGGCAGAACAGCTTCATCGTGGCGCCGATGATCTCGTACCCCTCGTCGTGCAGCAGCGCAGCGGCGACCGAACTGTCCACGCCACCGCTCATCGCCACCAGAACGCGCTGCCCTGGCATCGGCCTACGCCGCGCCAGCGAGGCGCCGCGCCTTCTCGACGAGGGCGGGGAACACCTCGCAGACGCGCGAGATGTCTTCGTCGGTGCTGAGCGCGCCAACGGACAGACGCACCGCGGCGCCGGCCAGTGATCGCGACACGCCCATCGCGCTGAGCACATGACTCGGCGACACGCTTCCGCTCTGACACGCCGACCCGCCGCTGGCGGCGATACCCGCCAGATCCAGCGCCATCAACAGGCTCTCGCTGTCGGTACCGGGGACGCTGATGTTGAGAATGTGCGGCGCGCGGGTCGCGCCGACGCCATGCACCACGGCATCCGGCACGCGCGCCAGGATTGCGCGCTGCAACGCATCCCGCAGCGAGCCCAGACGCGCACACTCGCGCTCGCGCTCCGCCAGCTGCAGTTCGGCGGCGACGGCCAGACCCACGGCGAATGCCACGTTCTCCGTGCCAGGGCGGCGACCACGATCCTGCGATCCCCCGTGAAACAATGGCGCGAACGGTGTGCCACGACGGATGTACATCGCGCCGATGCCCTTCGGCGCACCGATCTTGTGACCGCTGATCGAAAGCAGGTCCACCGGCAACGTGGTCATGTCGATCGGCAGCTTCCCGAACGCCTGCACCGCGTCGGTGTGCATCAGCGCGCCGACACCGTGCGCGTGCGCACCGATCATCGGGACATCCTGCACCACGCCGATTTCGTTGTTGATCCACATCACCGAGCACACGGCCACCTGCGCATCGATCATCTGCGCGACGGCATCGGTGGTCACGATTCCGTTGCCATCCACCGCCAGAATGCGCTCGTCGCCACCTTCACGCGCAACCTGATGCACCACCTCGAGCACCGCCTTGTGCTCCGTGGGACTGGTGACGACCGCGTTGCGGCCGAGGGCGCGACGGGTGCGCCACGGTCCGATGATGGCGAGGTTATCCCCCTCCGTGCCGCCGGACGTGAAGACGATTTCATCCGGCTTCGCGCGGAGGCAGGCCGCAATGCGCGAACGCGCCTCGTCGAGCGCGGTACGCGCATCACGGCCCCACCGGTGCACGCTCGATGGATTTCCGAATCGCGCGCCGAAGAACGGCGTCATCGCGTTCAGCACCTCCGCGCGAACGGGGGTGGTGGCGGCGTGATCGAGGTAGATGTGCTGCGGCATGATGCTTCAAGATAGGATGGCTGGGCGCCGCTGCCTACGGCTCAGCCGGTTTCCAGCACCGCCCGCACCGGCGCCGCGTCGGCCCCGCTCACCAGCACCGGGTAGGCCGTCAGCACATACTCCCCGTCAGGCACCGCCCGCAGGTCGAGATTCTCCAGCACGTAGGCGCCGCCATCAAACAGCGCGCGGTGCACCGCCAGGTCACTGGCGGTTCGCGGGTCGACGCTCGGAGCGTCCACACCGACGAGCTGCAGGCCACCCCCAACCAGCCAGGTCGCGGCCTCCTCGGTCAGCGTCGGCCACGCCTCAGGGAACACCCCCGTGGCGACCGAGCGCCCGGTCCGCAGCAGCAGACGCACTGGTGCCGGCCGCCCCGACAGCGCGGCCTGCAGCCATTCCATCGTGATCGAGCGGCCGTCGGCGGCGTCGCGGGCATCGAGGACGGTGGCGGGACCCTGAAAGGCCGGCAACGGCAGGCGCTCGCTCGGCGCGCCACTGTCCGCAATGTGCAGCGGGGCATCGGCGTGGGTGCCGTTGTGCCAGCTGGTCGTCACGTGCCTCACGTTCACGCTGGCCCCCGCCGCGATCGCGATCGCCCACCCGCAGCTGTATGGCGTATCGCCTGGCCACGGCGGGGTGTCGGCGCCATACGCCACGCTGATGTCGTACAGTGTCACGGCGACGCTCCGCAGGAATTCGTGCGCACCGCGTCGCTGCCGCACGTCATCATGAATGCTGCATGGTCCACGGGCGTCTCTTCAGAACGTCGATACGTCGAGTGACGCAACGTCGCAGACGCGGAGTGTTTCCGTGGTATGAAACGGCTCGCCGTAGCGCGCTCGAATCAGCGAGCCGTAGTGCGCCGACTGATGCCGAATGATGTCGGGGAGCGGTTCACCGTTCGGATACACTTCACCGGCCTGCGTCAGTCCATCGAACTGCGATCGATAACAGCGAATCGCCGCCAACTTCTGCTCGAAGACATCGCTGATATCCACCACAAAGGACGGGGCGATGGCATCCTCGCGAAACGCGAGGGCGTGAATCACCTTGCGTGGTCGAAAGGCGGGGAGATCCACCACCAGGTTCCTGAGCCCCGAGAGAAAGCAGGCGTCCCGCACGAGCTGCGCGGTGGCGATGTGATCGGGGTGTCGCCCCTGGCGGGCGTGCGTGATGATCACCGCCGGTCGATGCCGGCGGATCGCACGGATCACTGCCTCGCGGGAGGTCGGCGTGTTCTCGATGTGTGCATCGGGCAGATGCAGATTCTCGCGCACCGACACGCCGAGGATCCGTGCCGCTTCCCGCGCTTCGTCGGCGCGCAGCTCGACTGTCCCGCGGCTGCCCGTTTCACCTGCAGTGAGATCGACGATACCGGTGCGACGACCGGCGGCAGCGCTGGCCAGTAGAGTGCCGCCGCATACCAGCTCGACATCGTCGGGGTGCGCCATGATTGCAAGCACGTCAAGCGAAGCGGTCATTCGGGTAACCTACACGACGGGTGCCGCGCAGGCGGTGTCACGCGATGGCGGCAGATGTCGCGACGCGCTCGGTGTCTCGGTCGACAGCGGCGGGGCGTGCTGCGTCCGGCGAGAGGGCGTCCATCACGGCGCAGGCGCGGGCCGCGATCCGTTCGCCAGCGGCGACGCAGTCGCCGACACTCACACCACGGCGGAATTGTCCGTCCACCAGCAGTCCTGGCACCGCCAGTTCGATCGCGTCGGCCGCCGTCGCGCAGGCATCGTGCCCCACGTTGTACTGCGGAATGGCCTGTGGCCACGCCGTCTGATGCACGAACGTTGGAGCGCCGCGCACACCCAGCAACTCGCCCAACTCCGGGAGCACCAGCTTCAACAGCGCCTCTGTGCTGGCGCCATGCAGTTCGCGGTGACGCACACCGCCAACAAAGCAGGTGAGCAGCACATGCCCAGCGGGCGCTCGGCCCTCGAAGAGTGTGGTCGAGAACAGCACGCCCAGCGTTGTGCGCTTTTCAGCGCTGGGCACCAGACACCCAAATCCATCGAGGGCGTGCGCGACCTGTTCGCGCCTGAAGCCGAGTACCAGCGAGATGACGGGCGGGTAGTCGACATTTGCGAACGTCGTGAGCGAGTCGTGCGCCGCCGCCGGAAGGTCGATCGCGCGCACCGCGTGCAATGGGAGCGTGGAGATCACGACGTCGGCGCTGAGGGTGCTGCGCACGCCGTCGCGCTCGACGATGACCTCGCGTTGGGCGCCGGTGTCGGTGATGGCGACGACGCGCGTGCCGGTGAGAATCGACTCGCGCCCGATGGCGTCGGCGATGGCGTCCGAGAGCGATCCCATTCCGTCGATGAACGAGACCATGGTTGCGTGCGGCGAGGTGAGCCCGGGTTGGCCGCGTGCGATGCGGCTCTTTCGTGCGCCCGCAATCGCGCCGCGCAGAATTGAACCGTGTTCCTGTTCCAGGGTGGCCAGTCGCGGGAACGCGTGCCGGACGCTGAGTCGCTCCGGGTCACCGGCGTAGACACCGGAGACGAAAGGATCGACGGCCCACGTGAGCGGTTCGTGACCGAGCCGTCGGCGCACAAACGCCGCCACCGATTCATCGCCGCCACTCGTCCGCTGTGGAACCAACGGCTCCATCAGGATTCGCAGCTTTGCGAAGAGGCTCAACAGCGGGGAGCGCAACAAGGCGAGCGGGGATGACGGAACGGCGAGCGCACGGCCGTCGCGGACGATGTAGCGCCGCTGCGCCTGTGGTGCGGCGTGGCGGAGCTGCGCGGTGAGCCCGAGCGCGTTGACCAGCGTCGCCATCTCTCCGGTGAGCATGCACGAGTTGGGGCCCTGCTCAACCAGATACCCATCGCGGTGCGTCGTCTGCATCATACCACCAACGGTGGGCCCGGCCTCGAGCACCGTGACATCGACACCGCGGCGCCGGAGGTGCCATGCGGTGGTGAGACCGGTCAACCCGGCACCACACACCAGTGCGCGCGGCACCGGTACCATTGCGGTCAGTCGACCAGCCAGTCGCGCGGCGCCAACATCGCCGTCAGCTCGGCTTCAAAGCTGCCCGGCTCCCAGACCGGCGCGTACGGCCACGCGGCGAGCGGAGGAAGGCTCATCAACACGCTCTCGATTCGTGCTGCGGTGTGCAGGCCAAAGTGCGTGCCGCGATCGTGGACCAGATTGAACTCCACGTATCGTCCCCGACGAACGAGCTGAAAGTCGCGCTCACGGTCGCCGTACGGTGAGTCGCGGCGGCGCTCCACCAGCGGCGCGTAGGCGGTGCTGAGGCTGCGTCCGATGGCATCGACGAACGCCAGCGTGGCATCTGCATCGAGTCCGCTCTCGTCTTCGCCGGGGCGCAGATGATCGAAGAACACACCGCCCACGCCTCGCGCTTCACCGTCGCGATGGAGATTGCGGAAGTACTCATCGCACCACGGCTTGAAGCGCTGGTGGAGCGATGGGTGGAACTGGTCACCGATCGTGGCCAGCGTGCGGTGGAAATGCTGCACGTCTTCGCGAATCGGGTAGAACGGCGTGAGATCGGTGCCCCCGCCGTACCACGCGTCGCGCAGGTTTCCGTCTTCGTCGCTGAGCTCGAAGTAGCGCACGTTGAGGTGCACCGTGGGAATCATCGGGCTCTTCGGATGCACGACGAGACTGACTCCGGTGGCGAAGAAGTGCGATTCACCATCCGACACGCCGCGACCACCCAGTTTGGCGGCGGCCGCCGCCGGCAGGCGCCCGTAAACGACGCTGCGATTGATTCCCGCCTTCTCGAATGTCGCGCCGTCGATCAGGACACGTGAATACCCGCCACCACCTTCGGCGCGGGTCCACGAGTCCTCGCGAAATCCCTTGCCGCCGTCGAGCCGTGTGAAGAGCGCCGTCAGCTCCTCGTGCAGATCCGCAATCCACGCAATCGCCCGGCTGCGACGAACATCAGCGGCGTTGGTTTCGTCGGCCGACGCCACAGTGGGAGATGTCGCGCCGGTCACGACGCGAGTCGTTCCCTGGCGCGTGGTACGGGCACGGAAGCCTGCGGTGCCCGCCACTCTCGGACCGTGTCGATGAACGCCTTGGCATTCGCCACCGGAATATCGGGCAGGATGCCATGCCCCAGATTCGCGATATGGCCGCGACCACCAAACTCCTCGAGCATGCGCAGCGTCCGGGCCCGAACGGTGCTCGGGGGCGCGTAGAGCATACATGGATCGAGGTTGCCCTGCAGCGCCACCGGGAGGTGCTCCATGCGCTTGCGCGCTTCGGCGGCGCCAACCTGCCAATCGACGCCGATCACGTCCGCCATCGTGGCCTGAGCCAGCTCTTCCATCGCCCAGCCAGCGCCGGGGGCGAAGACGATCAGGGGAACGTTCGCGGTGCGCGCGATGGCAGCGACGCGCGCGAGATAGGGGAGTGCGAACTGGCGGAACTCGTGCGGTGCCAGTGCGCCGGCCCAACTCTCGAAGATCTGTAACGCCTGCGCCCCTGCGGCCGCCTGCGCGACGAGGAAGTTGCCGACGGCGGTCGCCAGCTTGTTCAGCAGCGCATGCGCGTCCTGCGGCGATTCGTACAGCATCCGCTTGGCGACGGCGAACTGCTTGGTGCCTTTGCCCTCCACCATGTAGGCCGCCAGCGTCCACGGCCCACCAGCGAAGCCGATCAGCGGTACGCGCCCGTCCAGCTCGCGGCGCGTCATCCGAACGGCGTCCAGCATGTAGCCGAGTCCTTCTTCAGGCACCACCGGGCTGAGGCGCGCGATCGCGTCGCCGCTCCGCAGCGGTGAGGAGAACACCGGGCCCACGCCTTCGTCCACCGTCAGATCCATGCCCATCGCCTGCGGAACAACCAGGATGTCGCTGAAGATGATCGCCGCGTCCACGCCCATGATGTCCACCGGCTGGAGCGTCACTTCGGTGGCCAGTTCCGGATTGCGGCACATCTCCAAAAACCCACCCGACTTGGCGCGCACTGCGCGGTACTCGGGGAGGTAACGCCCAGCCTGGCGCATCATCCAGACCGGCGGGCGCTCCACGATCTCGCGCCGACAGGCGCGCAAAAAAAGATCGCTCCGTTTCGGCTGCGAGGGAGCGGCGACTGTGTCAGCGGTCAGGGACGGCGTCGATTTGATCGTCATCTGGAGCGTCAGGAATTCGGTGGAACGAAGGCCGATGCTCCATCACGCATCATCGGCATCGTGGAGAAGTCAGCCGGCACACCGCGACGCGGCGTGCTGGCAAAGAGTTTGTCGAGGTGCACGGCGAGATCGTCCACATTCTCGCCCCGTGCGATGGCATCGCTGAACACGTTCATGGGACGCGCGAGCAGCTTGGCGACGATCCGTTCGGCGGTGCGCTCCGCCACGTTGTCGCCCGCGACGAAGGCCACTTCGCGTCGGCAGAGGTCCACCAGCGCATCATGCAATGAGCGAATCGCCAGACGCGCGGCGCCCGTCGCCAGCCAGTGGCGGAGCCAGCGCATTTCGTGGTCCACAATGCGTTCTGCATCGGGGACGGCCGACAGTCGAGCCGCCTCAGCGGCGATGATCGGCTGGTGCAACGAATCGAGATCGATCAGCGTCACGCTCTGTAGCGCACCGGCACGGGGATCCACGTTGCGCGGCATGGCCAGATCGAGCACGAGGAGCGGAGCCTGGTCGTACCCGACGTTGACTCGCGCCTGGTGCAACTGATCGGCGATCAGCGTGTGCGTCGCGGCGCCGGTGGCGATGATCACCACATCGGCGAAGGCCGCCTCCACGTGCAGCGAATCGATCGGAGCGACGCGACCGCGCAGGCTCTCGGCGAGCTCCTGCGCCCGTTCCATCGTGCGGTTCATGAGCACGATATCCACCGCACCGAGCTTCGCCAGCTGACGTGCGGCGCGTGTGCCCGTCTTTCCACACCCGATGATCAGGCAACGCGCGTGTTGCAGAGATCCGAACCGCTGCAGCGCAACGGCGGCCGCCTCGGCGCCGATCGAATTGCGACCGGTCGAGATGTTGGTATCGGACTGGACCCGTCGGCCGGTGCGCAACGCGATCTCGAACAGCCGATGCAACATCGGCCCGACGGTGTTCATTTCACAGGCGGTGCGGTACGACGAGCGTACCTGCCCGAGGATCTGGCCGTCGCCGAGAATCTGACTCTCCAACCCAGCGGCGAGGCGGAGCAGGTGACGACCCACTTCATCGCCGATCCGAATGTTGAGCGCCGCCAGCAGGGCGAGGCGTTCAGCTGGCTCCGGCATCCAAACCGCGCTCAGATGTTCGACCGCCTCTTCCAGTGCCGCCTGCCCGCCGGACTCGGTCCACACATACAGTTCGGTGCGATTGCAGGTCGAAACCAGCGCGAGTTCGCAGACGCCCCCGCCAAGCAGTGCGCCGTACATCTCGCCGAGTCGCTGCTCGGCCACATGAAAGCGCTCACGCGTGGACACGTCTGCGGTTCGATAGTCCACCGCCAGGCAGATCAGCATGCGTTCACCGGTTT
>Ga0335394_10000425_pt1 | contig 44664 bp, 28 predicted proteins | sample MAT03_FD_205741 | JGI IMG/M metagenome (GOLD analysis project Ga0335394, IMG submission 205741) | Freshwater microbial communities from Lake Fryxell liftoff mats and glacier meltwater in Antarctica - MAT-03 (spades assembly) (version 2) ... | reverse complement strand
CTAAACAAACCTATGGCTTCTGTTTTTATTGCTTCAGTCCTCTTACTTTTTCTCGCGTTTGGACTTCACAACGATTTGCTTTCACTTATTCACATTAGGATTTCAGCCCTTGACCAATTTCGGGCTGCCGGCAGATTTATCTGGTTTTTTTATTATTGTCTTCCTTTGTTCTTGTTTCCTGTTTTATATCATACGCTCAACAATTACTTTGTGAGTGTAAAATTCTTGTTTGTTTTTAAGTCAGTCTGCATTGCATTTTTCTTACTGAACCTGTTTGAAGCAAACTCAATTTTTAAATTTAATCAAGAAGTCTTCTGGCAATTCACTAATTTTTTTAATGAAGACGCCTTAAAAGATGATGAAAAAAAGCAGGTGCGTTTTGCAAGAGGAGCAAATGTGCAAGCAATAATTCCTTTGCCTTTTTATCATGAAGGAAGCGAAGTGTATTCGAGGCCCGAAACGGGATCCATGCTCCCCTCAATGATTCTTTCTTATCACTGCAACTTACCGATATTAAGCTCATTCCTTTCCCAGACATCCACTGACGAGACGGAAGAGGTTATAAATGTTTTGAATGCCTACAAAAAAGGACACCCCTGCGAGAATTTAATGGATAAAAGAGATTTTCTCCTACTAAAAACACCTTTCCCGCTCATGGCTGACGAAGAGAGGCTCTACAGCAAAGCACTCCCAGTGTTTAGAGATAGTCTTCTAGAAGTAGCTGCTCTTAAAAAGGAAAAACTATTCAAAAAACCAACTGACACACAAACTTTTTTTATTCAGCGGAATAAAAAGAAGGAAGCACTAGCATCAGGAATAGTATTTATAGGTCATGAAAACAGAAAACCTTTTTTAACGACCAGCATGGATGATTACGAGACGGTTTTCACGCTTGATTCCAATATTTTGAAATCAGGCAATTATATTTTAAGTCTTCATTGTCACTACAAAGAAAAATCGTATACAGCGGTTAGTTGCAATCTCATCTTAAGCCGCGGCGGCGAATGGATACAAAACACACCTTTAAAAGCGTTCAGTGGTTTTTACGAGGAGTATGCTGTGTTTGAGCAGAAAATCTCTTTGAATGGCAGAAAAAAATATGATTTTCTCTTGAAAGGCACTGCTGGTATGAGCTACCGTATATCAAATTTTATGCTGCGGCCTGAAAATACAACAGTTATCCAATTGAATAAAAAAGATAGCATCATAAATAATTTTCCACGTTAAGCTTTTCTAAATAGCAAAACATACATTAAATTAAAAAATTCCTGGATGATTATTTTCAGGCGCATCTTACTAAAAACAACATTGTCTTTTAATTGGACTTCCGCAGGAGCTATTTTTAATGTATTGTCGTTGGACGATAAATAAATAAACTCGAAATCGAATAAGTATCTGTTGATCCTTGTGGATAAGAATTTTTCCTTGCCCTTTTTATTAAATCCTTTGAGCCCGCACTGCGTATCACTGATTGACATCCTAAGGATTCTCTTACTAAAATACCGGAAGACTTTTGACAAGCTTTTACGGAATATCGACATTTTTTTCTGGTAATACACGTCGCTACGGTTGCCTGACACCACATCATAATTACCCTTAATCAACTCGGAAATAAGCCAAGACATACTTTGATTCGTAAAAGGGAAGTCTATATCTGTACACACAATAAACTCACTTGAAGCTATCTTCACCCCATGTCTTAATGCAAATCCTTTTCCGTGATTTTTTTCGTAAGAGAGATACTTAACGGCTATGCCATTTTGTTTGAGGTGCTCTATCTGATTTGGAATTTTATTATCAGTTGAGCCGTCATTGACAATGATGTAGTTAACCGAATAAAGTCCCTTTACAAAATCATTAAAGCAAATCAACTCTAAAGGCCAGGAATCGTTAGGGTTGTAACAGGGCAAAACTATATCAACCGGTACCGGCATTTTAAATAAATTAAAGCTGTGGAAAGTTCTTTTGTCTTAGATGACCATTTCTTTGATATCGCCTTCAACGATCAGTTTGCCGGCAGTAGCGTTTCTAATTTCGTCCACACTTATTCCGGGTGCGCGTTCTAATAATTTAAATCCGCCTTCAGGAACAATCTCATAAACCCCCAATTCTGTTACCACTCTTTTCACGCATCTCACGCCAGTTAGGGGAAGTTCACATTTTGGCAATAATTTAGACTGGCCTGCTTTATTTACCTGCTGCATGGCGACAATGATATTCTTGGCACTGGCTACAAGGTCCATAGCGCCACCCATTCCCTTTACCATTTTTCCTGGAATTTTCCAGTTAGCAATATCGCCGTTCTCGCTCACTTCCATTGCGCCTAAAATTGTAAGATCTACTTTTTGAGCGCGAATCATTCCGAAGCTGGTTGCGCTGTCGAAAATACTTGAACCTTTTAATAAAGTGATTGTTTGTTTCCCGGCATTGATAAGATCGGCATCTTCTTCTCCATCAAATGGAAATGGTCCCATGCCCAGTATCCCGTTCTCCGATTGAAGAACTACGTTAAAGCCTTCGGGAATATAATTTGCAACAAGGGTCGGAATCCCGATTCCAAGGTTCACAAAGGTTCCATCTTTCACTTCCTGTGCAATGCGTTTTGCTATTCCGTTTTTATCTAACATAATTAATAAGCTGGCTTATATTCGTTTTTAAATTGATTCTTTAAATTATCTGCAAGATTTTTTGCTATGCGCATCCTGCCTTTTCCATCATAGTGTTCCGTTGTCCAGTTCTGATCTATAAAGTTTTTCCCTTTTACAAGTTCCAGGTTATCCACAACCATACAACCCGCTCTTGAATACCTTTTCACCAGAAAATCCCTGTTTTCTTTCATTAAAAATACTAATTCCTTTCCAACCAGACTATCCGCGTATTCAACATTTTCAGCCATCAAATTTAAGTATAAATTTATTTTATTTGTGCTGCACCAGTCTGCAATCTGGTCAAAATCTTTTATTCTCGGATTTTCATCATCGAGATTAAATGCATAGCTCTTAATATTGTGGCAGGCAAGGACTATCTTCTCCATATGCCAGGATCCATCCGCCTTAAGACAACCGCCCTGAGCCATGGCAAAATCCCATTCGGCGGTAGTTGCGTATTTGAAGGGCTTTTGAAAGACAAGCTTTTTAGTTTGCCACTCTTTCTTCATTTCCTGTTCGCGCTGTTGCTCAGTTCTATTATCAAAAGCCTGCAGGCTCAATAAAAAACGATTTACCATGTTGGGATAAGGCCTGGTAAATACCAACGATTCCTGCAATTGTGTTTCTAGTTTCGAGTGAATCCATGCCGCATCAAAAGATCTCAAATTCAAAGTAATAACAATGGCTTTCGGCCTTTTTTCGGCAAGATCAATTTCGTTTAACCAATGCCGGTAAATTCCACCGTGCGCACCATACTTGGTAATAGCACTTATCTTTATAGAAGGAAAAAATAAATTAGTGAGTTCTGAAATACTACTCTTAGTGGAGTCATTGGAACTATAGGTGATGTTGGAAGACTCTCCAAAATAATACACATCTGTATTTTTCTGCACGTGTTGAATTTCAATAATCTCTTTGCTTTTATCAGCCAGATCTTTCTTATAAAAAGTAAATGTGTAAACCAGATTTAGTCCTACCAGGATTAAAAAGAGCAACACAACTTTTATGAAAATAGTCTTTAGCATTAGAATTGAAAGTAGATAAAGGCAAATTTTTGTGTTCCTGATAAAGCAAACAAACAAAATAATAAAACTGTATAAACAGCCCATCTGTAGGGAGTGAGAAAAGAATTTAGTTTTTTATCGAATCTCGAATTGTAAGTAAAAACATCAGAGACCACCAATAAACCTATAAAGAGGCTGGGCGTCAATAAATTTAAATCGGAAAACGTAATGCCAGTGTTCCTAAAAAGAGAACTAATAATTTCTTTTGCTTTTGGAAAATCCTCTGCCCTGAAAAAAATCCAGATAAATGAAGTTATAACAAACGTCTTAAGAACAAGTAGGATGTTCAAAAAGCTCCATCGCTTTTTAACTTCAAATTTAAATAGCCGCGAAAAATATCTTTCTGCAAGCATCATGACACCGTGCAATGCGCCCCAAACGACAAAGGTCCAACTTGCGCCATGCCAGAGCCCACTCACCATAAACACAACCAGAATATTTACAGACCATCTTGGAAGCTTCACACGATTTCCGCCCAAAGGAATATAAAGATAATCGCGAAACCAGGTACTCAACGAAATGTGCCAGCGCGACCAGAATTCGGAAATGCTTTTAGAAAGATAAGGCGTTTTAAAATTGTCCATAATATTTATTCCCAATAACCTTGCGCAGCCTACCGCAATAATTGAATAGCCGTAGAAGTCGGCATAGATTTGAAATGAAAACAGAAAAATAGCTTCAAGAATTTCTAACGAGTTATAAATTGTAGGGTCGAGGTATACCGAATTAACGAAGGGCGCAATGTTATCGGCAATCACCATTTTTACGAACAAACCGAACAAGACGAGTTTAAATCCATCTGAAAAATTGTTGTATAAAGGTTTGTGCTCTTTTTTAAGCGCGTTGCCAAGGTGGTTGTAACGCTCAATGGGACCAGCTACCATCTGCGGGAAAAAGAGGACATAATTTGCAAAATAGCCGAGGTGTCTTTCCGCTTTTTGCTTGCCGCGATAAACTTCTATCGTATAACTCATCGACTGAAATGTGTGAAACGATAGGCCTATGGGCAGGATGATATTCAGATTCACAGGATGGAATTCTTTCCCGAAAAAATTAAACGTGTAAACCAGATTCTCGTTGAGGAAATTAAAATATTTGAAAAAACACAACAATAAAATATTGGACAGAAGACTTGCGATGAGCCAGTGCCTTTTTTTCTTTCCTTCAGCCCTTTCGATTGCTATGGCAGAAGAATAATCTATAACAATGATGAGGAAGAGAATTAAAATATATTTTGGCACAAAAGCCATGTAAAAATAACAGCTGGCGAAAAATATCAGAATCCATCTGTATTTAAAAGGCAAGAAATAATAAAGGGCAACGACTACCGGCAGAAAAAATAAGAAATGGAGCGAGTTAAATAACATTTACAATTCTTCTTTTAATCGGAATACTTCCACCTCGTCTTTTGTAAATAAAGTTTCGAACCGACCTGCTATTCTTTTAAAAGCGATTTCCTTCTTCAAAGTGGTATCGCTCATCACGAGGTATTTTACTTTCCTTTTCAAAAATCTTTCAGCAACCGTCGTATCATTCATAAAATGGTCGCGGGAAATGGGAAATCCCTTTTGATCCATAAAGTACAATGAAATATCAAAACTCTGATCAGGTATGCTAAGAATAAGATCGTTTCGTTTAATTCCATGTTTTCGAAGCTCAGGCGTAAATCCTTCAATGCGTTTAATAGAATGACTATAATCCCAGAAAAGGTATTTCGCGAGCTTGCTTTCATCTTCCGATATAAAAGGAAACCAATAAACAAGCTTATCGTCCTCTACGGTTCTAAGGCGATAGACGGCTGCTGCATGAAGCGCATTGAAAAGAACTACACAAATAATAAACAGCCTAACGAAAGCAATGTTGTTAACTACAAAATTTGTTTTAGAAATGATATGTGCAAAACACAAAAATGTAATCACAGGGAAGATCATCAGATTATTCAAGTAATAATCGTGAACGCTGAATACCTGGAAAAAAAATACGAGGTAGCTTATAAAAAACAAAGTTGCAAAAACAAAACTGTACTTAAGAAAGCTATTTAATTCCCTGAATTTTGCAGACACAAAAATTACAAGTGTTATAAAAAAGAAAAACATGGGCTTATTTAAAAAAACCGGAAAATGATTATTAAAAAGAAATTTAAGATTATAAATCAATTGATCCTCATCCATTTCCCAAACGGGCAGCACAGTCAACAAAAAGATATTGTTGCTGTTATTGTCGTTGTAGCTCAATGCAAAACGATACCAGGCAATTATGCAGGAAATGGCCACAAGAATACTAACGAGGGGCAAAGTTTTTTTTACAAACAGTCCTTCTGTGCCAAGAACTTTGTTTAATCTGAGAATATCTGCCAGAGAGAAAAATAAGAGTACTGAAAGTCCCATTACCGCGCTTGCTTTTACAAGCACCGCCAACGTGCCCAAGAACAGCGCCCAGTAAAAAAATTTCACCCGCTTTGTATTGTAAAAGGTTAGAAAACAACAAAATGAAATGATCCCGATAGAAAGTGCCGGAACATCGGCTATAAAATTTAGACTGTAGTAGGCTAATAAGGGTGAAGTGAGAAAAACACTTGCCGTGAAAAAAGCAAGAAGCGGCGATTTATAAAAACGAAGAATTGTATTAAAGAGGAAAAAGATTCCGGTAAGAAAAATTAAATATTCAAGAAGTCTATAAATAAATTCATGCTCTCCAAAAACTTTCCACAAACATGCTACGGTGTAATTTAATATTGGAAACTCGCTCACCGCTTTGCCATCCACAGGACCTTGGTAATGAATTTTTGGGGAAAAGAAATGAAACCCTTCTTCGTAATAATTTTTTGTTATAGAAAGGCAATCGGCCTGGCGCCATTGATGAATAGAGCCAGGACGGTAAAAAAGAGTTTTCGTATAAAAATTCAGAAAAAAAAGGCAAACAACAAAAAGCAGTAGAAGGATGTTTTTTTTAAAAATGGAATTAAACATTGTCCTGTATTTACTGTTAAATTGTCTGCAAAATTATAAACATCAAAAATAGGTTTTATTCCAGTAGTGAAACAGGACTATGCCTGTTTTTTCTTTACTGTTCTTTGCTCAATACGCTTTTCGTATTTTTCTCCTTTAAAAATACGGTGCACATATATTCCTGGAGTATGCACAAAATTAGGATCAAGCTCTCCGGCAGGCACAAGTTCTTCCACTTCCGCAATTGTTATTCTCCCTGCCATAGCCATCATCGGATTGAAATTACGTGCCGTACTTCTGAAAATAAGATTTCCTGCAGTATCTCCTTTCCAGGCTTTTACAAGCGCGAAATCCGATTCAAAAGCTCTCTCCATTAGGTATTCTTTTTCCTCACCATTATAGGTAAACTTCCTTACCTCTTTTCCTATTGCTACTTCGGTACCAACTCCTGCGGGCGTGTAGATCACTGGCATACCGTACCCCGCAGCCATGCAGCGGGTAGCGAGTGTGCCCTGTGGAACCAATTCTACTTCCAGTTCTCCGCTAAGCATTTGCCGCTCGAATTCATCGTTCTCGCCCACATAACTGGCAATCATTTTTTTAATTTGTTTGGTTTGTAATAACAGTCCCAGCCCAAAATCGTCTACTCCTGCATTGTTACTGATGCAGGTGAGATTTTTCGTTCCCATTTTTACCAATTCTGCTATGCAGTTCTCAGGAATACCGCACAAGCCAAAGCCACCCACCATCAGGGTCATCCCGTCTTTTATATCTTTTAATGCTTCTTCTGCATTTTTAACTACCCTGTTTATCATATTTATTTTTCGTTAATTTCCTCATTAATAGCCGTTCCACCAACTTCTCTTCTGTAATAGAAAGGCCGTGTTTTAATTAGCCTGAACTCCGGTGTATTACATACGTATGTTATATCCTTTAGTTTTTTTCCAAAAAGTGTGGTGTCCGTAAAGTTAGTAAAGATTACAAAATTAAACTTATTCTTAAAAAACCAATCTTCATTTGCAACATGCTGATAAAAAGACACATCATCGAAAACCGCGTAAACTTTTACGCCCTTTTTCGAAAACATAGTGATCTTTTTGGCCTCCCAATAGTTGGCGACCCCATATTTTAGATTTTCTTTTTCTGCAATTTCATCTACAAATCTTACATTGTCGGGATAATAATTAAAAAATTCTTTTAAGCCGGAGGGCCTCAGCTGGCTTATGCCCAGAACTAACAAAAGGCAATTTAAAGCGATTAGAAAAATCCTGGCTCTTTTCCATTGATTTTTGTCACCAACTTTATACTTGATAAATATAGCAATATTTAAAATGGCAAGATAAAATGGATATGCGTTATAACGCAGGCAATCTGGCCCCTGATATCTTCCCGAAACCATAGGAGCGCAAATGACAGCCGCACTGAAAACCAGGCTAAATAAGCTGTAGAAAGGTATGAGCTTGCCCGTTGTATGTTTTAAAGAATGGAAAAAAACATATGCCATTAAAAACAATGAAATAATGAATAGATATAATGTTAAAGCCATAAATCCAAAGTGTAAAAGGTATTCGCTTATCTGCGTCCAAAAAATATCAATTTGCTCAAGAATAATTTTTGCATCAACGGGTTTGGTCTCATCCATCAGCTGAAAAGGATAGGTATCGATGGCTTTAAACACCATAATTCCTGCCACTGTAAAAACAGTGCTAACTGCGATTAAAAGCAATGAGGTCTTTATCCCTGCGCGCCTGAACAAAAAAAAGCAGGTAACACACATTGGAGCAGCAAAAAGTATGGCGAATAATCTATCGGACACCACGCTCAAAAAACCAATTAGGAATAAGGGAATGAGCCATTGGGCTTTTTGACTTTCAATGTATTTAAAACTAAAAAACACACAAACTAGACTCATTAAAAAAGCACCTGTGTGGTAAGAGTTGACTATTAGAAAAAAAACATTGATAACATCCTTGCTGAAGAAGAAAAATTCGATGAGAAAAATACTCAGAAGGGTAAATATCAACAGTGTGTAATAGGAGGAGCTATCTGGAAAAATAAACTTAAAAATCTTCACGAGCAAAAAGGCAAGAAATAGGCACTGGGCAAAAGAAAAGAGGAAGGAAGACCAGATGAAATTATTTGTGAGAAACATCAACAAAAAATAAAACGGCATGTCGGGGAAGAAGTTTGGCGCCGGGTTAAAATGCCAGTTATTTAGCTCGCCCTTCTCCAAAAACAGATCTTTATACACAGATGGCAGATACAAAGTGTCCGAGCAAAAGAACATGTTTATCTTGTACGCAACAGCTGTAAGATTCGAAAAAACAGCAGTAATCAAAACTACAACCGTGACTACAGAAAGTACGTCCAACACTAATCTCGTATGCTTTGCTGTTAAATTCAATTTGATTCGGCTTGAGTTATATTTTCTTTTACAAATATATTCACTGTATCCTTTTTATAGGGAAAGTACTTTTGAAACCCAAATCTTTTATAAAGTGTGAATCCAGTCTCTTTTCTATATTGAATCAGGTAATCAAAAGATTCAACCGTTAAAAAATCAGACCACCAGGTGTATTTTCCATCATTCCAGCAATTCACCTCAAAACCCCCGTTTATATTATCCACCGGAATGTTTTTTTGCTGCTTAAGATAGTCATACGCCTGCCATCTTGTTCTGTTTAATTGAAGGTAATCTTTTGTGCCAAATACCGAAACATAGAACAAACAAATCAGCGGAATAATCGCAAGTATATTGTAAGCGCCGCTACGCCTGTTTAAAAAGCTAAAAATAACTATTGCCATTGCTATTAGCGGGATATGGTATCTGTCGAAATAACTTTCAGTGATAAGGATCAAAAATATGTAAGCGCAAAAAACAAGGCTCAGAAAAATAACCGTAGGGTGTAATTTCAAAAGATTCACCTTTGATTTTATCCCATGTACAATCCCCAATAAAAGTGTGACTAAGGTTAATCCACTAAAAACAAATCTTACAACAACCATACAGCTCTCAAAACTTTTTGAGAAGGTGTGTGCCTTATCCGCTTTAATTTCTGACGAAAGTGCTTCATAAAATGTTTCCGCGCCAAGGGACATATTCGTAAAAACATTTCCATGTGGAAATTTTTCTTTTTCAAATAAACAATAAGTCAAGTAGAACGCACCTCCGAACACAATGACCACCGATACATTTTTAACTGAACGGACCAGGTCTTTAAGAAAAACAATTGTGAAAGGAAATGCATAAACAAGAATGTGCAATAAGATCTGTTTGTAGCGCAAATTCCAGTTAACGAAGAATACATTCCAGAACTGTGTTTTACCTGGATCTACATTTCCGGAAAATTTGTAAGAAGCCCCCGGTGGAAGAACTCCCTTTAAATAGTGCTCGTAATATTTAAAAATGCCATAGACAAGCGCTGTGAAAAGTAGTGCTAATCCAAAAATGAACCCTCTTTTTTCAACTAAAGTAAGACACGCCACTGCAAAACAGACCGGCAGTATAATTCCGAATTGTCGCACTAACACTAACAAGGTAGACATCACGAATACCAGCATAAACGACGACCTCTCTTTCGTATGGAAAAAATCATAGGCAAAATAAACTCCAAGCAGCAGCAAGGTGTTGAAATTGACATCCGTCATAAAGGTGTTGCTGAGATTAAAATACAATGGATTAAACAACAAAGTAAGACTAGCCACAAAGGCTGTGGTCTTGTTTTGTGTTATCTTAAAAACGAGTTTATTTAAAACAAAAACGCCAACAAGTGCAGAAACCAGTGTAGAAATCCGAAGAATAGTAAAGGAAAACCAGAAAGTCTTAGCAAACAAAAACCCCCACACAATATGCGTAAAGAGACTCATGGCAGCGAAGTTTCCAATATTTAGTTTACCCTCTTGTTGAAGAAGAAGTACTGACTTGCCATAAGTCCAGTCATCATTTAGGGGAAAATTTCCGGTAGGATTAACGAAGACTTCAGCAATAATAAATATTAAAACCAATAGAAGATAATACTTGTATTTGCTTATAAAAGGTCGCATGAACGAATGGTAAATTACAATGGACTACAGATTGTCAAATGGATTGTCGCTACCAGGATCGTCCTGTAAGACGTCGTTATCATACTTGCTGCAATCCATTTCCAGATTGGGATCTAAATTTTTCGGCCTTGGGAAATCCCCTTTACTTACGTTCAATTTTTTATCTCCATAAACTTTTGTAAAAAATTTCCCCCAGATAGGTAAAGCCATGGACGCGCCTTGTCCCTCTGCAATACCATTAAAATGTATGCTTCTATCTTCACCGCCCACCCATACACCTGCAACGAGCTCAGGTGTGAGACCCATAAACCAACCATCCGCATTTTTTTGAGTAGTTCCTGTTTTACCAGCAATCTGGTTATATAGTTTATGTTTAAATCTCAATCTTGAACCCGTTCCCATATCCACTACACCGCGCATCAATTGAATCATGGCATAAGCCTTCTCTTCACTGAACACCTCATCACTGTTTGGTACAAATTCTTCAAGAACACGGCCATTCTTATCTTCAATGCGTGTAACGAAAGTAGGTTGTATGTAAGTTCCCTTATTTGCAAAAGTTGAATTCGCTCCTACCATTTCAAACACGCTGATATCAGCTGTTCCAAGACAGATAGACGGAACCTCTGGAATCTCAGAAGTAATTCCAAGTCGGTGCGCAAGCGTTACAACTGCATGTGGGCCATATTGTTTCATTACCCATGCTGTAATGTAGTTTATCGAATTTGCGAGTGCTTTTTTCAGCGTGATCATTTTACCAACGTTCTTATCGTTCGGACCATCAGAGTTATTAGGGCACCAATCAACTCCGGCATCGGTAGTGATGCAGGTTTTTACATTCGGTACCTGGTAACATGGCGAATATCCTTCCTGAATTGCAAGCGCATAAACAAAAGGTTTAAAGGTTGATCCCACCTGGCGCTTACTCACCTTCACGTGGTCATACTGAAAATGTTTGTGATTAATTCCTCCAACCCACGCTTTCACAAAGCCAGACTGTGGTTCCATTGCCATGAAGCCTGTCTGTAAAAAACTCTTGTAATAACGGATACTATCGTAAGGCGTCAACACCGTATCAATATCTCCACGAAGGCTGTAAACGCGCATAGGCACTGGCTTGTAAAACGTTTTTACAACTTCAGTGTGAGATAAGCCGTCTTCTTTTAACTCTCTATAGCGGTTGCTTCGTTTAATGGAAGCATCCATAATATCATCAATTTCTTTTTTGGAAACATTCCATGCGAAAGGTGCATTTTTTTTATTCAGACATTCTTTACTGAATAACTTTTGCAGGTCGGCCATGTGTTCGTTCACAGCTTCTTCTGCGTGCTGCTGCATCCGCGAATCTATGGTCGTGTAAATCTTTAACCCATCTTTATAAATATTGTACGGCTTATTCGTTTCTGGATTAATGTGTTTCTTGCACCACTTGTCTAAAAAATTGTCGCGCAGGTATTCTCTGAAATACGTGGCAAGACCATCGTTGTGATTTTCTGGATGAAAAGACAATCCCAATGGAAGTGTCTTTAAGCTGTCAAATTTTTGTTTGGTGAGATAGCCATATTTTACCATCTGGCTCATTACCACATTGCGTCTTAGCTGCGTGGCCTCGTCGTGTCTTATAGGATTGAACAGCGAAGGATTTTTAGCCATACCGATCAGCATAGCGGCCTGTTCAATTTTTAAACTATCCTGGGTACGGTTAAAATAAATTTGCGCTGCCGATTTAATTCCTACTGCAAGATTTAAAAAATCGAACTTGTTAAGATACAGCGACAATATTTCTTCCTTGGTATAAAGTTTTTCCAGTTTCGTTGCAATGATCCATTCTTTAACCTTACGGATCAGTAACTCCGGCTTACTTAATTTTTCGCGCGGAAACATCATCTTGGCCAATTGCTGAGTCAATGTACTCCCACCGCCTCTGCCGCCACCCAGAACAACAGTACGGGCCAGCGCCTTGGCATCCACACCACTGTGCTCATAAAAACGGGCATCCTCCGTGGCTATCAGTGCGCTAACCAAATCTTTATCCAATTGTTGAAAATTTACATTCACACGATTCTCAAGGTAAAATTTACCGAGTATTTTCATATCCCCACTGTAAACCACGGTAGCAAGACTGTTCTTCGGATTTAAAAGCTCATCTACTTTTGGTAAAGATCCAAAAACACCAAAGCCTACAAGTGTGATAAGTAGAAAAACGAGAACAAGCGGACCCATAAGCAGGATCCACAGCCATTTGATATACTTTTTTGTTTTTTGCACAGAGAATATTAAAAGGTAAAAATAGCAAAAAGACCCAATTCAGTGCCTGAAATATTCAAATTTTACCGGTATCGATTGGTTAATTAAATTTGATTAACATTGTTTATGCAAAACTTCATTCTTTTACATGGTGCCCTTGGGTCTTCAGACGATTTGGCGGGACTTTCACGGGTTCTTAAAATGTCCGGAAACACCGTTTTTTCCTTTTCATTTTCAGGCCATGGAAAACAAGCCTTTCAAACTGCTTTTGGAATAGAACAATTTGCAAGCGAGCTTGAAAATTTTGTCGCTAAAAATGAAATTAAAAATCCTATTGTTTTTGGATATAGCATGGGGGGATTTGTTGCTTTGCATCTTGCCGCAAAACATAAAAATTTCCTGAAAAAAATAATTACACTAGGAACAAAATTTAACTGGAGCAAAGAATCCGTAGAAAAGGAAACGCGGATGTTAAATCCGGAAACCATGCTTGAAAAAATTCCGGGCTTTGCAAAGGGACTTGAAAATAAACATGGAGCGGAATGGAAGGAACTTGTGACAAAAACTGCTGACATGATGAGAGAAATTCACGAAAAGAATTTCTTGAATCCTGATCTGATCAAGAGCCTGGAAATGCCAGTATTGTTAGGACTCGCTGATAACGACCAAATGGTTTCCCTCGAAGAAACAAGAGCTATAGTTAAAGAACTTCCCGGAGCTACAATGTACATGCTTCCTAAAAGTAAACACGCAATGGAATCTGTAGACGTTAACTTATTAGCTCAGATAATTTTTAATTTTGTGGCGTTATAAACCTATCATGCACTTCAAGGATCGTAAGGTCTGGAAAAAGAAAATTGTAGAAAAAGCGCAATAATTTACCGCAGGATCAAAAGCCTGTTCGAGTCGAGCTTGATAAAAATAAAAAGCAAAATTGTAAACGACCATAACGAAGAACCCCCGTAACTAAAAAAAGGCAAAGGGATTCCGATCACGGGCATTAAGCCTATTGTCATACCGATGTTTACTGCAAGGTGAAAAAACAAAATAGCAGATACGCCGTAGCCATATATCCGGCTATAATCTGACCTCTGCCTTTCAGCCAGAAAAATAACCCTTAAGATCAGAAAGAGTTCCAGAAAAATTACGACTGTACTTCCTACGAATCCCCATTCTTCTCCAACTGTGCAAAAAATAAAATCCGTATCCTGCTCTGGCACAAAATCATATTTAGTTTGTGTTCCTTGAAGATATCCTTTACCTAAAAACCCACCGCTGCCAATAGCAATCTTTGCCTGATTTACGTTGTACCCTTCTTTTTTTAAATCTACCGTACCGCGTCCTAATAAAACATCGATCCTGACCTTCTGATGCGGTTCCAGATGGTTGTAAACATAGTTTGTGCCTAACACAACGCCGGCGGCAAGGAGATAAACCAGCGACACAAAAATAAAATTCTTTCTACTTCTCCGGATAAACAAAAAAGCGGAGTAAGTAATAACTGCCAATGTGATCAGGAGACCGGTAATTTGCGTTACCACCAGTGCTACAACAAACAAAATGGTCGCTAGCAATCCAAAGATCAGGAAGCCAACACTCAAACCTTCCCTGTATAACACAATTACAAAGGACACAAATACAATGGCCAGACCGGTTTCATCCTGCAATTTTTTAATAATGATCAAAGGCACCAGAATAAATAATAAAGCGATAAATGTGTTCTTATAGTTTTTTATAAGGTCTTTTATGCGCAGCCGAAACTGCTGGCTGACTACAATATTCTGGTTGCTTAAAAATTTTGCAAGGGCAAGGTTAGCCGCAAACTTCATAAATTCGGCGGGCTGCACCCCGAAGCCACCAATACCGAACCACGATTTGCTTCCCTTTATTTCCCGTCCGAAAAAAACCACCAGAATATTGGCGATAATAAAAAACCCATAAAAGAAATATGCAAAGGCCGTGTAAAAATTGGCATCGATCAATAAAATAGTAAAAGCAATTACAGTAGCACCTGCAATCCAGATTAGCTGTTTACCATACTTTTGAGTAGTATCAAAAATATTCTGATGTTCTTCGTTATAAACCGCTGCATAAATATTTAGCCAGCCCATAAAAACCAATAACACATAGGTGAGCACCGTCAACCGATCTACACCATAAAATATGTTATTCTCATTTCTTGCCATTTATATTAATGCTTCTTTTCTGTGATAAAACCTTTCCCATCAATTAAATTGGCTTCCATCATTCGCTTCTCCATTTCCGGACGATCCGTTTTTCCCTTTAAATACTTTTCAATCATCAGGGTTACGATAGGTGCACTCCAAACCCCTCCAAATCCGGCATTCTCAACAATACAGGCAATCGCGATCTGAGGATTTTCACGCGGAGCAAAAGCTAAAAACACTGCGTGGTCTTTCCCGTGTGGATTTTGTGCGGTGCCAGTTTTGCCACAAATTACAATATCCTTTACGCGCGAATGATAACCCGTTCCTCCGTCAAGACACATTTGCATACCATCAATCACATTCAAGTAGGCTTCCTGCTTTTGTACACCCACAAAATGTTTTTGCTTAAAGCGGGCATCCACCAATTTTTCGGTTCCAACTCCTTTTACACAATGGGGCGTATAATAAAATCCGCGATTGGCAATTGTTGCAACTACGTTAGCCATCTGAAGCGGCACCAAAGTAAGTTCTGCCTGCCCAATTCCTAAGGACACGATCGTATTGCTTCGCCAGCCATTTTTTCCAAACACTTTATTGTAGTAATCAACCGAAGGTACATTTCCGGGTTTATCAAAAGGGAGATCTGTACCCAGACGTGTGCCTGGTCCGAATGTAATTACCATATCCCTCCAATGGTTATAACCATCAATAAAATTCGGATACGCCCGCTGATCGACGATTTCCCTGAAAACATAACTATAATAAGAATTGCAGGATTGCGCTACTGAGCCTACTAAATCAACTCCTCCATGCGGGTGGCATTTTGGCTTATTTCCCATAGGCGGGTAACCTTGATGGCAAGGGAAGCTGGTAGAGCGACTGATGAGGCCATCATTTTGCGCAATTAAAGCATCAATTAATTTAAAAATGGACCCAGGGGGATACATGGCTGTTAAAGCACGGTTAAAAAGTGGGCGGTTAACACTGTCGTAATAAAGTTTGGTAAAGTTTTTCGAGCGTTCCTTTCCTCCCACCAATAAATTAGGATCGTACGCGGGCCCGGATACGAGACATAAAATTTCTCCCGTAGATGGCTCAATGGCTACAATGGCTCCTCTTTTGCCATGCATAAGTTTTTCTCCATACTCCTGCAGATCCATGTCAATAGAGCAGTAGAGTGGCTTTCCGGAGATAGCGGCTGTATCGTATTTGCCATCCATGTACCTGCCAATGATCTTGTTGTGCACATCGGTAATCGCTTTTTGAACACCCTTTTTCCCCCTCAATTCGGTTTCGTAGCTTTTTTCAATGCCGGTAATTCCTATATAATCACCTTCTCTGTAATACGCATTTTTCTCAGCTCCTTCTTTGCTAATCTCCCCCACATAACCTAATAAGTGCGCAGCAATCGGTCTTGGATACTTCCTAACGGTTCTTTTCTGTACAAAAAAACCCTTAAACCGGTATAATTTTTCTTGCAAAGCCGCGTAAGTTTGTGGCGACATTTGTTTTTCAAAAACACTTTGCTTGCGCGGGGAGTTTGGAGCCTGACTGGCCTTTTTCATCCGCTTCAGGTATTCTTTCTTGGTTATCTGTAACACCTCGCAGACTGACATTGTATCGCAGCCCTTTGTTTCGCGGGGAATAACCATAAGGTCGTAAGAAGGTGAATTGTAAACCAACAATTTTCCTTTCCGGTCAAAAATATAACCCCTCACGGGATACTCCGTCATATTGCGTAAAGCGTTGTTCTCTGCGGCAAACTTATACTGATCGTCTACCAACTGGATATAAAAGAGACGGCAAATGTAAATGATAACGATCAGGCAGAAAAAACCGCCAATAATAAGCTTTCTGTCTCCTAATTGAACTGCTGTAGAACTCATGCGCGGCGTTTGTTATTAAAGAACAAAAACTGGATGAGATAAATAAGAACAAGTGTCCCGATGCTACTTAAGATGACCCTTAAGAAGGTTGAGAAAAATTCCGAAAACCGCAAAATCTCAAGATAAAAAAGACAAAAATGGTGAATCAGCACCAAAGTTCCTGCATACCTCAGAAACCATTCAAGGCCCATGTCCTCTACAGTAGGCTTTACACCGATATCATATCCGTCTCTGGGCGCAATGTATTTTAAAACATAGTACCGCGAAAATCCCATAATAGTGCAGGCTGTAGCATGAAGTCCGGAAGAGTCGTAAAAGTAATCGACGCACACGCCTAAAAGGAAGGCTGAAAAAAGCACAATGAGTTTATTGGTCTCAAACGGCAGGATAATGACCACCATTATATAGGGCAATAAGATAACATAACCCGTTAGGTTGATGTTCTGAATTATTAATACCTGCATGATCACAAGTAAAATAAAGCGTAGAATATTCTTAATAACTTCAGTCGTCACCCTGCTTTTGTGTTTGTAGTTCTAATGAATCGCGTTCATTTTTAAATTTATTTCTGATCACATACACATGATTCACTTTTTTAAGGTCTGCGCTTAACTTAACTTGTACCGTATAATACGATTCGTTCCTCCGCCTTTCATAGCTCTCAATAGTGCCAACGATAATTCCTTCCGGGAAAATCCTGGAAAATTCACTCGTGATCACCGTATCACCTTGCTTGATCTTTGCATGCGTGGGAATATCTATGAGCTGGCAAAATCTGTAGTCAGCGCCATCCCAGCCAAGCGGACCGTAGCTGCCATCCTTTTTTAGTTGACAGTTTACCTTCATATCTTTATGCAAAAGGCTCATGGCGCTTGAAAAATTGCGGGACACGTCGGTCACAACACCTACGATTCCATCACTGGTCATTACGCCCATATCTTGCTTGATCCCCTGTTCTGAACCAATATTCAGCGTTAAAAAATTCCGTCGTTTATTCACCGACGAATTTACAACCTTAGCATTGATATAGGAATATTGCAGTTTGTAAATCGTATCTCTCTTTGTGAACTCCTGTAAAGGTAAAACTGCATAATTTGTTTTCAGGAAATTGCGAAGTACTGAATTCTCCAGCGCGAGTTTTTCGTTTTCCTGTTTAAGCGAAAAATATTCTCTGGTATTTGCGGCAGTCTCATAAACGTTAGCCACCGCTGTGTTGGAGGAGTTTAAAACATGTGAGCCCTGAAAGCCATTGTTTTGAACCATTAACCAAACACAGATGACCTGGAGGAACAGAAAAACGAAAATAAAATTATGCTTTATAAAAAAGGCAAAGAGGTTTTTCATGCGTGTTGTTAATCTGTATGGCTCATCGCATGTCTGCCTATGTTATGGCAAACAAAAAGCTTATCTAAGCTACACCGGATGGGTGTTGATTACTTGATAAGGAAAGGGAATTTATGAACATTTTTAAGTGCAATTCCTGTGCCTCGGGCTACCGCACGAAGTGGATCTTCGCAAACATGCACAGGTAATTTTGTTTTCAGCGAAATACGTTTGTCAAGCCCTCTTAATAAAGAGCCGCCTCCGGCCATGTAAATACCTTTTCGGTAAATATCTGCTGCTAGTTCAGGCGGAGTCATTTCAAGCGCGTTTAAAATCGCCTCTTCAATTTTGGAAATGGATTTATCTAAACAATGTGCAATCTCAACATAACTTATATAAACTTCTTTCGGAATTCCACTCATTAAATCACGTCCTTGTACAGCGTAATCCGCAGGTGGATTTTCAATTTCGGTCATAGCCGCACCCACTTCAATTTTCACACGTTCTGCACTGCGCTCTCCAATTAAAATGTTATGTTGACGACGCATGTACTCTTCAATGTTCGCGTTAAAATCATCCCCCGCAATACGCGTGGATTTATCGCAAACGATCCCACCCAGAGCGATTACCGCAATCTCAGAAGTGCCACCACCAATATCAATGATCATATTCCCCATGGGTTCTTCCACGTCAATTCCCATCCCTATAGCCGCAGCCATTGGCTCGTGAATCATGTAAACTTCTTTTGCTCCTGCATGTTCAGCACTGTCACGTACCGCACGTTTTTCTACCTCGGTAATACCACTTGGAATACAAATTACCATTCTTAACGAAGGTTTAAACCATCTGTTACCAGGATTGATCATCTTAATCATTCCCTTAATCATTTCTTCAGCTGCCTGAAAATCGGCAATCACTCCATCCTTCAGGGGCCGAATGGTTTTAATGTTCTCATGCGTTTTCCCATGCATCATTTGTGCAGAACGACCCACCGCAATGATCCTGCCAGTGGTTCTATCCATGGCTACAATGCTTGGCTCGTCCACCACCACCTTATCATTGTTAATGATAATAGTGTTTGCGGTTCCTAAGTCGATTGCAATGTCTTGCGTTAAAAAGTCGAATAATGCCATAAAATAGAGTGGTATAAAGGTTGTAAAGTTAAAAAAATTGCCATCTAATCGTAACTGTTTGTGAGTTATTGGCGGAAAGATTTTAAGAAATAGTTAACAATAAAAATGGAGGCTGTAAAAGGTGAAATGGAAGATGGAGAGGCGACTCAGATGCACATTTGCCATCTTACATTTTCTATCTAGTATCCCAGAATCTTCAACATGCTCTTATAACTTTGCTCTTTAGCAAACAGACGGGTACTTAATTTTCCTTCGTCATCGCGATCTATCAGCACATGCTTAGGTGCTGGAATCAGGCAATGCTGCGTTCCACCATAACCACTCAATGCCTCTTGGTATGCGCCCGTATGAAAAAATCCTATGTACTGCGGTTGTTTTTGATTCTTATCAATGTGTGGCAAAAATACCTGGTTGGTATGTGCTTCTGTATTGTAATAATCCATGCTGTCACAAGTCATGCCTCCAAGATTTACCGGACCGTAAGGCTTATTCCAGTTATTGATCGCTAGTAAAATAAATCGTTGATTAATCCCCCAGGTATCGGGAAGCGTAGTAATAAAGCTGCTATCGATAAAATACCACGTCTCGCGATCGTTCTGCTTTTTCTGGTCAACGATGGAGTAAAGTGTAGCACCGCTTTCTCCCACAGTGAAAGATCCAAACTCCGTAAAAATATTCGGCTCAGGAATCTCATGCTGATCACAAAAACTTTTGATCTGCGCTACAATTTCTTCTATCATGTATTCGTAATCGTATTCAAATCCCAACGAAGTGCGAATCGGCATTCCGCCTCCAATGTTCAGCGAATCAAGACCTGGACAAACTTCCCTTAATTCCTTATATATATCAAGGCACTTATTTAGCTCTGTCCAGTAATAAATGGTGTCTTTAATTCCTGTATTAATAAAAAAGTGCAAGAGTTTGAGATTAAATTTCGGATTCGGCTTAATCTTTTCATTATACAGATTCATGATCTCGCTGCTGCGAACTCCCAAACGCGAAGTATAAAAAGTAAACGATGGCTCCTCTTCTGTACTGATCCTTATTCCAATATTTACCCTGTCGGCTTTCGTGTGTTTTTTATAATAATCAATTTCGTCCAGATGGTCAAGCACTGGTATTACATTGAATCCATCGTTGATCAGCTCGCATATATTCTGTTTGTACGTCTGCCTTTTATACCCGTTACAAATAATATATGTATCTTTGTTCAATGCTTTTTTTTGAAATTGTTCTTTGATTATTTGTAGGTCAAATGCAGATGAAGTCTCAATATGGACATCATTTTTAAGGACTTCGTCCAGCACAAAACTAAAGTGCGAGCTTTTGGTGCAATAGCAATACACGTATTTTGCCTTGTAGTCCACTTTGGCCATAGCAACATTAAATAATCGTTTGGCTTTTTGGATTTGTGAACTGATTTTAGGTAAATAACTGATTCTAAGCGGCGTGCCATACTGCTTAATGATGTCCATCAATGGAATATCATTAAAATGTAATTCATCGTCTTTTACTTCGAAGCCTTCCTGAGGGAAGTCGAAGGTTTGATTAATCAGGGTTGAATATAAATTGTCCATTTTGAGAATCTAAGTTGTTTGGTTAAACCTTTTTTGATCAAAGTAACTCATTTAGATTACACAAAAATAAGCGTTATTATTAAGAAATAGTGAAGAAACGGGTTAAAGCCCATAAAATAAACGAAAAGCGAGGATGGATATCCGACCGAACTGAAATAAATGAAACGTATGATTAAACCAATTAAGATTATTGAGGTAAAGAGTGAGATTGGCGCCGGCACACGCGGCTCAAGCATGGGGGTAGATGCTATAAAAATTGCAGCACTCGACTTTGGTAGCCCCTTTTTTAAACGCTTTAAATCGGTCGAAATTCCAAGTGAAAATAATTTGCTTTTAGAGCCTGTAGTGCATGACTACGCTAAAAGGATCAAAGGAATTTTTGCTCTAAATGAAAGAATTGCCAAAGAAATTCAAAAAACACTGAAGGCCGATGAGGTCCCTATTGTCTTGGCCGGAGACCATAGTTCTGCTTTGGGAACCATAAGTGGCATACGTACAGCGTATCCCGATAAGAAGCTTGGAGTGATCTGGATTGACGCACATGCCGACATGCACAGTCCTTACACAACCCCCAGTGGCAACATGCATGGTATGCCTTTGTGCTGCGTTTTGGGCGAAGATAACAAGGATAGGCAGCAAAACAAACCTGACGATGAGACCATCGAATACTGGGAAAAGCTCAAAAATTTGGGTGGTATTATGCCGAAAATCACCTACAACGACCTTGTTTTTATAGCATTAAGAGACTACGAAGCGCCCGAAGACTACCTAATAAAGAAGAATAAAGTACGTGTTTTTAACTTACAAGAGATACGGAAAAAAGCTGTAGAGCGCGTTGCCATTGATTCTCTCAATTATTTAGACCATTGCGATATTATTTACGTGAGTTTTGATGTGGATAGCATGGATTCACGTATTTCAAGCGGAACAGGTACCCCAGTTCCCAATGGAATTACAGAAAAAGAAGCGGGAAATTTGATTTATTACATCATGCGAAGCAAAAAAATTGTGTGTTTTGAGATGGTGGAGATCAATCCAACTCTGGATCGTGAAAATCTTATGGCAGAAAATGCATTTGAAATTCTTCAAAAAGCTACCAATCAGCTTAGCAACGACTTTTAGTCGATAAAAAACTTTTTTACAAGGCTTGTATTTTTTTCCAGTGTCAGGGTTAAAAAATACAAGCCTTTTTTAAGGGCCGAAACGTCAATATGCCCATCATTTACTTCAACAGGGTGACTTTGACCAAGAATATTGGTGATCACAGCTGTGCCTATTTTCAGTTCTGATTTTATAAAAATAATTTCTTTGGCAGGATTTGGGTAAGTTAAGACAGATGAATCATCAGTGCTCCTTTCTAAAATGGAAACAGTACAGTTCAGTTTATTTATATAATCCCATAACTTATTATCAAAATTAGATAACGCAAAAGTTACTCCCTCCGCTGAATTTCCTTGCCTCACAACCACCATGTTTGTGCTAGGCACCACATAAATTTTCTGATCATTTTTTCCAAGGGCAGCGTAGAGATCAGAAGGAGCATTTGGTATAAGTGGTCCATTGAGTACGAATTGCAAACCTGGATTCATGTAGGTTGACTTGCCGTTGAGCCACCATAAATAACCATAAGCTAAATTGTAATTCTGCGAAGTAGAGACCATTGCTTTAAAATACAAAGAATCCTTAAGGAGTGTGTCACTTGCCCAAATGCCCTTGTTTAAATTTAAAAGTCCAAACCGTGCCATACTTCTGGCGTTACTATAATAAGTCTGATCGAACCAAAGACCCGTCATTCCGGTTTTTGATTTAATCCAGTTTGTTGTGACACTATTGTAATTCTGGCCCGCAGCAGTGCATACTACATCCTGAAGTTTTTTATATGCTCCCGTATGATAAGCCCAGCGGGTAGCTGCATCTGCTTTATAAATCAAACAGGATTTAACAGTGTCTTCATTATCACAAGGTAAAGGTGGGCCATCATCCATACCACTCGTCATTTGCAACAAATGTTTTACGGTGATCAGATTTTCTTTTGCTATAGTTTCACTCGTCCAGCCATTACCAAGATACTGAGAGACTTTCGTATTTATAGTTACCAACCCTTTTTGTTGTGCAACCCCCGTAATAAAGGAAGCCAGACTCTTACTGCTGGAGGCCCAGTAAAAAGACGAATCAGCGGTGTAGGTTCCAAAATATTTTTCAAGAACGATCTTCCCATCCTTCAATAAAATAAATGACTTAGAATTTTTTAACTGCAAATAACTAAAGAGTGAGTCTATACGCGCCTGACACCAACCTAGATTTTGTGGGTATGTAACGTCCCATGTGTTACCGGCAAGCGGGGGAAAATAAAGCAACTGCGTCTTAAAAAAACTAAAATAGAAAATAAAGGCGACTAGGGTGAGTTTTTTCATAGTTTCGTTTCTTAAATATAGTCATTCGTCGAATTTATTGTAATAATTTGTATTTGAACCAGATTGTTATTTACTTTAGGTAAAGGCAAAAATGGAAAGTCTATTTACAAAAGAAACATCTCAGAAGTATATTGACAGAATTCATCTTCTAACTCCCCAAACACAGTCTCAATGGGGAAAAATGAATGTGTCCCAGATGCTTGCCCATTGCCAGGCCCCTTTAAACGTGGCTTCCGGAGAACTTGTCTTGAAAATTAACCCGGTTGTAAAATTTCTTTTTGGCAAATCCGCAAAAAAACAACTCGTAAACGATCCTGAATTCAAAAGAAACCTTCCAACTTTTAGTGAAGCCAAAATCTTTAACCAGCGTATATTCGAGCAGGAACAAAGCAGGCTGGTTAATTTAATTGACGACTTTCAAACAAAAGGTCCGAAAGGTCTGACTACAAACGCTCATCCCTTTTTCGGGGACATGACTGTAGGTGATTGGGATTTGCTCCAGCTAAAACACTTAGATCATCATCTAAGGCAGTTTGGGGTTTAGTTTCTGCGAAGCTTTGCCGACTTGAATTGGCAAATGAAAAGATCAGCAAATTAATAGAGACTGAATCTAAAGTCTCAACAATACCTATTTGAGGGAAACTAATTGCATTTAAACAACTAATAATATTTTCATTATCACTTTGCCACCATTATTTTTAACCTGACATTTTTATTGTCCTTTTGCCCTACAATAAAATAAATTCCATTCGGTATATCATCAATAGAATAATTCTCATTGTCTTCTTTAAAAGAAATTGTTTTAACTACTTGTCCAAGTTCATTGAAAATAGTTAAATCCATTTTCAAATCGGTTGAAATAGTAAAGTGGCCATTATTAGGATTTGGAAATACCTTAATTGGCAAGTAAGTTGTGGTTTCGTAGGAATTTATTCCCACACATTCTAAAACGTCCAGATTAAAAGTAGTCGAGTTAATGCAGCCATTATTATCTGATCCTGCTACTGTATAAATGGTACTACTTGTTGGTACTACTGTTATGCTTGAACCATTTTGATTGTTACTCCAACTATAGGTGAAAGCACCAGTGATAGTTAATACTACCGATTCACCGGAGCAAACAGTATCAGCAGCAGTTATTGAAAGAACGGGCAATGGGTTAACAACAATCGTTTGAAGAGAAGTATTTGTACTAGTACATCCTGTTAAAGTATTCGTTCCTGACAGAGCATAGCTAGTTGTTATTGAAGGCGAAAACGACACGCCATTTAAAATTCCATTTGTCCAAGTATAAGTATTGGCACCAAGACCACTCAAGATAACAGAATTTCCAAAACACAAAGTATTACTAGATGATGAACTCGAAACTATAGGTAAAGGATTTACTAAAACCAATTGTGTTGCAGTATTGGTACAACCTGTTAATGTATTTGTTCCGCCTACTGTATAATTTAGACTTGTTGTTGGCGTAAATGGAACAGTATTTAGAACAGAATTTGTCCAACTGTAGGTATTTGCACCTAACGCATTTAGTGTTACAGATTGTCCGAAACATATAACAGGATTGATAACGTTTACTGTTAAAGAAGGTAGAGGGTTTACTGTTATTCCCTGAGCCGCTGTATTTGAGCATCCTGTTATAGAGTTCGTGCCGATAACCGTGTAGTTAGCTGATACAGTTGGAGTGAAAGCTAGTCCATTACTAATTCCGTTAGACCAAGTATAAGTATCTGCATTAGTTCCAGTTAAGGTCACGGAACTCCCAATACAAATTATTGGATTGGATACTGTAATTGATATAACTGGTAATTGATTTACTGTAATTGTTTGCGCAGCAACATTTGTGCTAGTGCAGCCAGTAAGAGTATGGGTTCCAATCACAGAATAGTTTAGGGTTAATGTTGGTTGAAATACAATACCGTTTGTTATCCCGTTTGTCCAAGTATAAGTATCTGCACCGCTTCCTGTTAATATTACGCTGCCTCCCATACAAATAGCAGAACTATTCGTGTTAACAGAGACTACTGGTAAAGAATTAACTGTAATGAGTTTAGTTGCACTATTCTGACAACCGTTAGCATTTGATCCAGTAACGGTATATGTTGTTGTTACAGAAGGCGAAAAAGAACTATTATTCACAACACCATTTGTCCATGTGTAGGTTAAAGCACCTCCGCCATTTAGAGTAGTAGCATTACCAAAACAAATAACGGAATTACTAGCGCTTGCAGTTACTGGTGGAAGAGAATTTACAGTAATAGCCCTAACCGCAGTATTTTGGCAGCCATTGACATCTGTTCCAGTTACAGTGTAAACTGTTGAAGATGCTGGAGAGAAAGAAACATTGTTTGTAACTCCTCCAGACCAATTATAGCTTGTTCCACCGCTGCCGAAAAGAGTTGTCATATTACCAAGACAAACTACAGAATTTGTAGCGTTGGCTGTTATTACAGGGAGTGAATTTACAGTAACGGTAATAACATTGGATGTAGTAAAACAGGAGTTAGAACCTGAAACCGTATAACTAGAAGTTGCAGTTGGTGTAAAAGCTACGTTGTTTGTTATGCCGCTCGACCAGATATAACTTATTGCTCCGCTACCAAAAAGTGTAACACTATTGCCTGAACAAATACTAGATGTTGAACTATTGGCAGTAACAACAGGAACAATAATAACATTTACCGTTGTGGTTGCCGTATTTTGACAACCATTCAAATCTGAACCCGTAACAACGTAAGATCCACTGGTGCTTGGAGAAAACGGCGAATTATTAATAACTCCATTTGTCCAACTATAAGTATTAGCACCTCCGCCATTAAAAGTTACAGGCGCTCCTGCACAAACAAGTCCAGCGCTTACACTTGCAGTAACGGCAGGTAATGAATTTACTGAAATGGTTTTTATAGCGGTATTCTGGCAACCGTTAGCATCTGTTCCTGTTACGGTGAAAGTAGAATTTAAACTTAATGCAAATGGAACATTATTAGTAACTCCACCTGACCACAGATAGCTAGCTGCCCCTGAACCAGAAAGATTAAGGGTTGAACCTGTACAAACTATTGTACTGCTTGCATTTGCAACAACAGATGGCATTGCGTTGACGTTAATACTAATTGAAGCAGAGGCTGTACCGCAAGCTCCCGTTCCGGCAACTGAATAAGTGGATGTAACACTTGGAGAGAAGACTACATTATTTGTAATGCCTCCACTCCAGGTATAGGTGTTTGCTCCGCTTCCAAATAAAGTAACCACATTTCCAATACACACAGCGGGACTTGATGCATTTGCGTTTACGCTGGTAGTATTCAAAACTGTAACTATTTTTAGAGCGGTATTTTGACAACCGTTAGATGAATTGCCACTAATGCTATAGCTAGTTGTAACGGTGGGCGAAACAGTAATACTTGCGCTATTTGACGAGTTATTCCAGGTGTATGTGTTTGCACCACTTGCTGTTAGGATAATGCTATTACCTGTACATACTGTATTACTCCCCGAAATCGTAATGTTAGGGCTTGGATTTACCACCACAACTGCAATTGCAGTAGCGGTGCAACCCGCGGCATCTGTACCTGTAAGCGTATAATTATTGGTAGCTGTTGGAATGAATGCCATTGCATTACTAACACCATTGCTCCATATGTAAGTTAAAGCCCCGCCACCCAATAAAGTGGTAGAGTTTCCAGAACATACTGTAGGGTTAGAAGCGATTCCAAAAACAGTGAGTGCGGATGGCTGTGTGATAATATAAGTTACAGAATTTGTACAATTATTAGCGTCCTTTATCTGACAGGTATAAGTTCCAATACTCAAACCGCTAATAGAAGAGCCAACGGTGCTAGTTGGCGACCAACTATAAGAGTAAGAACCCACACCACCCGAAACATTTACTTTAGCACTGCCATTGAAACCGCCAAAACAGCTCACGTTCGTTTGCGAGGCCGTTGATAAAAGTAAAGGTGGTTGAGTTATGACAAAAGTGTTAGTGTACATAACCGAAGAGACATCGGTGGCATAACAGGTGTAAGCGCCCGCCCCCAAACCAATAGCTACAGAACCTGAGCTAACAGCCGGCGACCAGGAATAGCTATAAGGAGCTGTGCCTCCAAAAGCCGAAGCCGTTAGTGCGGCAGTGAGCTGCCCGCTGCAAAGAACAGAGGCTGTCTGAACAATATTTACGCCTGTAAGCTTTGTAAAAACAACATAGCCATTGCCAGCATTAAAACCTGAAACATTTACTTGATTAATGCCTGAATTAAAAGATCCTCCGCCGCCACCAAGACCAGCATAGGTACCACCCCCCCCACCGGAGTACCCGCCCCCTCCACCACCGCCTGTGTTGGTAACCCAATCACCACCACCACCACCGCCAAAACCACCATTGCCTGCAATGTCAGTGCCATTAACTGTTCCAGCACCACCGTTGCCACCGTTGATAAATGCCAATCCTCCTGTTGAGGGATTGCCGTTATTACCATTTCCAATTAAACCCCCACCTCCCGAACCTTGACTAAAAGTATAGGTTGTTGCAACTCCGCCTCCGCCACCGAGTGCCCCACCCGAACTAACACTGATGCTAGCATTACCATTAGAACCCGGTAATCCAGAAGTGCCATTATTGCCGATATTATTTGATTGACCAAAAGAATAAGCTAGTGTATAAGCATTGCCACCACCGCCGCCTGCTACAATTAAAGGAGCGTTGCTGGTGTTTGTTACAAAACTTGCACCACCGCCGCCACCAACTAAACCATTGCTTCCCACTTGCCCAACAAGAATTTTTAAAACCTGACCTACAGTTAAGGAAAACTCACCAACCATTTTTGCCCCAGAGCCGCCAATTGGTGCTGACCCATTGCCACCTTTAGCGCCGTACGCTTCTATTTTGTAGATGCCATTGACGGGTATTGTCCAGTTTTGGACACCATTGGTTGTAGTGACGATGCCATTTAAATTGGTGCTGATGTATGCTGTATTGAGTTGAGTTTGTGTGGGGCCATAACGGCCTGTAGCACCCGCTGTTGTGAAGGAGTATGTTTGGGAAAAGAGATTAGAATGAAATGTAAAAAATAGGATTAACATGTAAATCATGTACTTTGTTAAATCCAAATTAATTCTTTTTGATTTTGTTTTCACGATATCTTTCATTTGGGTGAAAATTAAATATTTCATTATTTTCAAATTTACTAAAACAAAGTGAATGCTAAAAAAACAATGCGATATTCGGTTATCACAAAATCGAGTATGAATACGCCTTCAATTATCGAATTACCATTATATTTCCACTTTTTCTAACGAGTGTGTTATTTTCTTCAATATACTCTAAAATATAATAATAAGTTCCATCAGCGACTTCTGAATGAAACATAGAAATCCCATTCCAACTACCCTTGATAGTATTCCAAGAATAAACTTCATTCCCCCATCGGTCATAGATAGTGCAAAGCAATGATTTGATGCAATTGGTCTCAAATTTAAATAGATCATTCACCCCATCACCGTTTGGAGTAAAAATATTTGGACGAGTAATTTCTGCCAAGCATAAAACATCAACGCATTGAATTAAGGAATCTGAACAACCATTAACAGTATCTCTTCCTATCAATTTTACACAGTAAAGACCAGAATTTGAATAAACATGATTTAAATCTGCCATAGAGGTGAGATTTGAAATTTTAATACCGTCGCCAAAAAACCAATCAAATTCTTGAGCTCCCAGAGAATAGTTGTGAAATATTATTTGATTGTTGGCGTTTACAAGTCTATCGTCATTAACATTCAGTTTAGTTTTTGGGAGGGCAAAAATCGCAATACTAAGTGAATTATTACTCGTGGCTCTGCAACCATTAGTATAAGTGGCTTGTGCAAAAACTTGGTATTTTCCTGAAGCAGTATAACAATGCGAAGTCATAAATGGCTTTGAGAATGTGGAGTCTCCCCAATAATAGGTAAAAGAGGAAAATTGGTTTGAGCTATTAGAGAAAGAGAAACAACTACCACTACAACCAGAACTGGTGGAAGTTAAAATAGTAAGCGGTGGGGCAATTCCAACACTTACAAGACTAACTGCTGTGCTTGTACAATTTTTGTTAGCTCCAATAACTGTGTAATTCATTGTTACATTTGGAGACACGAATAGACTATGTCCAGTTATATTTACGTGTGACCATGTATATGTTTCTGCACCCGTAGCATAAATAGACGCTGTGCTATTACATATGAAACTGAAAGGAGTTACATTTAAAGTTGGCGTTGGTGTAACTGGAATATTGACCTTAATATTGTTTTTGCAACCTTGATTATCCTTGCCGTTTATTGTATAATTAATGTTTGTTGAAGCTAGAAGACTTAAGGACGATGATTGAAAAGATCCTGGCAACCATGTATATGAGGAAGCACCTGAAACGGAAATTGTCACACTTTGTCCTGAGCATAAAGAATTGGAACTAACAACTAAACTCATATTTGGAACAGGATTTGCCACTGATGGTATAATACAATTATTAAATTGGGCAAAAATTGCATCTTCTCTTCCTCCAAAAATTAGTTGATGGCTAACCGTAGTTGCAAGTGAATTACCTGAATCATGATCAGTGAGCCCGGCTAAATAAATAGTGCCATGCTGATCTAGTGCGATTGAAAATGCGTGATCTCGACTAGGACCACCGTAATAAGTTCCCCAATGTCTTTGACCATCAGGGCCAAAACCCGCTATAAAAGCATCAGATTGACCGTTCATATTAGCTTGTTGTGTTCCCTGAGTAGCTATGACAGTGCCCGTATTTGTTTCAGTATAACCACATATATATACATTGTCATCTGAATCAATTACGCAATCTCTAGACACATCGGTTCCCATTCCACCATAATAGGTACCCCATTGGCGCTGACCATTTGCATTAAATTTAACCAAAAAGGCGTCCCAAACAGCACCTCCCCAATTTTGTTGATGACTTGAAGCCGTAGAAATACTGTTACCATTATTAAATCCACATAGGCCTGTCAAAAAAACATTACCCCTTTGATCAACAGCACAGGCATAAGCAGAAGAGTTTAAATCACCGTAATACGTGCCCCATTGACGCTGACCATTGGCATCGAATTTTACTAAAAAGGCGCTTTGGCTTCCTGTAAAGATAGACTGATTGCTCCCAGATGAGGCAATATTTGCACTATTAATAGATTCGGTATATCCAGTAAGGTAAGCGTTTCCTTGAAGATCAGTGGCGCACCCATATCCTTCTTCTGTGAGCGAACCACCATAATAGGTGCACCACAATCTCTGACCATTGGAATTAAATTTCACGAGGTATGCATCATAATTACCTCCTCCATAGTTCGGTTGGTGACTATTTGAAGTTGAGATATTAGAAGCACCATCCGAATCACCTGACATATATATATTCCCAGAAGCATCGGTAACACAATCATACCCCCTTTCAATACCTATTCCACCATAATAAGTGGACCATATTCGTACTCCAGCCGAATTAAATTTAGCTAAAAAGGCATCTGAATTTCCTCCTAAATTAGTTTGGTAAGCATTGGAAGTAGCTACACTTATGGTTGAACTTGTCGTACCTGAAAGGTAAATATCCCCATTAAGATCAGTTGAACAAGAATTTCCTTCCACGTATTTTTGATAAGCACCTGCGTAATAAGTGCCCCAAAGCCTTTGCCCTGAACTATCAAATTTAACTAAAAAAGCTCCTTTACCTGAAGTGTTTACTTGAAAAGAACCCGGAGTTGAGATAATATTGTTAGAATAATTTTCTGCAACTCCCGCGAAATAAACGTTTCCAAACTTGTCCGTAGAAGAACCAAAGGCATCTTCATTCCAAGTTCCACCATAATATGTACCCCATGTGCGGACTCCCGGATCAATTATAAATGGTTCATTTGAGTTTAATTTCATTATTTCAAAACAAGCAATATTATCTTTCAAAACCCACTTTGCTTCTAGTTCCTGATTATTCTGAAATACAACCGGAGTTTGTTCAACTATTTCTCCCATTGATGTTTTTAGTACTAATTCACCATAATTATTAATACTTATTTTTTCAGCCCCTTCAATTTTTAGTTGTATTTGTTTGTAGTCAACATTTTTTTCTATAATATAATCATATTTTAAATGACCTTCTTTTTCATACCATTTCAAATTAATTCCCTTATAGATATTTTGATAAATTATAGCTGTATAACTTAAAACATTCAAAGCACCATTGGGGCAAGAGGGTGAGTAATAATTATCATAGCCTTTTCTTGGTGTTAGTTTTAATATAGACGCCTTCATATTGCAATTCATCCAATTGATATCTAGCCTGTCAATCATAACCTGCTCTGGTTCATTTTTTTGAACAAAAAATGAATTTGTATTTTTAAATATTTTATCGTTAGTATGTTCGTATTTCCGACTGTCAACATGATATAACTGGTAACTAATTCCGTTATTCTTTAAAAAAAATGAAATGTTTTGAAATGATCCACTAAATAATATTTCATGCCTCGGTTTGTTATTATAGTCGCTTATTTGACCTTTGTTTTCACTGAAGTAAATGGAGATATGAGAATTACAATCTGGTTTTTTCTCATTAAATGCTGCTAAAGCGAGAAACGGAGTCAATAAATTAATTAAAAAAGAATAAAAATATCGAGTCATTTTATTTTAATGAAGTTCATTTCCAATTAATTGAGTAGTTAATTCAATAGAATTCTTTGAGTTTAAAAATTAAATATACTATTTAGCCATTCAAATAAGATTGTGTCTTTGCGAGTTATCTAAAAATTGTTTGTACCATTTAATTTATTCTTTAATTATTTTCTACTGTTAAATGGCACTAGTTGCGGAACTATAAATTAGGCAACCTGTTAATTATTCTCATACTATAATTGCTGTTTATTAAGACCCAAGTTACTTCATATTGATTCTTACCCTCACCATTTAGCATATAAATATAAACTCTCTTCAAATCTTTTGAGCGATAGACTTTACATGAGACGATTGTTTTTAATGAATCTAAGTATATATTGGGTTCATATAGACCAAATAGAGCACTATCAGGTAGAATAACTTGTAACTTAAAAAAAATCAGGCGCACCTTTTTTAACTCTTTTATTGGCAAAGTAATATCTAAACCAAAGCAAGGCATATCATCAATTAGCATCATTTCTTTTGCCTTGTTTTTTTTGTAAGTATACTTATGTTTCAGTGTGTCAAAATCACCAATCTTAATATCAACAAGGAGTTTAATGGAAATAATATTTCCATCTTCAAATGAAATACTATTTTCGTTGATATAGCTTGAAGGTATTATATCGAGGTGCTTTGATATTTCTTTATTTGAAAATTTTTTTAACTTATTTGCCTCACTAACAAAATATCCAAGTTCTTTTTTGATAGTATCATCTTTAATATCAATATAACTCATCCAGTTCTTGTTGTTCTGATATCCTTGTACCTGAGCATTTACTGATGAATTGCAAAAAACGAAACAAAGTAAGAATTGAAATATATGGATTATTGATTTGGTAACTTGCATAAACGCTGATCACTTTTGGAAATAATACATTCAACCATTTTAAAGATATCGATTTTTCTAGTTATTGCTGTTTGTGAAATTACTTATCTTCCTGCTTTATATACATATGGTGACTGAGAAATAGCCATTTGTCTTATTCCTAATTCTAAATTAAGCAAAAGGGGAGCAGTAATTGGCAAAAAGGCATTGAAGTTAAAGACCCCGGAATACAATAGTTCACGGGACATATAATTAACACAACCATAACCAGCACCATATGTAAATTTTCCAGTATTAAGTAGAGTTCTGTCGCAGTTAAGATTATCTGCGAGCTTACTAAAAACTGTTTTATTGACATTATAGACAGTGTTTGTAACAACTTTTCCCTTTGCAATATCATCAGCATCGATATATTTTACGTTTTCACCACCAATTGGATCGCCTTGTAATTGTCTCTTAGCAAATTGCATTTCCCATTTAAGATCATTTTCGTAGTTGATAATAGATCCATCTGATTTTGAAGGACCAACAGAGATAAAGTCCCCTGTACCTTGCATTTCGCCTTGAGAATGCCCGGCTAATTTCTTTCTTGCCAATACGTCAACATTACCTCCATTAAAGCCAGCAACTATATCTTGAGCATTTGCAGTGGCTCCTATAAAGTATCCAAAATTCTGTAATGTAGTATTTCCCTTTTTTCCTAAATAACCAGCTTCATTATTCACGAAATCATAGCTTGCGGCGCCAAACGAAACAGAATAACCTGATTCTCCCCCTGAAGCGATATTGGCGGCGTAAGAGCCCGCCATAGAACCCTCTATTCCAGATATTGTATTAGCGCCAATAATTCCCGACTCTAAAGCGATTGGAGCTACCAATACTGATGCGGCTACACTAACACCTATCGGAAAGCTTTGAGAAGGATACATATTAAAATGTTTCGATTTTACATTATAATTGAACCCTAAGGCATGTATAACACCAACCACTAAAAAAGCCACTATAGCCGCTTCTACAGCAAAGTTCCCAGTTGGGTCTGTATACTTTAAAGGATTATTGAGACAGTAGGCAAAGCGATTGAAGTTTTGAAGATTATCTGGTTGGATGATATATCTATCTGGTTGAATAAACCTTCCTAAAACTGGATCGTAAACACGGCCGTTCATGTTAATAAGAGTTTCTTCATCCAAATGTTCATGCATGGTGTAACCTCTTATCAGATGGGAAGGAGCAGGAACGTTTGCATAAAGCCAGTTTGAAGGGTCCCTACGTCTCCCCCAAGAATCAAACGAATATTCTTCTAGCAAAGAGCCACTTCCGTTTGTAATAGCTAACGGACTTCCAAGATGATCGATAACAGTATATAATAGTTGCTTTGACCCGTTATTATTATAATAAACGCCGCAAAGACCTGTAGGGGCAAATACATAACTCCACTCCTTGATGGCCGAATTTGATTCTTGCAAATCATAATTTTCGGAATAGTATCTGGTGTATTGGTTGTTGCTATTCAGAGAATAAACCATTCTGATTCTTTCATTATTATTCCCATAACTAAAGTCATACTTTTTATTTGTTGTGGGGTTTATTATTTGACTAACCTTATTTATATCATTATATGCAATACTTAAAGAACTTAGACTGTTATTGTTAACAATGTTCTGGAGACCTGTGATAAGATATGGGTTGTTTGTATTTTGATACTGATAGGTGGAGGCTGCATCATCTTTTTTTGTAATATTTCCTATATTATTGTAATTCAAAGAATTGTATTGCAGGATTTGTGAAGTGTTCACGGGATTGACTTGTTTTGAATTTTTGAGTCTGTCAGTTCCATCATAATCAAAAGTTTCTTGTAGTAAAGTCGGATTAGTAGGAACATATCTTGTGAGTTTTCTTCCTGTTAAATTCCCTGTTAGTGAATTGAAGGTGTATTCTTGTTTTTGCAAACCAACATAATCTATTTCTGAGAGATAATGGATGTCTGTGTTGGTGATATTAGTTGTAATACCATTGCCAGAACTATAACTTGTAATATTCCCGAATGCATCTTGATTATTTAGTTGCCATAGAGCTGTGTTATTCGCATCAGTTAGGCGACTCAAATTGCCATATTGATCATACTCGGTCTTTACAACGTAAGTACTCGGGTAAGTTTGCTTAATAACTCTCCCATATTTATCAACCTCATAATTTGTTTTAAAAATTTTTGATCCAGTGGTTTCCTTTGTTTCCGTGAGATTATTTAAGTTATCGTATTTAAACTCTGTAGTTACATTTGGCCCAATAATTTTTTCTACCTGAGTTTTTCCGTTCGAAGCTGTGACATATTGATAATAAGTAGTCCCAGACGCACCTGATTTAGAAGTGGCTCTTCCAAGAAGATCATAATTAGTAGTCCAAGTTAGGTTATTTGGATCAATAGTTGTTGTCATCTCTCCGATGGTATTATATCCGTATTTATAAGTACCAGAAGCAGGATCGGTTACGAGCGTTTGTTGTCCTAAACTGTTGTATTCAAAATTTGTTGTAATAATATTTGAGCCGTCAATTAACTTTAAAGTTATTGGAGAACCATTGCTTAAGTACTCATATGCAGTAATTAAATAAGTACTTGGATCCGAATTCGTAACAGAGACAGTTTGTGCAGCAGCGTTTTTAACAATATTGACAGATCGGCCGCTCTGATCTGTAACGAGCCTGTAAGCTTGGTTGTAACTTCCGACGCTAGTTCCGCTAGGTGTATTATAGGAATACGTTTTGTAAATATTTTTAGAGGTATAGCTGCCCCCGCTCCATTTATAAACATTTTCAGACTGTAGCCTAAAGTAGCTATAGTCGTAAACAAATTGCGTAACCAGATAACTAGCTTGATTATCATAATGCAGCTCAGTTCCTTCCAGCAAAACACCATCTTCAAGATTTGGATTTATACTTCCGAACCCTAAGTTGTATTTATTATCTGTGACTATTACTCCGTTAAAACTAGAAGTTTCGGTTCGTAATAAAGCACTTGGAGCATAATATTCTTTTATGTATGGTTGTGACTCTGTTTCAATTAATTTGGAATAAATTCCAAGTCTTAGAGAAGTCGCTTTATTATAAGTATAGTAGGAACTAGAAGGATTATCCCAAGCGTAAGTCACCTTATTTAATACTCCACTTGGTAAAAGTGTTTTCCTAATCCTGCCTAGCCCATCATATTGCATTGATGTAAGATGCCCCGTAATATCAGTTTTAGCAATAATATTGCCGTAGACAGGTTCATATACGAATTGTTGAAGATTTCCCAAAGCATCAGTTGATCTAGTAATAAACCTACCTTTGTTATCATAATCCATTTGTATATTTCTTGCTGTAACATCACCTGCAGATGTGCTTTTTTGCGTTACCAGACCAAATGCATTATATGAAGTATAATCTGTTACAAGTGACCTGTTTCCCAAGGTAGGATCTTCTTGAGATTTACTTAAACGTCCCTGCGTATCATATGTATACTGTATACTTCTCGAATAAGGGATTTGCCCTTGCTGAGTAGATGTTGATGATTTTGTATCCAATTTAAAATTCCCATGATTATTAACATAAGAGTAATTATCAATGACTGTTCTTATTGCTATATTCGACCAGTTTAAATCAGTAGAGGTTTTGGTTTGAACGTTTCCTGCGCTTGACATATCATAGGTAACAACCATATTTGATTTAGTTGAGAGCAAATAATTAATAGATTGTGTAGATGAAAGTTGGATAACTTTGTTGCCAGCAGTTTGATTAACGATATTGAAATTAATTTCCTGCGTAGAAATAAGATTATTAAGATTTGGAAAATAGGTTGGCACTTGCTTTAAAGGACTTGTACCAGAAAAAAACTTTAAAGAATTAACTACATAATTTAGCGGGATACTTAAAGAATTTGAAAAATCGCTCGTTTTTATAGTGCCTACTTTGGTAATAGCATCAAAAGTATAAACTTTCTCAAATCCTAAAATGCCCCTTCCTTTTGAATGCAATATAGCATTCTCGTATATGTATTTAGTTCTGTTCTTAAATTGCCAGTTATACCCATTACTTACATCAATAAAATGCACGCAGAAAATATCAGGTTTATATTTATGCAATGGGGTACTAAAAACAGTTTGTGCTGGTGCTCCGGGTCCAAAATATTCCTGTGAATTACGATACGTCTCCTCTTTTTGAGCCCCATTACCTAAGTACAACTCAGTCAAAATATTTGTGTACCCTATATCAATTTTAGTATGAAGGCCAGTTCTTATTGATTGGATGCTAAGATCGGAAAATCCTGTTGCATTATTTGTAATAACTCTGTCATTAGTTGGATCATTAATAGAATAAATATCAAAATAACCATCTCCATTAAAATCGGCCTTAATCCCCACTCCAGTAAGCACACTCATTGACTTCTTCTCCTCTCTGTAATCGGTTACTTGTCCCTGTCTGTCCGCGTTTAGAATTTTATATTGAATATAATCAACGTTGGTGAAATTATAATTTCCTGTATAACTTGGCCCCTGCACAAATGAATTATCTCCTAAATAATAAAATGTAAAATAGCTAGGAGTTCCTTGTCCTGCCGTATTTTCATCAGTTGTGATAATTAAATCGCATTTACCATCTTTGTTCAAATCTATTGGTCTTGTCTTGAAAGTAGCGATCGCTGAAGCCACTGCATTTTCAAATAGTGTAGAAAAAATAATCGCTGGTTTGAAAGTTATGCCGTCACTGTAGTGTATATGGAATTTTCTAACTTCATCATCTAATGCAAGAATATCCATTTTACCATCGCCGTTATAATCGCCTAAAGAAATATGATCAAGGAGATTCCTATTTGTTGTAGAACTACTAGTGTTTAAATTTAGTAAAAGCGAAGTTATTTGATTTAGAGTTAGGCTATTTACTCCTATAGTCAGCTTAAATACTTTAATTTGAACTTTAGTTGTATTTCCGCCAACTCGCTCCATGGTAATATACTCTGGGATCCCATCACCATCGAGCTCAAAAGGTCTTACAACCTGTGTATTTGAGGACAGTGGAAAACTGAGATTTCCTTGAGTACTTGTAATAAAAATGTTCTGAGGGTCAATTCTGAGTTGATCATTGACACCGTCACCAGTATAATCGCCGATATCGAAGAAGAATTGTGATGGAGAGGCATTTACATTAATAGCGCTAGTTAAATTATTAAATGTCCCAACCGAAGTTAATAGCACACCATTACTTCCGGCGTTATAAGCTAGTTTATCAATACTGTAGGAATTCGAGTTGACTCTAGGTTTTACTATCAAATAAACATCCTGAGCGTTATCCAAGTTATCATCTATCACATAGGTTCCTAAAACATTGCCTGGGCTGTTGCTCCAATCTGGTATTTGATAATAGGCTTGATCATCGTCATATATTTTCGTATAAGGAATGGTGGTATTGCTGCCGCCATAAAATCCCACAAAATTATTTCGTAAAACTCGCACTCTAGGGCCACCCGTTGTCGGACTTGCGAAGTTGTTAGTATAAGTACAAACAAAATCAGTAAATCCATTACCGTCAATATCAGCTGGAACTGCGAGATTTAAATTCGTATAGTCAGATTGTGAGGAAAATAAATTGCCCTGTTGCGGAGCCTTATAACTGGCGAAGCCATTGAGGTCATCCCAACAAAAAAAAGTTGGATTAACCTCATCGCCTTTTGCATCAGCCATCTGAACAGAGGTTAAAACAGTTTTATACTGATTCCAATCGTAATTAAATTCATACCTCCTACCTTGTAAACCTTCTGCTTTAGACACTATCGTTTTTAAAAGCAATGAAGTTCGAAATTCCACACCATTAATGTAATATTTGTTTTTTTCTGCAAGAGGAATGTAACCAAATTCAATCGTATTGTATGGTCGTAAAGAGGCGCCAGCGTTTCCAGTATATTCAATTTTATCAATTACGTTTTCTCCATCTATATTTGAATAATAAAAGTTCATGTAATTTCCAAACTCATCTGTAACTTTGTTTATTTTCCAAGTTAAAGCTGTATTATTTGAAATACCAGTAAATACAGAGTTATTAGATTTGCCATATTCGTATACATTACCTTTTTTATCTGTAACTTGAAACCATTGAGGTCCACCCCCACCGACGGTTTGACCATTTGAGATGATCTGTGAAAAAGTTTCGTTCTCAGTAACGTAGGTTGCGCCATTGCTGCCATATATTCCACTACTACTCATCAACTTATTACCGTCCAAGGCAAAATAGTCATTAAGAGATAGATTAATACCACTTATGGTTCCATCATTAATAGGAATTTTTCCAGTTCTAGAAATAGAGGAAATTCCACCCAAATGCCAACTGTGACCCAATTCTCCTGACGCAGTTTGGCTATTATAATATACTGATAAATTAGGTGCAACTCCGTTTGTGCCGGGCGAAGCATAGATTGGTATTGTATAAATTGCACCACCTGTTCCGGAAATATCCAGTGAACCAGAAATTTCACCAACAGATTTAGATTCATCAATACCCGAATAACAATTGCTGAGCGGACTGTTAACATTATTATAAGCGCTATTTACATAGTTGGGTAAACTGCTTATGTTCAGATTTAACAGGTTAGTAGCTCCGCCACTAACTTGCCCATACTTAAAACCATTAGTTAACTTAATCTTTATGCTAGCTCTTGTATAAGTTGCGCTTGCGTAATTTGTGAGAGCGCTACTGATGTTAATATTTGCAGGTGTAGGAACCTGAGCATTTGTATGCAGAGTAACAAAGAGTATGACCTTTAATATTATTATTTTCTTAAAATTCATAATTCGCATTTTTGTTAATATTGGAATTATTCCATGTGTTTTTTTATCTTACTAATCAATTGACAATTATTTTATACGTATTTCTTTCCTTTTTAGAATATATTAATTCAAGCAAATACATTCCATTAGGTAAATCAACTATGTTGATTGTTTTTGAAAAATCAGAATATAAATCTGTCTTTAAAACCCTTCCATTTAAGTCACTAATTTGAATCTTGGCCTCGCTAATATTTTTTGGAAGATTCCCCTCAATTGTCAAATAGTCATGTGTTGGGTTAGGAAAAACTTTGAAACTTTCTTGCCGCTCGATCGCTATACTATCCTTTTCTGAAAAAGGATTTGCAATTTTAAAAGAAGGAAAACCTGTCGTTTTTCGCTCAATTAAATTACCAGCTTTATCATAAACGAAAGCAAGATTATTCTCTTCTTGACAGAGTAATCTTGTTGAGGAAAGTAGAATAATTGTAAAAAAATAAAAAGTAAGTCTTTTTTGCTTTTTCATAGTTTCGAAATTAAGTGTTGTTAAGAGGTCCTTTATTTAATACTTTCTAGTTTATTCATTCGTTCTTCAATTTGAATTATATAAAGAGTTAACTCTTCTATTTTTTCTTGCTGTTTTATTATCATATGATTTACATTAATACCATTCTGTTCATAATGTTCGCCTTTTTCAAACCCTGGCAAATGTTTATTTGTCTTGATGTAGTCTCTTAACTCTTTAATTGTTAAAAGATTATACTCTGACTTAAAAACGTAATCTGGAAAATTTTGTGTTAAATTTATTTCTATTTCCCTTGCATATACTTTACCATCAGCCCTGACCACAAATACATCTTTGTTATTGCTGCTCATATCTCTCACTGTTATTACCCTTGGATTCGTAATAGTGGGTGATGAGCTAGGGTAACTTGGTACTGGCATGCCTGTTGGGCTATAAACCTTAATATCCACATAACCATTATTGTTTATACTAAACGTTTCGTTGTTGGATGTAGCGTTAAATAAAGCAAAAGCCTTTGTAGCGGTAGATCGAATTTCAGTATATCCATTACCATATACACTAAAAACATCTTTAATGTTAGGCAGATTAGAATTATCAACAATTGCCAGAGCTTTATATGTTGGAATAGGCATACCCACAACTAACATCGAATTTGCTACACCACTTATTCCACCACCCAAAAAAGCACTTCCGGTACTCTTCACTTGAAAATTTACCTGACTAGTATTCGCATCAGAAATAACCAATGCATCTGAGCTTGTGGTATTGATAGTAGTTTTACCATCCCCTAAAACACTGAATCTCTCTGTTCCATCGGCGGTTGGTGTTCCACGGTAAATTGCAATACCTTTGCTATTATCAGCAAGCTCAATTAAATGTAGTCCAGCTATACCATTACCATGTCGTACCTGAATACCAGTTGAAGAATTTGAATGAATATAAAGTTGGGCAGTATTATTATTGAAATTTGTTGTTGAAGTGCCCCCTCCAATTTGCATATTTTGCGTTACATTCATTCTGCCAGCTACCGACATTACATGGTCTGTTGTTGGCGCAAAAGAACTACCATTGCTAAAGAGATAAACATTTCTGTTGCACCTTGAATTTATATATAGATCTCCAGCATTTGGAAAAAGTGGATTTGTTCCTTGAGTTTCTATAAAAGCATTTGTCCCATCATGGCCTAGATTTATATTTCCTAAACTAGTTGCTATAGCTGGAGGAACAACAGTAGATTTTTTTTGTATACAGAGTAAATTTTGAAATACAGCCATACTAGGAATAACGCCATTTATGCATGTTACATCGGGTTGCGGATCAGGACTTTCGCTTCCCCCACCTCCGTGTCCACCATTAAAAAGGTTATAAGGATTACCAGGAGAAGGGTTATTTGGATTTGCTGTCCCTCCTCCTCCAAAATTAAATACTGCAGGTGAATTTGCTGTTCCAGGAGTGTAGCGAATAAGTCCGTAATTATCACTACCCCCAAGGTATAAACCTTCACCTACACGAAGGCCGTTTTTTACTTGCGCTCCTCCGTCAACGTCTAATTCGGTTTCCGGTGCGGAAATCCCAATACCAACTTTTGTTCCTGTACCGGAATAAATACTGTTTCCGCTAGTTGTAAATGGTAAGGATCTCCATGTGTTATCTCCAAATAGCACTTTGTTCATGTTTGCTACTGACCCTTCCCAACTAGTTAAAAGACCAGCGTTATTCACTTGTAAAAAACGATTTCCGGCACCTCCGGCAAAATCATGAAATGTAATATACCCATTTTTGTCTATGGTAATTCGTCGTTGGTTGTTGGTGAAAAAATTTAAGTTTTCGGCATTCAGGGTTCCCAAATTGCCCGACTGACCAGGTGAAATATTATTGAGACCGATTTCCCAAGGTTGTGCATTTGTGATTTTTGCTATATAAAGGCAAATAAATAATAGAATAACTTTCTTCATCGCTATTTTTTTTTATGATGTACAGGATTTTTTTTGAACTTGGGTTTTTGGATACCAGCAAATGTACAACAGTTTATTTCTTCTTTGTTTCTTGCGTTTTGCCTTATTAAAAAAACTAAATCATTTTAGTGAGTCCCATTCCTTGTATCGGAATGGGTTACCGAGCAGATGTTAAAAATTAGACTTTTAGACGAAACCATTAAAACTATCGACAAGTACGAAAACTATTTGCTTTTTAAAGAATTTAGGGGTTTTAAACAGTGCTACCACTTGATAACCTATATTCTCATTAAAATAGGAGACTTAAAAAAAGTTGTTTTTAGCATGTCACATTCTGTAAAATATATAGAAGGACTATTACACATGAATTACCCTGCGGCAGACTTGAAGGGGTATTGCGTTACTCAACCTCCAAACTTAATTACATATAATGCAGTTGTTATTAATTCCCTTTTGCCTCGCCCTGATTCTGAATGTATTTCAGAATGACCTCCTCATTAGCATATTGGCAAACCGTAATTACATAATATCCAGAAGTTCAAAAATTCTCACCCCATAACTTCTGCTTTACTTCCGGATGAAGTGTAGCCCTGGTATAATGCCCTTTCAAATTATTCCTCCGCTATTTTTATTAAAGTGCATGAGATATTCATTGGTTCCAAAGACGATTAGTAAACTTAGCTTATAATAATCTGAGCGAATACCTTATTCATTCGTATTTTAATTTAAAATTGTAATTTGGCATTTCATAAATCGTATCACTATGTCTTTCATCCTATCTGAAATAAAAAACAACGTATTAATTCTTAAATTAAATCGTCCTGATAAATTTAATAGTTTCAACCGCGAAATGGCCTTGCTATTAATTTCCGAACTGGAAAAGGCAGAGAAAGATAAAAATATCCGCGCCATAGTGCTTACAGGAGAAGGTAAAGCATTTAGTGCTGGCCAAGATTTATCGGAGGCTTTGGATCCAAACGGTCCGGGCATTGAAAAAATTGTAGAAGAACATTATAATCCCATTATTTTAAAAATAAGAAACATCGAGAAACCCATCATTGCTGCTGTAAATGGAGTTGCCGCCGGTGCAGGAGCTAACATTGCCCTTGCCTGTGATATTGTTTTTGCCGCGAAATCTGCCAGCTTCATCCAAGCGTTCAGTAAAATAGGGCTGATTCCCGACAGTGGCGGAACTTTTACATTACCCCGCCTCATTGGATTTAACATGGCTAGCGCGCTAATGATCACAGGCGACAAAGTAACTGCCGAAGAAGCAATGCAGTATGGTATGGTGTACAAAATTTTTGATGATAACGCGCTCCTCGCTCAGGCCATTGTAAATGCAGAGCATGTTGCTGGAATGCCAACCAAAGCAATTGGTCTCACCAAACGTTTATTAAACCAAACTTATAGCAATACTTTAGTTGAACAATTAGATTTAGAAAAAAAGTTGCAAGTTGAGTCTGCTAACAGTTACGATTACAAAGAAGGCGTAAGTGCTTTTTTAGAAAAACGAAAACCAGAGTTTAAAGGGGAATAATATGTTGCTGAGATTAAAATAGTCATAATAAGCTCTGATGGCGTTTGTTGCTGAAATTAACGTATCGGTCTTTCTTTTCTTAGGAATCACCTGAATTACTTTATCTTCTATTGTCGTCCAGCTGCCGTTTTCATTCAGCGAAAAAATTGAAATTCTGACGATGTATCTGTTAAAGCGAAATTTATTTTCACCGAGGTATCGCATCGCGTTTGAAGCTCCTTCCCATTTCTATCAAATGCTCTGATCTTATAAATCCCTCCGCTTTTAAATAATTTTTCTTCTCCGCCAACACTTGTTTTCATTAGAATACCCGAAAGCATAATCTCAACAGGATATCGAAACTCACGATAAAAAAGACTTACAGGCCCCGAATAATTTTTACCCGCAGAGTCTATAAAGACGTCTTGGTCAAGCTGGATGTTACTTCCAGACTCATAGTAGAACAATTGTGCATAAGCAGCATCAAAACTATAAAGCGTATCATTAATATTTATTCCGGGTATGGGCTGCTTAATGCAGGGATAGGGAGTTGGTTTTAAAAGATTTTTTTGTTTTGCCTCCACAACAGGCAAAGCTGATCTACTGATGACGGGGGCGGGTTTGTTCTTTATTTTTTCCTCCCGATAAAGATCTCCGTAATAGCGAATATCAACATCACGAATGTTTCCTTTAACTAAAATCCTGTAGCTCTCTGTCCTGTTCAAATTTTTATAAGTTTTTGTATTACTTATTTCCACTGAAGAAAGATCAATAAGTAGTGTTTGGCCGAAAACTCCATTTTCGTCGTTGTGTCAAAAAAAATAATTGCTCATTTACCCCAGTAAACCTCACAATCATTTTTTTTAACACGCCTCGAAACTGAATTTTTCCATCCAAACACCT
>Ga0335394_10000424_pt1 | contig 44712 bp, 68 predicted proteins | sample MAT03_FD_205741 | JGI IMG/M metagenome (GOLD analysis project Ga0335394, IMG submission 205741) | Freshwater microbial communities from Lake Fryxell liftoff mats and glacier meltwater in Antarctica - MAT-03 (spades assembly) (version 2) ... | reverse complement strand
TATTCTGTCTGTGATATTCCTGATGTAGTGATTTGTATTCTTGTAATTTTTTAATAGGCTCTAACCCGTGAGACTGCAAAGACTCATTGATGGTTTTCAATTGACTGACATAAATACTATTGTAAAAACTATTGGTGCCTGCTCCAAATATTTGAAAGGTGCCGACTTTTGGTTGATAAGTGATGGTCTTGATTTTTTCAGAGGTATTGACGTAACGCAGTTCATAAGGGCAGATTTGACTAAGCAAAGAAGACAACAACGATTCTTCACTCTTTTGATTAGAAGGAAAGTGCGAGGAGAACGCTTTAAGCAGTTTTTGATAACTCTCTTTGTCTAATTCCTGTTCAACCAAAGAAGAATACCCTTCTATCAGAGAATGATAGAATCTGAGAAAGGTGCCGCCTTGATTATTAGCGCGATCGTAGACTAGGAGGTCGTTGTTTTTTAACGAAACGACAAGACTGGTTCCGCTTGAATTTGTCGCTGAAAAAGGGTTCCGACCTTGCCACTTTAAGATCGTACCGTCGTCAGGCGTAACCGAATGAAACTCAAAATCATAATCTAAACCGACGCGTTTTGTTAGCGCGTTTAGATCGCCTGTCAAAGCTAGTTCTTCATAGTAAAAGGGCAACGCTTTGCCAGTGGTATCAACGCCGCGCGAAGGTGGGTTTTTTAGCCCGGTGTAGACTAGCTGAAACTCTTCACTCGCACGGTATTCTGCTAGGTCTAGAACGTTGGTTTCGTTGTAAAAGAATTCAGTCTCAAGCAACGATGCGAACATTACCCTAGATGGATCACAGCAAGACGGGTCTAGAAAGTCATGGGAGTGAAGGAGCAGTCTCAGGATCGCTTCAACCTCAAACCGATCTAGAACGGGTTCAGAAAACCGAATTACAATTCTGTGCTTTTGGTTTTCTTTCGTGTAGGACGGACTGCTATAGATCAAAAATGCCAGATCTTGAAATAAATCGATTGAGTGCTGAATAGTCGATCCAAGGTCAACGTCGAGATAACAGAAATTTGCTGAATCGAAATGATTTTTGTAGTCCGTTCCGCCGATCTTAACTCCCAGTCGCAAACAGAATCCTTCTAGTACTAGAGCTTTAATTGTCTTCAGGGTGCATTCCGCAGTGACCCAGTACAATCCGTTTTGCCCAAAAAGAGGATTGTTTTTACCGCCATTAATATTCCCCGGCTTTTTATTTTGTAGCGTTGATCGTACTTGTGCATTTATTTCAATGAGAAAAGTTGGGTCTGAATCAGATTGAGCTTCAATGATTTTTTGTAGAAAAGGGAGCAGTTTTAGATTTTTATTGAGTTCATTGTCCGGAAATAAAGACGGGAAAATCATGGTGCTATAATAAAAGTGTTGTTGCTGTTGAACCGAGTCGAAGCGTTGAAATGCTAGATTCTTAAAAGCTAGGGAAGGGCTTCCTAGCTTTTTTTGTTGGCAACCAGACAACAAAATAATCCCAGACAGCAAAAAACCCTCTACCTTCCTAATGTTTGTGTACCAAGACGAACAAGTTGGGTAGAGGGTTTTTTGGGGTTTTCAGGGGACGCTGAAAAGTTAGAAAAGTTAAAATTTTTGGTAGAAGCTGATTGTCTGGTTCGTCTTGGTTCCACGATTTTAACACTAGCGGCTAAAGGCTGTCAACTAATTCGCGGCTTGTTGTGACTTTAAGTTTGTTGAACCTCTAGGATTTTGTCCAAAGCCAACGCAACGATTTTCTCAATCGGTTCATCGGGATATTCTCTAGCTGATGCTGCTAACTCAATTTCAAACTGGGTAATGATTTCTTGCTGATCAACCTCCATAAATGCAGAGCGATCGCAATAGAAATGTCTACGGTTGAAAAGTACTTCGTTGACTTCTACGGTTAGGCTGCGGAAGACGTTTTTAGAATATGCTGTTGTGATCACTTTTCCCGTCCCGTTTGTCGTGTGATACAAGCCATCCTTTATTAGACGCTTTTTAACCTGGTCTGTCCAAGATTTACGAGCGGCTAGTCGCTCTTGCTGCATCTGTTTGATGCGATTGGAAACCTTAGCCAGTTGAGGATCTGTTATGCGATGCTCATCTATGAAAGCTCCGTCTCTTCGGATAGCTGGCAAAACCTCCTCAAATATCCATCGCTGAATTTCCACAGCTTTACTCTGCTCAGAAGCAAAAATCATTTGATAGATGCCTGACTCATTAACCCACCATGAGGGCTTACCCACACCATCTGGCAGTCGAGTCCTGTATTCTCTCCAAACTAATGCGGTAATGTCCCTGCTGTTTTTGGGTAAACCCAGGACGTTTGCAAAATCCATCATATGTACGACTTCTTTTTCTTTGTCTGAATGAAATCTAACCTTTTGCTGTAAGTAGCTTTGAATGCTTTCCATAGGGTGTGGGGAGCTAATAACGTTCTTATTTGTATTATATACCAAAAAGTAGGATATTAGGCAGAACAAAAAAAAGTCCCTAGTGTTTCAGCACTTAGGGACTTTTTTGTAGCAGGTTAGAACCGCGATCGCCGTGACTAAATATTTAGACTCGGTTCCTGATGAGTGGAAGGGTAAGAAAAGAATTCTTTTCTTACCCTTGGTGGAGAGCAAGAGTTTAATACTTTGATAACTTAAAGTATTAAAGTCAATCCCTAAAAGGGTTTAGTGTGGGTTGCGACGAGATCGAACGGTAACAAGTCCTGAACCAGCGATGTTTCAATCCCTGAGAGGGTTTAGTGTGGGTTGCGACATCAGACGACTTAAAGACAATGCTGGAGATGTTCGTTTCAATCCCTATAAGGGTTTAGTGTGGGTTGCGACCCCGTGTGGAATGCTTTTGCAACGCTACTGCTCTTAGGTTTCAATCCCTATAAGGGTTTAGTGTGGGTTGCGACCGCTCTGCAATTGTAGCAGATTAAGGCTAAAAGAAAAGCGACGCGTTTCCTAGGGACGCGTCGCTATGCACATGGCTATTCGCAACCTAGAAAATTAAAGTGTTGGCTCAACTGGTGTTGGCTCAACGGGAAGCGTCGCAACTGGAGCGATCGCTTCCCTTAGACTGTTTACCATTGCTTCAACTGCGACCCGCTCATTCTCATCCTCTGTCGCTTCAGAGTCGGTTAGAGCTTGGAGAGCCAAAATAGCCTTGTCTCTTTCAGCAAGCGCGGCATTAACTTGATCTTGGCTTGCCTGTGGTTCCGCGAGTGCGGTTGCAAGTTCGGTTTTGAGTTGTACGATCGCTTCTAAAGTTTCTGAGACTACGGCTGCTAGTGCGGTTAAGAATCCCATTTTTCCACCAAATAATTTGTGTCTCAATTATCGCCTCGCACCTCCTTTAATTTATCAGTTTAAGTGTGACTTGACCGGAAAAAACGGGATTCAATTAAGAATTCCTAGACTGAGAAAATGTCGTTACCTACTTTCCTAGCAACCTTTAACGAGTACTGATACTGGTATCGGTATCCTACGTATCAGTACTCGATTGCTATATCCTGCCAAAGAAAAAGCCAGCCTAAAGGAGCAGGTTAGCGGCATTTTTCTGGTTTGTACGGGATTCTTGAAGTGCCGTACGTAAATGTTACGCACTTGAAACCCTTGCTGAGATGGTGTTACGTGTTGTACGCGGTTTTTTGGCGTTGGATTCCAGATATATTTATTTTTGCATTTGAACGACTACTGATACTTAGTAATGTAGCTCTACGTATAAGTAGTCATTCTCTTTTCTTTATTTCTATTTCCTTGATTTGATATAAAAAAGACGTACACTAAGAAAAACAAACCCCGAAACTCCCGACACCAAGCAATCGTAGACCGTACGTCTTTTTCTGTACTTTCCTGTACAAACCTGTAACATCTTAAAAAACAGCCTTAAGAAATCGCTAAGAACCATGCTGTCAACGTGTTACGTAATTTTTTAGCAGACCTTGAAAACGTTCGCTCCCCTCAAACATGAGCAGCAACCGTTCACTCTCAGCCAGCGCAAGCAATCTCCATCCATCAAAAGTGAACAGAACAGCACAGCACAGCAACCAGCCCAACAAAAACGGGTGCTGAGTGCTTCTTAGCTTCTCGTCTTATGGTTTGTACCTTTGACTTGTTTGCGACCGTTTGATGGTGCTTAGACACAGGAGTATCAACACAGCAATTTTTTGCTGGACTGGTTGCAAGCAATCTCCTACCAAAATTTTCCCAAAACGACAAAAAAAATTCTGAGAGCGATCGCACCCCCAGCAATCTCCGCTCATCAGGCAATCGCACCAATCTGCAACCAGTCCAACAAAACAGCCTCTTGCTGACCTCTTGCCGAACCCCGCTCACGTTTGTACCTTTGCCCTGTTTTTGACAGCACCCCTGACAAAGAAAACAATATCCTTTTAGCGAAAAATATTCACTTAGTGTTGTCTAAAAATCAGAGCAAAAATGCTCAACCTTACAGCTTATCATAAACTCTAATCTTTTGTCAAGGGGTTGACACTCTCATCATAAGACTGTAATCTTGATTCATGGGGAAACGAAAAACCCCAGTACACAAAATGGAGAAAAACAAAATGAGATTTCACATTGCTAATAATTGGATTTCCTCGCAAAAGGATCTTGAGAATAATGTAATGACAGCAAGTGATTTCGACTTTCCCAAAACGTGGATCTTTGATTGTGAATCAGCAGCCAGAATTGTAGCAACCAAACTAAACAAATCATACGCTGAGTATGGGTATACTTGCGCCGTCGCTTGCATCATCGAGTAAAAAACATTGCGAAGCAGCACACTTGATCTACTTCGCAATGATCAGCCAGCGATCGCAGTTCCAACAAAACTAATTTTGATTAACCTCTTGACGTTCTAATGATTAGACTGTAATCTTAGGACATGGGGAAACGACCCGGCAAACAAAATGGAGAAACCAAAAAGATGCTTTTTCAAATGTTTTCACGCCCCTTCGACTTGAAGGGTATCCACTTCAGACTAATGCTTTGCTATGACAGCGACGGCAACGTTACAGCAGCTTATGAAGCGCGGAATTCCTCGCCAAACATGGCGGCAGATCTACGAAGGACGCATAAACAATTACCGACCTTCCACCTTTCACAAAGCGAATATGCGCGGATCCGATTTACGGTCGATCATCTGATTGAACGCACGGATTAGAGAAACATTGCGAAGTAGAACACGTGTTCTGCTTCGCAATGTTTAGACAGCGATCGCAGTTCAACCCAAATTCTCGATAAAATGAAGGAAAACAAAATGAACACTCAAGATATTTTTTATGACCTGCTTAATGCCATATACAACAACGATCGCGTAGCCACAAACGAGAAATTGCTACAACTTTTAGAACTAAATAAATCAAATGAGTCTCTTCCTACCGTTGAAAAAATCTATCGTTTTGGCGGATCGTATCAGGTTTGGCGCAAGTCAGTAAAGCAAGGCGGTATTGTTACTTTCACAGAGAATAACCAATGAATGATACACGCTTTGAAGTTACTCACGATCTTGACATCAACACAGTTCGAGTCGAAGTTAATACTGAGTTTGTCGATAAGTTAAAATTTCGGAACTTCCCAGTGGATCAGTGTATCGGATCTGAAGCATTCCTTAGTTACGTATCAGATCTCGAAACTCAAGATCATGTGGACTTGGTACTTAAAATAATGCTGCAATCTTTAAGATCTTTTGTAGTTGAAAGTTGTGACTCTCCCGATATCATTATTTCCAGCGCTGCACTTCCCGCACTGGTAGAGCTAGATCATTTTGAAAACCGGTTTCGATTGACGTTCTAACGATTAGAGTATACAATCGAGAAGACGGCGATCGCAGCCGAGAATAACCAATGAAGGAAAACAAAATGAACACTCAAGATATTTCAGTTTCCGATTTTCAAATTATAGAAGACAATATAGTTTGCGTTAAAGCTAACTCCTTACTCACTGAAAAGTTAGAAGTTTTGGGTTTTCCAATGAATCAACGTGTTGGAGCTAGGATGTTTATTAAGTACGTTTCAGATCTTGAGTTTCAAGATCACTGTTCTGAATTCATGTTTGTCATTGTGCTGCACGGGTTAAAGGCATTAGTCGAAACTTATAGTTCAAACTTCATAGTCATTTGGAGTGCTGCTAAAGGACGCTGAATCAAACTAATTTCGATTAACTTCTTGTCTAACGATTAGACTATACAATCGAGAAGACGGCGATCGCAGTTCAATCAACCTAATCGAGAATAACCAATGAATGAAACGATGATTTTAATTGTCTTTGACGATCTTCAAGGCAATATTAAATTGTATTCAGTTCCCTCCTATCATCCCAATATCACGGTGTTGAGGTCTTGTCATAAATTGTATGCTGGCGGTGATGTTATGACCGATGATCAGATGGCTGTGTTAGACAACTTGTCTAAGGACGATGACTGCGAAATTTACGAAAATGAAAAATATCTTGTTTCAGAAGTGATTGTTACAGGATTTGTACCATGAAGACACTAATGCTTAAGGATAATGAAGCCCCTGTTGATGGCTATTTCATTAGCGATCCTCAGTATAACAAATCATTCAGACAACAAGCGTTAACACCTGAGCGTCTGTTTGAGCTTGTTTGTTATTACCAGGAAATAGGGTTCGATGCTGTTGGTCTGTGGAAGGAAAGAGGTAACACTTACGTAGATGCTCTCAGATATGTAGTTGAACCATCAAAGGGTTGGTGTGTTTATGATATTAAAGCTGAGAAACACTACACTTACTAAACATGACAATTAAACTGTCCAACGTAATTAAATTCTACGCAGCCAAACCGCATCAAGATAAGGCGATCGCATTCCTGCAAGCTAACATTGACGCGGCTGTTATGGCAAAATTCGCTGAGTTGTGGAGAGCCGAACCCAAACTAGAAACCAAGCAATTGATCACGATGCAGCAAGCGACAGCAATCTTTTTGCGATCGCCGTCTGCCAAACAACTTTTAGATCTCAACGCTTGCCTTGTGAGATTTGAGATAACAACCCACAAAAGGATGCGACAGTTTCTTCCTCAGATTGGACATGAATCGGGTGGCTTGCAATGGATGCAAGAAATAGCAACAGGCGATGCGTATGAATGGCGAAGAGACTTAGGCAATGTCAAACCGGGCGACGGTCGCAAGTATAAAGGAGCAGGTGCGATTCAACTGACTGGGCGCGCCAACTATCAAGCTTTTGCCGATCATATGAATGATCAAAGAATCATGCAAGGAAGCGAGTTTGTAGCAGCAGAATATCCATTTACGTCGGCGGGGTTTTGGTGGATGATGAATGGCATCAATTCATTGGTGGATGCAGGCGCGAATGTTGAGCAGATTTCTCGTATGGTTAATTTAGGCGGGGCGAACGGCACGATAAGGGGGCTAGGCGATCGCCTTGCTTACTATGCCAGAGCGTCTAAGGTTTTTGGCTGAACTGAAAGCGATCGCAGCACACGGTTTGATTGACATTCTAATCGTTAGAGTATACAATGGGAGAGATGGCAACTTTTGCATCATTGTTCGCAGGTTTTGGGTTAGCCGACATCGGCGCAATGATGGCAGGCTGTTGGCTGACTCGGAAGCGATCGCAGGACGGATTGATTGACATTCTAATCATTAGACTATACAATGGGAGAGATGACCAGTTTTCTTCCATTGAGAGTCAGTTAAAAAAAGAATGCGATCGCAGGACGGATTGATTGACATTCTAATCATTAGACTATACAATGGGAGAGATGACCAACTCACCCCTGCCGATCTTCTCTAGTAGGTCGGATACAGAGTTACATCCCAGCGATCGTGCTAGCACGATCGCGCCATTAAACCCTGTGTTTGTGACCGATAGATAGCGACGTTTTTTCGATTCATCCCAGTCTGGAGTTCTTCCTCGCGCTTCAAGATTTTTCAGGCTTTTTGAGTTTGTGCCTCTCGCCATTGATCTACCTCGTGCAAATATTCCAAGTATACCGCATAGATTAGATAAAATGCAACCGTGTAAGCACTTGTAGTATGCGGCAGTGTGACACTTCAATTCTTTATTTATCTGACTGAAGTTTATCTAATCTTCATGAAGCTTTCGACTTCGTACTACTGCTTTCTAGTACAGATTCTTTACCGTATCTTTATAAATCAGCCTGTCAATCCCTGAAACTACGTAGATTTTTGTTCTGGGATCGCCATGTATAGAGTGTGAGCTATGTGGGCACCCCGTTTTAGGGCAAAAAACTGGCACAATTACGCTGTAGTACGCCAAAAAAGCGGTTTTTTCATATCCATCCCGTATATATTGGATACATGGAAACCGACACGAGGGCAGGAAAATGGAATTTGAAACGCTTTGCTCAACGAAAATTCAGGGTTTGGCGACGGTGATTCGGGGGGAAGTGAATCGAATGGGTTACGACGAGCTAGCCGATTTACAGGAGGTGCTGAGAGGGCTAGCAGCGGAGGCTGAGGCGAGGATGGAGCTACTGGAACCCGACGACGAGGAGTACTTCGATCCTGAACTGCACTTGGCTGAAGCCCAGTAGAAAGGGGGCAATCGAGAGGGGGACGAAATCGTCCCCCTTTTTTCTGTCTAATTTGTAGGGTGCTAGAACGCTTGTTAAAGCCTTTTAGGTACAATAGGGCAGCAATGACATTGAGTGGCTTGACGGGGCTTTTGTGGCTGAATACTGGAGGAGGCGAAATCGCCCCCTCTTTCTCTGTCTAATTAAGTTTTGCTAACTCTTCTTCACATTTCGCCTTCTTCCATTTTCCCGCTCCCTTGATCCCCGCGTCAGTCAGGGCTTTTCTCATTTCTCGGATGGTGGGTTTTTTGCCAGCCTCCGTTTCGACTGTGACAGCGATCGCTGTCAGCGTTTTCTCAGTGGGTCTAGGAGCGGCAGGGACAGGCGGCAATACTCGGATTGGCTCAGGATCGGGAATCAATTCTTCGGTCAATTCTAGCGCGGGTTCTGTTGCGGTCGGGCTAGCGAGTGTCCATCTCAGGACGTAGAATATTGAGAGTGCGATCGCCGTGTAGAGGGTAGCGTTAGCAGCTAGGGTCAAGAAGTTCTGAGCGATTGCGTAGGTCATTTGATTTCTCCATTTTGGTTTCTTTAGGACAGGGGTCGTTTCCCCATGTCCTAAAGATAACACTCTAATCATTAGAGTGTCAAGGGGTTATCGAAATTAGTTTTGATGACCCCTTCTTAAAATCAGTCGATCATGTCGTCATCAAAAAACCTTCTCAGCGCGTCCTCCGGGCTACTTGCATCTGTCCAATCTGGAATCGCTCCGACGGCAATACCAGATCTTTTTGAAGAGGGTAGCCACAAAAGTTCTAACTGCTCAGCATTGTATTCGTCTGTTTTCCACATCTCAGTTTCTTCGTGACACGCGGCTTCTCTTCGCAAATCCCAAGATGATAGTTTTTCCACTTTGGTTAGTTGCAAAGTCCCAAAATTAAGATATTTCATTTTGATTGCCTCCATTTTGTTTGCTGTGTTTCCCCATGTCCTAAAGCTAACACTCTAATGATGAGAGTGTCAAGGGGTCATCAAAAAATTCGATTAAACGTGTAAAGTGTGTCCACTGCGATCGTTTTCTTTTTTGTTGCCCGTTCCCCATGCTTAAAATTGCCGTTTCCCAATCCGAGCGCTGGCAACTCACCTAATGCTATTTCTGTCAACACGTAATTTGAAAGATCCAAAGTTTGGATCAAATCATCAACTAATTCTATTTTGTAGTGTGTTAGCCAGATCTGTTTGCACTCGCGTTTAATAGCCTTCTCAAGAGTCCTAACGACAGCGATCGCTGTGAGTGTGCTTGCAGGATTGTGTCCAGGGTAGCAGCGTGTTTTGCCTGGTGCGTAATACGGCGGATCTATAAATACGCAAGTGCAAGCGTATGCCTGCTCAAAGCAACAGTCCGCTGAATCCAGCACGGTCAAATCTGCATCAAAAAGCTTAGGCGGTTTTGGCACCCATGACCCAAGCGACTTAACTTTATCGGGACTCCACGCTACGTTATACTGCCCATTCTTGGACGTTCTCGCAACGGAACTGTGCGCTATTCGCTGAAAGACTAGCTTACTTGCGCCGCACCCTGCGATCGCGTCTTCCTTGATCGTTTGCCAGTAATTAGTGTTAAGCAGGAATGTATCTCTGATTTCAATCGTTCTACTAATTAGAGTATCAAGCGTCTCTTTTCTCCTGCAAGACCTTAGAACGTTTTTGATGCTCTGGTCTTTTTCCGCTACAACAAATCGAGCATTAGGGTATCGCTCGATCATTTGCAAAGTGAATGCGGAACTGCCAGCGTGTGTTTCAATAAATGTTTCAACACCTTGAAATGGTTGTAAAATCTGGATCAGCTTTCGTTTGTTCCCCGGATAAGAAAAAAGGTAGTTTGGATTAGCCATCGGTTAATGTTGCGAGATAATACGCTACAATGCGAAATTATATTGTAAAAAATAATGCCGACTGAGAACGCCAAAGGAGCCAACTTCAGATCGCTTTACCATCATAAGGCTGACGAGTTCATTGAACATCTCAAATCCTGCGGTTGTAAAAAAACCGCGATCGCAGCCGTTGGCGCAACTCCTACAGCTCTCACTTCCTGGATTCGCAATCATCCAGAATTACAGGATAGGATCAACGATGCTCTCTCCCAATACAGGGAAACTCAACCGCTTGTTTTAATTAATGCTGCAAAAAAAGCGTTAGCCGATTATCTCTTCGGGCGCATGGAAAAGGTAAGTTCAAGTGTAACAACGCAGGTCGATAAAGACGGAAATTTTCTGGGAGCTTTTGAGACTATAACAAGAACACCTGTTGGGGTGCCAAAGTGGACTATCGATCGCGTTCTTGGCGCTGATATGACAGAAGTAGAAGTTTTGAAAATGTGTGCCGATTCGGGCTTTTTTCCTCCGCATCTTGTAGATCGTATACTTTCAAAATTATCAGCATCAAAAGAAGAGATCCGAGCTATATTCACAGAATATTATCCCGATCAAGACGTGTTTTCAGAGCCAAAACCAAAACCAGGTTTATCCGATTTCGGGTCTGAAATAATCCGAGCTAGAATTTTGAAGGTGCCAGAATCCGAGACGTTCTCGGATTCTGTTGAGGTTGTTAGCGTACCGATTTCCTAGCAGTTTTCCAACCTCTCACAAACCAGTATGAAGGGCTTCCAGTGCTTCCCGTGACTTGGATTGTCTTGCCGTCTACAACGGCTTTCTTGGGCAGTTTTGGGCTTGTGCCGTGTAGAACACCCGCGTCGTAGCAAGCGGTAAGAAATAGGTCGTAGCTGGAGGAAGTCGAAAGCATTGTGTTTTCTCCGTTGGTGTTATTCTAATTGTACTAAACCTAAAAAGGTTTGTCAACACTCTCATCCAAAGAATGCCGATCCTGATTTGTTGGCTTTTTCCCATCTTTCTAATTCTCTCGCTTTTTCCCATCCTTCTACAAACAGGCAACCGGGTCTTTCAGTGCTATCGAGAACTTGAATGCGAATACCGTCTACGATCTCAGTCTTTGGTAGTTTTTTAGTATTTTTATAGTGGTAGCCAGCGTCGTAGCAACGCTCAGTGAAGTACAATGAATATTTCTTAGAAGTTGAATCAGCCATCGTGTTTTCTCTGTTTTGTCTATATTCCAATATTAAGCGATTCTAGTTTAGTTTGTCAACGCTCTAATCATAAGAATGTCAAAATCTTTTGCCAGTTTAGAGAGATCACTACAAAAGGCTAGCAAGCAACCGCAAAGGGTTGCGACTCAACAATCTAGCACAACGGATGATCAACAGGGTTTAATCCGAGGTATTCCTGCTGTTCTGCTACCCTATCAGCAGCGCTGGACGGATGATCAGTTGGGTATTAAGATCGCCGTTAAGTCAAGGCGTATTGGTTTGTCATGGTGCGATGCTGCTGATTCCACGCTAGAAGCAGCAAGAGCCAACGGTCGCAACACTTTTTATCTTGGCTATAACCGCGAGATGGCGCTGGAGTATATCCAGGCGTGTGCCGATTGGGCTGCACATTATTCTGTCGCTGTTGAGCTTTTGGACACAGAAGGAGTGATCTTAGAAGACGAGAAAGACATTATTGCCTACAGGATTACGTTTGCTAGCGGGTTTATGGTGCAGGCGTTATCTTCCACCCCTCGCAACATTAGATCGAAAGGTAGACCGGGTGACAGGCTAAGGATTGATGAGTTTGCCTTTCATGATAACCCTGAAGAACTTCTCAAAGCTGCGATCGCTTTCAAAATGTGGGGTGGCAAGATTGCGATTTGGAGTACGCACAACGGTAAAAACTCTTTCTTCAATAAGCTTATTGAAGAAATTAAGGAAGGTAAGCGACCGTTTTCGCTGCATCATATCACTTTACAAGATGCGTTGGATGAGGGGTTGTATAAAAGAATTTGTTTGGTCAATGGAGAGCAGTGGGGTCAAGAAAAGCAAAATCAATGGGTAATTGATCTTCGCGCTGAGTATGGTCAAGCGGCTTTAGAGGAGCTTGATTGTATACCTGCTGATTGGTCATCAATCAAACTTATTGATCGTGATTGGTATCAGATTGTTACTCGATACGATTTACCATACTGCGATCGCTTTGTCCGCTTTTGGGATCTGGCGGCAACACAAGCTGACATCACCAAAAAGAAAAAACCGTGTAATACCGCTGGCGTTCTTTTGGGTTATTCGACAGCAACCGGTCAATGGGTTGTTTTTGACTGTTTAGCTGAGGCTTTTAACCCATCTAACACAGATCAGCTTATGCTTGCTGCTGCTGTCCAAGATGGCGATCTCACACCTATAGCACACGAGCTAGAAGGAGGAGCTAGCGGTATACGTGATTCTGTCCATATCAAAAATTTACTGAATGGCTTCATTGTGTCGGGAATCAGACCACAAGGTGACAAGATTTTAAGAGGAAAGAATTTTATCACATCTTCTAAAAATGGAAAAGTCTTCATCCTCCAAGGTGACTGGAATGAAGACTTTTTGGAGGAATTAGACACTATCCCTAACGGGCTAATGGATCGTTATGATGCCGTTGTCGGCGCTTATAACTATCTCAGCGACGGTAATGTCATAACCGAAATGGCAAGTTATTTTGAGGATTAAGATAGAGAATAAAAAATACTCGACCGCCTTAGTTGAAAACCAAGAACAATCAAGCATTAAAAAATTTATTAATTCCATTATCAGTATACCATTATTAAGTTTCGATTGGGTATAACTAATAATCATCATCGTAATCATCATCGTCTTCTTCCCAGGGGCGCGGTATCATGTTTAACAATGCTGCCCTGTGTTTGTCTTCTAGCTTCAACCCGTCCCCAAAATCGGCTACAAAAGTTGTTTCTTTTGTATCAGGATTAAACAGCACTCTCACATCAAATTTCTCTGAGGAGCTTAGCGCTAAATTTTTAATAAAGCCTTGTTTGAGCTTTTGTCTGTATTCTTCAGAGAATTTATCTGTGATGTCTTGATCTTCACTTTCTATTTGGATTTCCATTTTTTTACTTGTAATGTTAGATCGGCTTTTTGATTTCTGCCCAGAGCATCGCCAAAACCTCTAGGTTCTTCAACGTAATCTTTAAGAAATTGCCATTATTAAATGTGATATTAACTTCCTGATCCCCGCTGAAATATTCCGCTTCTAGATCATCCTCAAGATCCCCCTGGGTGATTTTATACCCTCTTAACATTTTGACTTCCATTTTAACTTCCATTTTGAATCCCTCTGTTTGCGATCCCCATTTCGATTTCAATCGGATCTCTTTTTGATTTCCTCATAGAGCAGAGACAAACCATCTAAATTTTTTACCAAACTCTCTAAATTGTTTAACGAAAGATCCACAAAATTTCCATTATTAAATGTGATAGTAACTTCTTGATCTTCGCTGAAATATTCAGCCACAAAAGAACCGTAAAGCTGATCTCCGCTGAAATATTCACCCGCAAAAGAACCGTCAAGATCAACTTGTGTGACCTTATATTCTCTTAACATTTTGACTTCCATTTTAACTTCCATTTTTAATCCTTCTGTTTTGTTTTAAGACAGTTTGTTTGCGATCCCCGATTTCGATTTCAATCGGGGATCAGCGATCCCCGATCAGCGATCCCCGATTAATCGGCACCCTTTTTGATTTCCTCCCAGAGCAACGCCAAACTTTCGAGAGTTTTTAGCGAGATCCCCTCGGAATTCCCTGATGGGAACACGAGATTCACATCCTCTTCGCCCTCTACAAACTCGGCTTCGAGGTCGTTTTCCGTCAGTTTGAAGCATTTCACGATTTTGATCCCCATTTCGATTTCTCCTTTCGGTTTGCTCGTTTCCATGTCCTAAAGATAACACTCTCATCATGAGAATGTCAACCCCTTTTCAAAATTAGTTTTTAGCAGTGCGGACGACCAACGATCCCCGTTTTCTCAACAAACCTAGCGACCGTTTTTTTGATTTTCAAGAAGTTGCAGCATACGCTGACGAAGTGGGATGATAGCAAGAAACGAACTGTGCAGCTTCCTTTTCTTTCCATCCAAAAGAATTAATCAGTGTCCATTCTGCATTCTTGAACCACCATGCTGCGGAAACGTCCATAGGCTTATCACTTTGACGGGCTAAAGCTTTTATCAAGCCTGCTTGGGTTTTGTAGTTTATGGGATTAGACATTTTTATTTTCTTGGTTTTGTCTTAAGATAATTTTAGATTCTAACGATTAGACCGTCAAGGCTCCCAGTCAGGATTTTTTTCACGCCATTCAAGAATTGTTTTCACTTCTTCTAGTGTTAACCCTTGATATTCTTTAAGCTCAGTAATTCTCCAGTAACAACAGTTTGAATAGTTTGTTAACGCTTTTTTACCGGTGACTTGCAGAGTGTCAGCCAGAATGATTTCAGCAGTGCTACCGATTTTACGGGCGATCGCTTCCACCGCTGACTGTGGAACTCTCTTAGAACCATTGCACCAAAACATTACCGACTGTGCAGAGTAACCACACAATCGAGCGATTTTAGTATTTGTAAATTTCTGTTTATTTAAGGCTTTACAAATTCTATTTATTCGAGTGCTGAGTAATTCAACCATTTTCAAACAATAATCGGTATCGCCATCATATCATACCTGTTTGAGTTTCGGATTTGATCTTTTCGGTTTCTGCTTTTAATTTATCGTTTGCAATTTCTTCTGTTTCGGAAAGCTGCAAAAGATTAGGATATTCTAATTGGTAGGGTATCGGTTGTCTTAGCCAATGACCTATTAGTTTTGTCATTCCCGGTTGCCAGTCTTCTTGCTGTCTATCAGAGATGAGATCACTCCATTGTCGTTCTGTTGTACGGTCGATGCTTCCTGATGCGCTGGATGATCCGCCCATTCCTTCGCCGCCTCCACCAGAATTAAAGAGTTTTTGATAGGGAATATCAGCACTCCCTGCTAGCATCTCCTTAAAATGTTGCAGCATCGAATCAAGCCCTGTGTAATCAACTTTAAGGTTGTAAACCTTTTCACCAGTTTTCACAACTAATGTTTTGAGAACATTCCAGCTATGATTCAAAAGAGCTAGGCGATCGCGTAACAACTGTTTTCCTTGCTCACTAGAAAGAAGTGTGGGTAAATCTTCAATTTCGTAAATAAGCCTTGAAAATTGGCTAATTGTGTTGGCAATTGATTGATCGGCAATGTCAAGATTTTTTAGTTTGTCGATGCTGCGATGCAGAACGCTAATGCCCCAATGGTTATAACGGATTTGCTGCTCTTTTGTGATCATTCGTATGCCGTAAAACGGGATGATTCTACTTGCATGAATCACTGCCGACCCATTTCTAATCTTGTAATAGCAGGGATTTTCAAAATTTGGATTCAACGGATTTTTTTCAATTTCCGATATTTGAAGAGTGCCTGATTTTCCACCTTGAAAGATGTTGTAAAACTCGATTGGCGTGATCAAGGGCTGGCTTAAATCTTCATCGCTGTTTCCTAGAAATAAACCCGATCCTCCGCACTGTCTAGCAAGTTTTGTGGCTTTAACAAATTTGGGCGTAATCTCGTTTAAGCGTGTTTGGATTTGTCCTTTAATTATTTCGTTTTCGCACTCAAAAACACAAGCTTTCTTACCCATCGCAATAGGTAGCAACTCAACAATGTTCGCGGCAAAGTTGTTACACTCTGTTAACAGATCCAATTCGCGCTGTTGATAAAACTTTTGAGTAACCTGATAGTCAGCAGTGCGATCGCTACCTAATTGTCCAAACCCTTGAGACAAAGAAGAGAAAGCAGAATCGTTAAATAATTCAGTCATAGTATTAGAAATAAACTACCATCTTATTTTATTTGGAGGTCTAAAATTAACTCAAAAGTGTATAGTTTTGGGTTAATTTTTGCTTGATCAATCGAGCATACTTAGGTTATGTCAAAATCTTTTTTTGTAGATCAAAACGTAAAGCTGTCAAATGATGCCGTGTGGGTTTCACCGCAGGGTCATGTTCGTTGTAATGCAATAGTTACCGCTGCAAAAGTTTTGCGATACTACGATTCAGCAGGAACCGCTTTTGACATCTTAAGACATCCTGACGATGTTTTTAATGACGATTCTTTAGCTACACTTTCAGGGGTTCCGATTACATTAGGTCACCCTGTAGTCGATGGAAAGAATGTTCTAGTCACGCCTGAAAATTGGCAAGAGTTTGGTGTTGGTGTTGTTGGTGATTCGATCTCAAAACAGAATCCTTACGTCAAAATTGACGGGCTTTCGATTCAAGCCGAGATCGCACTTGCTGCTATTCAAGCTGGAACAAAACAACTGTCGCCTGGATATGAAGCGGACATCATAGAAGAGTCTGGGGTGTATGATGGTGTACCCTACCAGCTAAGGCAGAAAAACATTGTCTACAATCATATGGCAATTCTTGAAGAAGGTAGAACCGGAGTAGAAGTTAGGTTGCTGATGGGAGATTCAACCCGCTGCTTTCTCAATGATTCTAATCATAAGTTTGAAGAAAATACCGTTATTTTACCTGTTAAAAAAATGACTAAATCTCTAATTGTCGATGTCAAAGGTTTACCCAAAACTTCCTATCTAATCTCTGATGAAGGAGAGGTTACTCTGTCAGCAGAAGAGTTGCAAAAGTTGATCGGTTTGAACGAGGAGACTTATGCAAGTTTGACAGCATTGCAAGCTTCTACGCCTCCTGCTGAGATGGTTGCTGATCCTGCTGAGATGCCTCCAATGATGGACTCGGTTAAGACGTTAATCGACGGCTACAACGGTTTGAAAGCTGCTAACGAAGTGCTTGAAAAATCTGTTTTGACAACTGACGCGATTCAAGCCTTTGCTAAAAAAAGATCTGAATTGATTGCTAGAGTGTCACCTTTTGTCGTTGTAGACCACGCTCAGAGCGATCGCCAGATCAAAGAAGATCTGTTGAAAGCTCACGATTCGACAGCCGTATACACTGATTCGTCAGATGCGATTGTAGACGGAGCTTACGGCGCGGTGATCAAGATTATGGAGTCACGTGACACCAATACTAAAAAGCAAGCTCGGATCGTTACTGATGAAATGCAGCAGGCAAATGTAGGAGATCTTGCAACTATCCAAAAAAATATCAGAGCAGCCCGTAAGCGCTCTGCTTAACTCTAATCATTAAGCATAGGAATAATAAAAATGCCACTAGGATTACTAACGCCTCCAGATCTCTCTACTGCTAACCTAGTAGAAGGGATGATTTTAACCGCTGACGAGGTTTTGACTACACCAAACAACTCAGGTAGAGTTACCCGCACTGTATCGATCACGCTAGGGACTAACACTCAAGAGATTACAACTTACCGCTTAAGAGAACTTACAAGCGGTATTACTGTTTCTTTTGTCTCGGACGCTACACCGACCGCTGCTAAGGTCTCAACCGGGCTAACTGCTGCTATCCGAGCTAACTCAATCCTAAACGGGATGGTGACTGTCAGCGGTTCACTTCCGTTAATTCTGACAAGCCGTGTCCTCGGTTCAAAATCGTATGATTTTGAATTTGTCGATGGTGGTTCAACTCCAACTAACTTGTTATTCTTTCTTAGTCCTGAAACTGAAGGATCTGATGCCGTTCCCTTGTTGTTTGGGCGCGGTCTGACTTACTCTCCAGCAACCAGTAACGCATCTTTGATCGCTGCTGCTCTATCTGGTACTAACGTTTTTGCTGGCATCACCGGGTTCACGCAAGCTGACCTTGATTATGTCATCAATGGAAGCCCCGCTTACAATGCTGACGCTGCCGTTAACAACCTAAGGAAAGGTCGTATTGTCGTTCACTCTGCAACGGCTGTTAATCCAACTTCTCAAGTTTGGCTTAACTTTAGCGGCGTAAACCGTGGTAGATTTCGCGCTACCGATTCAACGCTTACCGATAATTCTCAGATCACTAGCGGAGCCGCTTGGTTATCGCGAACCACTAGCGCGGGGCTAGCAATTCTTTCATTGAATCTACCTTAACTCTAATCATTAGAATCGCATAGGATTTATAAAAAATGCCAGACGATCTTCAACTATACGCTCGTGATCAATTATTGGGATCATTAGCTAAGGTATCGAATAAGAAGTATCCCAAGCTAAAATACACGAGATATTTCCCTGTTGTGCCAATGCCGCAATATGCTTGGAAAAACTCGTTTGAAGTTGTCGAATTTGACCCGATTGGCATCGCTACGGTAATGGCGGGGCAAGCGAACGACGGTGGCTTAGTTGCGGTTGTTGGCAGACGAACGCGATATCCGGTTAAAGGTCTGAGCGATTACACTCGGATTTCTTACACAATGCTCAAACAATCGCAGGCAGAAGGTTTGCCGATTGAAGCTAAGTATGCATCTGCCTTGGTGTACGGGATGGAAAAGAAACATAATTCGATCGCCTACGATGGCGATACCGATTATGGTTTGCAAGGGATTTTTACATCACAAGTGCCAAGAATGAACGCGGCGACAACTCTAGCGGCTGCTGCAACTCCTCGCGCTCAACTCGATATTATAAATTCAGCCGTAGCGACCGTTGTTAGCAATTGCCGGGGCATTTGGCAACCTACTATCCTAGCGTTACCCTCAAGACAATTTAATCTGTTAGCTTCCAATATTTACACCGATGCCACAGGCAAAACCGTTTTAGCATCGTTCAGGGAAACTCAGACAGAATTGGGTCAGATCAGCGAGATCATAATGGATGATCAGCTACTCGGCAAAGGTGAGAACGGTACGGATGCCGCTCTTATTTTACCTGGTTTAGGTACTTACGATCCCGATCTTGTGGACTCGCCAACAGGCGATGATGACACGGGCACAGAACATCCGATGTATTATGGATTGCCGCTCGAATTCACGATTCCTGAGGAGTTCCTACAGTGGGATGATCAAGTATACGTTGAACGTGCAATTTCTCGCACCACTGGCTTGATTGTAGAAGATCCGTTGACTGGTCTAATCCTTTCTGGTATTTAATATGGCAGTATCAACAGCACTCGAAACAAAACCTGCAACAACCGAAACAAAACCGGGTTACGTTGCCCTAGTTTATAGCCCACAAAATGGGCTTAAGACCTCTGTTTTAGGTGAATTGCTAGACATCAAACAAACGATTAGGACTCCATTTTTAAGATACTTTCAATTCACAATCGGGACTGAGTTGCTAACGATTACGGTTCACCCTGGAACTAATCTCGGTTACCATACTCGCGGCGCTGATGACTCGGAATTGATCCGGAAGATTCCTGTAGAGTGGATTGAATCAATTCAAAAGAATAAGTTAGATACCAATCTCTTAGAATCTTCTTTTGAATTGATTTATCCTACTAAAGAGACGGCTGAAATTCCTCAGTATGCTGATTTTTCTGAACCGGACGCGCTTAAGTTGATCGCGTCGCATACTCATGAAAATTGGATCGATGCTGCCTTAAAAACAGAAACAAGAACGCTGGTAAAAACCGCAGCAGAAGATCAGAAAAAACTCGTTTTAATCCAACGTAAAAAATTGATGGAAGGTCAATAATGTCTGATGTCGATCTTTTTTTAGAACGATATTCTAACGTGTTCAACGACGAAGATTTAATAAACACAGCGTTAACAAGAGCCGCTGTGTTTATTGCTTATTCTACTTATGGCGAGACTTTTTATAAAGATGCTTTATTCCTTCAAGCTGCATCGTTTTTATACTCTAACAATGAGAGTAACACAAAACAGATTGCAAGCCGCGCAGTAACAGGCGAGTATTCTGTTTCTTACGTCAACACTTTTAATGCCAGCACTGGATATTTTAACCCTTACGAAAGCCAGTTGTCTGAAATAAAAAGGCAATTAGGTTTAGGGTTTGGAATGATTTTAGAATTGTAGAATTATGGCACCTCCGATTTACGGCGGCATTGTAAACTTAGACAACGGAGCCGCTAGCGCGTCCATTATCAGCAGCGTTTTGGCTCCTACAAACAGTTCCGACTTAGCATCAGGGATTCAATTTAGACCCACTGCAACTGTCGCTACTTTTGGTAGAGGTTGGACGCGATCAGCTTTTGCTGCCGTCGATGGTAGTGTTTTCTTGGTAAGAACAGGTAAGAACTTCAACGGTGCAAATCCATCTATTCCTGCGTATCCAGCGGGGATCAGATTGGCGGTATTGAGTAGCGCTACTGACTACAGACGTTTCACACTTTACTCAAATAATGTTGTTCGCCCCGCGCCTGTTGCCGCGAATGTTGTTGTTTCTCTCGTGATCGCTGCTACAAGTTTTTTGGAGTCAGATAGCGTAGGTAGTTTGAACTTTGGAGCTATTACAAGAGTAGAGGCTCACCAAGATGGCGACGGTATCGGCACCACTGGATTTATGCAGTTAGCATCTATTTATTACTGCGGGTTTCTTCTGGCAACGGAGGGGGATGCAGGCAACCCTGGGAATCTGACGGGGCTACAGACTTATCTACGCAATACTGCGATAAGAACATCGGGTGATGTACAACTTCAAGAAATTATTACAGCAGATGTGAGATCTGCTGAGGTTTTTGGGTTATCTACATCTATTCAAATTGGTGACGGATCAACCTTTACCCAATTTAGATCTACAGACTTTAGCCTATTCTTCCCCACAGGAGTAACATCGGCTGAATTTACAACCTCTAGATTTTGTGACGTTCAAGTTCCTGCTAATTGGTACATTTTTAGAATCAAGCCAAGCAGCACAGACGTTATTAATCTAACTGGAAGTATCTCGTGCGGGTCTGGTTTTCAGTTCATCGTCGATCCCGTCTCAGGTTCACCGTCTCTTACACTCGCACTTAGTCTTTTCAACGCTTCCCCTGTCACGTTGAGATCTGGGGTTAATTTCTCAGGATCATTAGTAAGCTGCGGTGAGCTTGCAGGTAATGGAGCATCGCTAATCGATTTAACGATCAGGAGTACAACAGGAACAAGTGGATGGAACCCTATTTTAGGTTCTACCGCTACAAATGTATTGGTGCGAAATTGTAGCCATGGCATACGCATCACTGCTAGCGGTTCTTATGCTGCAATGGGCGTGACTCTACAGAACAACACGATCGCCGATGTTTTGGTTCCTACTGGTGTTACGGGCGCGATTAATTTAAGCTCTGTTGTGTTCCCTGTTGGTTCCACAACTCCTACGAATATTCGTTACGAAGGGACAGGGACAATAACAGTCACGGTTAATCGTGCGGGTTTGACTACATCCACACCAAACGGCGGTACGGTTGTTTTGGTGTCACCTTTAATCGCACTCACAGCGACTAATTTCCAGCAAGGGACGAGTGTAGAAGTTTCGCGGGTCAACACCTACACGTTGGCATCGAGCGGGATTAACATTGCGACAGGCGTAATTACGCTATCTGGGCATCAATTCAGATCAACCGGGATTCCTACATTAATCTCTTTAGTCAGGCAACCGGGCGCGGTTTTGCCCACAGCTTCCGCACCTTTTGAGAGGGTAGATCCGGGCGGTGCGATTACTCCCTTATTGCTATCAGTTGTCAGTGTTTCTGGAAATACCTTTCAGCTTGCCACAAGTGATGGCGGGACACCGATTACATTTAGTAATGCCGGATCAGGTAATTTTACGATCCAAGGTTTCACGCGATTAGATTTCTCGGTAGCCGGGGCTAGCGGTTATGCCGTGACTCTGACTGAAGCGACCGGGACTTTGCTGGAGGTAAAAGCTAGGTTTTGGCAAAACGCCGCTGGCTGCACAGCCTCCTCGTATTATCAAGCTCGTTTTATTTGGAGTTCTGTGGCAGGGGTAGCGATCGCGGATACCCTCACGGTAGCAGACACGCCTGACACAGTGCATAACACTCTAATTGGCAGGGTACTAACTTTAGCAAATGGTACGATCCAAACTGTAGCAGCCGATGGATCAGCGATCGCCGGGATGACTGCAAATCAAAACGGTATTGTGAGCATTGATCGTGCGAGTGGCTTGCTAATTACTCAAGACGCTTACTGTTGGTTTGTCTGGTATAGCTCCACTTCGGCAGGGATTAGATTGACCAATAAGGAAGCATTAACGGCGGATTCCCTCTTCGATTTTGTTCTTACTTTGATCCAGATTAGTAATGTAAATGCTCTCGCCTTAGAATGGCTTGGCGGGTATATCCGAACTAACAACGGCTCTCGGTTGATTGCCACAGGATCAAATGCGATGTATCCCAACGCGGGTCAAGCTGGTATAGCGATCGCTGTTTCTTCTGGCGGCGGTTTGGATGCGGCAGGAGTAAGGAGCGCCATCGGTCTAGCCAGCGCAAATTTAGATACACAACTTTCAAATACAAATACTAGGATAAGCTGATGCCAAGATCAAATGAAAATGTTGCAAGAGGTATGCCTTTTACTGCAACGTTCACAACCTTTTCCAGCGGTAACGCTCCTATTGCCCCTGATTCAGCCCCGACAATTTCTCATTTACATAGAAATGGTGTTGCAGCTACAATTGCGAGTAGCACGATCACTCAATTGCAAGACTTAACACCTGCCAATATTCTTGGATATTATTTATTGTCAGTCCCAACATCAACTCTTGCTATAAATGATCAGATTGATGTGAGGATAACGGCAACTATAGCGGGTGCTGTAAGATTTGAAACCTTCTCGTGTACTGTTGTTGATGCGACTACATCAATGCCGTATATTGCTTAATCAAAATTTCATTAGCAGGTAGTCAAAATGTTATTGGCAGGCTTTACAGCTAATCACATATTTTATATCCGAACCCTACTATCTCAAAGGGTGCTAATTCCTGATGTGCTACCCTCTGGAATTTTGATCAGAAATGGTATAGACACGTCCGTTGTAGTCTCTATTTCTACCCTAGTAGATGGTTCATTTTTGGCACAATCGACACTCCCAAGCAATTGGATTGAGGGTGATGTTGTCCACTTGAGGATAACCGCGATCTCTAGTGGATTAGACCTAACTCAAACAATAGATTTAGGGGAGATAGGTGTCAGCGGTAACGCGATCGCATCGGCAGTGAGAACAAATCTAACGGTAGAATTAGCAAGAATTGATGTAGCAGTTTCTTCTGTGAGCGGAGGTTTTAACAACAGCGATCGCGTTGCGTTATTATCGGCTCAATCAGCAGCGATGGCAACCGCTGACGGACGGCAAAGGATCAATTATTTGTTATCAACCTTTACCCAATATAATCCAGATGGAAGTGTTAGAAAAGTATTTAATCTGACAGACGAAAATAATTCTCCTGCAACATCTGGGCAGACAGCGATCGAGAGGATACCACAATAATGCCGTTATTTGGATCTGGGTTACAAAATCAAATATACGGCTATGGGTTAAATCCAGGGCTTGTACCGCTCATTGCGATCGCGTGTGTCCCGTGTATTCTAATTATTGACATATCGCCTACGCTCTCGCTATTGTCAGAGTATCCAAGTATCACACTGTCTTCAAATTTTCCAACGGTTACTATAAAATCAATCTCAGCCGTTTTGATGATCCTATCTCTCTATGCATTGATTGATATTGATTCAAAGGTGCCATTATTAGATCTAGAGGAATGTGACTGTGGATGATCTTAAAGGTAAAACATTTTTAGCGGGTGCTGCGATTGCTGGATTATCGTGGTCTTTCACCCGACCGATAGCGGACGTGGTAACTGTTTATACTAATGCTGCAATAGCGTTCAAACTTTTCGAGCTAGATCGTACAAACGAAAAAGGAGTACCATTATCCAGTACTCCTTCATTGATTTTAATTATCGGTAGCGGTTTAACCCGTGAAGTTAATACCGCTTCTATTCAGTCTGGTTTGTTAACTGTGACTCAAGCTATTGTTTCAAGTCTTCTGTTAGGGGCAACGATCAAACAGTTTTCTTACGTTTGGAGTATAACACCTGTGGGATCATCTCCTATTCGCGCAGCAATCGGCAAAGGTTATGACGGTCGATTTTCGATAGCCCAAGAAGGATACGGAGGATCGACCGTCATCCGTTAAAATTCTTGTTTTAACTCGCAAGCCGCTCCTACCATCATTCTACACTCTGCCATTCTTGCCCTTTCCCCCGATGGGAAAGAGATATGACCGATGTAAAACCAGTAATATTCATCCAGCATTTCGTGGTAATGCGCCTCATCTTGGCACCTGTCAGCCTTGACGGGACAAGTTTCAATTAGTAGTTCAGGCATTGTGGTTCTTCCTTTGTTGTATGCGGGGTGTGTTTAAGGGAAGGGAGATCGCCCGGTTGAATGGGCGATCGCTTGAACGATTGATTAGCTTCAAACAGGCATTTCACTAATCATTCCGCGTGAATCGATCGCGAGTATGTCGGTTGCTGCGAATTCGTTGCTGCCTGCATGAGGGCGCTTGAAAAGAGCTACTTTTACCTTATTTACATCAAGCCCACCTTGAATGATTGTGATCAAAGTGTAGCCTTCTAAGCGCTCGGTATTTGCCTCTACTGCTTCCCTGATGCCATCGGGGTAGATTGATTGATTTTGGTTAGTCATAATGTTTTTTTCTCGGTTTGGTGTTCTCGTCTTAAGACCATTCTAGACTCTTATGATAAGAGTGTCAATGGGTTAATCGAGTCTTTTTTCAATTTTTGATCGACTGCTTTTAAGGCTTGGTTAAGTCCGATGTCTTCCGATAAACGGGCTGCAACATTCCCAAGTAACCATTTGAAAAGTCCTAGATCGAATTCACTATTATCTCTATAAAACTTTTTAGCGTAATCCCTAAAAGTCATTGCATGGTAACTTAGAGATTGAAAAGTATGATATTTTGATGTTGTCAAAATATCATCTTGTGTTAACCCGACTAATATTGCACAAGCTGAGATACCCAACAAAACGGTTCCAGCCTCACAAGATCGTTCTTCATCCGTAGCAGCTTTCTCAAATTCAATAGAGGCATAGGCAATATCTGAAGCCCAAATAGAAAACCATAAACGTTTAGTTTGCGGATCTTTTAGTGTGATTTGTTCATCTATCAAATCACTAAACAATCTGTGTTGGGCTGCTCGTTGTACAATGTCAAACCAATTTTCCATCTTAACCCACCTTCAAAACAAACTCACTCAAAGACTGGCACCCTAAAAAGCATTTAGCGTATGCAATCGTGTGCTTGCACACTGTTGTTCCGCTGACTTTCATGGACGTTTTCGTATCTCGATAAGCAGGGCAAGAACAACCTCTTAAACTAACTCTGTACCCATTTGAGGTCAAACCTTGATGAGTGAATGTCACCTTTTTCGACCTCTCTACAATTCTCTTCATCTTGGCTCTTAAGGCAACCGTGACCGATAAGAATGTTGCACAGTTCCGACCGCTTGATAAAACTCGGTAACACACCAACAAACAACCGTTTTTCATAAACTGCCAAGATTTGACAGCTACTAGCAAACCGATTTTATCAGCGATCGCTAAGCTTAAATCTTGTAAAGAGTATGAAGAAGTCTTTAGGTCTTTCATTTTGGGTTTCTCTGTTTTGGTTTCTCGTCTTAAGAACATTCTAATCGTTAGAGTCTAGACTGTCAATCTACTTCTTAAAATTAGTTTACGTCATTGTCTTAGGTATTTCTGATGTTGGTAAGATCATGTTCATGATACCGTCGCTAAGTAGTGCGCTATGTATGTCATTCACGTCTACGTCTGTTTGAACAAAAAAGACTCTCGGTGTGTAAGACGTGCTGTACCGTAGGTTATCCACTATCCTACGTATTAAGTCTCGTAGGTCATATGAGCAGTCACACACTTCGACTCTGTTGCCTGATGTAACCAAAACAACACCTGGTTCATGTGACACTTGGTCTTCGATGGCTGTGTGGAGGTCTAACTCTTCAGTGATCAGCGCTCGTGCTTTCTTGTATGTAATGCGTTTCATGGTGTTGCGTTGAGGTGTAGGATTGCTGACTTAAACGACTGCGTTTTGACGTTCGGTCTGATTGACTTGACTATGAATACCCAGTAGATTTCTTTATCTTTGATAATAGAGCCAACGTACTTTCCTGTCTCTGTTTCGTATACGTCTGTGTAAATGCCAAATGTGTCAAGGCTGTATTCGGGCAGTGGCTCATAAACATTCATGGCGTTTTTCACTTTTGTGCTTCTCTGTTTTGTCTTAAGACCATTCTAATCGTTAGAGTCTAGACTGTCAATCTACTTCTTAAAATCGTTAGGCGGTCGATTGCTTTGTACAGCCCCGGCAAATCTCCTCTATCTTTTAGGATGCTGATGTCATCTATCAGTGTCAGCAGTTGATCATCTTCCTCTATTTTTTGTCTGATATAGAAAGAGGCATCAATCAATTCTTGGTATAAATCGACAAGTGCCGATCTGCCATTAAACGGTTGTAATGGCGTACCGTATGCTTTTTTCCCGACATTGACGCGATCTCCTATGTCTTTGATCACAAGATCATAAACAAAGCTTTCATCGTTTTGATTGGTTTCAGCCTGTTCTTTTGTTGCTGGATTTTTCATCGAGAAGCTCCCATGTATTTTTTCAGAAGTTCTAAATAGCAGTTCCTTGTTACCATATTTTGGGTAATCATGCTTAAGAGCATTTCCTCCAAATTTTGTCTGGGGATTTGACCAACGTAAGTCTTCATCTTAGCGATTTCAAATTCTTGTTCTTGCGTTAAATCAATCAATGGTGATACCTCTTACTTTGTCGGTTTTTCCTGAACACCACGCAGCTATGCCTGCATCCGATTCTTCATCTTGATCATCATTTTGTGTCGCTACCAGTTGCTCAGGTGTAGGTAGCCACTGTCTGAGTTTTTGATAAGTCTTTTCTCTGATGTTGTAATCTCGCGTGAGATTAACAACGATCAAATAAGAATACAGCCCGTGAGAATTATGTTTGTGATTATGCGCTGACTGCTGTTTCAAGCAATCCCAGTAGGAAACATTCCACAGACAATCATCCTCAATTTTTTGCCTGAAAAAAACTATTAGAGTAAAATTTGTTGAGTACACTGCTGCAAAATTTTTCAGACCGTTCAAATCTTTTATCAGTTTAGCCTGACTCATCTTTTCATCCTACTTATTAGAGTGTCCAGTTTTCTTTGAGTATGCACGATTCTATCGGATCATCGGGTTCATAGTCAGGCACAAATTTCTGCATTTCTTGGATCATAATATACCAACAGTCTGGGAGAACCTTATCAATCAGGTTGTTTTGACATTCAATTAAAACGGAATCATGGCTAAAATTGACCAAACGAACACGGTTTAGATCCAGACTTTTAGCCAAACTAACAACACGAGCTAACGATCTTTTCATCACTGTGGCTTCGGGTCTGAGCCAGTGGCTCGAAACCACTTCGCTGATTTTAAGATTATCAGAATATTGGGGCTTTTGATGCCAGATTTTACCGCCGTCGCAAGTTTCAGAAAAACCAAACACTCCTAAGAATCGACCGTCTTTCGTGTGTACCGCGTGTCTACGACCATCTGCTAAAGCAAACATTTTATTCTGAAAACGCCTCAAACCTGCGAAACGGTTAGCACAAGCTTCTAAGTACTTTTTACAATCCTCCAAAGATACAAACAAGTCATTCTTAAAAAAGGTTTGTTGTAGTGTGGCTGCTCCAGCATAATTTAAGAAAGAATAGAAAACGGTTTTGCTCAGTTTGTAGATTAGCGAGTAGTCGCCTTTTGCTAACGCTACACAATCTTGCGGCGTGACTTGTTTACCACTAAAGCCAAGCATTGCTGACATCGTATAGTAATGCAGCTTTAATCCCGTGTTTTTCGCTTCTTGCAGTGACTCATCATTAGATAGATGTCTAGCGAATTGAGCATGGCTAGCACTCAAATCAATTTCTAATAGCGTGTAACCTGGTCTAGCTTTGACAAAAGACCGAACCGGGTCTAGCTTAAAGGCTTTGTGGCTCGATAGATGTTTGCTAATGTTTTGCACATTTTGGACATCCTTTCGACTGCGATCGCCCGACGATGATCTACCCATCCCTTGAGAAGCTAAAACACTGTAGGCAGTTTGCAAACAACCTCGTTCAGGGTCATATGATCCAAGATAACTTTTGAGAGTGCTGGATGCTTTTGATACTCCTCGAAAAGCGATGATATCGAGTAAATCTGTTCTGTCTAAATTTTCAGAGTAAATCGAAAAAAGTACATCCTTTCCTGTTGATTCTTTAGTGGATCTCGTTTTGCTATCCCACTTTTCAATCGATTGCTGTCCAAATTCCTGGACGAGATAAGCTTTAACCTGCTGGGGGCTGGCAACGTTAAAAGCGTTTTTCTTTGTTTGCCATTTTGCCCCTAGTAATGAATTCTGTTTATAATCTAGAATCTTTTGTTTCTGCACCGGATTTTCATCCATCAACCCAGAAAGCTTTAACTTAGAATCAACAGCAGCTTGTTCATAGCTCTTAGCAAGGTTTTTTAATGCTAACCAATCAGCAGGTAAACCGCGATACCACATCTCCACAAACGCTGGTAAAGATCCGTTTTCAGCATCGCAAACAGCTTTGTGTTCGGCTAATTCTTCCTCCTGTTCTTTCCCTATCCAGTAAGTGTAGTAAGCGTCTTTTGCGGCATAGTCTAGTTGAGATTTAGTCAAGTTAGGATTAGACCAATCTGAAGACTGTTCTGTTTTATCGTGAGTAGCTCCGTATTCCTGAGACAGGGAGCGTAAAGAATTTGGTGATGATTCTTTTAGATTGAATAGATAAGCGTCGTATTGACCCGCTTTTTTGATTTGTGATAATAACCGAGTATCACAAATGTTTTCGACTAAAATGTTAAAATGGACACGGAACCAAGAACAGTCAAAATAACCATTTTGCATATATTTTTTGATTGATTTGTTGGCTAGATAACGAGCAAGAAAATGGTTTAACCAGGTTTCTTGTTGCTGTGTTTTGTTCCAAAGATCCAAAACAGCTACCTTGTCCACTGACGGAAAATAAATCTGTAGCAGTCGGATCTTCCCCTTGAACGGATCGAGATCGGTGGTTTCTGTATCGATGGCTATCTCTAAATCCCGTGGAAGAGTTGACCAATCAGTTAAAATTTGTGACTCAGTGTTAAAGATTTTCATTCTATTTCTCTTAAAGCTTTTTTGAGTTCTTCTCTCCAACAAAGATCAGCATGAGAGTTGCCAACTTTTTTAGGATGCTGTGATGCTAAAACAGTTTTAGCAACTTTAACCGCGTCTTTTTTCAACCTAAAATCCCAAACTCTTAGACCCGAAGGAACATCGGTAATCCTCCAATTTTTACCATACTTGTGAATACCTAGATCGCCGATGATTGTTCCTTCTACAGAACATTTCACTACTTCTTGTGGTGTTTTACCTTGAACCGAAATAAAAAACTCAGCCATTAAAATTCTCCCTTTAGGTAAACGTTTCTCGCTAAATTTTGATTGATTCCCAGTGAGATCAGCGCAGCTAATTTTTGATCAGGTGAAGCCATTTTTAAGTTAACGATAGCTTCTATTTTCTTTGACTTAAACATCCTGCCATCGTTGATGATTCGACTTAGCTGTCTAATTTCAGTGCTGACAGATTCATATTCCACTAACAAATGATCCGAGATCTGTAGCGACCTTAGCTGTTTTTCGCTTAACCTGGCAAGTAGATTAATATGTTCACAGTGTGGGCACTCGATTTGAGTTCTTGATTTTGACTCTAATAATGAACACAAAGGTGCGGCGCAAGCTGAACAGTTATAGTAAAGCGTTGTGGGATCAAAAGATTCTGGTAACTCTGTTTCGGGTTTATTGTACAGCGCTTGCCAGTCGATAAAATCTTTCGGTTCACCGTGCAAATCCACATTACCCGCGTGATCTAAGATCAAAGCTTTAAGTCCTTCCACTGGTCTTAGAACTCTGCCTACCATTTGTAAGTACAACGACAGGCTGCAAGTATGCCGACAAAGTTGTGCGACTTTAGCGTTTTTGAGATTGACTCCCTCTGTGATCACGCTAACGTTTGTTAAGATCGGATAATCTTGAGAAGAATCAAATTCTTCTAGCCACTGAGATCGCTCTGGAGTATCGCCAAGAATACATCTAGCTTGATTGCCAAACTGTGTTGCAAGATGTTTCGCGTGTTCTTTTCCTGTTGCAAATACGATCGCTTTTCTTTCGTTGCCAAAACGATTATAGTTTTTAACCGCATCCCCTACCAAGTCATATTGATCAAAAATGCCCTGCTGTTTTTTCAGGTTATCTACAGTTGCAGAAAACCGTGCGTTGGTTTGCCCATCATTTCGGATTTCGTAATCCGATAAAAAACCTTGCTCGATAAACCAGGACACCGGGTGAGATTCAAGTAAAACAGGAAAACGTTTTTTTAAGCTCTTTCCATCAAATCTGATGGGAGTTGCCGTGAAACCCACTTGCCATGATGCAGAGTAGTGATCTAAAATTGATGACCAAATCGTAGCTGATGTGTGATGGCTTTCGTCATTAATCACAAGATCAGGTTTGATCTTGTCTGCGTACTTCATAATCGATCCAAAGGTTCCGACGTATAACCGTTTGCCACGTTGAAATTTTCCGAGTTTTGAGTTAATAACTCCATAGAAATGCTTAAAAATAAACGGCGCAAACCGTTTAAGATCGTATTCTAGATTCCGGATTAACTCAATCGTTGGAACTATTATCAGAACTACGCGGTTTTTCTCTACCCAATTTAATGCTAAGTCTAACAAGACTAGCGTTTTTCCTGTCCCCGTCGGTTGTTGGGCTGTTACGTTCGTCCCCTCGTTCTTTAGTAATCGCTGTTTTAGTTCTCGCTGGTATTCTCTCAAAGGTGGAAGATTCAATTTTTTTCTCTGTTTGGTTTATACTCTATTCGTTAGACTGTTAAGGGAGATCCTAGGATCTCCCTTAACAGTCTATTCAGCAGCAGCAGTTAACGCTAGCGGCATATGTGCAGCAATCTTCTTGATTCTGGATGCAGTTTCTAGCGAATACAGACCATGATCCGGAACATGATCAAATTCGCCGTTTGAGTTTGGTGCTGTTATCCGCAAAATCCAAGGAGATTCCTCAGTGGGAATCTTATCCGCTGCAAGGAACGCGATCGCATTCTTGTATGCTGTATGGTTCGCACTCACGTACAACCCGGTTATATCGTCGGTCTGCACTAGCGTTTCTACGCCAGCACGTTTCACCGAAACTGTGAAGACCGGTAAAAGGTTGCCAGACGCGGTGAACCAGGCTTTTGTTAGGTCTACCGTTAAAGCACCCGAATCCTCGTATTTAGGATTTGTAGAAGGAACTTTTGAAAAACCCGAAACAGGAATGCAAATCCCATCAGGTGGAAATTTTCCCGCTCTGAAACTATCGCTAAAAAGGCGACCGATGTTGACGCTTTTGCCAAACTCATAGTTTGATCTGATAGCGGAGTTAACCGCTTCCTCGTCGTAACTTACTACAGCTTTATTGAAAGCTGTGTGATTATAATACTTTTCTCCTTCTTTTACTTTTGCAGCGTCATTCGGCTTTTGGTTAACCCTCAACTGGATGTGGAAAATCAAATCATTTTCCGACTCAACGATCATGATCGGCGCTTTAATGTCCTCCGAGGGGTTTTTAGGGTTTTTGTAGGTAAATTCGCTAAAGTAGACCTCAACGCCGTTTAGTGTCCAAATCGGTACTTGTTTTTCTTTATCTTTAATCGTTACTGTTTTCTCACCGACTAGAAGGTAGGGAATAAACTCAGACCCTAACTGAAGACCTACAACACCCTCCGAGTTTTTGATAACAGTGGGATACTCGAAACGTTCGACTTGTGTGTCTTTTACACTGAGAACACCATAGTGTTCTGGGGTTACACCAAAAGTTTTAGCTAAACTATCGAGCAGTAAAAGCTCGGTAGTTGAGAAGCGGTCAGCCGTCATTTTTAGTTTATACGTCTCTTCACCATTGGCAGACACGCCTAGGTCGGAGTTGAAAAGAGATGTCAGCGTGGTTTTATTTAATGTTACTATCTTCATTGTTTTCTCTTTTGTTGTGGTTTTTTTGAAAGTAGTTTTAAGACTTGCTTAGGTCTTTTTCAATCTTACACTCTCATCATTAGAGTTGTCAATTATTAGATCGGTTAACTGGCGTGTTAATTGGGGTTGTCTACGGGAATGCGACAGCTTCTCGAATCCGTCAAACCGATTCAACGGATCAGCAAACATGACATCTAAACGCTTTTCTGCTGCGATGTGTCTGTAATACCCTAGCTCTGGAGAATCTAAGAATATTTTTTTAGACTCAAAATATTCTTTATAGACTTCTGCTCGTTCTTCAAAGGTCATGATAAGCCTTGCTTAGGTCTTTTTCAATCTTACGTTCTCATCGTTAGAATGTCAACCATCCCATAAAAATCTTTCGACTGTTTCCTTATCAACTTTACCAGCAACGATGTAGCGTTTTCTCATTTGTGAGTGAGACGGGTCTAAACGAGTGAGATGACAAAACTTGCACAAGCATCTCAAATTCGTATCATCGTTGTTTCCGCCTTTGCTTATGGGGATGATATGATCCAAATCCCATCCTTTGTGAAGCAAAGAAAAATCGGATTTATCAAGGCAGTGAGGCGATTGACATCGACCTTTATCGCGTTGATAAATCCGTTGGCGTTGCCTCCAATAGGCTGCGCTCCCATAGCGTTTACGCTTAGGCAATCGCGGCTTCTATCACAGAGACAGGAATAGTAACATCTTCTTGTGTCAACTCCCTTTCAAGCTCTGTCTGTGCCAAGCAGTTAATCAAATCAGCTTGTAAAAGGATGACCTTGATAACTGGGTCGACAGCATCGTTAGCGGGATCATAGTATACCAAAAGATCAATCAAATGCTGCTTCATTTCATCCGATTCATCATTTAGTTGCTCTCTAGTCAGCCCTCTTAATCGGGTTGCTTCAAGCGCTTTTGGAGAGGATTTTTTATCTTCTGTTTCGCTGGTTTCGTCAGAATCAGAAGGATCAATTTCGACTGTTTCGTTTTGTTGCTCGTCGGTTAGACCGTTGTCGTTTTTAATATCTTCCTCCGCTTTGATAACGTGACGCATCGTTACCTTCCCGCCCTCAAAGTCACCAGTTAGCACACGGCAAACAACCAGAAATTCTGAGACATTCATATCGATTGACTTCATATCTTTCGAGTTGCATACTTTTGCGATCGCAACAGCAACCGCAGTGTTTCCAATGATGTCACGCTCAACAGCATCTTTCAAAACGTCGGGCAAAGCGATATATGCTTTGTGCAGCAGAATCGTCGAATCTCCAAGCTTCATCAACCGCCCTAATTCAGCATTGACTAGCCCATTCATTTGTTTAACACTTGGCACCTTAAATGCGGGATCGGACTCTTTTGCTAAACGGTAATCCTCATTTAGCCTGTCTGTGATTACATTGATTAAAATTTCTACATTTTTTGCCCGTTGCTTTGAAGTCATAGGAACCGCACTATTGTCTATTGACTGCTCTGTTATCAGATCGATCGCATCGAATTCTAACCGCTCCTGCATGGGAATGTCAGTCAGAATCAACTCAAAATCATAGTCCTCGAATTGCTTGATCAACTCGCGGCAGACGTGTAGTCTGCTGTTGCCAGCTAAGACAACAGGATCGCCTGCTGTCAAACCGTAATCTTTACCAAAGGTTTTTACGATTTGATCGTAATCATCAGCAGTCAAAACCCTGTAAGATAGAGGGTTGTTGATTTTGACTGTGACGCTGTTTTCTCCAATCGTCAAAAGGCTGTTGACGAACCCCTCGATCTCAGGGTTTCCGCTAACTTTGATGGTTAGAGATCCATCCTGGTCTTTCACGGGTTTGGGATCATACAGAGTAAGATCCCTCTGGTTTAGAGGATTTAATACTAATAAATCGATCTGCATAGTGTCCTTTACGTTCTAACAATTAGAGTATAGCATCAAAACACAGAAGGCTGATTTTGATGACCCCTTGACGTTCTAATGATTAGAGTGTAATCTTAGGACAGGGAGAAACGAAAACAACTAAAGGATTTAAGAAAATGATCGATGCTAAAAACTTTGATGGATTACGCACTCGCAACATGGATTTAGTAGTAAAGCTAGCGAATGAGTTATGTGTTTGCGAGGAATCCTTTCGTAGTTCTGATCCAACTTGTAACTGGGAGAAGCATTCCATTATTAAGCAGTATATGGAAAGTCTTAAAGATCGTGAGATTGCAGCAGCTTGCGATGTCGCAAACAAATCCCGTGTTATCTACTACAAAGACTACTTCACAGAAGGTTAAATCAAATGGAAAGTATAGAATGGTACAGAGAGGGGGGGGAAATGGTAGAGATTATTTTTAAGGACAAATTTTGTATCCGCTGGCGATCTTCTCCTCCTGATTCTTGGACAACACCGATCATTCATATGCAAGCATTGGTAAATAGTTGGGATGGGATCTCAGAAATGAATTGGTTCAGCACGGGACATTTTGAGGACGGGTCGGAGTCAAAAATAGTTTTTACTGTCCCTCTCCCTATGATGCAAGAGATCAGAGATCACATCCTTTCTTTGGCTGCAATAAAAGTGGTACACATAGACTAAAAGTTTTCCGAACGTTGCTACAAAAAAGCCCCAAACTTAGAAGTAAGTTTGGGGCTTTTCCTTGCGATTTGGAGATTAATAATTAGGTGAGTTTCGATTGATTGGTGCGACTGGTTGATTCTCTTGCATGTGAAAAGTTATCCCATTATCGCGGATAAAGTAGCCAATGATAAGACAGAGGAAGGCAACAATCGCCATCGTAAAACCGCCTGTGAATGATCCATCATCGTGATGCTGAGACATTGATTTTTGCCTGTTGTTGGTGCGAAAACTGCGAAGCGTAATCCCGTAACGTAACTCCGTAACTCAAGTGCGTAACCCCGTAACGTAACCCCGTAACTCAAGTGCGTAACCCCGTAATACCCCCGTAACTGCCCTTTTTGGCGTTTTTATTTTCATCAATTACGGGGTTACGGGGTTACGGGGTTACGGGGTTACCCACTTTATATGCTCTGTCTTTCTGCCATCAGGTGTGAAAATTTCGATCAAACTCATCTCCATCATTTCCAATAAATAATCTTGGATTTCTCCTGAAAGGAGCGCACCTTTTTTTCTACTTCTTCCCCATCCTTTAAGGGAGCTAACATCAACTTCTCCACCTTTTGAAATGATGTATCTACCAATCTCATTGAGCGGTTCTTTCAACAAATCAACAGGATCAGAAGTAGCTTCCACTTCATTTATTTCAGTTGGTTCTGCACTGCTCAGCTTGAAAGTTTCCTCCAATTTCTCCTTAGTTGGTGTCTGATATTCGACTGGATCAATCTGAGTTGGTAGCGCGATCTCCTCAACGGGATAAACCAGAGTCTCTTGTACTTCCTCCACAACCGGGCGTAAATCGATGACGTTTGGCACATCTGCCCAACTGGTATAAGTAGGGATTTTAGGAGCTTGCACAGCGGGATAATTGCCAGCGCTGGTGATCCAATATCGTCCTTCACCCATCTCTGAGGTATCAAAGGGAAGCTCCAACTGACTGCACAATTGACGAGCCGATTCTCTGTCGCTACCGACCGCAACAATTGAAGTAAAGATAGCTCGGTTGCTTTTGCCAGATATTCCCAAATCCTCCAAGTTGACTGACTGTCCGCTAAACCAAACTGCCATGTTTGAGCTACGTAATAGACTAGCCAGTGCAATCACTTTTGCTTTGAATAGCTGCTTTTCTTTAGCATCAAACAAAGATACGATCGCTCCGATTTCCTCCAATAGCAACACAAAAGGGGCATGGTCACCCGCTGTTTCATTTCGTCGGCTTCCTTCAGTAGCAAACTCTTCTAAGACTGTCATCAAATCTATGAATAGATCAGCGTCGTTAAGCAGTCGATTTTTCAGATAATGCCGCTCCGCAAAGCTCCAATACCCTGCTTCTTTAAGTTGATTTTTAGGATTAAATACCCAGTACTTTAGCCCTGACTCTTTGAATCCCATAGTGAGAGCGATCGCTGCTAATACACCTTTCCCACTGCCCGGTAAACCCGCGATGATAACGGGCTGTAACGGAGCGGTTGTGAGGGAGCGTAGAAACGCTAGGGCATCTTGGGGAGCCTCCTTTATGGCTTCAATAGGTGGCTCTGATGAAGGATTAAAATCGGTTGTGATGGTTTGTAAAACCGTTAGAGAATCTTTTGGGGATTCTGGCAAAGCTTCATACGGCAGAACTTTCGTATCTACAGTTTCGGTGATTCCCCACCTTTTCATTAGCTTATGGAGTCCTGCTGTGGGTAGCATTACTTGTTCATCAACGCCATCTTGCCAGCAGTAAACTTCCCCAAATGGGGCTAACTCGTGTGATTGGTCAGGCGTAAAAATGTACCACTCACACTCATCAACCATTTGTTCAATTGCTCTATTGATCGCGTCAGTTGGATACTTAGCTTTAATTTCTTTGATGGATTCTTTGAGGGATGGATGACGAACGGTGTTAGCTTCCCAGAGTAGTTTCAAGGCTTCTGTTCTTTGAGGAGATTGGAAGGTATCAATTTCTTGCTTAAAGTGCAGACCCATTGCTATTAAAGCAGCGATAGCCGCGATGGGCATCGTAGCCCAAAACGTATACATCGTCGCTAACCCGCCGCCTACAACTAGCAAAGATTGCATCTTGCCTGAGCTTGTCGGTTTGATGATCCGCTCTTTTTTCCGAGCAGCAATCGTGATTGTTGATGCAGTGATTTGTGATGCTAGTTTTAGCTGGTTCATAATTTGATCTCCATAAAATTATTAATAATCTCAGGCGTTGCACCTGAGATTTTTGCTCTAGCTACCTTGATAGCGTTTAGCGTTTTTGTGGCTTTCAGCTTTGAACAGATTATTCAAAATCAAAACGAACGCAAACAAAGCATCGAAAGCTAGAGAATCAACCAACACATCCAAGATTTCCGCTTGCCCATCTCGTGCTACCCAGATGATGAACGCCTCCGCGATAAACGCTAGGATAGAGAAAGCCAGCAGCGTTTTTAGGTTGTTTTCTTGAGCTTTTTTATGCCGCTTCACTAACCTTCCAATCTCTTCTGTATCTGTCGTTTCCGCTCCCAAATGGGAAAACTTAGCCATATTTGCCCGGAGCTGCAACACCATACCCTCAATGGCACCGGGGCAAAATACTAAAAGAGTTGCGATTGACTGCATTATCGTTAAGCCGACTAAAGCAGCGTAGGGCAGAATCGCTGCTGCTGTTGAGGCAAGATTGAAACAGAGTTCTTGTAAGAATCCCCCCACAATCCAGACTCCAGAAATTGCTCTACATGCGGTTTCTGAGTTCTCAAAGAGTCCCCATTTCTCAAAAGCTATTAGGTATTGGCTGAGCGCCCTTACCAGCAATCTTGCAGCCATCACGCCGCAAACAAAATAGAGAATGTATTTTACGGGCTTCCAAAAGTTCCGCTTCTTTTTAGCGTCATCTCCCATCCCTTCACCGTTCGCATAGTCGGGGGTTTTTTTCGTATCGGAATAAGTCATGGTTCGATTTCCTTGTATCGCGATTGAAAACTCGAATTGATTGATGCTTGGCTCCAAATCTTTTTAGCGTAGGCTTCCATCTCTTTTGCGCGCTTGCCAGCACCCCGCGAAACGAGATCATTGCGAATCTTTGGGGAAGTGCCAATCAAGGTCGCAATGCCGTTTTCGACCTCAAAGACAGCACCCTCTGTCGATGCAATGTAGCCACTGTTGATTATTGTCCCTTGAGGATTTTCAGGTGTTACGGACATCGGATCAATCACTGTATCGCCGCTTACAAAGCTTGCTGTACGGGTTTCAGCATTCAAAACTTGAGCCGAAACGCCTTGCTCGTTATAAATCTTTTCGGCTCTCTGTTGACTGTTTTTGGCATCGAGATCGCTTACTTTATCCGATTGTGCTTTTGTGAATCGACCCGCGCCGTCGCCTGTGACTACTGCAATTAACGCGATCACAAGGCAAGCAGCGATGCCAATATTCGTACCGTTTTCTTTGATTACTTCAATCTGTTCTTCTAAGTTGGTCATAATTTCCTTTGTGTTTTCGTTTTTGATTCAATCGCCAAAATTGAAAGATACAACTTCTCCACCATGTTTCTTTGCCCATTCGTCGGCTACTTCTTTTGAAGATGTTCCGATACTGTCCATAGGGTGTCCTACCCAGCCTCCCTCTTTGGTTTTCAGGTATTTTGAACCTTTTCTAATTACGTACATTTGGACTCCTTTCTTTAGTGTTTTATCGACAGTGGATAGAATACATTTCACGAGCGTAGAGAATGCCCTTTGTGTAGTCATCTTTGATATCAATGTGGCTCACAGCCCTTGATTCAACCGCCTCACAGTCACCATTTTGAAGCAGACTGTTTACGGCATATTGATCCGCCCAGTACTCTTCATCAGGCTCAAATTCACTATCTTTCTGAAAATCGACCGCGTGACCCATTTCGTGAGCGATCGCGTACCGTTCTTGAGCCTGGGTCATTTCTATGCATAAATGGATCGTATTCGTGTTGGGGTTGTACTCAGCCGCGCCTGACAGTTGACACTTGCCCCTGATGATTGGAGGCATGATGAACCCGACAGGCTTCTGAGCGGTTTTTTGAGCTTGATTATCGATAGCTGGCTCGGTTTGCTGTGATGGCGTTTTAGCAGGAATCCTCGCCCCTGAGTCTGCTTGAGATGGGTACTGGAAAGGACTGCAAGAATCTAAGTCACAATTGCTACCTGCTATTAGCAGCAAGACACCTATTAGTGCTAGTTTCAAAGGGTAGATCCTTTACCGAGATTTACAAACAAGTGGATAGAAGGGGCGATCGCTACTTTCTCAGGGCTGCGATCGCTCTCTTTCTTTTGGTTTTTAGCGGCGGCGATCGCGAGATAAATTGACGCGATCGCTAGACTGCACTGAGCCGTTGCTGTTATAAACAACTCCGACTACTACGGCATTACCGTTTTGCTCAAAACCAGTAACTACAATGCGTTTCCCGTTTTCAAACTTTTCTGATTGCCATCCGAGATTCTCGTCTCGACGAATTTCGCGCCATTCCGAACGCTGAACTTTTGAAGCTGGCTTGGCATCAACCACTGTTGGAAGAACAAAGGGAAGGAGGGTGGCAGCAAGGATCAAGGCTTTTGAATGATTCATGGTTTTCTCCGGTGGGTTGAATTTTGAACAGGGCTGCGATCGCTCTCTTTCTTTTGGTACCTAAAAGCAAGTCGTAATGGTTTTTTTCCCTACCATTCGAGTGGTGCATCCTTTTACAGTGATGCCCGTGTACTCGTCTTTTACCCTGGGTAAGTGGATGTATTCCTCTTTCCCGCGCCCCTGTGTCCGTTGCTGGGGAGGGTTTGGGGAGTTAAAAACTGTGACATTAGTCTTCGGATAGTATTCGACAGTAAGCCCATCACGGTAGGTTTTTGTGAGGGGTTTAGCGTTAGCTGATTCGATACTGAGGGAGAGGATAAGCAGGGCAGGAATAAGGGTCAAAGCTTGTAATAGTTTCATGGTGTTTTAGGGTTGTAGGGTGAGTTTGATGGGTTTTTTTGCTGCTTCTTCTCTGCGGGAACGAGAAAGTAATTCTTGCTGCATCTCGTATAAATCGCTTAAAAGCTTTATCATTTTTTTCGATTCATCATGGAGAAAAACTTGTTCTGATTCCGCCTCGCTTAAGAGGTAATCCAGTTCTGCACGGGCGTTACCTAGGGATTTGATTATTTGAAGGCGGGAGTCTGTTGGGTATGGCATGGTTTTTCGGGGTTATAGGATGAGTTTGAAGGGCTGACTATTGATCTCTTAAGTGGAATCTCTTTCTGTCATCTTTGAGGACGTGAAAAATTAATTCCTGCTCCATTGCACCTAAATCGACTAAAAGCTGTCCTAATTGCCTCACTTGAGACGGACTAAGGTGTTGTCCTGCTTCATCTTGAAACATCTTGCGGGCTAGCCTTGCACTGGCGTTTGACAGGGTTTCGATCATTTCAAGGCGGGGGTCGATAGATGTTTGAACGTTTGTGTCTGTTGGTTCGGACATAATTTTTCAGTGGCTATAGTGTGGGTTTGATTGACGAGTATCTTAGTAGCCAGCGGATAGCGCTCCCATAGCGGTTACACCCATCGGAAACCCAGGGATAACGAGAGAATCAATGAGAGCGTAAACTTCCCCTAAATCAGCTTTCTGCCGACTTTTTTGCCGCGCCTCTAATCCCTGTGCAATTTTCTGTTCAATCCTCACGGGCATTGAGTCAATACGATCAATAGCAGCATCAGCAAATCGGCTCTCAAACCCGGCTAATTTATCATCTAGTTCTTGTAAACTTCTCACAGCATCCTTAGATTTCTCGGCTACCTCTAAGGCAATAGCTGACAAATTTTGTCCTCTATAGTCTGGGGCTACAGGCTCTTGAGGGGATGGGGGAAAGGCGTTTAGTTCAGGCAGTGACGGGGTAGCTTTTTTAGGTTGATATTGGCTTTTATCTAGTGGCATGAGTTTTGCTCCTGGTATATTACTTTTCTGAATTTGTTGATGCTTGGAACCCGCTTAAGGAAGCGGTAAAGTCGTTTGAGTAGTTCTAGATCCTCTGATGTGTAAAATCCGTCTGAATTTCGGATGATGCCCATCTTGCTAATCCAGGAGTAAAGAGTTCGACTGGGCATCGCACCCCGTTCTCGCTCCAATTCCTGTCTTAAACTCTCGAAACTCAATTCCTGTATAACTATTACGGTTTGCATTGCACTCCCTATGCATTGCATTGCTTTGCAATGCTTTGCTGTCCTTTGCTGTCCTTTGCAATGCAATGCATTGCTTCACATGGCGGGCAATGCATTGCATTGCACTAATTCAACATAGCACCTTTTGTTTCAAATATGAATAACTGGTATCTCATATTTGAATCAGAGTTAATTGGCGTATGATTTAAGTACTTTATTTTGATGCACCTATGAAGCGATTTTCTGTCAGATTAAAAAGATGGCATTACAAGAGATTAATTTGGTGGGCTGCTGCTAAAGGGCAGTCGGTTTCGGGAATGGCTGAACGCACGATCGCAGCTCGAATTGAGGCAAATGCCGATCAAATCGAGTCAATGATTGCTGAAGAAGCAGAAGATACAGGACAGGAGATCGCTGAAGTAAAGGAGCGCTGGCTAAAAGCAGCTAACTATGATCCCTCTGTTTTTAATGATGATGACCAATCTAAAAACAAAGATTGACGCTCTCATCATTAGAGTGTTATCTTTAGAATATGGAAACGAGCAAACAACAGGAGACACCCGTGAGTAAATTTAATTTGAATGATGAGCGAGATCATCTTGCCATCCAGACCCGGCTTAATTGGATCGGCAACAATCTGAGAGTGTCCGAGCCTGTCTGGGTATGGGAAGGGGCTATAAACAAATTTGAGGAAGACTGCGGACTGCCGAAAGGATTTATCAGCGTGTTAAACTTCCCTGAGTTTTTACCAGGAAACTATAAACTTACTATTCACGATTTGATATCCCGACTCTGAATAAAGGAAGAGCCAGCTAACTATGATCCGTCTGTTTTAGACATCCACTTAGGGCTAGTCTCCCGTAGAAGACTGAGGCTTTCAATGGCAATCCGTTTCGTTCACGCTCTCCCAAACTCCTGGCTTCCCGCCCCGGAAAAAAATCTAGTAATCAGCGGTATCTCTGCTGGCGATCTGGCAACGAAATGCAAGAGGAAAGAAATCATTTCTCATGTACGGTATGAAGACCACGCTCGAAAGGTTGCAGTCGAATTGGGCATTGACCTAATGGCTTCGGGGGTAAATGCCCCAAGCCCTTACAACTGTAGAGATTTGCTAGTCGTAGCATCTGCATCCCCAGGATCGGCAGAGATCTCCTACCTTATGGTCTGGGATGGCAGCGCTGCTCTAGAGGAAGCAGGTATAATCTCACATTAAAAATCACGCGATCTACCAAGCATCAACAAACAAGGAACCAACAAAATGAAATTTACCCCTCCCTTGAGCTTTACCCAGCATGGCAAAGAGATAGAAGCAGACGATAGCTCTTTGATGGATGAGATTTTCGTAAATTTCTCATTGATGGCAGAAGATTACATTTATGGAGATAAGATCGAGAAATATTTTTTAGCGACCCACAAAGAAGCCTTCACCCAAAACGAAGTAGTTGTTGGGTTTTTGGCTGTAGGCTACTGCGGTCGCACTGTACTTTTGCAAGTTTCCGATGAACATCGGCGTAAAGGGATCGGAAGTTCCCTTGTTAAGTTTGCGGTTGAGAAGGGGTGTAGAAAAGCTTGGCTACCTCGCCAGGACGGGTGTGAAAAATTCTGGAAAAAGATAGCGGATTGGCGGGTAAGGGATTGGGTTTATATTTGAGTCGGTCGATAAAATCACGCGATCGACCGCCCCTGTCACGATGGGGGCGGTTATTTCTTTTTGATTATCTGAGGAGGAGGTTTGTCAGAAAAAAGTCCTGAAACAAAAGGTAGAATCGTCGGTGCGGCAAGCCCCAAAACAGTTAACAAAGTTGTAACCACGCCGACGATGATCCCAAAACGCTTTGTAGATTCCTCTTCTTTTTTAAGAGTGAGTGCCAAGCCCGGATCGTATTGTTTGAGTTTGCCAACGTCTTGCTTTAGCTCAGTCAAAATCGATGTGATCACTGACTGGTTATTTTTGATTTCGATAAAATCTTGCTGCTGAGTATCAAAGCGATCTTTAAGCTTTTCTAGGCTTTCGGTATGATGATGAAAAGCTTTATCAAGCCGCTCTACTAGAACCTCTAGTTTGACTTGTTTGATAGCTTGCTGTTGTTGTTCCGTTGTTATCCTGAGCGTTGATCCACTTGATTTTCTTTTGACTAACTCACGGATCACTTCTAAGATTGCCTGCTGATTTTGCAAGGGGATAACATCAACATTAAACTTTTGTGCCGTCTTTTTGAAAAATTCTGGGAAGAACTTTCCGGGGTGAACAATCTTTAATTCAATATCCTTATTGCTTAATTCTTCTAAAAGTTTATTAAAATCGAGTGTCTGAGACATCACCGGATCAATAATACACAAGTCGAAATTGTCATTAGAAAGTTGGTGGAATGCTTCAGCGACGTTAACAACAGGAGTTATTGAAACTAATTCAGTCGCATAAGCTTCAATGAATTTTGTCGATTCTCCTAAATCATCTTCTAGCAAAAGAATAGTAATCATAGATTTTTTATTACCCTGTTAGCTAGAGTTCTATCCCACTTTCCACACTCGATTAAATACTCTATTTCATGTCTAGCTGATTTTCCTTTTATGGTAAAAGAATCCCATTCATTGCAAATTTGAAATGCTTGCAACTCTGGTGAGATTACGTCCAGAATCTCGCAAACTTCAGGAGGATAGCCATTAGGTGATTCGTTAAAGCGTTTCGCGTATTCTTTCGAGTGGCAATGATGATGCCTGATCAAATCAGCCACAGCATGATCCGACTGCATCCGTAAAAACAAAAAGTAACCTAGCTCAGGATGATCCTGATTGTCTCCATAAACTTTGCCGATGTCGTGAAATTGTGCAGCACAAATCAAGCGATCGCGAGTGGCTAGCTTAAAATGCAGATCTTCTGATACTTTTGACACCATCATCGCTACTCGCATGGAATGCCGCCAAACATCGGTATCGTAAAAAATGTTGGCAAAAAATAGATTTAGCTCAGAAGGAATCACAAGAAAATATTTAGCTTATAAAAGAGTTTGATCTTACCGCGATAGCGTATCTCGGTTTCTGCTATTCCATCTGTATCGATCTCTTTTATCCACTGCTGGAATTTCAACCCTGAAATAACTGGCGTTGATTTGTTGTCTCGAATCAGAGTTTCAATTTGAATTTTGTATGATAATAATTCGCTGTCTAAGGTGTTTAAGATAAACCCAAAGGACTCGATGCTTAGCTCAATTTGTAGTTCCTTTTTTGATTGCTTAGAAACGATTGTATCTGAGCCTGTAGAGTTACCCTGATAAATATTAACGAAACATCTAGGAGTTCCCAGACCATCCCATTGAGTAGTAGGAATAGCAACTAAGAAAGCCTGTAGAACACCTTTCAATTGTAACTCGTTCATAATTTATCAAGCCTCCTTTGAATTCTGGTTATCGCTCGATCAACAGCCGAATTTTTAGCAGGTGTACCATCCACTAAAAACTGCTTAAAATTTCTTTTACTGCGTTCTGTCCCTTCTTTTCCAATTTTTCGAGCAATCAAAAACGCAACGGATTT
>Ga0335394_10000422_pt1 | contig 44849 bp, 31 predicted proteins | sample MAT03_FD_205741 | JGI IMG/M metagenome (GOLD analysis project Ga0335394, IMG submission 205741) | Freshwater microbial communities from Lake Fryxell liftoff mats and glacier meltwater in Antarctica - MAT-03 (spades assembly) (version 2) ... | reverse complement strand
TGTGACCGGACTCTCATGAGTCTTTTACTTGGGGACATCGGGGCAGAAACCGAAGGGAGAGATGACTCTCCACTCAATTTGTGATGGTTATTTAACCATCTAACACGCGACTTCTACATCGCACTTGGCTGAAATAATCGGGATGATCTCGCAGGTCTGGCAAATGGCATATTAGAGGACAAGAATTGATAGGAGAACGGTTTTGCTCGTACCAGTTGAATCTATCAGCCAACAAATAATTGTACTGACTACAAAGCATTGACAGCCATCTATCTAACTCTGCAACCTGTGTTTTTGTTGGTCGTAGTCGGTATTGGTATGCTGTTCTCATGATACTATCATAGCACACGGCTATATACTGCTGACGATGAACCCAATTAATTTCAGAGTGACTGATGAAGAATTAGCCCAATTGAAGAACTAGCCAAATCAAGAAAAGGCAACAAAGCGAGGTCATTCGTGAGTTGCAGCAGAAAACTGTCAATCGAGCGGGGTGTTGAACCCCATCGATTGACCGCCTATCCATCCCGACACCAACCTGAGTACAAGTATGGTGCGGGGCTTCCGGCGTTAAGCTAAAATTTTTGGGTTAAGCTCCAAGGAGCCGATCGCACGATTGTGTCGATCGTACCACATCAAGGTAGATGCCGGATGATTCGGCAAGGATTCCCCGCCGCCACGACGTTTGCGGGAATATCTTTGACAACAACACTGCCTGCGCCGATCGTGCTATTGTCGCCAATAGTGACTCCTGGACAAATAATACTGCCGCCACCAATCCAAACATTATTGCCAATATTAATTTCAGCGGCAAGTTCTCGGCCAGAAAGTCTAATTTCCGGGTCTGTGGGGTGAAAAGCGGTGTAAATTTGCACGTTGGGCGCGCACAGTAAATTTTCGCCAATGTTAACTCGATTGCAGTCGAGAATCACGCAACCAAAATTCATGTACAATCCGTTTCCAGCATAAATATTGCTGCCGTAGTCACAGTAGAAAGGTGGCTCGATTTCAACTTTTGGCCCAACTGCACCGAACAATTCTGCGAGAATTTCTAACCGTTTCTCTGGTTCGTCTTCGCGGGTAGAATTGTAAGTTCTGGCGAGGCGGCGGGCTCGCTGGCGCTCTAAAATTAATTGCTCATCGGCAGCTAAATACAATTCGCCGGCGAGCATTTTTTGTTTTTCGGTTTTTTCCACAGTTTTTTCCACGGTAAGAATCGGCGGTTGAAACCGCTACTTCACCAACGAACTTCCTCTCTAAGAGATTGAAGAATAATGTAGGGTGCGCTGCACCTTACCGCTATAATTAGTAGCGCGTCAGATCATTTTTTGATGTTGTAGCATACATTTAGGGTTCAGGTTTTGACTGCAAACAAACAGCTAAATCCAGATTGGCTAATTGCTCAAAAGCTCGATCGATCGATCCTTTTCCCCGCAAAAAACCAGTATTTGCACCGGGACAAATATACTGTAAAGTTTCCGGCGAAAATCGATCGATAATTGACTTCACGCTGTTAATTTGCCGGGGCCAGTGAAAAGTTTTTGCCGTCAACAGCGGTACTGGGGCGGCTTCTCGGTTGGGGAGCAAGTGCCTACCCGAAAACAGCACTCCACCGCTGCCACTATCATAAAGGCAAGAGGAACCAGGAGAATGGCCAGGAGTCCAAAATGCTTTGATTCGATCGCTCACAACAAATTCTCGCTCAAAAACCGTCACCTTCAAACCCGGCAGTAAATAAGCTTCCTGCTCTTGAATCAGGATCTCGCACCCCGTGGCTTCCTGAATCTCCAGCGCCTTGGCGATAGCGCCACGGTGGGTGAGAAACAGCAGTCGCACGCCGCCGTGTTCCCGCAAAAATGTTTGGTTAATCTCATCCCAAGCGGGACAATCCACCAGGATGTTAGTTTGGTTTTCTACAATGAAATAGGCTGTTGCACCCAGAGTTTCCCGGTTAGGCGGGAAAGCAAGGATATTGTCGAGCACGGGCCTGGGTTGTTTGGAGACTGAACTCTGTTGTTTCAAGGAAAAATTTCAGAAGGGAATAGGATAAATATTATGTTCTTTTTACTATGGTTGTTCGTATTGGGGCTGATATCGTACTTCTTGTTGCAGAAGGGCACCAGCCGCATCACCAGGACTCCGATATGGCTGCTGTGGCTGGTAATGATGGCGCCCGCGCTGATTTGGGGTGGTTGGATTTTAGTTTACGGTACCAGCAAAACTGTACCGCCGGAGTTGGTAATTATACCTTTTCTGGTTTGCCCTTTTTTGTATTGGTTTTTGGTACAGTTGGGGCGCCAGAAAATTACCAGCGAAACTGCTGAGCAGGTAGCCGGCTCGGAGACTGAATCTGTAAAGCCAAAACCGCCAGTGCGCCCGATCAATGCAGCAGAAGAAGCGAGTTTGCGCGATTGTTTTCCTTGGTCAATTTACTTTTTGCGAGATTTGGAATTTCGGCCGCAGGCTGTAATTTGTCGCGGACAGTTGCGGACGAACCCGGAGGCAGCTTATCAGGCAATTCGGGAGAATGTGGAGAGGCTTTTTGGCGATCGCTTTTTAGTAGTATTTCAAAACAGCTTGAGCGGTCAACCTTTTTTTGCTATAGTTCCCAATCCCAGCCACCAATCAGGGGAAAATCCTGTCAAAACCGAATCTGTAACCAGGCCATTTTTTGCATTAGCTTTGCTGCTGATCACGGTGTTTACGACTACGCTTGTCGGGGCGCGACTTGCCGGAGTTACTGAACAAACTTTGCAGTCCAACCCGTCAATATTGCTCCAGGGTTTGCCTTACTCGCTTTCTCTAATTACATTTTTAGGAATTCACGAATCCGGCCACTATTTAGCTGCCCGGTTTTACAAAATTCGCACGACTTTGCCTTATTTTATTCCGATTCCTTTTTTCTTGGGAACTTTTGGCGCCTTCATTCAAATACGGAGCCCAATTCCCAACCGCCGAGCTTTATTTGATGTTAGCATTGCCGGGCCGCTTGCGGGTTTAGTTGCGACACTGCCGTTGTTGATTTGGGGTTTGAATCATTCGACTATTATACCGCTGTCTGAAAAGTCGGGAATGTTAAATTTTGACTCTTTCAAACCCAGTTTTTCGCTGCTGATGACTTTGTTGAGCAAGTTAACCTTGGGTGGTGCTTTAAATGCGGAAACTGCGATCAATTTGCATCCGGTAGCGGTGGCGGGTTATTTGGGTTTGATCGTGACGGCGTTTAATTTGATGCCGGTGGGACAACTCGACGGCGGGCACATCGTGCACGCGATGTTCGGCCAGCGAGCGAGTATGGCGATCGGGCAAGTTGCTAGAGTTTGTATGCTGCTGCTTTCTTTTTTGGAACAGGGTTTACTGCTGTGGGCGATTATTTTGTTTTTCACGCCACTAAACGACGAACCGGCGTTGAATGATGTCAGTGAATTGGATAATCGGCGGGATTTTTTGGGGTTGCTGGCGATCGGGCTTTTGTTAATGATTTTGTTACCCGCGCCCAGGGTACTCCTTGAGTGGTTAAATGTTTAGAAGGAAGAGGGAAGTTCGGCAACGAGCAATGTACGGGATGTAACGGATAGAAGAAAGAATAAACAAGAAAGAGGGCAGAAGAATTGAGTTATCGGGCGAGAGAAAGAAGAGGAAAAAAGGAAGAAAAGAGAGGTTTACCAATTCTGCAAGGGTTGCTATATTAGGACTTACGCGGTGAGAACCGGGTTTCTTCCTAGAGACTTCGCTACCAAACCAAGATTTTTCGCAGAAACCCGGTTTCTTTGGTGGAATTTTTTATACAATCGTATTTACGATTTCTCAACTCGCTTTCTATCTCGAAGTAATCTTTATTTTCACCGACTGATTAGAGAAATATGCCTTACAAATCCTTTACTTTCCACCAATTAAAAGAGCGATTTGGATTGGAACCGTCACTCAGTCCTATTTTGAATGCCAAGGTTATGCCTTTAGAACCTTCGGAATGGCTTTGGAGAACCCTCGAAATTAGTTCTAACACTGCTGTTACAACTGCGAAAGAACGTTCCGAACGGATTATTTCTCCTATTCTGTTAGAATTGATAGAAAGGAATAACAGACAATTTTCTCTTTTTTCTGGTTGGTCATTTGATGTAGATCTTGAGCGGGGATTGAATGGGGAATGCGACTTTCTACTGTCTTCCGTGCCGTTGGATTTTGAAATTAAAGTTCCGGTTTTTGCATTGAGAGAAACGAAAGGTGGAGAAATAGAATCTTGTCTGCCACAGTGTGCCGCACAAATGTTGGCTGCTCAACTATTTAACGAACGCGAACACAATTCCATACCTGCAGTATATGGCTGCGTAACTACTGGCGTTGTCTGGCGGTTTCTTAAATTAGAAGGAAATAATTTAATTGTTGATCCTGATGTTTATTGTCTAGATAATGTTCCTATGATTTTAGGGGTTTTGCAAACAATAGTTAATTTATACCAATAATTTAACGACTATACTAAAATAGTTTGGCAGTGGTAATTTGCGTGACCCCTAGAAACTTAATTAGAGTTTTAACCAGATGCGAGAGCGAAAAAGTTTGACCGTAAATCAAATAATATAGCTGTACTTATGATCGCAATGACTCCAGAACAAACAGCGCTAATTCCGATTTATCGCGAGAAGTGGCGAGAAATTGGACTTTCGATCGCACCGATCGATCGCCCGCAAGCGACAGCGGCCATCAATACCGCCTACCACATCATCGGCTGTCCTGAACCGGAAATTATTTTCTGTGACAGCCCTTACCTAGCTTTGCAAGCAGTTGAACCGCTAAGGATACGCGATTCTGGTCTGGGAATGGCCAGCGAAATCAGAAACAAAATTCATAATGAATTGTACGATATATTAAGAAGTCAACTCGGCAGGGATCTGGAAAATCAAATTTACAGCCAACTCTATAATCCCCTGTACGCTCAACTGATGAATCAACTCCACCTTCATGTTAAAGACGAAGTTTACGTCAAATTAGCAAGGAAGTTGGGCGGGAGATTTCAGAGATTCCTGATCGATCAGGCTTATCATAATAACAGCATAGTTTCCGAACTGTCAGCCTGTCACGGAAGTTGGGTGGATTTTTGTATTGGCGTGTTAAATTTGGAGTACGATCGCCCTTTATACTCAGCCTTTAAATCTTTAGTGGAAAACTGTGGCTGGATTTACCCGTTTGAGAAAAAGTGCTTTGTGTGCGATCGCCCGATCCAACTTCATTTTGATAGCGAATATTTGCTCCACGCTTTATGTCAACCAGCGGTTGAATTTGCTGACAAGTTCAGTGTATACTCTTATCGTGGCGTCCGACTGCCGGAAATAATTGGTCAAGTTCCGCCGCAGTCTTGGCAAGCTTCATGGCTGTTAACAGAACAGAATGCCGAAGTGCGGCGAGTTTTGATTCAGGCGATCGGCTATCCGAGAATTTGTCAAGAATTGCAAGCAACAGAATTGGATTCTTGGCAAGAATATACTTTGTTGAAAATTGACAATAATATTGACATAGAGCCAATTTATTTGTTAAAGATGACTTGTCCGAGTACGGGACACCTTCATGCCTTGCGAGTGCCGCCAAAAGTGCTATCGGCTAAAGAAGCGATTAGCTGGGTAAATTGGGGAATAGATCCCGAAGAATTTCAAGTCCAGACTTGACGGGAAATTTGAGAGTTTTGAGTGCGGGAGTTTACAGTTAAACAATTACAGCGCCCCCAAAGTAGCGTTCTGCATAAGTCCAGAACAATTAAAAAATGTAGAATTGCAGCCACCGCTTGATACTATGTACTCTGGCAGCTAAAACCCACAACTTCAAATCGACATGAGCCAGCATTCAGACCGCATTGCCCCTCACGGCGGCACCCTGGTCAACCGCATTGCCACACTAGACCAGAGACAAGAATTTTTCGATAAAGCAGAAGTCTTGCCGCGAGTCCAGCTTTCGGATCGATCGATCTCAGACCTGCAAATGATCGCCATCGGCGCCCTGAGTCCCCTCAAAGGGTTCATGAACGAAGCTGATTATCGATCGGTCGTTAAACAAATGCGCCTCTCCAACGGCCTTCCCTGGTCGGTTCCCATCACCCTCTCGGTAACAGAAGAAGTCGCCGCCCCCCTGAAAGCAGGAACTTTAGTGCGCCTCGACACTCCGGCGGGCGAATTTGTCGGGCTCTTGGAACTTGCAGAAAAATACCACTACAGCAAAGAAGAAGAAGCCCTCAACGTCTACCGCACCGACGACCTCAAACACCCGGGCGTCCAAGTAGTAGACAAATCCGGGCCCGTTAACCTCGCAGGCGATGTTTGGCTGCTGGAACGCGAACTAGATGTCCGCTTTCCCCAATACCAAATTGACCCGGCGAAATCGAGAATGCTGTTCACAGAAAAAGGATGGAAAACCATAGTCGGTTTCCAAACCCGAAACCCCATCCACCGGGCCCACGAATACATCCAAAAATGCGCCTTAGAAACAGTAGACGGCTTGTTTCTGCACCCGCTAGTCGGGACGACAAAAGATGACGACATCCCGGCTGATGTGCGGATGCGCTGCTACGAAATTCTGCTAGAAAAATACTATCCAAAAGATCGCGTAATTTTGGCAATTAATCCGGCGGCGATGCGCTACGCCGGGCCGCGAGAAGCAATTTTTCATGCTTTAATTCGCAAAAACTACGGCTGCACTCACTTTATCGTGGGGCGCGATCACGCTGGAGTTGGCGATTATTACGGCACTTACGATGCCCAATATATTTTTGACGAATTTGAGCCGGGAGAATTGGGAATTGTGCCGATGAAATTCGAGCACGCTTTCTATTGCAAACTGACGGAACAAATGGCTACAACTAAAACAAGTCCCAGCACTCCCGAACAACGGGTGCATTTGTCGGGAACCAAAGTTCGGGAAATGCTGCGCGCTGGTAAATTGCCGCCGCCGCAGTTTTCCCGGCCGGAAGTCGCGGCAGAATTAGCCAAGGCAATGAATATTTTCAATTACGAGATTTAAATCTTGAACATTGGTGGGGGCGACATTCTGGATAGTTTTGAATTTTGAGTTTTGAGTTTTAAATGGGAAATTTTCAACTTAAAGCTCAAAAGTTAAAACTTAAAAACTCCCTTAATACTAAACACTCACAATCTAATTAATTCCCCTAAAATTATTGAGGGGAATTTAACTTAAAATTCAAAACTTAAAATTCAAAGCTATTTAAAAATGGGACTCAAGCGGCGGGAATTTTTACAGCAAGCTGGCCGGGTGCTGGCCGCCATCGGAATCAGCGAGGCCATCTGGCTGCCGTTGGGCGATCGCTACCTCCAAGCCTTAGCGCAGCCGACAGCCAGGAAATTGGCTTTGTTGGTTGGCGTTGACAAATATCCAGACTCGCCCCTGCACGGCTGCGTCACGGATGTGGAATTGCAGCGGGAACTGCTGATATATCGGTTTGGGTTTGTGCCGTCGGACATTTTGACTTTGACTGACGCTCAAGCTACGAGGGACAATATCGAGACGGCTTTTGTAACTCACTTGACTCAACAAGCAAAACCCGGTGACGTGGTAGTTTTTCACTTTAGCGGCTGCGGTAGTCGAGTCAGTTTGGGTGAGTCTCCCGGAAAAATCCAAAACAGTTTGGTGCCGGCGGATGATGTTTTGCCGTTGTTAGCAAACCGGGCGGTGAACGATATTTTAGAGGAAACGCTGTTGCTGCTGATGCGATCGCTCGCGACAGAAAATGCGATCGCCATCCTCGACACCAGCTACCACTATCGGGGTTTCCCCACAAACGGCAACTTTCGCATTCGCTCCCGCCCCCGCCCCACCATCGGGCAGCCAAGCCTGGGAGAATTAATGTTCGCCGGAGGCCTTAAATCCAGCCAAAATCTCCGTCCTGCGGCCACCGTACTTGCCGCGGGTGCGGATTCCCAACTCGCCGCCGAACAAGAGTGGAACGGATTTACCGCCGGTTTGTTTACCTACGCCCTCACCCAAACTTTGTGGTGGGCAACTCCCGCTAGCAGCTTCAGCGTCAATTTCAGTCGCGCTGTGGGTAATGTCGAGCAAATGGCGAGGTTATCGCAGCAACCGCAAATTCGCCCTAACAATTTAACAGCCGCGCTGGCGGTGAATTTTTCAAATTTAATGTTGAATTCCCCTGCATCTGACGGCGCTGTAACGGCGGTGGAAGACGGAGGCAAAACTGTGCAGTTGTGGCTGGGCGGTTTGTCGCCGGGGGTTTTGGAGTGCTGCGGGGCTTCTGTGTTTGCTGTGGATTCTTCGGAGGGCGCGAGGCTTTTGCTGCGGGGACGCACGGGCCTCTCTGCTAAAGCTCAAGTTTTAGATGGGCCCGATCGAACAAACGGCGAATTAACAGCCGGCGAAGTGGTGAGGGAAGAAATTCGGGTATTGCCGCGAAACATCGGTTTGACAGTAGCTTTGGACTCAGGTTTGGAACGCATCGAGCGCGTGGACGCCACCAGTGCTTTCGCGACTGTGCCACAAGTTTCGGCGGTAGGCAGCGAGCAACCGGCTGACTGTCGGTTTGGCAGAGTCCCGGAAACGACTAAAGTCGAAACCGTCTCGCCTCACGAGCCTGCTTTGTATCAAAGCCGTTACGGTTTGTTTTCTTTGGCTCAAATACTGATTCCCGATACTGAGGGCGACGGGGGAGAAGCAGTCAAGGTGGCGGTGCAGCGCTTGACTCCGCAGTTGAAAGCGCTGCAGGCGGGGAAGTTGCTGCGGCTGACTGTCAATGAGGGGTCTTCGCGCCTGAAGGTGCGGGCGGTTCTGGCAACTACTGCACCCCAAGCGCGGGCCGTGGCGCAGCGGGAGCCGGTGCGGGCCCAAAAGTCTTATCGCTTGGAACCCCTGAGCGCAGACAGCGAGAAATTGGCAAATATCGATATGCTCAGCGTGAACAAGGGCGATCGAATTCAGTACAGACTTTTTAACGAAAGCGATCGCCCGGTGTATGCTGCGGTGTTTTCGTCGGATAATGCCGGACGCCTGTTGGTGATGAATTCTCAGATCGAAAATGATGCCGGAGCGATGTCGGTGGCGATCGCCCCTGGGGAGAATTTGAGTGTACCGGGCGCTGGGACTTTCGGGTGGCCGGTATCGGGACCGATCGGACTGGGGGAAACTCTAATTATATTTAGTGAGAAACCCTTCGCTCGAACTCAGACGGCGATCGAGGAAGGAATGCAGCAAGTGAGGAATGCCTCACCAATCCGAGTGCTGTTGAATCCTTTAAATGTGGCGCAGGCCGTCTTGGAAGATTTGCACGCTGCTAGCATTCCGGGTGTGGAGAAGTTGGGGATTTCCACTGATGATTTGGCTTTGGATGTGAATGTTTGGGCGAGTTTGAGTTTTGTTTATCGGGTGGTTTAATTTAGGAATGGGTAATTGGGAATGTTTTCTACAACAGATTTCTTGCAAAAGTCTTTTTAATAGACTTGCATTGCGTAAGTCTTTGATTGATACGGAAACCGCAGATGTCAGGCAGATAAACACAGATAAACGCAGATAATTGAAGGCATTGAGAGCTTGGGAATGCCAGAGGTACAATCAAATTTTCACAGCAGGCGGGACGGCTACCCACAAGAAAAAATAATTTTTGTGGGATGGTTGGATAGTCCGTCTTAGTTATTTTTGCAATTTTGTCTAACCTATAATCCGAATCTATCCGAGTACGAAATCGATATTCATTTCCCAATCAGGAAATGCTAGAGGCGAAACTTGTTGACTGCGCCAAAACTTTTGGATTAAGCTGTAACCGTTGGGTGTCGGCTGGCGGTATACTTCTAAGCATTGTGCTTCTAAATCTACGAGCCAAACTTCTTGAATGAGCGATCGAGCGTAAATAAGAACTTTCACCTCTCGATCGTAATCAACGGTGCTATCTGATACTTCTACCAACAGCAAAACTTCTGACGGTACTGGATGTGCTGTTGAATAGTAATCAGCCCGGGGTTTCAGCAATACTATATCAGGTTGAGGTTCGGTGCGCTCGCTTAACTGGATGGGGTTTTGCACATCCAGAAAAGCCCGGTTAGTGGGAATTTCGCTGAACAGTCCAATGAATCGTCTCACACAGGAAGCATGACGAGTTCCAATTGCTGCCATTTGGATCAGTTCTCCTTCTATCAGTTCTACCCGATCGCCCTGGGAAAGAATACCAGCTTTGCCCATTAAATGATATTCTTCTACGGTCAACAACCTTTTGAGTAATTGCACTGCCATAACTCACCGTGCCTCTAATTATTTCTTAAATTGTAGTCGATCGGTAAAGGCAGAAGTTATGTTCATCGGCCCTGGGTAATTGGTAACTTGTAAGTTGTCGTGCATTTAATTTGTATACTTATTTTCATTGAAACTCTTGTGGGGCGCTGCTCTGAGCATCGCCCCAAAGTTAAATTTAAATGCACAACAGCTTACTACCCTTCAACTGTCAACTGTCAACTGTCAACTGTCAACTGTCAACTGTCAACTATCAACTGTCAACTGTCAACTGTCAACTGTCAACTGTCAACTGACTGATAAAGCTTTTCTACCATTTGAGCCAAGCGTTTCATGGCAGTTTCAATCTCATCATTTGTTGCAGTCAAACTGATGCGTAAACACTCATGCTTGTGCTGCCAATCTTCCCGCAAACCAGGGAAAAAAGAACTTCCTGGCACGACAATGACGCCAACTTTCTTCAACTCTTGATACAGTTCCCAATCAGTCATTGGCAAATCTTTCAGCCACAACCACGCAAAAATTGCTCCTTCGCCCCGGTGCAAGAACCACGGCAAATCCTTTGGCATCGATTGTTCTAAGGTGGTTTCTACGATCGCAAATTTGCTTTGATAGTATGGCCGAATTACGTTGATGGAGATGTCGGCAAGAGCGCCGGAAGCAATGGCACGAGTTGCGATCGCCTGTCCGTATCTCGGCGAATGAATGCACATATTGGTCTGAAAACATTCTAATATTTGAATGATTTTTTCATCGCCGATCGCAATTCCGATTCTTTCACCCGGTAATCCGGCTTTCGACAAACTCATACAGTGCACGATATTGCCGCCAAAAATCGGCGTCATTTCGGTAAAATTTAAGGAGGGGAAGGGAGGGCCGTAGGCGGAATCAACGAACACAGGCACGTCGAAAGCGGCCGCTAAATCGGCAATTTTCTTAACTTCGTCGTCGGTGAGAACGTTGCCGGTGGGGTTGCAGGGACGGGAAAAAATGACGCAACCGGTGCTTTGATCGATCGACAATTGGCTGAAATCCGGGCGGTATTTGAACCTGTGGGCCGCTGCATCAATATCGAGGGTGGGCTTGCAGGCTACTACCGCTTCGGGAATCAAGCTAACGCCGCCGTAACCCGTGTAGTCTGGGCTCAGCGGTAAAACAATATTTTTAAGCTGTTTACTGGTAGTGTAGCCGCCGAAAGCGTTGGCTGCGTAAAAGTAAATCGATTGACTTCCTGGAGTAATTAGGATATTGCGATCGGTCAAATTCAGTCCGTAACGCTGGTTAAAATCCGCCAATACCGCATTGATAAACGGCTGATAACCTTGACTGGAACCGTAGCGACAAACCACCTCGCCGTATTCCGGGCTCGCCAAAAGTTGGGCCGTGCAATCGCGCCACAATTCCTCGACTTCCGGCAAAATCACCGGATTTCCCGCGCTCAAATTGATAAACTCCTGCCCGCTGCCGGCTCTGAGAGTTTCAATAATATCTTTCATAATTGCCCGAACTCCCGTGAGGTGGGACATTTGAGCGCCAAATTGAGTAAGGGCAGGGTTCATGGTAAATGCAGCGACAAAGATAGAAGTTTACAGTTTACCCATGATAACTCCAGTCGCAGGCGTTAGCGTAGCTTGTCTGGGGTATGGGTTGTCGATCGAGCGTCTGAACTAATTCAATAAACTCGATCGCACAGCATTTCGTTTTTTCCCTGTGCGCGCGTCGGAGTATAAGATTGTCGGCATTTCTGGATTTTGATCGATCGATCAAACAGTGTTTTTTGCCTAAAAATTAGAGAACGGGGCAGCAATCTCTAATTCAAGAGTTGTGGTAAGATTTCACGCCGTCGCGCCAGATGAATTGCCGATACTTGACAACAACCATTGGCAGAATCTAAGATTAGCACTAGATCCCGATCGCAACAGAATTTTATGGGCTCCTGTTACTGCTATAATTACAGGTTTAATCCAGCCTCAAGAATCAGATTTGTTGCTAGCTCATCTTCATGATTCGCGGTTTGCTGACAGCGGTGCATTTTATCATCAATTCGACTAAAGCCAAGATAGCTCGTAAGGTCGCCCTTTGAGTGGCATTACATAACAAACACGTAAATTCCAACCCCAATTAACGGCCGTAAAATTCAACACAACAATGACACACTTTCCACTTATAGAATACGAGCAACTTACCGATCCTAAAGCCAAGGAAGTCTACGAAGAAATCTTAACAGAATTGGGTTTGGCATCGTCCCCAACCTATTCAAGTCAATGGCAATCAACCCTGACATATTAGAAGCAAATTGGAATAAATTCCGGGGAACAATCCTGCAAGGAGACTTACCCCGCACGCTGAAAGAAATGGTCGGCGTCGCTATTTCCCAATCAAATAATAGCGAGTACGCTCTCCAAGTTCACCTGCACGGATTGTCAGCCTTGGGGATGAGCGAAGAACTACTGCGAACTCTAGTTTCTGACTTTGCCAACTGCCCTTTGCCAAAACGTGATAAAGCCGTAATTACCTTTGGCTTGCTGGCTGCTACAAAACCCCTGGAAATGACAGAAGCCGATTACCAAAACCTGCGGGATTTAGGACTTGATGATTCAGAAATCTTTGAGATTATTGCGACAGCAGACTTGTTTAGCTTTGTCAACCGATATACCGATTCAATTGCCCTCGAAATTGATGCTTTGTAATCTATATCTCATACCCATATTATGGGCGATCGGCTAGAAGATCAAGATCGAGAAGAACTTCTGTTGACAGCCCGCCGTTTGTTAGCAGAAGCTCAAGCGCTTTCCATCCGCATTTCCGCCGTCAACGAAGTTGCCACTGCCATTAACCGCACCCTCGATCTCAATCAGATTTTGCGGGTAGTAGGCAAGCAAGCCAAATGGCTGCTCGACTTTGAACACTGTAGCGTTTGCCTACAGAGCACTAACACTTGCACCACCTTATTTGGCCCGCATATCGCTGTAGATATTACAGCCTTCCCAGACGACGGCCCGATTAACAAGGCCTTCAAAACACGTCAACCTCAATTAATTCAAGAAGCGGCTGCTAATGGTGTTTTGTCCCCCTACGCTTCGCAAATTATCATTCCTTTGGAAAGCGAAGGTAAGGTTTTAGGGACAATTAATTTTGCCACAACCAAGCCGCGAGCTTACACTCAAGAAGATATGCGGATTGGCTATCTTTTGGCTTTGCAACTATCCTCAGCCATCCGCAATGCTGAACGTTTTAAAGAGATAAATAGGCTTTATGCCGAGCTCGATGCCGAAAAGCACAAATCTGACCAGCTACTGTTGAACGTCCTTCCGGATGAAATTGCCGAGGAACTTAAAAATAACGGCAAAGTGGAACCACTTTATTATGATTGCGTATCAGTTTTATTTACTGACTTTAAAGGCTTTACTCAGTTATCTGAAAACATGACGCCGCGAGAGTTGGTTGACGAACTAGACAATTGTTTTTCTTATTTCGATCGCGTGATGGATAAATACTCTATGGAAAAACTGAAGACTATTGGCGACAGCTATATGTGCGCGGCGGGAATTCCTACCCCTCGCCCAACACACGCCTTTGACGCTCTACTTGCTGCCCTAGAAATTCGACAGTTCATGGATTTGCGAAAAATGCAGAAAGCTCAACAAAATATTGCTTATTGGGATATCCGCATTGGCATTCATTCAGACCCAATACTTGCTGGAGTAATTGGCAATAAAAAGTTTGCCTATGATGTCTGGGGAGATACAGTTAATACTGCATCTCGGATGGAATCTTCCGGCGTACCTGGAAATATTAATATCTCTCACGAAACGTTTGAATTAGTTAAAGATTTTTTTGAATGCGAATACCGAGGAAAAATTTATGCTAAAAATAAGGGCGAGTTGGATATGTATTTGGTTCGCAATCTTAAATAATTTTGGGAATGGGGAATGGGGAATGGCTAACCGAGCCGTTATACCATTTTAGATTTTAGATTAGACAAGATTGAAAAAGTCCTTTTAATCAAATTTTAGGACGATGCTCAGAGCAACGTCCCACAATTTTTTTTTGTGGGACGATGCTCAGAGCATCGTCCAAATTATTTTTGCAATCTTGTCTATTTTAGATTTTAGAATTGGGAATGACTGATGACTATCAGAGTTGGGATCGCGGGCAAGCGAGTTAGATTTTTTTTGAGAATTGGTGTTAGATATTGAAATTAAACTCAACTATGAACGGAGAATATATCGCTTGAAGTTTTTTCTCAGAGTTCGCTATTGTATCGCAGTGCCCCCAAGCTATATTAAAATGATTGAGTTGTAGATTTTAATTTTTAATTATTTATGCGTATTTGGCAAGCCGATTTTTACCGCCGCCCTCTCCAAGATGAGGCAGGTAAACCACTCTGGGAACTCTTAATTTGCGACTCGGAAGGCAGCTTTCCATTTAGCGCTGTTTGCCGCCAGTCGGAAGCAAATTCTAATTGGCTAGCTTCGCAGTTGCAGCAGCAAGCTCAAACCCAAAATTTGCCCGACTTGATTGAAGTATTTAGGCCTCAGTCTCTGAGCTTAATCCAAGCTGCGGGCAAAGTTTTGGGTGTCAAGGTGGAAGCGACTCGGCGCACTACGGCTCTGAAATTGCTGCTGCAACAACGCGCCAAAGAATATTTGAGTATGCCTAATTATACGGGTGAAACTTATAGTGCGATCGCCCTTGACTCGCCGCCACCCGTCCCCTTACCCGAAAACCTCTGGGGCGATGGCTGGCGTTTTGCTTCCCTACCCGCCGGCGACATTGAAGATGCTTTCCAAGGGCGTCCCCTGCCAATTTTGGAAATGCCAGAATTGCTGTTACCGCTGAATTTGGGCTTGGCTTCAACAGTACCCGTACCAGGAGTGGTGATTGACGGCGGACGCCAGTCTATGCGCTTGGCTAGATGGCTTCAGGATGCCAAACCTTTTGCTTTGAATTATATCGCTGGAGCTCCCGACGGATTGATATTGGAAGCTGGGTTAGTAGATAGGTGGGTTGTGGCTACTTTTGAAGATAGCGAGGTGAAAGCCGCGGCCCAAATTTACCAACAGCGTAAGCAATTAAGTAAAGGATTACATTTTTTATTAGTGCAGCCCGATGATACGGGCATGACTTATACAGGCTTTTGGCTGCTGAATTTTGATCGATAAATCGATAATAAGATGTAAATAATATTATTTGTGATGTCGAGGGTTCGCGCGCCTATAAATAGTAAAACACCGCCCGAACTCAGTTCCCGCCGATACAGACTCAAGCACAAATTTTAAAACAGCTTCTTGAGCTAACAAGAGATAGTGCGACCCATTTATTCTACAACTAAAATCAAGCCGTTTTGGATGCCCTGACAAACTCGGTTAATGTGACACTGGTCTTTTTCGTTCAGACCTTTCTGGGCTAGCATTGCAGATTTCAGCAGCCGTCTGTCAAGGGGGGTAATTTGGCGAAAAGCAAAGATGCGCTCGACGATCGCCTCGATCGAGATTTTGGGGAGGTTAGCAGAGCTGACTGTCATGGTCTTAACACGCTAAAAATAAGTAACAGAACTATGTACCTTTATTTTTAAAGATTTTGTGAAGCTACTTTGTGATTATAATCACATATATTTTGTGACAAAATAGTGTATGTAGGGTGACTTTTGTCACCAAATCTTCAATTATCTTTACGCCAACTTAACGATGGCCCGATAGAATCACTGTGGTAAAACTCAAGCAGAGGGTAAAAATGGCACAAGCAAAAATCGGAATTATCGGCGGCAGCGGTTTGTATAAAATGGAGGCCCTCAAGGATATTGAAGAGGTGAAAATTGATACACCTTTTGGAGCGCCATCGGATGCCGCAATTGTGGGAACATTGGACGGTACGCCAGTAGCATTTCTGGCTAGACACGGCCGCAACCACACTTTTTTGCCCTCAGAAGTGCCATATCGCGCAAATATTTATGCAATGAAGAGTTTGGGAGTTGAGTATTTAATCTCAGCGTCGGCGGTTGGTTCTCTGAAAGCTGAGGCGAAACCTTTAGATATGGTAGTGCCGGATCAGTTTATCGATCGTACAAAAAATCGAGTTTCTACCTTTTTTGGAGAAGGAATAGTCGGTCACATCACATTCGGCGATCCGGTTTGCGGCGAATTGGCTAAAGTATTGGCAAGTGCGATCGAATCCTTGAACCTCCCCGACGTTACCCTCCACCGGGGCGGCACCTACGTCTGCATGGAAGGCCCCGCATTTTCCACAAAAGCAGAATCCCACCTTTACCGCAGTTGGGGGGCGACAGTCATCGGGATGACAAATTTGCCGGAAGCAAAATTAGCTAGAGAAGCAGAAATTGCCTACGCAACTTTAGCATTAGTCACCGATTACGACTGCTGGCACGAAGATCACGACAGCGTAACTGTAGAAATGGTAGTTGCCAACTTGCACCGCAATGCAGCAAATGCCCAGAAAGCAATTCAAGAAACAGTCCGTAGACTAACAGAAAATCCCCCCGTTTCCGAGTCGCATTCAGCTTTGAAATATGCAATTCTGACTCGGCTGGATCAAGTGCCGGCGGCAACTAAGGAGAAAATGGGTTTGCTATTGCAGAAGTATTTGTAGGTTCGCAAAAAGTTCTACGAAACTCGGTTTCTCGCTACCTTACAAAGTCTGGGTACAGGCTAATCTCAGAAACCGGGTTTCTTGCTAGATTTTTCGTACTCACCGAAATTATTCGTAGAAACCCGGTTTCTCGCTACTTACAAAGTCTTGGTGTACGCTAATCTTAGAAGCCGGGTTTCTTACACCTAATCTCAGAAACCGGGTTTCTTCCTAGATTTCTCGTACTCCACCGAAATTATTCGTAGAAACCCGGTTTCTCACTATCCACCCCCCACGTATTAACTTATCAATTGCTTGAATACATCGTGCTCGCGAATCTTCTCCAAGTCAGCTTCACTTTTTGCCAACTCTTTACACACATTCGGATTGAGATTGAGGGCGCGCTTTAAATTTTCAATTGCTAATTCTATTTTACCTTGTAGCGCATAACATCGGGCTTTATTGTACCAAATTCTGTAAAAGTCAGGTCGGATTTTAGCAGCATTTTCATAAGAATCAATGGCAGCTTCGTATTTTTGCAATTTTGAGAGTGCAACGCCTCGATTGTTCCAAGCGTCAGTATAATCATTTTTAATTTGTAGGGCTTGATTGTAAGAAATTACTGCTTGTTCGTACTCCTGCATTTTGGAAAAAGCAACGCCTCGGTTGTTCCAAGCATCGGCATAATCGGGTTTGGCTTGAATTGCCTGTTCGTAACAGCCGATCGCCTCCTGGTACTTCTGCAACTCTAGCAATACTACGCCTCGATTGTTCCAAGCATCGGGATAATTCGGACGAATTGTAGTAGCTTGTTCGTAAGAGGCGATCGCCTCTGGATACCGCTGCATTCTCGTGAGCACTACTCCTCGGTTATTCCAAGTATCGGCTAAATCCGGCTGAATTTGCAGGGCCTGATCGTAAGCTGCGATCGCATCTTGATAACGGTTTTCAAAGAAACAAGCATCTCCCTGTTTAGCATAGTCGCCGGCCGTCAATAACTTTTGGTAATTGCCATAGTTAACCGGAGCAAATTCTTGAATTTGGGCATCGGGGAATAACAAGTCTGTGTCTGCATCCGCCGGGTGGCTTTGGTGTTGAATTTCACCTAAGATAGTTTCAGCGTCCGAAATTAATAGTTTTAATTGAGAGATTGTATCGTAATGGAGACTTTCAATTTCTTGGCGAGCAACTGTTGTCTGCTTGGACAATTTGCTCAACAGAAACCAAACACCGACTCCGGCTGCTGTCGGAAACAAAGTTAGGGCAATTATCAGCCCGTTCAGCAGTACCGCCGTGCGCCCAAAAGCAATGTCAACTTCTTCTTGAACTCGATCGCGAATTTCTTCTTTAAGTTGCTGCTGTGGGAATTCCTGCTGAACCAACAGTGCCGCCCTCGGTTCAGAGCCAGAAACGCTACTGGCGCAGACTAGAATAGTCGAAAGGGCGATCGGGCTAATACTTTTTCTAAAGATACTTGACAAACGCATTGCCTTAGTGATACGCACCTGAGTTGCGATTTCCATGTGTCAAGAGATGCTGATAACGATGATCCCAGACTAGCCCATTTGGTCAAAAACTATTAAATACAGGATATCTGTTGTGCAGTCCCCTCCGATCAAATTGCTGACGCAAGAATTGCTAGACGAAGTTGCCGCTTCCTCCCGCCGCAGTCCCCGCCAGCGACAAAACTACAATTTCCATGATTTGTCTGAAAAAGTGCAGCGGTTTGTCAACGTGCTGCAACCAGGCACTTACGTCCGCCCTCACCAACACCTGCGCGCGCCGGAAGTTAACGGTTTTGAGTTTTTCGCAGTGATTCAAGGAGAAGTGGGTATTCTTATTTTGAACGAAAACGGTCAAATCCTGCGCTCCTTGCGAGTCAGCGCGGCCGGCCCGACTCGCGCTGTCGAACTGCCAGAGGGCACTATCCACACGTTAGTAGCTTTGACACAGGATACTGTGATTTTGGAGTTTAAGGAAGGGCCTTACGACGTGGGGGCGGATAAAGACTTTTTGGCAGGTTTTCCTGCTGAGGGAACTGCGGCGGCGCGAGAATTAGTCCTGATTTGGGAAGCGGAATTTAAATAATAAATAAGAAGGAAGAAGGAAGAAGGAAGAAGGAAGAAGGAAGAAAATTAATGGTTTCATCAATTAAGAACGTGCTAACCCTCGGTCGCAGTTGACTAACTAATGACTGACAACTGTCAACTGTCAACTGTCAACTGTCAACTGACTGATGAATCTAATTGTCGTCATCCGATTGTATAAATCCGGGGCGGTGCGAATGATTTTTCTCAGAAGTTCATCCGTCACCCAAAAGACGAGGGGAAACGAAAATGTTTTGCTGAATTCGCTGCATAGTAGGTTGGTAGAAACGAGCAATCGATCGATCGCCTCCACTGATTCCAAACCGAGGAGCATTAAAGCTGGAGGCTTTTCGCCTTCTATTTCTGCTGCGATTGTCGTGTAGAGAGTTGTCGCCGATTCGGGCAAAAACAGTTGCTGCGGTTGCACGGGACAATTTGCTTGCAGCCGATCGACTATTTGCTGCCGCAAAGCCAGCGAGTTGCAGTTAACTAAAACGAAAGAAAAGTAACCTTGGGAAAGACGGAGCGCCCGAATTAAAGTTGAGAACGACCGCTCGTTATATTTAGCTGAGTCGTACTTAGCTGCATCGTCTTTAGCTGTATTTTCTGAGCTTTGCTCGATAAACATAAATTGCATATTTTTTATCTAGTTTTAGAGATTTTCTAGATTAAATGATGTTTCTAAAGAAAATATGAAGATTGGAAATTTATTTTTCCTTTAAAAACTTTTGGGAAGTATACCATGATTTTAAATTAATATCAATAGTCCGATCAAAATAGTCCGATCGACTAATTTGGCTTGAACCACTCAAAAAGCACCTGCGACGGCACAACGAAAGTATAGCCACAGGCAGAATGAGGAAGCATATTTCGCAAGGGTTTCAGCAATTAATAACGTTCTAAATATCTGGGACGATTGCTAGATAAAATGTAATTAAAAATACAAAAAAATCACCGGAAATTCTCAGCCAGCGGCAAAGTAAACCAAAAACTTGCCCCAGCACCGGGAGTGCTAATTACCCCAATTTGGCCGCCATGAGCGCCAATAATTTGCCGACAAAGATATAGACCCAAACCCAAACCAACCGAGTGTCGGGATTGATCACCCCTAACGTAAAGGTCAAAAAGATGTTCGCACTGTTCCGGCAATATTCCCGCCCCGTCATCTTCGACGGTACAGTAAATCATCCTACTTCCGGGATTGGGGATTGGGGATTGGGGATTGGTAATGGGAGATTGTGGATTGGCAATCGGTAATTTGTCAATGTTTTGTTTTGCTGTGCTTTGATTTATAATTAATTTACCCGCCTTGATTACTTGAGCCGAAACTGTTAAATTTAGTCCCGGCAGATTGTGTTTCAAAGCATTAGCAATTAAATTAGAGAACACACGCCACAACTGAGTTTTGTCAGCATTCACGGCTGGCAAATCATCCGGCACCAAATTTTTAAAAGTAGCTTTACCCTCATTCATTAAAGGCTCCAAATCGGTCGCCGCCGCTTCAACTATTGCCCTCAAATCTACCCGCTCGCAGTGCAAAACCAAACCGCGCAATTCCCCGGCGTGAACTTCCAACAGCGAATTGATCAAGCGCAATTGCTGCTCGCTACCTTGAATCATCCGCTCCAAAATAGAACGGGGAATGGCGATCGAATCCCCAGGTTTCGTCTGCCAATTTTTTAGCACCATTAACATTCCCGCCACCGGGTTTCGCAAGTCGTGAGAAAGAGCGTGGATAAACAGCCGCAGCGATTCTTGTGCCTGTTTGCGCTGCGTGATATCCTCAATTAAACCCTCATAATAAAGCACGGCGCCGCTGCTGTCCCGTACCGCCCGCGCCTTCTCAGAAATCCAGACAATAGTGCCGTCTGAGCGGTAAATTTTAGATTCCAAATCGGATACTGTGCCGCTTTCCTCGATCGATCGCAAAAACTCATTTCTGCGAGCCGGATCGACATACAACTGCCGCTCAATATCAGTAAACTTTGCCGTCACTTCTTCCGGGGAATCGCAGCCGTAAATCCGCGCCAAAGCTGGATTTGCAGTAATATAACGGCCGTCGGGAGTGCTTTGAAAAATCCCCTCGCCGGCATTCTCAAAAATGCTGCGGTACTTCGCCTCCGCCACCTCCAACTGCTGGTAAGCAGATTCCAACTCACGCCTGGTACTAAACTCTTTCCGTTGCAGAGATTCGTACCAATAAACCGACAAATCGCAAATCAAACAAAACCAAAACAAATATAAGTAAAACCCGGTCAACTTAAAAGCAGTATACTTAGCAAAACTTAGATTTAAAACCAAATTTATCCCGACGTGGCAACACAAAACGCCGAGTTGAGAAATCAGGTGAAGGCGCCAGCGGACGGGCATCAGCGTAGCTTGGATTAGAAAGGCTAAACTCCAGGTAAAAATGGGTAATTCCCCGGCTTGTGCGACAGCTAACCCAATCTGTATAACGACCGTCAGCGACCACGAAAAACCCAAAAACAGCAAACCGGGATAGCGCTGTCCAAACGAGGTTTTTTGCAACACAAAACAGGTCAGCAGACCCAGTTCTACAGCAGCGCTCGTGTACAAATAAACACTTTTAAACTCCTGGCGAATAAAGAATGCTTCGCCCAGAAAATAGACAGTTATTGTGAAGGCAAAAAAGATGGCAATTCCCACAGCAGGGCGCAGCCGATCTCGGAGGAAGCGATCGCGCCACACCTCGTAAACCGTTAACCCCTGAACTGATTTTGCATTGCCCAAATAGTTCATAGCTAGTAAAAGTATAGTCATTTATGACATGACATAGGAGGCATTGAGTCCCTCCCCTTTCGCTCGTACTTTGAGCGGATTGACCCGCCTTGGCTGAACTACGCAGCTCTCTATCCCATTGCTAAACGCATTTGGGATTGCTTTTCTCAGGATGTTGTAAGAAGCATTAATATCGGAATTAATTAATTGACCGACCGATGTCTTGTACAATCCTCTCTTGATTCGCTTACCACTAAAGACGACACCATCAGCGCCAATATGCCCGTACACAGGAATCGGATCTAGATTCATGAAGCTTGACTTCGAGGTATAAGATTCTTCTTGCACAATCACCTTAATTCCCACCAATTTAGCTTTGTATTCTAACATTTCAATTACCCGATCATGAGGAATGCCGACAAAGTTTTGATTGTTTTGCTTTCCTAAGTTGATATCGCTTTTCCATTGTGCATTCTTGCCAATCACTAGCGTTCCAATTTGTCCGGCGACCAAAATATCGACTATTAGCCGACTGGTATGATGCAAGTAATTATCGACTTTTTGGTTGCGACAGCGAGTTAAACGCTGAATGCGAGGTGAACTCTTGCGGCTTCCTTTTAACTGAGATTGTAACTGTGCTTTACGTTTGTTATAGAACTGATTAATCGATTTCAATGGTCGCCCGTTAATCAGGAGAGGGATAAAACCCGGCTGATTTGAAGTTAGCGCCACCAAATTATTCAGTCCTAAATCAATACTAGCTATAGATTTCTCGTCGCTGACGGTGGACTCCGGTTCATTATAAATTACCTCGACTATATAAGAATCGCATTTGGGAACCAGTCTAACTTGACAAATCCGATCGGGATTTACTTTTGTCTTGATCAGGATTTCCGTACCCGAAAGTTTGATGATTCCTTTCTGCAATTGCTTGCTACTAATTGCCTGAATTGTATAGACAAGAATATTCCGACCCTTGACTTTATCTTTATACTTCGGTAGTTTTGGGCGACCCGTGAATTTAGAAGAATCAATTTTGTAAGCTTTGACTGCTTCAAAAAACGATTTCCAATTCTTGTCCAATATCATCAAGATTTGTTGACTGACCTTGGCGGGCATTGCCTTGTATGCTTTATGAGATTTCATCAAACGGTTCATCTCGTTATAATTGACATAACCCCATCCATAGACAAAACTCTGACGAATGACGTAGTTAGCGGCGTTGTAGAGATTCTTGGATTTAAAAGCTAATTCATCAATCGGGGCGAAACGGTGTTCCGTAGATTTAATGATGTGCCTCTCTGCTAGTTGCATCCAAAGTCTCCATTTTTAAACTATCGCAATTATTTTTTTATTTAACTTCCCTGACTATATGATACTACCATTTTTTATTGATGCTTACAATCTTAATGAAGTTTCATAATACCATCTTAGATATTAGATTTTAGATTTTAGATTAAAGAATTGACAAAGATCGATCGTCCGAGTTGACAGCAGGTAGCGAAAACCAGAAAGTCGAACCACCGCCGGGAGTGCTTTCGACGCCGATTTCGCCGCCGTGAGCTTTGATAATTTGCTTGGAGAGGTACAATCCCAAACCCAGCCCTGTTAATTGTCGGCTATTAGGGTCGTGAACGTAAAGTTCAAACAGAGATTCCTGCTGTTTGGCACTGATTCCCACTCCATTATCTGTTACAGTACAGCGAACCATTTTTACGGTGAATCCGGGCAATTTGCTGCCGATATTGCCAATTTGACCCTGATAGCGGGGCATTTTGCAACTGCCATCGAGGTTAAATTTGGCCATGGTTTCCTGATTTTTCTGGGTGGTCTCGCCTATCCTAGGACGATCGCCCGCAGTAGATATCCGGTTAGCGATACAGCGGGCAAGCGGATTATTGGGCGATGTTAAAACCTGTGAACTTTCTTCATAACTTAGCGCTGTTTCAACTGCAATTACCTCGGCTTTAAAAGTGATATTGACTCCCGGAGGATTGTGTTTAATAGCATTAGTCAACAGATTTTCTAGCACCCGCTGCAAGTGTTTGCTGTCGGCCTTGACTTGTGGCAAATCCGCCGGAATTTCCTGATTCAAAGTTGCTTGATTTTTGGCCAACATCGGTTCTAAATCGGCAACAATGGCTGAAGCTAAAGACGGCAAATGCAGCGGTACAGTATTGAGAACAATACCTTTGACCTCGCTAGCGTGAGCGTCGAGCAGGGAATTAACCATAGTCAACTGGTGTTCGCTGGCTTGAACGATGCGCTGCAAAATCGATCGAGAAACCGGAACATCTTGTAGAGACTCAGAGGACGATTTGTTGAGCAAATTTTTCAGCAGTATTAACATTCCCATAACAGGAGTGCGGAGATTGTGAGAAACTGCGTGCAAAAATAGGTCTTTGAGGCGGTTGCTTTCTTGCAGTTCGTGCATTTTTTGCTGTAGTTGGCCGGTGCGTTCCTCCACTAGAGATTCCAAGTTGGCATTGAGAGCTTTTACCTGCTGCAAAAGTTGGGCTTGCTGTAGAGCGATCGCCAATTGGGTAGCGAGTTTTTCTAACAAATCAATTTCAAATTCCTGCCACTGGCGGGGCCCCGAGCACTGGTTGACGGCCAAGATCCCGAACAATTCATCCCCCAGGACGATCGGCACATTTAACGTCGCGCGAATTTGATAGTCGCTGTACAATTGGGCAATTGGAACGCTGATTTGAACGCTAGCAGTATCGGAGATAGCTCGGACGCGGTTGTTAGCATAAAAAGTTTTCTGGTTTTCGAGGTGATTCTCGTCAGCGAGTACCCACCCCAAAAGAGAACGGCATTGGGCACCCACAGACTCGGCCACAACCTTACCGTACACCGGGCTAGGAAGATTTACCCCGTCCGCGTCCACAATACCGATGAAAGCGCGGTCTGCCTTGAAAAATTGCCGGACTTCGGCAACAGTAGTGTTGAGAATTTCTTCGAGGTCGAGGGAGTTGCGAATTCGCAGGGCGATTTCTGAGAGCAAGCGATCGCGATCGGAGGACGCCCGCAAAGCGGTTTCCGCGCGGTGGCGTTCGGTAACGTCTTGGACTGTGGCGGCGATCGCCCCTGACTGAATGGCCGACTGTTCGCAGACAGTGCGTTCGGAGCCGTCGGCTAGCACAATTCGGTAGTTAATGCAATAGGGTGTGCGCTCAAACATAGCTTGGCGCTGCGATCGCGCCACCAATTCTCGGTCTTCTGGATGTACGGCTTGCAAAAAAACTTCTGGTGTCGGTTTGACAGTTCCAGGAGCAAAACCCAAGAGGCGGTAAAGTTCGTTTGACCACCGCAATTCGATATTGGATATACGATGTTCTGCGGATTCTTCGGAGTTGTAAGTTGTTTCAACGGCGGCGCAATTTAAATCCCAATTGCCCAACTGAGCGATGCGCTGAGCGTTGGCTAAACTAGCTTCGCGATCGCGCAGCATGGCGGCCGTGCGGCGCACCTCCACCAGCGCTTGCTGGCGTTCTGCTACGGTGGCAGCCAACATCAGAGCCACAAGGGCGATCGTACCGGTAAAAGCTTGTAAAAACAAAACCGCCTGTTTGAGATTATCGCTTTTAGCCAAAAACGGGCCACCTCCCTGCACCGCTCCCCAAATCGCGATGTAAGACACGATCGAATAAGCAAAAATCGCTCCCGCCGGTTGAAACCGCAGGGCAGCCCAAACTATCAGAGGAAAAGGCAGATACTCCAGCGGATACTGAGCGATCGCCGCCTGTGTTTTCGAGCAAAAAAACAGCCAGCTAACGCTCAGCAAGAGAGTCAGCCATAGCGCTATTTCTGAATAATTAATAATTAAAAATAGTAGATTATAGCGGTTTTCAGGTGCAGAAAATCTGCTTGAATAATTTGCAACTTGTGATTGGTAATTGTCCCAGTTAAAAAATGCTTTTAAACTTGAAATAATTCGAGATTTTCTCTCACCTGTTACACCATTGTCAAGAACAGGCAAGATGCCTGTTCCACAATCAAATTCATCTCTTGTGGAACAGGCATCTTGCCTGTTCCTAAACAAGTAATTGAGAATAATGAAACATCTCAGTTTTAGTGGAAATTTAAAACTGTTAACGGCGTGGTTCAAAGTCAGCAGCACGGGCGTCACAATCAAAATTCCCATGCCGTCTCCGAGCCACGTAGTCCAACAGTTGCGAGAGAAATTGCTCCACGGAGCCCAACCAAAAATGCACGTTCCCAAGTTGCCGAGGATAGAGCCGAGGAAAGTAGACCCGATGACAGCGCCCGCTACCAAAGCCAGAACATCTCGCAATCGATCGAGTTTGGTAGAAAATCCGCTCCTAGTCAGCAAAGCCTCTCCAGCCAGCGCTTGCAGGGTGACGCTAAAGGCCGATGTGGCAATGACAGCCGACGGTATACCGGCGGTAGAGTTTAACAGCACTGAACCGAGGACAATTCCCGGCCACATCCGTCGCCCTTGCAGTAGCAGTGCCGCTAGAGCAATACCGGCGGGCGGCCACACGGGGGAGGCTTCGGCTTTCACCAGTCCCAGCATCGACGCTGCGAGTTTTCCGGTAACAAAGTAGGCCAGCGCCAGGATGCCGGTGTACAGAAGCGTTCGAGTGCGGGGGTTGAGCAGTTTCATGTTTAGTGCGATCGAATCCTCCATTCCTAGTTTTTAATTTAGGCGGCTTTGGGGCGATCGGGCTTCCTCCTGACGAATCACCTGACTGGGGGAGGGGGGAGGGGGAGAGTGGGGGAGTGGGGGAGTGGGAAAATCGTCCTTCTTCTCTCTTCCTTCTTCCCTCTTCCTTCTTCCTTCTTCCTTCTTCCTTCTTCCTTCAATTAAAATCCAAAACTCCGCTTACCATCCGGCTTAACAGTCAGCCAATTGGTCTTTGCCATTGCCAATTGTTCCTCAGAAACTGTAGCGTTCGTAAGATTCGCCCCGCACAAATTTGCTCCCCGCAAATTCGCCTTAGTCAAATAAGCCCCCGTCAAATCAGCACCTCGGAAATCCGCGCCTTCAAAATTGGCAGTGCTGCAATAAGCCTCAGTCAAATTAGCATCTCGCAAATTCGCCTGAATTAACCTCGCGTGACCCAAATTCGCCCCCGACAAATCCGCTGCTTGCAAATTTGCCTTCACCAACCTAGCCTGATAAAAATTACCCCCCGCTAACTGCGCTTTTTGCAGTTGCAAACCCGACAGTTCGCAGTCAGCAAAATCGCGCTTGCCTTTAAAATATGCCGCTCGCAAGCTGTTGGTGTCCCACTTAGGAGTAACTTTCGATAGCTTTGACGCTGGTAAATTGTCGCTAGAATGTCCAACCGTTCCGAAAGTTCTGCCGGACTCAGCCAGAGTCCGGGAAACTCTGGGCTGCATCCCCGTGTTCCCGGATTGGCTGAAGGAAGTTCTACCAGCGCGGGTGTGGTTCGATCGTAAATCTTGATTGATTTTACTCCTCGGCGGTGACCACGAAGAACCCTCGTCATTAAATATTGTCGGTTCTTCAACTGTACGAGAAGAGCCGTTGAATTGAGTTGCCAAGCCATCAACAAGACTTGGGTCTTCAAATTCGCCAGAGAGAGCTCTGAGGACATCTGCTGCCGATTGGAAGCGGTGGCCAACCATCGGCTTAAGCATTTTTTCGAGAATCCGCGCAAAATTTGGGCTTACCTGAACGTGGGGCTGCCAAACAATTTCGCCGGTTACTCCATCAAAATCTAAATCCTTGGGCGATTTTCCTGTCAGCAAGTACAAGCAAGTCATGCCCACCGCGTAGATGTCGCTGGCAAATATCGGCCGCAACGCCATTTGTTCCGGGGGGGCAAAACTAAATGTGCCGACTGAAAATTTCGTGTTGGCGCCTTGGTCGGCGGGGTCTAATAATAGGGTTTGGCTAACTTGGTCTTTTACCGCTCCGAAGTCAATCAGAACTAAGTGGCTGTCTTGAACTCGGCGAATAATATTGGCGGGTTTGATGTCTCTGTGAATTACTCCTTGGCTGTGGATATATTGCACTACTGGCAGAATTTCTAATAGAAAATTTTTAACGTCCGATTCGTTGAAACGGCCTGAGTGCTTGACTTCTTGTTTCAAAGTCGAGCCTTTAACATACTCTTGAACTAAGTAAAATTGCTGGTCGGTTTCAAAATAGTCTAGCAGCCTCGGTACTTGCGGGTGGTCGCCCAGTTGGCCGAGGGTTTTTGCCTCTCGCTTAAATAATTCCCGCGCCATTTCTAAAACTCGCGGCGACGAACTACTGGGTCGCAATTGCTTAACCACGCAAGTCGGTTGACCGGGCAATGAGATGTCTTTTGCCAGAAATGTAGCTCCAAAACCTCCTTGTCCTAACGGTTCAATGACTCGGTAGCGAGCGCGCAGCAATAACCGCGCACCGCAAGTCTGACATTGGAGAATAGAGTCAGCAGGATTTTGAGGATGGGGACAGCCCGGATTTACGCAGTAGCTCATATTGATTGAGTTTGCCTATGTTGTTCTGATCTTGTCAGCGTCGCTCGACTGCACAAATTCCCTTTTGCTGCTTCTGGTAGACATACTAATCTATCAGTTGCCGACGGGCCGTGCGTTCGATTGCGAATTGGAATTGCACCTAAGTCTTTTAGGCCGATATCTTTTCCCTATTTTGATTATCTCGCTGGTTTGAGTTTTTTCCGTTGATTATCCTTGAAGATAGTTTGAAGACTTGCTAAACTTGTCCTTTTTTGTGTAAAGTCTTTCTAAACTTAGATGCTTTTTGCGCTGTTAGATGTCTCTAGCATACCTCATTCTCTGAATGAGAATGCTACTCATCCCCCAGTAGCCATCGACCTTTGGGCAGAGCGCTCGTTTTTGCTGATGTGTACCATAACAGTCTTGACAAGATTAAATTAGTATGCTATGAAAAGCTTTCCCGAATAAATTCTGGGACTCAAAAGTCGTAGCCCGTCGGCGCCGACTAATGACTAATAACTACCGAGCACTGACAACTAACTACTGACTAAATTATGCGTATATCTCTAAAGTGGCTCCGGGAATTGGTGGATGTGTCGATATCCCCGGAAGAATTAGCCGAAACCCTGACAATGGCAGGGTTTGAAGTCGAAGAAATTGAAGACCGCCGCCCTTGGGCAAGTGGCGTAGTTTTGGGCAAAATCATCGCGTGCGAACAGCATCCGAATGCAGACAAATTGAGAGTTTGTCAAGTCGATGTCGGCAAACCTGAAGCCTTGAATATTGTTTGCGGCGCACCAAACGCCAGGGCGGACATTTACGTACCCGTCGCCGTTGTCGGCACTTTTTTATCAACAATTGATTTAAAAATTAAACCTGCTAAATTGCGCGGCGTTCCTTCCGAAGGCATGATTTGTTCCCTCGCCGAATTAGGCTTGTCTAAAGAATCTGCCGGAATTCACATTTTTGAGCTAGAAAATCCCGAATTAGGTAGCGATATTCGCCCGCTTTTAGGTTTGGATGATGTGATTTTAGACTTGACAGCAACTGCCAACCGTGCAGACGCTTTGAGTATGGTGGGCGTGGCGCGGGAAGTGGCGGCGCTGACTGGGGCGAGTTTGAGAATTCCTGCTGCCGGTGGTGTTGCAATTGAGGGTAAAGAAAGCGCCGGTTTAGCGGTAGAAATATCGGAACCGCAAGGCTGCCCGATTTACATCGGTACGGAAATTGCAGGTGTGAAAATTGCACCGTCTCCAGCTTGGTTGCAGCAGCGGTTACAGGCGGCGGGAGTGCGGCCGATTAATAATGTAGTTGATGTAACTAATTACATTTTATTGGAATGGGGACAACCGCTGCACGCTTTCGATCGCGATCGGCTACAATCTTTCACAGGTAATTCCGATGTCAGCATCGGTGTGCGCTTTGCAAAAACAGGGGAATCCTTCAAAACATTGGACGGACAAAACCGCAATTTGCAACCGCAAAACCTGTTAATTACTGCTAGCGACAAACCCGTAGCCTTAGCTGGGGTAATGGGCGGGGAAGATACGGAAGTTCACGAAGGAACTCAAAATTTGGTCTTGGAAGCAGCGATTTTTAACCAAGCAACAATTAGGCGTTCTGCCCGCGCTCAAGGCCTCCGCAGCGAGGCATCGATCCGCTACGAACGGGGGGTGAATCAGGCGGCTTTGACGACGGCGTGCGATCGCGCTGTTGCCCTAATTTTGCAGTTGGCTGGAGGCACTGCGACGGTGCAGAAAACGGCGAGTTCGGGGGAAGATTTGAGTTTTTCGCGGACGATTGAATTGCGTCTGGATCGAATTAATCAGGTTTTAGGGCAGTTAAAAAGAGGAGAAACTGGCGGTTCTCAATATTTGGAACCTGCAGAGGTTAAAAATATCCTCACAGCCTTGGGATGCGAAGTTGTTGCGACAGAAAAAGCACGGGTTTTTGCGATAACTGTTCCTGCTTACCGCTACCGCGATTTAGAAAGGGAAATTGACTTAATTGAAGAAGTGGCCAGACTTCACGGTTATGACAATTTCTGCGATACTTTACCCAGCAAAACGGAACCTGGTTATTTATCTATAGAATACGCGCAAGTGCGGAATGTGCGATCGGCTTTTCGGGCCGCTGGCTTAACAGAGTTGATGCACTATTCTTTGGTAAAAACTGAGGGAGACAATCAGGTTGTGCTGGCTAATCCGTTGTTTGTCGAGTATTCGGCTTTGCGGACAGAAATGCTGTCGGGTTTGATTGATGCTTTTGGGTACAATTTGGAGCAGGGAAACGGCGCGCTTAATGGTTTTGAGGTTGGCCGCATTTTCTGGAAAGATGGGGATGTAATGAAAGAGTCAGATGCCGTTGCGGGGATTATTGGCGGCGACCCGACGGCGTGGAAATGGCAGCAGGGCGGGCGCGATCGACCTTTGACTTGGTTTGAGGCTAAAGGTGTTTTGGAAAGCGTGTTTCAGCAGTTGGGTTTGGCTGTGGAATATGCGGGGGATTCGTCTAATCCGCGCCTGCATCCTGGCCGCACAGCCGCGCTATCGATCCCCCCCTACCCCCCCTTAGAAAAGGGGGAAAAGAAGCCGTTGGGAGTTTTCGGACAGTTACACCCGCAATTGCAGCAGGAAAAGGGTTTGCCGGAACAGGTTTATGTGTTTCAATTAGATTTAGGCGTGTTGTTGGATGAGTTAGGTCGATCGAGCAATTCGACTCGCAAATTCGCGGGTTATTCGAGTTTCCCGGCTTCCGACAGAGATATCGCGTTTTTCGCGCCGGTTGAGGTTGCGGTTGTTGAGATGCAGGGTGCGATGAAGCAGGCGGCTGGTAGTTTGCTGGATTCGGTGGAATTGTTCGATGAGTATCGCGGCGACAACGTACCGGCGGGACAACGTAGTTTAGCATTTCGGTTGATTTATCGATCGGGCAATCGAACACTAAGCGAAACCGATGTCGAGCCCGCCCAACAAAAAGTCCGCGACATCCTAGTCGAAAAATTCGGCGTTAGTTTAAGAAGCTAATTGTAGGGGCGGTGCCCCCTGGCCCGCCCTCCGATGACTTCACGTAAAAACCGAGAAACCGGGTTTCTTCCAACAATTACCGCCACCAAACCAATATATTCATAGAAACCCGGTTTCTGCCACCAAGCGCATCCTAAATTCACTGGAAAAATCAATAATTCAAAAAAGTAATATCTTCGTGCGCGCAATCGCCGCACCGTGTGCTGTTCCTTTTGCTGCCATCTTTACTATCTGCCCTGCCAATAATTCCACCCGTTCATCCTCATCAAAAATACCAATTTCCGTCATCCGGTCATATTCTTGAACCGTCAACAGCCGAATATCTAATAAAGTCATAGTTGCCTCATCCCCTCTAACAAACCTCCCTCTTCTTCCCCTCTCTTCCTCTGCGCCCTCTGCGCCCTCTGCGGTTAATCAATCTTATCCTAAAAAAATCATCAAATCCTGCTACACTTATTGTACAATAAATTTTAAACAAATTCATCCAAGGCTCAAAACCGTGACCAAATATGTAATGTGGGGAAGTTACTGCGAAGACGTGCTGGAAAAACGCGCTCCATTTCGAGACGCTCATTTGGCCCGATTGGCTAAGCAGAAGGAATCGGGTGTATTAAGTGCGATCGGCCCCACCAAAGACTTAACTAAAGTTTTCGCGATTTACGAAGCCGCAGACGAAGCCCAAGTGCGAGAATTAGTTGAAACCGATCCTTATTGGGTAAATCAGGTTTGGACAGAATACGACATTAAAGAGTGGATTCAAGCGTTTTAAAGGAGTTAGCAGGGTGAATATTTTAAGACTAGGTAACGACGAACTGGTTCCAGTAGATTATGGCGACTTGCTGGACAAGATTTTAGAAGTTTTGCATACTAATAAAAACCCGTTTATAGTATGGGATAACAGCAGCCAATTAATAATTGATATTGATGCCATTGCTGCTGATGTTTCCCAGAAAGAAGTGCGAAAACCCTTGGGTTCTTCTGAACCTCAAGCAGATTCTGCTACAGTTAATTTTCCGCCGGAAGTGGAGGATCATTTTGGCAGTAAAGTCAGACAGATTAGAGAGTGTTTGCGGCAAAAATTAGAATCCAAATTGCCAGCAAAGACTTCTATTGAAAGGTTTGTCGCTAGTTTGATTAGTCCTTTAGATTCACCCTCTTTTCGGGGAAGTGGCCAAGAGTTAGGCTTCAAATACGATTTTGGCAAACGCTACACTCCTTTAGAAAAAGAAAAGCTAACTTTGCAAAGCCGAGATTCTGGTAGTCATGCGACTTTAAAACTGCATAAATTGACCGTTACTGTCCGAAATACTGATATTTTTGAACAAGAACTCAAACAGGGTTTGCAAAATTATATCAATGAAAAGGCCGAGACTAGCAGTGAGAAAGAAGACCTTAACCATCATCTTGATGAGATGGTTAAAAATCCCGATTCTGATTTTCACAAATTAATCCGACTGGTGGATAAAGAAACTCTGGGGAAAATCAACAAAGAAGCTCAGATTATTTATTTAGATTATCTGCTAGAACACATTCGCGCTAGCAACACTACAGATACGGTAGGAATCATCTATTTAGAAGACTTGATTCGTCGCCTCAGATTGATAGAAGCTTACATCAACGATCCAAATAAATCTGATGGCGAGTACGAGGTAAATTATGCTGGGATTAGAGTTAATTACAGAGAGATATTTGCCAGAGCGGAAGTCCTATATTCACTGCCAATTATTCCCATTGTAGAAGGTTACTTGGGAGAAAGTACGGACAATTCTCGTAACGAACGTAAGTTTATTTTTGGACTAAAAATTAAATTTGACAACCCAGTTCAAGCGCGCGGTGGAAAAGAAGTATTTGAATATTATCTAAATCTGCTAAATCCAGATAGTGAAGAACACAAAGCAGAATTTGAAGAGTATTCTAATACCGAAACATTCGTCCGCAAAGTGTTAAAACTAGCATTGCTGTACTATTTTGTGTTTGCTTCTCGCAGCAATCCACTAGCACCAAATTACGACCCGGGATCTGAGTTCAATTATCAGCCGATACCCATATTTGAGCAAAAAGTATTGCCAATCTTACAAGGTTCTGACGATGAGGCAAAAAAAGAGCTATTTCGCAATTTTCTTAAAGGATTTAATCAGTTTAATATAAAGCACAAAATTAGGCATCTAAAAAGAATGCTGAAAGGCTTTCTGGAGCGGCAGACAATTTTGCCAAACCGCACAGAAACGCGACACGTAAACCTCAAAATGGGCTTGGTAGAGGATATTGAGAATATTTTGACTACTCCTAATAAATTTTTTAATGAGATAATGGATCGAAATTACAAGCAAACGCTCCATTATATTACCGTCAAAGATCCTAGTGTCGATGAAAAATCTATTTGCCAGCTACCAGTCAGTATTACCATAGAAGATGTCCGCTATTTTCCGACTGATGAACGCCAAACTTTTAGCATGGAGTACAATATTAAAGGTATCGATGTTTTGCCTGTACTTTCTGCGCCTAAAGCTGAGCGCTCTAGAGCAATATATAAAAAGCATTTTAAGACCAAATTAGTTTTGTTTCCCTATGACGACAGACGACTAGACAGTGGTGATAAAGGTTTGCAGCCTGCGGCGACTTTTGTGTATAAGTTTACCATGCTGCTGCTGTCTTATATCTGTCTGAAGATATTGCTCGAAAATGCTGCGAACAACTTGTTTATTCCGATGGTGAGACTCCATGAAGGCGACGAAAAAAAACCTTCGCCCTCAGAAAAGTTTATGGCTAATCTTTCCAAAACCTTGTCTCATATTTTGAGTGAAAAACAACGCTCAACTTCTCAGGGATTTCGCATTAAAAAAGAACCCAATAGTTACACAATTCGTAACGGTTTGAGTTCGATGTATTCAATTCTGCCGAAAAAATTTAGATTTAGCAATGTACAGCTAGCTCCAGAGTTGGACAAGTTAGCAATTATTGTTGTTTCCAGCCGAGATAGTGATGCGAAAAAAGGCAATCAAAACCGCTTCCAAAGACAAGCCAGCTTAATTGGAGAAGTTGTCGGAATCAATCGCCTAGACGACAGCACAATTCAAGTCGAAATGCTGAAAACATTTTCGGAGAATTACAGTGTCAGCCGTCTTTATTCTGAGCCATTAATCCTTGAAGATGTAATGAGTCAGCTTTATCGACAAGGATATCGGAATTTCGCCTATATTTCCCAAGCACCTTACATGAGTAGGCTGCATATTACCAAGACAGAGGAAGATGAGGAATTGTCTTTTATGTCAAAAAAACTGCTCCGAACTTTGAAGGGAGAACGCCGAGATATCAAGATTTATCCGATATTTTTTGACAAATACTATGTCCGCAGTTTCCTAGGCGATAAGGTAAAATCTTTTTACATTCAGGATGCAATGGAACTTGAAAACTTGTTTGCAGATACCAATCAGCAAGCTGTGATGTTTTTCAACTTATTTAACGGGATTAAAGTCAAGGAGGAAAAAAACTTTTACACCGGCGTGATTTCCTACTCGACGCTATTGCATATATACGAAGGTGTTCTGGATGACCAAGACATTCACCAAGGCTTAATTTATGATGGTGCAATCAAAGATACTATACTGCACTATCTAACAGTGTTCCACTTTTCTCGGTATGAAGCTAGTCGCAATATTAGTTTAAAACTTGACCCCTACGAGCGGATTATTGGCGATGACTCGGTTGGTGCTTTGTCTATATTTAGTCATGCTGACGGTAGGGCAGAATTTAATTCTCTAGCTTTTTTAAATAAGGTAAGAGAAGTATTAAATGTTAGTGAGTGAGGTACACAATCATGATTGGTGAAGATTTTGGACGGCTGTTTGAGGTTGGCTTCAATGTCGGAATTCTGGCATATATTCAGCGGGAAAATATAGCTCACAATTTCGGCGATTCTTACCGCCTAGATTTGCATAAGCTCAGTTTGCCAAAAATGATGGCGGAAATAATTAGGGAAGCTAATTTGCTTGGTAGTTTGGATGCTAAAATTGTTGAAAAATGGAGCCTGTTTTTTGTTCAAAAAGGCTTTCTGGGTGGGTTGAATTTCTTCCGGGAGTACGTCAAATCTACTGGCTGGAATTTAAAGCTGTCGAAAATTTTGTACTGTCAGTGCAGTTTTAGTGAGGCTAACAGTATCAGAACCTATAACAAGGATGAAAAAGTAGCGTTTAAAGAGGTATTATCTCAGTTTAAAATTACGAAACCGAATTTATCAGACGATGAGATTAACTCTTACATCCGTCGCTACAAGAAAAAAGGCGAGTTTTTGCAAGCTGATACCCTGATTCTGTTACAGAATGGTAGAGATTTTAGGATTCTGTGCGTTGATTTGTCTGTGTTTACTCCCCCGTTAGCTTCGGGAAAAGTCGAGAATCTCAACGAAATAGAAGTGATGCGGAAGTCTTTGCTCAGAGAAATTAGCTATTTGCGATCGAAAAGTGTTTTTTCTAATTTGCGAATCGATACTAGCACTTTAGGGGTTGATTTTTCCGAGGGTTTAAACCGCTATTTTACAGCTTTTAAGTATAAGGATAAGGAAAGCGCTAAGTTGATTCAGGCTGGTAGTTACGCTCACAGCTTCTACGGTTTTCTGCAAACGACTGGGATGATTCCTGGTGATGCTGAGGTTTTGTTGAATGTTGTCGGTTATAGCGATCGCACAATTAACGCAATTTCCCTCCGCAATGATAAAATTGAACTCCTGGCGAATTGTGCCAAAATTTACCAGCAGGAATCCAAAGGTAAAGAGATTAACGATGCTCGCGGCGAAGTTTTAGATGCAACCCAATTCAACGCGGCTCACAGTTTTCAGAATGGCAAAAAGTTTGTCAAGGATTTATTGACTATTGGCAAAACTACTAAACCAGTGTGCAATACAGAGCGGGTAGATAACTTTGTCAATTCCATTGATATTATATCAGATCAATTGGCAGATGATTTGCAAATCGATCGCGGATTACACCTGAGAAATGCTCACGCTCAGTTAATTGTTAAAGCACTGGAATCTGACGAAACTTACCTATTTTTGACGGGAAATCCGGGAATTGGGAAAACAACTGCGATCGCAAATTTCCTGAAAGCACATATTGACGACGGATTTCTATTTTTTTACGTCAGTCCCCGCAAGCAAGTTAACTTAGATATTATCGAGAAATTCCGAGATCAAAAGACTGGTTTGTTGTGTGATAATCGCCTATTTTGCATCAATACAAACTCCGATATCATCAAAAGCAATTCTGGACACTGTACCGTCAACTACGCAGCAAATAATTATCACGAAAATTTCCAACAAAAAACTGTCCACTTCATCAACGACAGCGCAGAAGTCCAGCGGAATCAATATCACCAGCCGCAACTGGAAAGGAAGGGAGAAACGGTAATTAAACCTACGAGTGGCAAAACTAATGGAGTGCTAAATAGCGTTTGTGAGGCAATATATGCACGCATTAATTGCAAAGAATCGAACAATATCGTAGCTACAGTTTCTATTCAGTCTTTGAAGGTGACAGAAAAAGGGAAAAATACCCTCCAGCATTTAGATAAAATATTTCTAGATGCTTACAATAAGCAGGTAAAAGATGTCATACCCGATAAAATGCAGGAAATCTCCAGCCGCATCAAACACATTTTCATTATGATTGATGAAATCACGGGAGATGACAGCGGCGTTGAGTTTCTGCATGGAATTGGTAGGCTGCTTAACAAATATGATTTGCACAACCCAAAACACGGTTTCAATACTAAAATTATTGTAGCAGATGCTTCGATCGTAGACCCGGATGTCATCAAACAACACCTAAATGATATCTCGCCGGAACCGGATAAAATCTACTTCAAAAAGCTGCCCAAAAATTCAGAGGAAATCCCACCACTACAGGTTACTCCTTTTGAATTCAAACGATTAGCTGCTAAAGTTATCAATACTAATTCTTATCCAGCTAGCAGTTTAGATATAACCTACAAAGTATTTGTAGAATGTGTAAAATTTACTGAAGATATTTCCTTAAATCCTAAAAATGATTTAGTTAAATCAGTACAATCTCAAATAATTGAAGATATCAATCAGCGGTTAGCAATCCCTGGTGTGGAACAAATTATCGTCTACATTCAGGATAAGCGAAGATTGACCGAATTAATTGTGAGAATTCGATCTAGTCGCGACAGATTCGAGCCGTTTCTTGATTATCTGGAAGTCCACGCGAATATCTCGGAAGAGGAAAAAGAGCAAATACATAAGTGCAAAAACACAGTTAAAGTAATCTTCATGACTGCATCGGGAAGTCGCGGCTTGTCTTTCCCGAAAACTAAGCATATTTTAGTAGATATTCCCCGCTTTCAGATTGAGAAAAATCTGATGGAGGTGATTCAAGTTATTTATCGGGGGCGCGGGGAAGATGATGATGGTAATACTCTGGATGGTGAAGCTAAGGAGTTGGTTTTTTACTTGTCGGATACAGCGGTTTATTATGCTGATGATGCGGAACTTTCGCTACAGGAAAGCAAGTTGAGTTTGTTGAATTTGCTGCTAATTCTGAAGACGGCGGTGATGACGCGGATTGTGGGATATGGATATTTGGGTAGGGAAAAGTTTTTGATGATTCCGATTGGCGGGAAGTCGGTTTCTGCTGTGGGCGATACTTTTAGCAGCAAAATAGCGAGTTTGATTAAAGCGTTGAAAAGCGAATATCGCAGTCGCCCACAAAATGTGTATTTTAAGGAGGTTTATGAGGGGCTGGAGGAGCTTTTGAGTCGCGGGGAGTATGAGGTTTCGCCCAAATCTGAGGAGTCTCGTGAAAAGGGCAATTCTTACTTGGAAATGCGGGAAGATTTTAATCGGAAATTTTTGCAGATGTGCAATCCTCTTGAGGGTTTGCTGGGTTACGATCAGCTAGAGGTCGGTCATGTTTTGGGGAGTTTGCTGTTAGTTCCTTTGGCTGATAAAAGTTTGAAGGAAAACTATCAGATGCGGCTGAATGGGGAAATTAAGAAATGTTTGGAGAATCAGTTGCTGAAAAAAATGGAGACGATCGCAAATAGTAAATCCTCTCCTGAGAATGTAAAATCGGCTATTCGGGGTGGCGCGATCGAGCTTTTGCACATTCTCAACGACGAAGTGGAGAAAACTCAGTATTTGGAGCAGCAAAGTCAGCAGTTCGATCGCTATTATGCTATACCTTTGTTTGCTTTTGTCAGCGGGGAGGAAATGCAGGAGTATTTTGCACAGACGAAGCTGGAGGAACCGGAAGACAGGAGGTTTCGGGATATTTTGTCGGCTTACGTGCGATCGACCTATCCGATAGACAGTGTAATGCCGATCGGGCATAAGTACCACGAATTCCCGTTTATCGTGTTTAGAAGCTACAGTTTAGAACAAAGCCGAGAAAAGATTTTTACAGATAAATATCTTTTGAGTTCCAATGAATTGAACGTGCTCAATTTAATTTTGTCAAAACAGATAAACTAGACCTCTTGCATTCCCAAGCTTTCCTATCCTGAACTTATCTGCGTTGCATCTGTGTTGCATCTGCCTGACATCTGCGGTTTCTCTGTCGAAGACTTAAGCAATCTTCTCTACAGAAACTTGTAGGCTGCGTCAGCTAGCTGTCACCCTATCCGCAGACAAAATAAAACTCTTCCGACGCACCCTACTTGCTACTTGCTAACTTCAAAGGGCGTGTATTTCCCCCCCAAAGCTTCGACGATGGTGCGAGTATTAGCCGACATCATTTTCACATAAGAATCGCCATCGCTTCCCGCCGCACCAATCGAATCCGAATAAAGTTGCTGCGCCGCCAATTTCACCCCCGCTTCCTCCGCCACAGTTCTAATCAGTTGCGGGTTAATTGTAGTCTCGGCAAAAATAGCAGGAACTCCCGCAGCTTTCACCGATTCTACTAACTTTTGCACCGTTTGAGCGCTCGGCTGTTCCTCCGTACTAATCCCGATCAAACTGCCAGCACTTCCCAATCCGTAGGCGCGGCTGTAATATTGAAAAGCATCGTGAGTTGTTACTAATTGGCGCTTATTTTCGGGGATAGTTTTAATCTCTTGTTCGATCCAACTATCCAAACGTTTTAACTCTTCAGTAAGTTTCACAGCATTCTGCGTAAACTTATCCCGATCTTCCGGCGACAGGTCGATTAGCGCATCCCGAATCGCTTCTACCATTTGAACTGCATTTTCCACATTTCCCCAAACGTGGGGATCGGGTACGGTATTGCCTTCTTTATTCAGTAGCAAAGGCTTGACAACTTCCCCCACTGCTAATTTCCGTGCCTTAATTCCGGCGGCATTCATCATCCTAATTAATCCCGGTTCCAAATTGTAACCGTTATACAAAATTAAGTTAGCTTCCTCCAAAGCTTGAGAATCTTTTGGCACCGGTTCGTAAACGTGAGGATCGGTTCCCGGCTGCAAAATTCCTGTTAGCTGAACTTCGCCACCCGCTACTCGATCGGTCAAATCCTCAATAATTGTGCTGGTAGCAACTACCTTCGGTTTAGCATCTGCCTCTGGAGAGAGGCGATCGCCCTGGGTTTGAGCGCAACTAAATAAACCCACAGTCAAAATGCCGCAGGCAATACTTCTAATCAAAAATACCTTGGACTTGTTCAATCCAGGGCGGGAGGTTTCAATCCCCGACTCACGGCTAAACTCTCCTTTATAGGATTGCTTCACAATTGCCGTCGGTTTTAATTCACATCTGACACCATTCTCAATAACCCTTGTCTGGGCGGGCAGGATGCCCACCCCACAAGAAAACTCACTCTTTGTGGAACAGGCATCTTGCCTGTTATTGAGAATGGTGTCAGATATGAGTTTTAACCGACTTGAGATTTTTGCCGCCAAACCTATAGTTTGAGGGGTTTCGAGCTTGCACTGTCGCATTATCTACCTCTCGTGCGTTCAAGATTATTCCTATTTACCGATGATTTCATATTCTTTTCATTTTTACAGTAAACTTAACAAAAAGGAGATAGAGTCACCGCAATGAATACCGCCGCCTTGCCCAACGAGAATCCTTGGTCTCAAATGGTTTGCCACCTCCAAGACACGGCTACCGACACAGAAATTATCGCTGTTAAGCACTTAGCAGTAAACTACCGCACGGTAGAGGCACTCAGAGATATCAATCTTTCCGTCAAACCGGGAAGGCTGACGGGTATTATTGGCCCCAACGGTGCCGGCAAAAGCACGCTGATCAAAGCAATGTTGGGCTTAATTCCCGCAGATCGCGGCAGTGTTACCTGTGGCGAAGAAGCGATCGCCGATCGACTCGAAACAGTAGCCTACGTGCCCCAGCGATCGCAAATTGACTGGAACTATCCCGCCACCGTTTGGGATGTCGTAATGATGGGAAGAGTCAGAAAAGCCGGATGGTTTCGCCGCTTCTCGGCAGCTAGCCGCCGCACCGCTGCTGATGCCTTAGAAAGAGTAGGCATGAGTGCTTACAAAGACAGGCCGATCGGACAACTTTCCGGCGGACAGCAACAGCGAGTATTTCTAGCTAGAGCCTTAGCCCAAGAAGCCGCTATTTTCTGCTTTGACGAGCCGTTTGTCGGCGTTGACCAAAAAACTCAAAATATCATTTTCGACATCTTCCACCAGCTAGCAAATGCCGGAGAAATCGTTTTAGTAGTCAACCACGACTTAGGCGAATCAATCACCAATTTTGACGATTTAATTTTGCTAAATACAGAATTGATTGCCGCTGGTTCCCGCCAAGAAGTGCTAACGCAAGAAAACCTTTACCGCGCCTACGGCGGACAAGTAATGTTCTTTGCGGGACAAGCAGCTTAATTAGCTAGCAGTCATTAATCTAGGAGTTACACTCTTGAACCCGGTTTTTTTGATAATCTTGAATTGGGCAACGATAAATCTCGGATCAAACTCACATCTTGCACCATTCTCAAGAATAGGCAAGATGCCTGTTCCACAAAGAGTGAATTTTCTTGTGAAATCTCGGATCAAACTCACATCTTGCACCATTCTCAAGAATAGGCAAGATGCCTGTTCCACAAAGAGTGAATTTTCTTGTGGAACAGGCATCTTGCCTGTTCATAAAAAGCTTATTGAGAATGGTGCAACATCTCGGATTAAACCGGGTTGCTTTGGTTGTTAGTCATTAGTTAACTGTGATTTGATAATTTTATGATACAAACCTTAATTGAGCCGTTGCAGTACGGATTCATGCAGCGATCGCTCGTAATTGCCATTCTCGTCGGCATCGTCTGCGCGATCGTCGGCAGCTACCTAATGGTACAGCGGCTGGCTTTGCTCGGAGACGCCATCAGCCACTCGGTTTTGCCCGGATTGGCGATCGCATTTATCCTCGGAGCAAACATCTTTGTCGGCGCATTCATTGCGGGAGTTTTGAGTACAGTAATCATAGCTTGGATCAAAGCTCGATCGACAATCAAAGAAGACGCGGCAATGGGCATCGTATTTTCCGCATTCTTCGCCCTCGGCATCACCCTAATTACGATCGTCCAAAAAGACAACAAAATCGACCTCAACCACTTTCTTTTCGGCAACATCCTGGGGGTTACTGTCGAAGATGCGATCGACACAGCCGTCATTGTCGCCGTAGTCTTATTAGTTGTAGTAGTCTTTTACAAAGAACTGCTATTTTACACATTCGATCCATTAGGAGCACAAGCCACTGGTTTGCCAGTAAACCTGCTCAACTTCGGACTGATGGTACTCATCGCCCTCACAATAGTTGCCAGCCTCAAAGCCGTGGGCGTAGTGCTAGTCTTGTCCCTATTAATTACACCTGCAAGTACCGCCTATCTCCTAGTAACTCGCCTGCACCAAGTAATGATTTTAGGCGCAATAATCGGAGTTATTTCCAGCATTAGCGGAATGTATCTCAGCTACTTTTATAACTTACCATCCGGGCCCGCAATAGTTTTAGTTGCATCCGGCTTATTCGTGCTATCATTGCTGTTCAGTCCCACACAAGGAATCCTCACCCAGCCACGCACACACTCCGGCCAAATTCCTCCAATCTGGCGGGAATTAAAAAATTTAACTAAAGGCCGATAACAATTAACTTTGTGGTAACAATTCAGCGCCACTCGTCCAATTTTCAATAACAATCTGCGTTAATCCCCGTGCATCTGCGGTTCAAAAAAGCTTCTCCAATTAATCCGCCTAACTGCGAATCGCCGGCAGCATCCCGATGTTGTCAAAAGGGTTTTTTTGTTTGAGTGCGAGAAAGCAAAAATGGGAGACTGTCGCAGCGGGCGATCGCAACTGCGAACAATTGCTCAAAAAAATTGTACAATAACAAAAATGAAAATTTCCAGCAAACAGGGTTAAACAAACATGGCAGTCAAAGTAGGAGATACGGCACCGGATTTTACCTTAACGTCGCAAACTGGCGCATCAGTTAGCCTCAAGGACTTTCGAGGTAAAAAAAACGTCATCGTCTATTTTTACCCGAAAGACGATACACCGGGATGCACGGCGGAAGCTTGCGCTTTTCGAGATAGTTATGAAGTTTTCAAAGACGCTGGTGCGGAAGTGATCGGAATTAGCGATGATTCGCAACAATCCCACGAGAAATTTGCCTCAAAATATCAATTACCTTTTACTTTGTTGAGCGATACGGGCAATAAAGTTCGGCAGTTGTACGGGGTTCCGGCTACTATGTGGATTATGCCGGGTAGAGTGACTTATGTGATTGACAAACAAGGTGTTGTCAAGCATATTTTTGACTCGATGTTGGATTTTAAGGCTCACGTTTCGGAAGCGCTGAAGACTTTGGAAGCTATCAAAAGTTAGGTGGATTGGAAATTGGACAGGGGCGGGTTTTTGAGTGAGGCGATTTCCTGATAAATTTCGGTGAACCCGCCCCTACTAATCTTGGTATTTTAGATATAGTAAGCGGAATTAAAAACTATCGAGTTTCCATTCAATTAGTTTCCCCCGCGATTGGGATCAACTTTGATAAAACCCATAACTCAAAAACTACTGCAATTTTAGTTTTTACTCAAGTTCTACAAAAATTAAAGTGTATTTGGGAATAAACGGCTTCATTATCAAACTTTCTGAATATTGACAATTAATCAAATTTTAACTATATTTTATACAAAATAAAGCCCCATACGAAAACTATAATATAATAATTGCTGGCGTTCAAACAAGCTTTTAATTATAATATAGAATTCTATAGGGAGTTCTTTCATTTGGTCTCTAAATAAGAAACTCGATGAAGTTCTGGACATATTATAGCAATCCTAATTGATTTTCTAGATATAGAGCGCTCCTAAATAATTTTCTGTGTGAAAGTATATTGACGTATTTTGGGGAAATCAAATTTATGTTCGTTAGTAAAAAACTCAAACAAAAATTTTACAATCTTAAAAGACCTACATAAATACCAATACTTTCTTAAAAAGTTTTTAGCTTGTAACCAAATATCTTCAACGGGATTCTGTTGGGGAGCATTTGGAGCAAATAAAATACAAGTAATTGACCAATCATCAGGTTCTTTGTCACCATTTACTTCTAATAAAAAGTCTCTAAATTCTCCATATTTATGATAGCTGGCTCCATCCCAAATCAAGATAATCTTCCGATTTTTATATTTATGTTGTAAGTATTTTATGAATTTAACTGTTGATTTTCCATCACCAGATGGATGGCTCTGAACATGGAATTCTTTGCTTTGATAATTGAGTGCGCCAAAATAAGTTTGTCTATCTTTTTCATTGGTAATTGGGACTTCAATTCTGATTTTTGATTGACCCCAAACATAACCATTTAGATCACCATGAAGTAGATGACATTCATCTAAAAACAATACTATTATTTCCCCGGATTCTATACCAGCCTTGTTTTTGAAAAAAATATCGTTAATTTCTTCCGTCTTTTTTTTTACCAGTTCTTCATCAAATTTAGGATTGGTTTTTTGAGTTTTTTTCCAACTAATTTTCCCCCGCTCGAAAAGTTTATAGTAACTCTGTTTTGATTTATATATCACACCAAACTCTCGATCTAAATAAGTAACCAGCTCATCTAAATTCCAATACTCTTTATTCTTTAGCCACTCAATTACTTCAGTGTTTTCTCTCTTCTGTTAAATACCCTTTTGATCCTTGATGTCCTAGCTTGAGCCCTGCGATGCCTTTGCTTTTAAATTGTTTTTTCCAATAACCAATAAAAAATTTACTTACACCTAAAGTTTTGCTAATTTCATGGTAGAGCTTACCTTCGATAGCCATCCTTACAGCTATTGCTCGTTTGAGTTCTCTTACATCGAGATCACTTTTAATGAAAGATTCTAAAGCGGCTCTTTCTTTTTCCATATCTTTCTGTGGCAGTTGTAAGTTATTCATCTTTTTATTGTCACAATCAATTATTGCATATAATTATATCATAAGTGTAGATAATGATTTAGGATTGCTATAGTAGATGCAAAAAGGTAGAAACACTTTAGATATACTGGATTCTTGACTGTATATCCGCAACAGTTAAAGTTCCTAATTCAATGACGGCGTAATTTTTAACGCTTGATGTGATCACTGCTAGTGTTGGAAACCGCTCGTCACTGTAGACTTGAACTTTTCCCTGTAAATTTGAAGGGATCAGAATTGAGTCGTTTTTTTCAAATCCTTTAATTCTGTCAGTATTAGCAGAAGGATTTATGTTCAACAAAAAGCTGTCTTTGTCATTTGTTGCACCAACTAAGGTAGTATTTCCG